>WNGI01000585.1_pt1 | contig 28873 bp, 27 predicted proteins | sample 5400621 | NCBI WGS metagenome assembly WNGI01 (sample SAMN13153374, study PRJNA577476) | soil metagenome | isolation source: 20 cm soil or saprolite under Garry oak tree replicate 1 | place: USA:California | collected 2016-06-15
CAGGTCTTCGACGATGGAGCTGACAATTTTTCCAAAGGCGGCGCCGATGATTACCCCGACCGCGAGGTCGATCGCGTTACCTTTGACGGCAAATTCTTTGAATTCCTTCCACATGCCATCATGTCTAGTTAGGACATCACGATGTTGACAAGCTTTTTGGGAATGACCACGACCTTGTCCACCGTTTTCCCGGCCAGAAGTTTTTCGATCTTAGGATTCCTTAGCGCCGCCGCTTTGATCTCTTCTTCGGTCGCATGGAGCGATAATGTCATTCGGTCGCGCAATTTGCCATTTATCTGCACGATGATTTCGACCTCATCTTCAACCAGCAGCCGTTCATCATAATCCGGCCATGATTGGTCGGTAATGTCCCGCTGCAGATCGTTGAGTTTTGCGTTTAACGTTTCCCAGAGCTCGGAACTGAGATGCGGGGCAAAGGGATTTAATAGGATGAGAAATGTTCGCATCGCGCCGACCGGAATTTTCTCGGCATTGGTAAAGGCGTTCACAAAAATCATCATTTGGGAAATCGCCGTGTTAAAGGAAAGCGATTCGATGTCCTCGGTTATTTTCTTGATGGTCGCGTGGGTAACTTTGAGCTGCGCTTTGCTTGGTTCGACATTCTGCACCACAGGCGATAACTCCCAGTCGCCCGCCTGATTTTCGCGCATGAGAAGACGCCAAACGCGGGCAAGAAATCGGAATACACCCTCTACCCCACGCATGCTCCACGGTTTCATCTGTTCAAGCGGGCCCATAAACATCTCATAGCAGCGAAATGCGTCCGCGCCGTACTCGTCGATCACGTCATCGGGGTCGATGACGTTGCCCCACCGTTTGGACATCTTTCGATTATCTTCACCAAGGATAACCCCCTGATTAACAAGCCGCTGAAAAGGTTCGGGCTTGGAGAGGTAACCCAGATCGAAGAGCACTTTGTGCCAAAAGCGGGCGTATAAGAGATGTAACACGGCATGCTCCGTTCCGCCCACATACAAATCGACTCCCCCCGGAGTCGATTTAAATGACGAATTTCCCAGCGGTTCATGCTTCGTCATTCCTTCGTCATTCGTCATTCGTGCTTCGTCATTGCCCGCGCCCATCCAGTACCGTTCCGCTTCTTCGCCCACGAAGCGCTCGTCATTGTGCGGATCACAAAAACGCAAGTAATACCAACACGAGCCAGCCCATTGAGGCATGGTGTTCGTTTCGCGCAGCGCGTTATCGGAATATCGGATCCACTCTTTCGCTTTCGCCAGCGGCGGTTCACCGGTACCGGTTGGTTTGTAGTCGTCCAGTTCGGGGGGAATGATCGGCAGCTCGTTTTCCTTTAGCGCGCGATGTTTTCCCTCTTGCCAAACAATCGGAAACGGCTCGCCCCAATAACGCTGACGCGAAAAAAGCCAATCGCGCAGCTTATAGTTGATGGCACGTTTGCCCAGACCGCGTTCTTCCAGCCATGATGTGATTTTGCGTATTGCCTCCCGCGATGGTAGCCCATCGATCACCGGCGAATTGATGGCGACCCCATCACCGACGAATCCAATCGGATCTTCTTGACCAGAAGGCTGCACGACCGGGCGGACGGGAAGGTCGAATTTTCGCGCGAATTCCAGGTCGCGCACGTCGTGCGCGGGTACGGCCATAATCGCGCCGGTGCCGTACCCGAGCAAAACATAATCTGCAATCCAGATTGGGATTCGCTCGTCATTGACCGGATTAACCGCGTATCCACCGGTAAAAACCCCGGTTTTTTCTTTGGCTAGATCGGTCCGCTGCAATTCGCTTTTGCGCGCGGTCCGTTCCCGGTACTCCCGTATGGCAGGCCACTGTTCTTCGGTAACGACCAGGTCGACGAGCGAATGCTCCGGCGCCAGCACCATATAGGTGGCGCCGTAAAGCGTATCGGGACGCGTAGTAAAAACGGTGATTGTGTGTTGGTAGGGACGGCGCGCTGCGCCGTCCGGACGCCCCGGCGGTGGGTCCCTACCCTCCTCGCCAATGCCGGCGATCGGAAACTGCACCTCTGCGCCTTCACTTTTCCCGATCCAATTGCGCTGGAGAAGCTTGATTGATTCGGGCCAATCGAGTCCCTCGAGCTCGTCGATCAATCGCTCGGCGTAGGCGGTGATGCGCAGCATCCATTGCCGCATCGGGCGACGCTCAACCGGAAAACTGCCAACCTCGCTTCGACCATCGACAACCTCCTCGTTCGCCAAAACTGTTCCCAGCTCGGGACACCAATTCACTGGAACCTCGGCCACGTAAGCGAGTCGGACGCTGTCCGGGTCGGCCCCGTGATAAGTCGAGATAGGTTCCGCCCGGTTCGTCTTCGGGTTGAACCAGGAATTGTAAATCTGCAGAAAAATCCACTGCGTCCATTTGTAGTAACGCGGATCGGTGGTGTTGATCTCGCGCTGCCAATCGTAAGAGAACCCGATGCGTTTAAGCTGCGATTTAAATTTCGCCACATTCTCACGCGTGGTGATGGCCGGATGCTGTCCAGTTTTGATCGCATATTGCTCGGCGGGAAGGCCGAATGCGTCCCAGCCCATTGGGTGGAGCACATTGAAGCCGCGCATTCTTTTGTAACGAGCAATAATATCAGTTGCGGTATACCCCTCGGGATGGCCGACATGTAACCCGGCGCCGCTCGGGTAAGGAAACATGTCGAGGACGTAAAACTTTCGTTTGGCCGGGTCGAAATTCTTTTCCCCCGGATTAGGGGCATGAAAGACCTGGCGTTCCTCCCAGATTGCCTGCCATTTCGGTTCAATCTGATCGAACGGATAAGGTTTGCGGCGCTCGCTGCTCATTGAATCACCAAGAAGTTGGGCGAATCAGGAACGCACGAAAGCCCGAATTTACAAAAAACTTTGGGATGACACCTGAAATTTTCCAAGATTCTCACCTCAAATCTGTGCCTGGAGGACTGTATGTGTTTAGCGTCGGGTGGTTGAGCGCAGTGAAGATTCTCTCATTAACACCTCGCTTCAGCGAGGTGTGGCCTCCGGTGTGGCAAAGGTGGGAACCGACGCTTACGTTGGAGCTTGGCACCCCGCTCACGCAGGGTGTTAATGACACTCAGAGCAACCGACGTTAATCAGATACGGAGGGAGAGAAAGATGCCGGTTGACGAGGAGTAAGCAGCACCAGCTCCAGCGATTCATTGTATGCTCGCATTCTTTGCCTAATTGCTGTTCTCTGATGGCTCGTCTTCTTATCGCGACGCGGAACGCGCACAAAACGCGCGAAATTCAGGAAATTCTCGGTCCTGAATTCCACTTGCAAGATCTCTCCGCCTACCCGGCGATTCCGGAAAGGACGGAATCCGGAAGAACATTTCAAGAGAACGCCATCCTGAAAGCAGTCGCGGCGTCGAGCCAGTATCCCGGGCTCGTTATCGCAGACGATTCGGGTTTGGAAGTAGACGCGCTCGGCGGCGCGCCCGGAATTTTCTCCGCGCGTTATACCGCTGCCGGCGCGCCCGACCAACAGAACGTTTCCAAACTACTTAGGGAGCTGGACCGAATAGGGAGGCTACCGGAGGACCGGCGCGCGCGATTTCGCTGCGTAATCGCCTTGGCGCGTGACCGCAAATTGCTCGACACGTTTGAGGGACTTGTTGAAGGGGAAATCGCTGAGCTTCCGCGCGGGAATGCGGGATTTGGTTACGATTCTGTATTTGTCCCGAACGGCTTTAGTGAAACGTTTGCCCAACTATCAGCCGACACGAAAAATCGGATCAGCCACCGCGCCAAAGCGCTCGCAAAAGTGAAGCGATACCTGCGCGACATCGCCTAAGGTGTTTGCCACAGACGCCGTGGTGAGCGAAGTCGAAGCCATGCACACAGATTTACACAGATTACGACCAGCAGATTCCCGCTCCCGGCGTCCCTCACATCTTATCTGTGTTTAATCCGTGTTAATCTGTGGCGGAAAAATCTTTTTTGAATTCCGACCGCCTCTGGGCCGAACCTAGAGCGGGTGGTTAATCGCAATTCTTAAAGATAATTTTCTTGCGCGAATGTCGATGCCGATCCGTCGCGGCAGTCTCCGACTGTCGCACTTCAGACTTCGTGCGGCGCTAGCTCCCGAGGATTCAGTCTGGGACGACCATAGATCGCCGTGACAGAAAGCGGATCGGCTATTGTGACTTGGGCGCGGCCCGGATTTGATAGCCGACCTTTGTGATTCCAACTCTGCGCACTTTATCGAGGACCGTTATGACGTCACCATGCATGGCCATCATCTCGGCGCTGATCGAAACTTTTATGTTCGGGTTCGCCTCGTGCAGCTGGAAAAGCCTGGGCAACACCTGGTCGTCCGAAACAAATTGGCCATCGAACGTGATGACGTCTCCGGCGTGGACCTGGATGGCAACGTAATCTTTCTGCTGTGGCTGCTGTGGCGCGACAGGTGCCGGGAGATTTACTTTAATGCCTTTCATGTGGGTCTGGCTAAGGCTCACCATCATGAAGCTCGCCAGCAGAAAGAACATGATGTCGATCAATGGGATGATCTCAATGCGCGCCCGTTTCTTGGGAATAGGCGAAGCGACATGCATAAATGCTAGTAGGATGCTCCGGTCATCGTAAAGGTGATCGGAATTTTAACTTTCGAGACCGATCCAGGTTTAAACCGCCACCGTCGAAAGGCACTGAGCGCAGAATTATCCAAAATTGGATTGCCGATACTCTGCGCCATGGTGGCATCCGTCACGGCCCCACTCCCTGTATCAACTGTCACCACACAAATCCCGCTGCCGGTGATTTTACGGGAACGGGCCTCATATGGGTATTCGGGTCTGGGCGCGTTGGTGGCCAGAGCTTTTGCACCGGAGATCGACATCGTGCCAGGGGGGCGCACCGCACCAATCTGCGGAGCTTTGACCGGAGCTGCCTTTGCCTGCTGGCGGGGTTTAGGCGGAGGGGTTGCTTCCTCGTGGAATTCGGGGACCTCCTGTGGCATGGGCGGCGGCTCGGGAAGTGGAATATCTTCCGGCGGGGGGGTTGGCTGTTCGGTCGGCTGCTCTATCGTGGCTTCGATGGAAAATGTTGGAATATCAGAAAGGTCCGGCGGCGGTTTTTCGTGCTTCATCGCCGCAACTACGGCACCAATATGTATTAATGCCGCGCCGCCCAGCGCGGCCCAGACATGCCAGCGCGGCGGCGGTCGATAGAGAAGCGGCTTAGGCATAACTAGTGTGGTATGGGAGCCGCTGGAACGCCTCTGGCGGCCTCGCTTTTAATTTCGAAAGCGATTTTGTAGAAACCGACGCTTCGCAGAATGTCGAGCACGTGAATGATATTGGCGTGGACCGAATTGGCATCGCCGCGCACGAACACTTTGGCTTCAGGATTCTCCTGATGAACTTTTTGCAAGGTGGCCGTGAGCTTCTCATAGCTCATCTCTTCCTTATCAAAATACGGGTTACCGTTTGAGTCGACCGAAACGCTGATGTAGTCGCGCTTCGATTGCGTTTCGCCCGATTGACCGGTGGGCAGCGTGACCTTGATACCCTTCATGTGGACCTGGCTAAGGCTCACCATCATGAAGCTGGCGAGCAGAAAAAACATGATGTCGATCAACGGAATGATCTCGATTCGCGCTTTCTTGTGAGGAATTGGTGTGACAACTCTCATTGGGTTTACTCTGGCGATTGGCCCACTCTCATATTCAATTTTGCCGCGGACGGGTTACATTAACATTCGGCCGCTCACCTTGTAGTCGTCATTTCTGCTTCCCGTTTCGCCCGCGCATTCGCTTCCAGCATCACCTCCAAGTTCGTTGCTGCGGTCTGCAGTTCGAACTCCAAGTTAGACACTCGAGAAGTGAAAAAGTTAAACGGAATCAATGCAAAAATGGCAATGCCAAGACCGCAGGCGGTGGCGATAAGTGCTTCGGCGATACCACCGGTAACCGCTTGCACGGCTAGCTCTTCATTGCCAAGAAAGCTAAAGGAACGAATCAGACCGGTAATAGTTCCCAACAAACCAAGCAACGGGGCCAGGGTCACTAACGTGTCCATGACCACGAGGAATCGGCCGGCGCGCTTGATTTCGATACCGGCGGCGACCTGCAGTGCGCCTTGCAGGGAGGCGTGCTGGTGGTTCAAACCATTCCATATCATGCGCAACACCGGATCGCGCGAGTCGCGGGACAATCGCGAAGCCTCGGCCACGTCGCCCACTTCAATCGCGGTAAACACCTTCTCGATCCGTTTCGGGTCGCGACGGAACCATCGACCAGTCCACCAAAAGATTCTCTCGATCACGACCGTAAGCCCGATAATCGACACAATCAGGATCGGCCACATAATGGGGCCGCCCTTGCGGAAATTATCGATCAAGAAATTGCCGGTCGGTGCCGGGCCGGCTGGTACGGCTGGACTCGCTGCGGCGGCCGGCGAGGCCGCGGGTGAAAGGCCGCCGCTCAATGTGGCAGTCACGCTCGCCCCGGGCGCGGGGGTAATTGCGCCTGCACCGGCGGGCGACATTCCGAGCGCACCTCCCGGCGACATCCCGGGCGCACCTGGCGGAGGAATGGGCGCACCAGGACTGGGTGCAACTGCTGGATTTGCTGGTACCGCGGGATTGACCGGCGGCGCCGGATTCACCGGCGGCGGATTTTGGGCCGCAGGAGCAGTCGCGTTCGGCGGCGGCGGCGGTGGTGGTGGCGCAGCCGGGCGATTCTGGGCGAACAGGGTTAACGCGGTTAAACTAATGCAAATAGTAAGTAGTGTTTTCATAACGGCCATTCTTGAGTTACGCACTCGATTGTTGTGCCCCCCTTTATCCCAAAAGGGTTCGTGTTGAGTCCAGCCAAAAGTTTTCACTTTTCTTTGGGACACTTCAACTTACGAAGGTCACTTCTACTTTATTTCGGATTATCCCTGCTTGTGGGATGTAAGGCAATTCACGAATTCGGCCCTAAACAGCGAAAATTTCGAATTCCGCCCTGTGTTTGGACTTAATTTGCGTTGGCCACACGGTTTCGTAAGGGCGGCCAATCGCCGATCATCGCTTCCAACTGATCGCCGGCATGGATCGGGCCAACACCGGATGGTGTTCCGGTTAAAATGACATCGCCCGGCACGAGCGTCATCCATCGACTCGCGAAAGAAACGATCTCAGCGACCGAATAAATCATCTGACTGGTGCGTGCATGTTGGCGCATTTCTCCATTCTGGCGCAATTCGATTGGAAGATCGCGAATGTCGACCTCTGTGTGGACGAAAGGACCAATCGGCGTGTAAGTATCGAATGATTTGCAACGGGCAAACTGCTTTTCGGTCTTTTGCAAGTCGCGGTCGCTGATGTCCAGACCAACGGTGTATCCGAAAACGTGTTTGAGTGCACGCTCGACTCCGACATTTTTGGCGGGCGCGCCGATTACGACTGTGAGTTCGACCTCGAAATCGGTTTGGTCTTCCGGAAAAGCGATTTCGATCGTGCCGTGCTGGGGCAGGATTGAGCTGGGTGCCTTGAACCAAAGCAATGGAGTCCCGAGCGGCGTTCGCTTCATCTCCGCAATGTGGTCGGCATAATTCAGCCCAACCGCGATAAGTTTCGATGGCGCAACCGGACGATCGATATCTACCGCTGCGAGCTTTGCCACTTGTTTAGTCGGCTCGATGCCGATCCAATACGGATCTGCGAGGACGTGGACTTCGTCACCGCGCACTTCTCCGTAGAAAAACTGATCGCCGAGTCGAAAGCCGCCGAATGTGCGCATGTCTTACAGATTACAAGAGGCGGGATTGACCTCAATCGCGGGTGCTGATTTTGTGAGTCGCTCACGTCGCACGGGTGCTCGCGTTTTGGAGTGCGGCGGTACTCCGCCGCTTTGCCAGTCAGCGTCCGTAGCAGGAAAACATTGCTTCGTTGGCGCGCCTTGTCTTCGCCCATTGCCCGGTATCAGCGACTCCTTATGTGCCGGTTTAAGACGGACACGCTCAAGGTCAGCGATGGTTTCGCTGCGATTCTCGAGTCGTAAACACGGAACTAAAGCGGCAGAGCACTGCCGCCCTCCAAAACGCAAGCGCGAGAGCGAACGCGCGATCTCGCAGCACGAACGCTCCTGTAGCGGCGGTCTATGACCGCCGCCGGCAAAACAAGCGTCCCTCGCAGCGCGACGCTCCAGAGCTCTACTTCGGCACGATGGCGACGAAATCACGTACGGTTTTTTCTTCGGGAATCGAAAATACACTGCCGTCGCCGCGTTTGAACCAAAACGCGCTCGATGAACCTCCGTCAAGATTGAGCGCGCGATGGATTTTGAAGTTGGGAGCGAATTGCGTGGTCAGAATCTTCGAGAGATCAGCCAGGGAGACGTCGGAACAGAATCCAAGAGCCGCTCGATCCGCTTTTCCAGCGGCTGCAAACGTGCGTCTCGCCTGCCGCGTCGCGTCCAGACCCGCGACCTGATTGCCAAGATCAACAATCATCGGTCCGCACTCGACCGCGGCGTCGATTTTTTGTCCTCGTGAAAACTCGCTAACGCGCAAGATTTGAACTTTGTTCGATGACGCAGTCAAAATTCCGGTCAGTAATCGTGCGCGCTGGAGCGGTGCGATAATCTTTCCGTCGACAATGAGCAGCCCGATCGGTTTGTAGTTCGGATCAAAATAGCCGCCATTGACGCCCGCGAGGCATTTTTCGCGCCGCATCATTTCATCCAGGTCACCGCGTGGTTCGCTGGGCTGATCGATGATGCGCAGCCGGCACGACTTTGTTGAGAAAAGCACGAGCTCCATCGATGCGCGGTCGCCGCTAGCAGAATCTTCGAAAACCACGTATCGATGCTCGAGCTTGCCGGCAGCCGACGGTTCGATTTGGGTGGAAACAGCCTTCCACTCCCCCCGCGCCACTGTTGCGACGACGAGACAAAATAGCGCCGCGCTAACCTGCGTTTTTCGCCCGCCAAGTGAAAAATGACCCCGAAGGGCAGCTACTTCTTTAAGTAGTTGGGTAGTCCAGCCCCTTCCATTGCACGAGTGGTCCTGGCCAAGATGTAATTGAAGTCGCACCCAGGAAAAAATGCGAAACTGCCTATTCCTGAGAGGGGTGCTCGGCTTCCGCACGAGCGGACATGAAATGTCCGGGCTACGCTTTGGCACTGTACTTGTCGAGCAAAGCTTGGAAGCGTGGATCTTTGCGGATCGAATCCCAAATTGGATTTATTTTCAGCACCGGCACCGTAACCGGACTGGGCCGACTCAACAAGCCATCCAGAATTGTCACCGCACCCGCCGCATCCCCGATGATGCCATGAATTTCCGCGGCGGATGTCGTAATCTCTGGGCCACCAAATGCGTCCTTGCTCTCCGGAAGCAACTGCGCAGCGCGCTTGATTTCGGCCAGCGCCGCGTCTTTTTCACCAAGCCAGGCGAGCGCTTCACCCAGTCGAGCGTGCGCGCTCGCCTCATCCGGGTTTTGTTTGATCTCAGTCTCGGCGAAGCCCTTCGCTTTCAGGAACAGCTCTCGGGCGCCGGCCTCGTCGTGCAACGCTTTCTTGGCCAGGCCGATGGTTGTATATTTGCCACACAACGCTCCCGGGAACCTCTCGGCGACATTATCCGGGACGTTCTCTGCTTCCCGCGCCACTTCGTCGAACTTGCGCATAAACAAGAAGATGGTTATACGCGAGCCCGCGATTCTCGCTTGAATATCCGGGCTTTTCGGGAGTGTGTCCAGCTTGGCCAAGGCTTTTTCGGCCACGGAGAAATCACCTTTCTCTTCTATGGCAAGCTTGGACTTGATTTCCCAAAGTCCGAATCCGTTCGGATCGATTTGGAGGGCACGATCGATCGTTTTGTTTGCGGCATCGAAGTCCCGCAGCATCTCAAAATTTATGGCGAGGTTTTGCAGCACCCACGTGTCTTTCGGATTCAAACTGGAAGCCTTCTGGAAACTGGCGGTCGATTCGGCCCATTTCCCCTGACGGCGCTGGATTGCACCCATGGCCAGAAAGGCTTCGGCTTCGTTAGGCAGGCCCTGCTGCGCAATGGCGAACTCTTTTTCGGCGGCATCGTAATCGTTGTCGCCGTAATAGTAGGAGAAGCCCAAGGCGAGATGCGCCTCCGGCAGGTCCGGTTGCAATTGCAGAGCGCGTTCGGCCAGAGTGCGCGCTTTTTCGCGGCGTGCCGGGGTGCGGTCGAAAGTATGAAGGATCCAGCTTTCCAGCTGCGAGTAGCGGGCGAAGGCAAGCGCAAATTTCGGATCGAGCTGCACTGCGCGCTCATAGAGTTGCTCACCATGTTTCAACTTATCGATATCCTCATACGCCGTGTGGACGTTGTGCGCTTGAACGAACGCAAGGTAGGCCTCGCCGTTCTCGGTCGGCTTGCGTTCCATCTGGGCCTTTTCCCTGGGCGAAAGCTTGGCCTGCAATGCGTCGGCGATTTCATGCGCCAGATCCGTTTGGATCGCAAAAACATCAATCAGGTCGCGATCATAATTGTTCGCCCAGATGTGCTCGTCGTTGGTCGCGTTGATCAGCTGCACATTTACACGCACCCGGTTGCCTTCGCGCCGAACGCTGCCCTCGAGAACTGTGGAAACACCCAGCGCCTTTCCAATTTCACGAACATTCGGCGCATGACCGCGATAGGACATCACGGATGTACGCGAGATGACTTTCAAATCGCCGATCTTCGACAAATTTGTGAGCACATCATCCTGAATGCCATCGGCGAAATAGGCGTTTTCCTTGTCGTCGCTGAGATTTTCAAACGGGAGCACCGCGATCGACTTGTCAACCTTGCGTGCGACGGCGGGTGGGAGGAGAAAAAAACCCGCGGCCGCGGAAATAATTACCCCGGCCGCGCCAAGCATCGCGAGGTTGCGACGGCGATGTTTTCCGGCGGGCAGTGCGGGCGTCGCCTTGATTCCTTCCGGTGTAACGTCGTAGGCCCAGGCCAGAATAAGCGCGATCGGAAATCCGATGAGCAAAAGCACCACGACCAGACGGAAGGTCCAGTTCGGCAACTCCCAGGCGGGAAAAACCGCCGAACCGATCTGGATAATAAATCCGGCGGCGATGATATATGCCGCCGCCACTCGATAGACTTTTCGCCGCTGCACTTCTTCAAAGAAGCCGCTCATAATCAATGATTTGAATTCGTGGCCAGCAGATTACAGAAGTTCTATCTCAATAGACAAATCCCCCACAAATACGTTCGGCCAAACTCGAGCCAACACAAATTTCGAAATAGATTGCAAGTTGTAGCCGCCTTCACTCTGCCCGCCACGCCGTAGCCCTGCCGGCACGGGACGAAGGCGGGTCGAGGCGCCGAAGATTCTCTGGCTGTAGCCGTCTCGCTCTGTCGATGCGTCATCTCGCCCAAGCAACGGGGAATCCGGCAGCAGCCGGACCGTGCCTACAATATCACCAAGAATAATGCACCGTGTAGTGGATCGTCTTTTCTTCGTCCGGTTTTAGCTGAACGCGAAATTCCATGGTCTGCGCGTTCGTTTTCAAAAATGTGTCGGATTTTTCGGTAATGTCCCAATTGTACCAGCGGAACAGATGTTCTACGACGCGAATCTCGACCTGTTCTTTCTTGTGATTGCGCAATTTGATTTCGAACGACTCGTCGAGCCAGTGATTGTTCGAGTCGACCTTTATATTGGTACGCCGCCGTTCGCCGACGAGATCGAACGCGTTACCGGTGTAGACTCTTAGCATTTCATCTTTCGGAGTATGATCGATCGTATTTTCGCCGGTAAATTCGAGCTGCTGGTCATTGTCCTGCTTGTAAAAACGAAGGCGCCCCTTTGGCAACGGCATCCCGAGGTGATTCGTCTCCGAATTTTTGAATTCGCGCATGACTGCGACCTTCGTTTCCATCTCGTTGCCCAGGTCCTGGTTGTTGCGCATGTTCTCCATCGAGTACCCGCCGTAGCGTCGCCAGTCGATCTTTAGCCCGTCGTAAACGTAAACTCGCTCCGATTTGACACCGCTCGCGCGAATGAATTCGACCTGCTTCGTCTCACGATCGCGCAGCGTGGCTGGGCGCGCCAGGGTATAAAGATGATAGTCCTCGAACGCCTTTTCGCTTACGGGCGCGGGAGCTGAGGCCGCCCGGGCAGCCATCTCGTCGTTGCCTAAAAAACCTCCTTCGGCGCGCTGAATCTTGCTCACGTCCCCGGCCATCAGCTTGATCTTGGCATTTTCAAATGTCCTGCCGCTTTGGTTGTCCATCGTCACCCAGCCGATGACATCGAGGAGGTCGCTGTTCTCAGGCGCAACGACATTGTAATCGGCTTCCCAACTCATTCCTCCCGTCACGTACGCGAGTTCGGCTTCGAGTTTGCCGGCCTGGTCGGCGTTGATCTGCCAATCAATCGTTGGCTTTAGAATCGTACCGCCCGTGAGCGGAGGGAAAACCGGCCGGCCCGGCAGGGCAAACTGCAACTTCCCTTCGATTTCGATAATCGGCTGGCTTGTCTCGGACGCCATCGACATTTGCGATTGATAGTAGGCCTGACCATAACGTTGCATGGCCGACTGCGCGTGGGGCACATAGCCGCTCCGGATGATTTTCCCCTGTACGACTTTCTTTTGTCCCCAGCCGAGATCAGTCTCGAACTCAATTGTTTTGCCTTCGAAAATCGATAACAAAAGCTCCTGCGAAACCGGGTCGTTTCTATAATTCTGTTCCAGGATTTGCAGTTTCGTTTTCCCGGCTGGATCGCGCAGAATCACGGAGTCCGGTTCCAAATGCGCGGTTGTTTCGGTAAAGCGGATATCGTTCACGCCCGCTTTCAAATCGAGCGGGATCGTATCGCGAACGACTGCGAAATTCTGATTGTAAATAGTGAGGGCCGGCTGGGCGGCCGAAGCAGCTGTTCCGCAGGCGGCCCAAAAAAGGCCGGCGCAGACAAATCCTGTTTTCATAGTGGCCAAGTTAAACACTCGAGCGCGACAAAACCGAAGATGAATTTGGCGAGAACTGCACTCGATTGGTATGGTGAGGTGGGATTAACGCTCGCTTTGGAAAGATGACGAAAGTGGTTAAAAAGAAATGGAGTGCCAGAGGTCAGCGTAAGCACGAGCGAGAAGATCTGTTTAGCGCGGGCGACAAGTAAACATCGAACGCCCAACGCCCAACACCGAACGTCCAATCAGCCGAGTTCGATGTTCGACGTTCGGTGTTTGCTTCCCTGGTCAGCTATTTCGTCCCAGTCGCCAGCACGGTCTGAAAGTGCGGGCTCTGTTTTTCGCGGCCAACCACCTTTACGTCGATGTTCTTGAATCCCGCCTCCTCTAAGAACTCGTGCAATTGTATTTCACTGAAGCCAAGCCAGTGATCAAGATAAAGCTCGCGCGCTTTCTCAAAGCGATGGCTGAGCAAATCCAGGATCACCACCCGCCCATTTTTCTTTAACATGCGGTAGGCTCCGGCCAGGGCCCGCTCGGGACGAATCGCGTGGTGCAGCGCCTGACTAAAAATCGCGAGATCAACGCTCTCTTTGGCAATCGGTGGATCCTGGATGTCGCCCAACCTGTACTCGAGCTTCTTAAAGCCATGTTTGCGTGCCAATTTTGATCCGAACTCAACCATCTTGGGCGAACTATCGACCGCGATGACTTTGCGCGCGTTCTTGGCCAGCAGCTGGGAAAGCGTGCCTTCCCCGGCCCCCAGATCGGCCACCGTCAAAGGTGGCAACAGCGTGATCAGCGTATGGGCGAGCGCCTGCCAGGAACGGCCGGGGACATAACTGCGACCGAATTTTCCGGCCAGCTCGTCGAAATATTCGCGCGCCTTGTCCTGCCGCTTGCGCAACACCAGCTTGAGGGCCGTGCGGTCGCGCGATGTTTCGGGTAACTCGCGCGCCAACGTCCGCACAATCTCATTCATTCGCGCCCGTGCCCCATTTCGCCCCGGTCGTTTCGGCAGGCCATAATAAACGTTCTTGCCGGAACGCCGATCGGCCACCATCCCGGCCCGTTTCAGTTGCGCCAAATGACTGGAAATGCGGGATTGCCCCATCCCCAAAATTTCCTGCAACTCGGCCACCGAAAGTTCTGCTTCCTCAAGCAGGAGGAGCAGGCGCAAGCGAGTCGCATCAGCTACTAATCGCAATAAATTAATCGTTGACGCCATGGCCGCTTTAAACGATATATCTACATATCATGATTCGTCAATATGTATGCCTAGATGAATCGAAGGTTAAACCGTGCTAACCATGAGATCCCTCAACGTGATGGTGCTTCTGCCCTTGATAGGCTCCTTTAACTCTTTAACGTTGTAATCCTCTTAACCCGTCGCCGTTCTGGTCCAGTTACCGACTTTGCTTATCACTGTTCACTAGTCACTCATCACCTCTTATTCTCATGCCCCATCGTTATATCTTTTCCTCGGAATCGGTCACGGAAGGTCATCCCGATAAAGTTTGCGACACGATCAGCGATTACATTCTCGATGCCTGTCTCGAACAGGACCCGCTCAGCCGGGTCGCGTGCGAAACACTGGCCAAAGGCAACCTCGTTGTGCTGGCCGGCGAGATAACGAGTAATGCCAAGTTTGACTTCGAAGAGCGGGTTCGCCAGGCCATCCGCAGCATTGGCTACATGAATAGCGATTGCATCTTTCACGCCGATACCTGCCGCGTCATTTGCGAGATGAGCGAACAATCACGCGACATCAAACAAGGTGTCGATCAAGCCGCGGCCGACGGCAAAGCCACGGCCGAACAGGGGGCGGGCGATCAGGGCCTGATGTTTGGTTTTGCCTGCAACGAAACTCCGGAACTGATGCCGGCGCCAATTTCCTTTGCCCACAAGCTTGGGCGCGAGCTCACGCGCTTGCGTAAATCGGGAGAGATTCCGTGGCTGCGGCCGGATGCCAAAACGCAGGTCTCAATCGAATACGATGGTTACAAACCGGTGCGCGTCACAACCGTGGTTGTTTCATCACAGCACGCCGAAGACGTAAAACAGAAGGAAGTGCGGGAAACTTTGACCGAACTCTTGATCAAGAAAGTGATGCCACAGGAATGGCTGGACGAGAAAACGGCCTACCTAATCAATCCGACGGGCCGTTTTGTCATCGGCGGACCGGAAGGCGACGCTGGCATCACTGGCCGGAAAATCATCGTGGATTCTTACGGCGGTATGGGACGGCACGGCGGTGGTGCGTTTTCGGGAAAAGATCCAAGCAAGGTGGATCGGAGCGCCGCTTACATGGGGCGCTGGGTCGCGAAAAATGTCGTCGCTTCAGGCCTGGCCGATCGCTGTGAAGTGCAATTTGCCTATGCCATCGGTCATCCCGAACCCGTCAGCGTCAGCATTGACACATTCTGCACCGGAAAAGTTGACGACGAGAAGCTCGAGCGCGCGGTGTGCGAAGTTTTTAACTTCAAGCCGGCCGAGATAATCAAACAGCTCGATTTACTCCGCCCGATTTATCGCAAAACCACCAATTACGGTCACTTCGGCCGGGTTGATGATCTCGATGCCATTACGTGGGAACGGACGAATAAAGCGGACGCGTTACGCGCGGCAGCGACGTAGGGTTCAGGTTTCAGGTTTCAGAATATGGCATTTCAATCATTCGAAGATTTGGAAGTTTGGCAGCGCGGTTGTCGCTTGGCGGTAGATGTTTTTAAGACGTTTGCCGATTGTCGCAATTTCACCATGCAGGACCAGATTCAGGGCTCGGCGCTGTCGATTCCTTCCAACGTGGCCGAAGGCTATGAGCGAAACAGCAACAAGGAATTCATTCGCTTCCTGAACATCTCAAAAGGTTCTGGTGGAGAACTGCGAACTCAGCTCTACATCTCGCGAAAACTCGATTTCCTAACCAAAGCAGACTTCAGCCGGTTAGTGCGTGAATCGAAAGAAATCTCAAAAATGTTGCACGGCCTCTCCCGCGCGGTGGCCAAGCGAGCTCCGAAGAAGTCTAAACGCGCTCGCATCTGAAACCTGAACCCGTCTACCGTTAAAACTTAAAGCTATGTCTACTCCAACAACTGAGGCTGGTACGAAAACAAAGAGCGATTACAAAGTCGCCGATATAAGTCTGGCCGATTTCGGAAGAAAAGAAATTTCCATCGCAGAAAAAGAAATGCCCGGCCTTATGGCAATCCGGGAAAAATACGCTCCGGATAAACCGCTTGAAGGGGTCCGCGTGACCGGGTCATTGCACATGACGATCCAGACCGCGGTGTTGATCGAGACACTGGTTGCACTCGGCGCGAGCGTGCGTTGGGCAAGCTGCAACATCTTCTCTACCCAAGATCATGCCGCCGCGGCGACGGCCGAGTCCGGCATCCCAGTATTCGCCTGGAAAGGCGAAAGTTTGGAAGAATATTGGTGGTGCACTTATCAAGCATTGTCGCACCCGGACGGTAAAGGGCCCCAGCTCGTTATCGACGATGGCGGTGACGCGACCTTGCTCATCCATAAAGGCTACGAACTGGAAGAAGGCAGCGATTGGGCCAAGACAAAATCAGCCAACAAAGAAGAGCAGGTGATCAAGGATTTGCTGCTCGAAGTGCAGCGTGAGAATCCGTTTCGATGGCACGAAATGGTGAAGGAATGGCGCGGCGTTTCCGAGGAAACGACCACCGGGGTGCATCGCCTTTATAAAATGCACCAGGAAAATCGTCTCCTCGTCCCCGCTATTAACGTCAATGACTCGGTCACGAAATCGAAGTTCGACAATCTCTACGGCTGCCGCCACTCGCTGGTCGATGGATTGAACCGCGCCCTCGACGTCATGATCGCGGGCAAAGTCGCAGTCGTATGCGGTTATGGCGACGTGGGCAAGGGTTGCGCACAATCATTGCGCGGTCAGGGCGCGCGTGTTGTCATCACCGAGATCGATCCGATCAACGCTTTGCAGGCGGCCATGGAAGGCTACGAAGTTACAACCCTCGAAGACACGCTCGGCCGCGGCGACATTTACATCGCGGCCACGGGCAATGTCGACATCATCACAGTCGAGCACATGGAGCGGATGAAAGATCAGGCGATTGTGGCCAACATCGGCCACTTCGATAATGAGATTCAGGTCGACGCGCTCAATTCTGCCAAAGGCGTGAAACACACGAACATCAAACCGCAGGTTGATAAATATACGTTTGCTGACGGCCACGAGATTTTCCTCCTGGCGGAAGGGCGCCTCGTTAACCTCGGTTGCGCCACCGGTCACCCCAGTTTCGTCATGTCGAACTCGTTTTCCAACCAAGTGCTCGCGCAGCTCGATCTCTGGAAGAATCGGGACAATTACAAGATCGGAGTTTACGTCTTGTCGAAGAAACTCGACGAAGAGGTCGCGCGCCTGCACTTGCAAAAGATCGGCGTCAAACTTACCAAGCTAACAAAGGAACAAGCCGACTATCTTGGGGTGCCAGTAGCCGGTCCGTTCAAGTCAGAACATTACCGGTATTAAAGTAGAAGCGGCATTCTGCCGCTTTCTGTTTAAAAAAAGCGGCTTGAAACCGCTTCTACCTTGGTCACGTGGACGTAACTGCAACCCTTCTCTTTGCCACGCTGCCAATTTCCCAAAATATGGACGCGCCGGCGTCGCTGTGCCGCCTCGGTCAGCACTTTCGTTTCACGGACGCGCGCGGCCAGCCAGGTCCAGCTTTTCGAGTGATCAGCGCGAAAGTCGAACACGATTTGTGATGTGCATGGCTGTCCCGCATGCATTGTGACTTTGCCGATTCCGTCAAAGCGCGAGCCTGCCGGAGCGGCTTTCGCGGCCGCCATTGGCTTTTGCGGTTGAGCGCAGCTGGCGCCGCCGACAGTCATCACACCAATTGCCAACGAAAAGAGAGCTGGTTTCATCGATCTCACTGTAAAGTTGTCGATATTACTGCTCCTCGCGCGCATCTTCCACAGCAGCGAGTTCGAATGCGTATGCGACCGCGCGCTGCCAACCCATGGCGCGACCTTCTTGTTCCGCTTTGTCGGCGGCTTCGGCTCCAATTCGTTCGCGTGCCGGCGTCAAATACCGCTTTTTGAAATTTACCCAGAAGGCGACCTCGTCCGCGAGCGTTGATTGCAATTCTTCGAGCAGCGCGCACGAGGCGCCGAACAAACGAAGTGCTTCTGCTTCACACCCGGATCCGGCCAAACCCATTGCCACTCCTTGCATCTCCGTTGCAGCTTCCATGTCGTTACCATAGTCGAGCGCGGCGCGTAAACTCTCCGCATAGGTACGCACCGCTGCCTTCGCATCACCGCGCCACAGCGCGCAATCAGCCAGATAATGCAACGAGTAGTGCACGAACTTCGGCTCCTTCTGCGCACGACCCTCAACCAGCGTCGCACGTGCGAGTGGCTCGGTCCGTTCAACATCGCCTAGCGCCGCCAGTATTTGGCCAACGGCGACCCGCCCACGCGTGACAAGTTTCTCCGAGCCGATTTTTCGGTAAAGCTCAACGCATTCCTCCATCAAACGCAACGCTTCGGTGTAATCGTTCGCCATAAAGTGCGACCAACCGATACTCTCAAGCGCGAGAGCAAGCTCCAATCGATCGTCCGCAGCGCGCCAAAACTCCAGGCTTTGCTCCGCAAACTTGCGCGCGACCTCCGCCTGGCCCTGCCACGTGACGATCATGCTGAGCGCCCATAACGCGCGAGCTCGCTCGCGCGAGTTCTCCGTATCAACCGCCAGCGCCTCCTCGAGCCAGCGCCTTCCTTCTCGATAATGCGATCGGAGGTGCCAGAACCACCCCAGCGACGACGCCAGCCGAAGAAGGTCGTGCGGGCGTGCGCGCGACCATGCGAGCGCGATGCGGAGATCATCGTGATCAACTTCGAGCCGGGCAAGCGAAGCTGACTCATCTTCGATTCGCTGCGGGTACGCGCGCTCAGCTATCGCCAGGTAATGAGAAAAATGGCGTTCGCGCGTTTCCTCTTCCTCGCCAGCTTCGGCCAGCCGTTCTGCACCGTACCGCCGAAGCGTTTCGAGCAAACGGTACCGAACAGATTCGTCGCTTAGTTGCTCGACCGTTACGAGAGACTTGTCGACCAGCTGCTCGAGGTGATCGAGTGGGTCGCTATCGGGCCATATCGCTTCCGCCGCCGCGAGATCAAAGCCCCCTGCGAACACTGACAGTCGCCGGAAGAGCGCACGTTCGTGTTCGGAGAGCAAGTCATAGCTCCAGTCGATTGCTGACCGCAAGGTTTGGTGTCGTCCACGACCGCCAGTGAGCAACCGGAAACGGTCCGACAAGCGGTCGAGAATCTCACCCGGAGAGAGCGCCTTCGCGCGCGCCGCCGCGAGTTCGATTGCGAGCGGCACGCCTTCGAGCGTGCGACAGATACCGGATATCGCTTGCACATTCGCCGGCGTAAGCGCGAAACCCTGCCGTGCCGCCACCGCACGGTCAACGAAGAGCTGGATGGACTCGCACGCTCGGATCTCCGCAATTTCGGTCGCGCTGACGGGTAGGGACAACGATGGCACGCGCCATCTGGTTTCACCCGGTACGCCCAGCGGTTCTCTGCTCGTCGCGAGCACACGAACGCTGTTTCCGGTGCGAAGCAACCCCGAAACAGTCCCAGCGCAGGCCTCGGCTACATGCTCGCAGTTGTCGAGAATGACAAGCGTCTTTGTCCCTTCCAATGATTCGATCAACGCGTCGAGCACGCCCAAGCCAGGCCGAACCTTCGTACTTACGGCCGCGGCGACCGCATCAACAACCAGGGATGGATCGGTCAACGGCGCGAGATCGACGAAGCGCACCCCATCGGAGAATTTTTCGAGCTCGTCCGCTCCCACCTGAATCGCAAGCCGCGTCTTGCCGCAGCCGCCTGAGCCGGTCAATGTGACCAGCCGATGTTCATCGATAAGAGCGCATACTGTCGCTCGCTCGCGGGCGCGTCCCACAAATGACGTGAGCTGAATTGGCAAATTTTGACGGAAATTGCTGAGCGACTTGAGTGGCGGGAAGTCGGCGCGCAGGTCCGGATACGCGAGCTGAAAAACGTGCTCCATCTCCGACACGTCCCGCAACCGGTGCTGGCCCAAATCGATCAGCGACGCCTCGTTGGGCAGGGCACTACGAACGATCCCTGCTGTCACACCGGAGATTAAAACTTGTTCGCCGTGCGCGATTCCTCGGATGCGGGCGGCGCGATTCACATGAGCTCCACGGTAATCGGTGCCCGCCTCTCCGGTATGGATCGCCATCCGCACACGCACCGGCACATCTTCTGGCCAGGTTTCTTTGCGAAAGGCGCATTGAATCTCACACGCAGCAGCAACGGCGTCGCTCGCACGCGCGAATACAGCAAAGACACTGTCACCTTCTCCCCGTTCTAGGATGATCGCGCCGCTGTGGGCCTCGACGCTTTTCGCCACGATCTCGTCGTGCCGCCGGAGCGCCGCCTGCATTTGGGCTGGATGGGCCTCCCACGCCCGGGTCGATCCTTCCATGTCTGTGAACAGGAAGGTCACCGTCCCCGCTGGCCGCTCCGTCATAGCATGAAGCTATTGAACCCGTGCGGGTCCGGGCAATAGCGAAATCAATCCACCGCCTTAGCGACGAGACCGCTTTGACATAGAGTCAGGCACATCTACTGAATCCGTGACACGGAGGCGACCGACTACGAGTTCGTCGATTTCGAGTCGTTTGATTTTCACGCGGCCAATTACCAGTCGACCAATGGCGACAACACCGAGCGCCAGTGCACCAGCGGCAACTGCGCCAATGGCCAACGCTGCAACCGATTGCGCTCCCACTGCCAAAGCGCGGACACGCATCGCGCCCAAGTCCCTTGATGTTTCGCTAAGCTCGTCTGTATCCATTTCCCTCTGGGTCCTGTCGATCACGCGCATAAGCGAATCAGGTGGTAATCAACGCCAATAGAAAACGTTTTGTCGATGTAAAAGGCGAACGTCGTACCTGTTTCCTCATTGCGATCTGACGCGCGTCCGGTTTAGCACTAATCGAGCGCCAAAGATCGCGCGTCCGGTGTCTGGCCAATCAGTTCACGTTCACTGCGACAGCGTCACTGGGCTGACCGATTTCCTTGTCTTGGATAACCGCGCGGGCGGTATAGGTGAGTTGACCAGAGCCGGGTTTCGTGTCGATCGCCGGCGTGCGCCAGAAAAACCCAACCAAGTGCGGCGAGCTCTCGCCTTTGGCCTGGCGGTAAAGATTGATCCCTGAAACTTCACCACCGGCTTTGCGGAACGGAATGGTGACATTCGGACCGGTCTGGCGCGGTTGACCGAGTTCCGCTTTGTATCGTTGGGGATCTAGTTTCTCAGAGACGATTTTGAGTAGCTTGCCGATCGCGTCCGTAAACTTCGAATGTGCTTTGATTCTTTCCACGCGCGCCTGTCGCCGAGTGTCAATGCCAGGTCGAACGGCGGGCGGCGCGCCAGATCCGCCGGGAAGGTTAACATAGGAACCTTGCGATTGACCCTCCAATACCGCGCGGCCTGCGTGCCCGGGATCGGATTCAATGTCCGGTCCGAGCGTTTCCAAAATATAAACCGCGTAAGTAGAATCGTTCACTCCATTGGTGATTTCCGCCTGACTAAAACCAAGACTCTCCCCAACTTTTGGAAACTCTTTTGCGAAATTCGTATGCCAGTTGATCTGCCCGGCTCGGTCGGTGGGATAATAAGATTTGCTCATTGGTAAACGCTCCTACGGATCGTGATAGCCTATGTGATAAGCCAGCGTCAATCCAGTTTAAGTGGGTTGGTTACTGTTCCAGCTAGCCATGATCCTTAATTCATCCTCCAAGTCGAGTGATGAATCCACGATCTGTCACAAGGGGAAGGACTAAGGTAAGGAGCGTCAATTGGGATTTAGCAGTGCAATCGCGCAATTTTCGCCGCCAGATACACCGAAAAATAGCCAGTGTAACGTTCTTGCAATTCGGGGCGTTGCCAATCTTTGCCAGTCAGTGTGCCGCGGCATTGGGCCGAGCCGCAATTACACTGAACGGAATAGTCATCATCGTCCGTTGTCGCCCAATCGTGAGTAAGCTCTTCACCGGCCCGAATGTCGCGCAAGGCGACGAAGGTGATCTCGCCGCGCATTCCGAGGTTCGCGTTGCAGGAATGATTGCTGTAAAGCATTGAGCCGTCGCGCTGGCCCTGGGTTACGGGCGTGATAAACAAATCATCGCCGATTTGAATTTCGACCGGGCCAAGACGCGGCGTGACTTGCTCGCGCAATTGTTCGCGAGAGACGATATGACCGCCTTTCACCGCGACGACCTCGTCTTCGGCGATGTCGGCCGTGGCGAACAAGCCGCGCCCATGAATCTTGCTCTGGCGTACTTCCGTTTTCGGTGAGCGATAGGAAAGGGAGAGCATGCCGGAACCAGATTAACACAGATTCGCATCTACAGATTCAGGGAGACGTAAGCTGTTGGAGCACGTCTCCGTTAACACGCTTCGCGCGAGCGAAAATCCAGTTGAGCAGTCGCCGTGGAAGCTTGCCGAAACCAGCTGAGACTTTGCCGGCGAGACAAAAACCATCGCGGCCGCGATGCCATAATATAATAATATAGAGCGCACCCGCCGCCGGTACCTTCCTCCCTCCGACTCCCTCATATGCCGGATGTAAGATAAAGTACAACGCGGGGCCGTCTAGAACCTGGAGCTGGTCGAGTAGAAAGCAGCGGATGAGTTGGCGAGATTGTCCCTGGACACGAAATGGTTGCACATTTCTTCACTTGGACGATGAAGCAGCAGTGAAATCCAGACCTAAGATCTGGTCGATTTGCACCGTGGTCGTGATGGTTTTCGCATGGTTTGCGATTTCAAACCATTGTGCTCTTGCCACTGCTGCGACGCCCCCAGAGGCAAAGTCTTCGCTGGACGAATGTCCCTTCCATTCCGAACCGTCCGCGCCTGCCAAGCAGAAACAAACCAGTGACTCGCCCTGCTGCAAAATCTTGCGCGCAGTCGTCACTGCGCCCGCGAAAGCTTTCGCGCGCACGAATACCGGTCTCGTCGGCATTGATTCTGCCTTCCGCCAGTTCGTCGTTCTCGCGCCGCCGAAAATTTCATTTGGCACCACGACACTGGATACTGGGCCGCCCGGCGCATATTCTTTCGCCGAATTGATCTTGCAACGGAGCATTCTCGCGCACGCTCCGCCGATTTCTGCCTAACGAGGCCGCGCGGCGGCCTCCGCGATGTAGAAGCGGCATCTGGCCGCTTGCCCACCCGAAAGCGGCTGGAAGCCGCTTCACTTTGCAGCCGGTACGGCTGGCTCCACAGACTGATCAATTTTAAAATCGATATGCAGAAAAACGTGCTCGTCATAATTAGCGTCGCGAGTGTGCTCGCGGCCAAGATTGCCTTTCCACAGACAGAGGCGATTCATCGAACCCAGCAGGAGCAAGTGAAAGAGAAAGAGCAGGAGCAAGGTCAGAAGAAATACACCTGTCCCATGCATCCGGAGGTGGTGATGGATCATCCCGGCAATTGTCCAAAGTGCGGGATGAAACTCATTCCCTTAAAAAGCAAACGTCCAACAGCCTGCCCTAAGCGCAAGCCGAATGGGTCCAACGCCCAAGCCCCAACGCCCAATGCAGAGCATTCATCGCACGAAATGCATGACGAACACGCGATGCACGCCATGCCGCAATCCGATCAGCACGCCATGTCGATGCAATCGTCGATCAACATTGCCGACCCGATGAATCGCGAAAGCTCCGGCACAGCGTGGGTTCCAGATTCAACCCCTATGTATGGCCACATGTTTATGTTCGGTGAGGACATGCTCATGCTGCACGGCGGGATTTTTCCGCGCTATACCAACGTCAGTACAGGCCGCGGCGACGATCGGATCGACGCACCGAACTGGATCATGGCCATGTATTCACACCCTTTCACCGACAGCGCACAGCTGGGTTTCCGCACGATGATGAGCCTCGATCCATTAACCGAAGGTGGCCGCGGTTATCCGCTCCTGTTTCAAAGCGGCGAATCGTGGCATGACCAGCCGCTGCATGACCGGCAACATCCGCACGACCTCTTTGACGAGGTGTCCGTAAGCTACTCGCAGAAGTTTGCCGCTGATCTCTCCGGTTATTTTTATTTTGGTTATCCGGGCGAACCCGCCCTTGGTCCCCCGACCTTCATGCATCGGCTCTCGGCGATGGATAACCCGGACGCCCCAATCGGACATCACTGGCAGGACTCCACCCACATAACGTTCGGCGTCGCAACGATCGGTGCGCAATGGAAAAACGTGAAGATCGAAGGCAGCACATTTACCGGACGCGAACCGGATGAAAATCGCTACGATTTCGATCGGCCACGCTTTGATTCATTCAGCGGCCGCATTTCCTGGAACCCGATCCAAAATCTCGCACTCCAGGTTTCGCATGGTTACATCAAAAGTCCTGAGGCACTCGAGCCGGATGTGAAACGCCATCGCACCACAGCGTCCGCGATTTACAATCAGCCGCTCGGTCCCGACTCCAATTGGTCGACATCGTTTGTTTGGGGTCAGAATAATGATTCAGGCGAAGTAACGCAGTCGTTCTTACTCGAGACAAACTACCAACGCCGTCGTGACACGGTTTATGCGCGATGGGAACGCGTGGAAAAATCGGGACACGAGCTCGTGCTCAGGAACGCCGACGTGGAAAAGATTTTTCCGGTGAATGCAATAACGATTGGTTACGTGCGCGACCTTTCGCACGGAAATAAAATTGATGTCGGAATGGGCGGCCAATTCACCGTCAATGTTTGGCCTAACGGTCTTGATCGCTATTACGGCGATGGCCCCGGTTACGCCTTCGAGTTCTTTCTGCGGATTCGACCCTCACTGCACAGGTAGGGCCAAAGGCCGGCGCTCATAGAGCGCCGCTACAGCCGGTAACGATCGCGACAAACTCCCAACGTGGGAGCGGCCTTAGCGCCGCGATTGCCCGCGTTTCTGACTTTGCGTCCTGGCATCGTCGTCGCTACAAGTTCCGTTGTGAAGGTGCGCCAAGCTGCGGTCATTTTTATTCTCGTCACGGTCACGCTCGACATGCTCACAGTTGGCTTGATTGGCCCGGTCTTGCCCAAACTGATCCTCAATTTCATGGGTGGAAACATGAAGAACGCGGCCGACTGGAACGGCTGGTTCGGTCTGGTGTTCGCGCTGATGCAGTTCTTTTTTTCGCCAGTGCTCGGCGTTTTATCCGACCGGTTCGGTCGTCGTCCGGTCATCCTGTTGTCGAATCTGGGTTTGGGAATTGACTACATTGTCATGGCCATCGCCCCAAGCATGAGCTGGCTGTTTGTTGGGCGCATCGTTTCCGGGATCACGACCTCGAGTATCCCGACGGCCATGGCTTACATCGCCGACGTGGTGCCGAAAGAAAAGCGCGCCGGCGCGTTCGGAATGATTGGGGTCGCGTTTGGCGTCGGGTTCGTGCTCGGACCAGCCATCGGCGGTCTGCTCGGGGATGTCGATCCACGCCTGCCGTTCTGGGTGGCGGCTGGTTTTAGTCTGGCAAATTGGCTTTGGGGATATTTTGTGGTTCCTGAATCGCTGCCGCGCGAGAAGCGGAAAGAGTTCACCCTGCGCCGCGCCAATCCGGTCGGATCGCTTGTCTTGCTCCGCTCGCATCATGAGCTCTGGCGCCTGGCCACAATCCAGTTCCTCGCCTACACCGCGCACAATGCGTTCACGGTTTGGGCGCTCTACGCCATCTATCGTTACGCCTGGAGCAACAGCATGATCGGCTTGTCGCTGGCCGTGGTCGGCGTCTGCACAGCTGTCATCTCCGGGTTTTTGACCGGACGAATGGTCAAGCGCTTCGGCGAACGCCGCACGCTTTACATCGGCCAATTCTTCGGCGCGACTGGGATGTTCATCGCTGGTCTGGCCAGAAACGGAGCGCTTTTTCTTTCGTCGATTCCAATTATTTCCCTGTGGAACATATCGATGCCGGCCGCCCAAGGCATGATGACGCATCGGGTGAGCGAACGGGAACAAGGGGAACTGCAAGGTGCTCTCGGCAGCTTGCGTTCGATCACTTTCATCATTGGCCCGGTTTTATTTTCGCGAACATTCGGCTGGTTTATCGACCCGAAACATTCATTTCAGGTGCCGGGCGCCCCCTATTTTCTGGCGGCGGCTCTGCTTTTCACCGCGATGTTGATGTCCACTCGAATCAAGCAACCGCAAATGACAGCAACCCCAGCCGCTACCCCTGAGGACGTCGTGCTAAGCTCGGGCGCTCTGCCGCCGGAAGGCACGCCACCGGTTTAGTTTGCTGTTCTATCGGCGCGCGGTTGTAGAAGTGCTCGCCGCGGCGAGCCTGTTCAGGGCGAAGTAGAAGAGCCTTCCCAGGCTCTTTATTTTTATAAAAAGAGGCAGGATGCCTCTTCTACTTTGCCGCTACAACTTCTTCGTCATTCGGACGACCGCCAAAGTCAGACCGCCTCCCAGCGGAACCTCTTTACGTTCGCCTGCAGCATAACCAAATGCAGCATAAAACGGAATTCCCGGCAACGTAGAGGCCAGCTCCACCGACCGAAATCCTGCTTCACGAATAGCTTTCTCGCATTGTTCCAAAATCACGCTGGCGATCCCGCGCCGCGCCCAGGCCGGATGAATGAAGAAGGCGCGAATGCGTGCCGAATCTCGGGCCGGATCCAGCTCTGCATCATCGCGGTTGGTCTGATGATCGCTCCCAAAAAGCGTCTTGCGCTTACTCCAACCGCCGCAGCCAACGATTCCGCCTTTCTGCTCGACCACGAAATAGGTGCCATCACGAATCAATTGTCGATCCACGCCAAAAACCGAACCAAGCGCGGCCTCCATTTGTGCTGGCGAATAATGAGTCGCTTGCAATCCGCGTACAGAAAGCGGAATCAGCGCCTCAATCGCCGCCACATCAGTCTCGCGCGCTAAACGAGACCTCCATTCGGTTTTCACTTTATCACGCATGCTCGAGTACGATTACGAGCAGGAGCACAAGCTCCCGACCTCCGCCACGCCAGCACTCCATAACTCCAGCACTCCCATACTGCACCATTCAATTAGTCACTGGTCACTTGTCACTCATCACTCTTTGTCAGAATCTTATCCCGCATGCCGCGTCTGCCGAAACAGAATTACCCCGATATCGAGCGAATCATTGAGTTCGATTTTGTTCGAGCCACCGAAGCGGCCGCCTTGAACTCACTGCGCTGGCTTGGGCGCGGCGACAAAGAGAAAGCCGACGGCGCCGCTTGCGATGCCATGCGTGGGATGTTCGATTTAATGAACATTTGCGGCGAAGTCGTCATCGGCGAGGGAATCAAAGACGAGGCGCCCGGAATTTTCAAAGGCGAGCAACTCGGCACCTGGCTGCCCGGCTCGCCGCCGTTCCATATCGCCATCGATCCAATCGATGGTACGACCAATATTTCCAAAGGCGCCCCGAATTCGATCAGTTGTATCGCGGCGGCCAGTCCCGAAGAAGGAGTGAAGGTCGCTTTGCGCGACGTACCGTCGTTCTACATGTCGAAGCTGGCCTACGGGCCGCGCGTGATTCAATATATGCAGAAGCGCGGCGATAATCTCAACATCGACAGCCCGGTCGCAGAAACGCTGGCCATTGTCGCACGGGCTGTGGAAAAACGGGTTCAGGACGTGGTCGTGATGATGCTGGATCGGCCGCGTCACCAGGAAATCGTCGAACAAATTCGCGCGGGCGGCGATATGCAATGCAAAATGTGGCCGCGCGACGATAAAGAGCGCCAAAAACTAATCGCCGATGGTTGCGAAAACGATCTCGATCGCATTTACCTGGCCGACGATCTGGCGAAGGGAAAGAACATCATCTTCTGCGCAACCGGCATTAGCGACAACGCGCTTCTGCGTGGCGTAAAAGCGAAAGGTTCCACCGCCATAACCCATTCGATGTTAATGCGCGCGAAAAGCAAAACCGTCCGGTTCATCCGCGCAATGCACAATTTGCAAAACAAAACCATTCGACTCCGTTCTGATCAGCGCGAGCACATGATCTAAGGACACAGCCAACCTGGATGTTGGGAAAAAGATTCGTTTTCGCAGATGACGATTTTTGGAGTGCGACGCTGCTCCGCCTCTTTGGCGTGTTCGTAGCGAAGTTTCATCAGTGCCCGCTTTCGGATGGTTGCGCAAACAGCCAATTACGCATTCGAGGATGCCGGACCGTGGATTACAACAGATAACACGGATAAGCAGCCGCAGGCCGTAAAGTCATACGGTTCTGTAATCCGTTTAAATCCGCGTAATCCGCGGTTAAAAGAAAAATCTCTCTGCTCGACAGCGCGATTCGCGTTTGGTCAAATCACCAAAAATCCCGCCCGCTTATGAGACAAATACCCAAAACTGAATTGTCGCCGGACAACGGCTGCGTCATCGACACTAAATGGAAACTTGGGAACTTAAGTTATCACCCCTCCGCCGCCGGCAAGGAATCAACCCCCTTGGTGACGGAGAACATTCGGCTGCCGGAGCTGGTGGTTTACGACCACATTGGTTTCAAAGGCGCCTACGCGCGCACCAACCTCAGTTTCCATTACATCGGCGATTTCTGGAACGATCGTATCAGCTCGCTCATCATCGTCAGTGGCGTCTGGAGATTTTATCGCGACGAATATTACAAAGGCGACTACTGGGATCTTGGCCCGGGCTACTATGAATCATTCTTCACCTCCAAAGGACCAGACGACGTCGTCAGCTCCTTTCAGGCCATCGCGTTGACGTAGCGGAGTCTTCTGTAGCGGCGGTCTATGACCGTCGCATAAACTCGGAAACGCGCTGAACCGCGGATTACGCGGATTTGGCACCAGCGGGCACAGCAAGAGATTTCTCCACCCATTCGACTCCGCTCAGGGCAAGACTTTCGGTCGAAATGACAGAAAAAAGTCCCCATGGTACATCTGTAGCAGCGCTCTGACCGC
>WNGI01002347.1_pt1 | contig 28844 bp, 25 predicted proteins | sample 5400621 | NCBI WGS metagenome assembly WNGI01 (sample SAMN13153374, study PRJNA577476) | soil metagenome | isolation source: 20 cm soil or saprolite under Garry oak tree replicate 1 | place: USA:California | collected 2016-06-15
TCGTCCGTCTCCACGCCCCGCGGGATGATCCGCTCCGACAGGTTCCGCGCGTACGCCTCCAGCGCTTCGATGGAGCCGGTCTCCAGCGCCTCCAGGTAGTTGTCGTACACCGCCGTCGCTTCGGCGAACACCTCGTCCGAACTCATCGCCGTCAGCAGCTTCGCCTCGGTGATCCGCCGCGCCCATTCCTCCCGCAGCTGCGTGCGGTTCTGCCGCAGGTGCGCCACGAGTTCCCGAAGGAGCGTGACCGTCGATTCGTCTCGTTCCAGATGGGCTACGACCGGGCTCATCTTCCCGTCACGCACAGGGTCCCCTCCCCTCGGCCCAGCCGTCCCCACCCCAGGTGGAGCCGGCCCCCCACACCAGGCCTCGATGTGCCTACTTGCGATATCAATCCATTACCTACCATGGCATGGAATCAATGGTTACCGTATCAGGTGAATACCTGAGTTCCCTACAGGGAAATCCTTAATCATCCTAGTTATCCCCCCGACGAGCCAGCTTTCCCCAAAAATATAACCCTCCTCCGCGAACACCTAGGAGCCAGGGGATAGCCGAATTGCCGGGAACTCTGCGATAAAACACCAGAAAAATTGCGCCCCCAAAAGGTCTCCGTAGAGAATAGCCACAGAGATGGTAACGTATCCAAAATGGGCTTACCATCCTCCTTAAGCGCATTTCTCACCCCAAAATGGCTTCAGGGGATCCCCCTGGGCGCTTGAGCAATGACGGAAATCTCCTGCGGACGACTTTCGGGAACGAACGGCTTCCCAACCGGCCTTCCAGGGTTCTGTGAGAAGGTTTCTACTGAATCTCATGGAGGTTTTCCCCTGCTATGGGTCCGGGCTTTACCCGATTCCGACCCCAGCATGCCCGCATCTATCCTCTTTGCTGTGATACGTCCGCGGTGTGTCCTTTCGCCGCGCAGGTAAGAGACCCTGCCCGCCCTCGGCCGGCAGGCTGCGAACGGCGCTCACGGGAGCCGCGGACCAAAAGGAGGAACCTGAATGAATCTGCGCGTGCCGACCCTTCTCGCGCTCCTTCTGGCCGGCAGCCTCGTGACCGGCCTGAGTGCGGGCGCCACGGGAGCACCGGCGGGAGCGGCGGCGAAAGAAGGGTATACGCTGGGGCCGGGAGACACCATCGATATCCTGGTCGTCGGGGATCAGGATCTCTCCCGGGCGGTCACGATCAAGCCTGAAGGCACCATCGACCTCCCACTCGTGGGAGAAGTGACGGCGGCGGGGAAGACGACCTCGCAGCTCGCCGCCGACCTGACCAAGCGGTATTCACGGTATCTTGTCGCTCCATCGATCACCGTGGCAGTCCGCGAATTTCGCGTGGACCGCATCTACGTCCTGGGACAGGTGAACCGGCCCGGGGAATTCCAGATCCGGCCCGGCGTGGGCGCCCTCGAGCTCCTGGCCAGCGCCGGCGGACCGACCGACCGCGCGGACCTGGCCAAGGCGACGATCATTCGGGGGAAGACGGAAACGATCGACCTCGATCTCCATGACGCGATCGCCAAGAGCAAGAGCCCCGATGTCAAACTGGAGCCGGGGGACGTCCTCTTCGTACCCGCGGCCGACAAGCGGATCGTCATCCTGGGACAGGTCAACCGCCCGGGCGCGTATGATTTCCTGGAAGGTCAGCGTGTCTCCAATCTCCTGGCCGGGGCGGGGGGGGTCACACCTCAAGCGGCGCCGCAGCGGGCGTTTATCGTGCGAGGCGGCGAACAGATCCCCGTCGACGTCCAGAAGGTCCTCACCGGAGACACCGAGGCCAACATGCCCCTCGAGGCGGGCGACATGATGGTCGTCCCGGAGTCTCAGGATCGGATCGCCGTGCTGGGAGCGGTCAACAGACCCGGCACGTACCCGTATGATCAGGTCAAACCCATGAAGCTGATCGACGCGATCGGCCTGGCCGGCGGGCAGCAGGCTGAGCTTGGCGATCTCAGCCAGGTCGGGATCGTCCGGCTCGTGGGGGGAAAGACCAAGACGATTTCAGCCGATCTCGGGAGGGCGTTGAGCGGCAAGGATATGAGTCAAAACCTGCCGCTGCAGCCGGGGGACGTCGTGTACGTCCCAGAGAAGGGGATGACCCTGAACAAGGCCGCGCAGTTCTTCAATGTGCTCAGCTTCGTCAAGTATGTCTTCGGCATCTTCTAGCCGGGACGACCATGCGGAGGCTTCGCGATGACTAACCTGACGTTTGCCGGTTCACCCTTGACGGGCGCCTGGCCGGAGCGATGTCCGCTGGGCCACAGGCTCGAGTGGGTGACGCTCGATGGCCAGACCTGGCTCATGTGCGAAGAGTGGAACTGCCGTTTCGGTAAGCAACCCGGGCCGACGCGCGAGGAGTATCACGCCGCATTCGGCGAGAGCGTCGCCGCGGCGTCTCGCGATGAGGACGGGCGGAAGGCGCTCAGCCTGCGGGAGCAGAAGGAGAGCTCTTTCGGAGCGTTCGGAGTCCGCGCGCTGTGGTTCCGGCAGAGCCCTCCGGGCCCCCGATACGGGTCCGCCGCCGGTCCCTTGCCCCCGAGCGATTTCGCCCCCCCGCGGCCCGCCCGGCGCACCTTCGGCATGCTCCCGAAGCGGGCGTGGATCATGGTCCTGGCCGCGGCCCTGGCGGTGGGAGGAGTCGTGGCTCAACAGGCGAGTCAGGCTCCTCAATACCGGGCCGAGGTCAGCCTGATGGTCCGGCCCCAGCTGATCATCGCCCCCGCCGCCGCCGGCGACTCAAGCCTGTCCACGGTCCAAAGCGCGTACCGTGAGACGGTCCTGAACAATGTCATCCATCTCCTCGGGAGCCGGACGCTGGCCGATCGCGTGGCGGGGCAGGTTCAAGCCTCCGGCCCTGAGGAGCTGTCCCGGCACATCGGGACCAGGAACATCCCCGGCACCGACTTCATCATCCTCAGCGCCGTCGACGGGCGGCCGGACCGGGCTGCGCAGATCGCCAACACGATGGCGCTGGGCCTGGTCGATTTCTATTCAGAGCTGAACCGCGCCGAGGCCGCCAGCGCCCGGAAGTTCATCGAAGAGCAGCTCGCGCTTGCCCAGGACCGGCTCGGCGCGGCGGAGCAGGCCCTGTCCGAATTCCAGTCCCAGACGGGGGCGCTCGCGCTGCCGGAAGAGATCTCGCACACCGGCCAGCGGATCCTCGACCTGCAGGCCGCGTACGACGCCGCGATGCTGGACGCCGCGAGCGCGGACTCGCGCGTCGCCGCCATCCGGTCGCACCTCGCCGCTCAGCGCGACGGACGGTTCGCCTCGGTCTCGATCGCCACCAATCCGGTGGTCGCCCAGATCCGTGACCACCTCACGGGATTGGAGCTCCAGCTGGCCAATCTCCGCCAGATGTACACGGACGAGCATCCCAAGGTACAGATGCTGCTGGGCAGAATCGCCGATGATCGAAAGCGCCTGAACGCGGAAGCGGCCAAGGTCGTCAACGACACCTCGTCGGCGGCCAGCCCGATTCGCGAACAATTTGTCCGCGAGATGGTCAGCGGCGAAGTGGACGCGGATACCGCGCGGGCCAAGGCGGCGGGAATCACCCCAATCCTCTCCCGGCTGCAGGCCAGGCTGAGCACCGTGTCCAAGAACGAACTGGCCCTGCTGCGGCTCCAGCGCAGCGTGCGGGTCGACGAGCAGCTCTTTACGGAGATCTCCTCGCTGCGGCGGGATGCCCTGATCCGGGAGAGCAAGGCCGCCTCGTCCGCCCAGGCTGCCATCGTGGTCGTCGATCAGGCGACGCCCCCCGGCAGCCCGGTCCCCAACCAGCTGCCGGCGAAGGCGGCATCCGCCGGGCTTCTGGGACTGCTCGGCGGCGCGGCGCTGGCCTTGGGCATCGACCGCTTCGAGAACCGCCTGCGATCCCGGCCCGGGGCCGCGGACGCGGGCCTCTTCGGGGCGCCGGCGCTGCCCCAGGCTGAGGCGGCGTACGACCTGACCGCGCTCCTCTCACAGACGGAGGGCGGGTACAGCGTGCCGATGCTGGCCGCGATCCCAATGACGAACGATGCCCAGGGCCGCAGTGCCTCTGCCACGGCGCCCGGGAACGCTTCCACAGTGCTGCTCCCTATCGTCCTCGCGGTGTTGATGCTGGGGATGCTCGCAGGCGTCTATACCGCGATCGCGACCATGCCGGGCATCACGGCCGGCGGTGAGCGATGGATGGCGCAGCACCACCAGGCCGCCGCGTTCTTGACGGCGGCCGGGGGAGCGCTGAGCGGCGCGGTGCAGGCCGCGGCGGAATCGCTGAGGACTGCCGGCCGGGAGATGATGCAGCAGCTTGCCGGAACTATCGTGAGCCTGGCACAGCAGGTGGCGAAGATCGCCGGCGCCTTACCGGTCGGCGTCGTTCACCTCGGGTAGGCGATCGCTCCGAGGAAGGCGTTTCGGACGGGCCAGTTCCAATAGCGCGCGCGGGTGGATGGGGACGGATAGAAACGTGGTGAGACGGGGCGTTGGACGCCCCGTCTCCCAGAGTGAACCGAGACTGGTGCCCTCCTAGGCCTGGATCAGACCCGAGCGGATGGCGTAGCGGACCAACCCGGCTGTGTCGTGGATGCCGAGCTTGGTCATCAGCCGGGTCCGGTGCGAATCGGCGGTCTTCACGCTGATCCCAAGCGCCTGCGCCACTTCCTTCGTCGTCTTCCCCTCCGCGACCAACTGCAGCACCTGCCGCTCCCGCGCCGTCAGCTGTCCGGAGGACGTCTCGCTCCGGCCCAGATACGATTGGACGATGGCCCGCGACACGCCCGGGCTGAGGTAAAACCCGCCCTGCATGACTTCCTGGATCGCGTTCACCAGATTTGTGGCGCTCTGCGTCTTGAGCACGTACCCCCGGACCCCCGCCTGCAGGGCCTTGATGATGTACGGCTCCTCCGAGTACATCGTCAACAGAATCGACCGCGTCTGCGGCGAGACCTGGGCGATCTCCTCGGCCGCATCCGGGCCGTCCATGACCGGCATGGCGAGGTCGAGGATCGCAACGTCCGGACGGCACTCCTGGGCCAGCCGCACCGCCTCCCGACCGTCGCTCGCCTCAGCGACCACCTCGAATCCTTCGCGTTCCAGGAGTCCCTTCAGTCCCTCGCGGAAGATCGCATGGTCGTCGGCAACGATGACCCGCCGCGCCCCGGTCGAAGCGGCCAGCCGCGGGGCGATGTCGAGCGTATCGCGCAGTTCCTCAGGAGCCATCTGAACATCCTCCAAAGGCTCGACCAAATGTACGGCACCCGGGGCGCCGCGCTGCCAGCGCTGTGTTGCTGCTCGCGCCATTATCACATCGATACTCTTTGGCATCGTCCTAACGGTAGATGACCAATCGGGTACGGCCAATCAGGTGTATGCCCCATTCTCTCCATGGGGAGTTAATGAGGCTCAGGGAAAACCCCTTATTATCTAGGGGGATAAAACCTGTGTTGGGTTGAGACTTCCTGCACCTGGGCAGGGAGGCCGGATCGCTTCGGGCAGACCCCCGTATTGCTCAGGGGCTAATACTGAAAGAGCGAGAGAGCGCGGCGAACTCCTGGGCGCCTCCGGCGAGGTCGACCCGGTAGACAAAGCGTATCCGGTAAGTCCCGGCGCCTACAGCGGGCTTCGCGGTGGGCGGCTTCCCCATCCGGAGGTGGATGCTGAACGGGTTGATCGTCACGACCCGGCCCCGCCCGGGGCCGATGGCGACCACCAGGGGGAGGCGCCCCAGGGCACAGCCGGGGACCGGGTGCCAGGTGTCTGCACCCGATCGCTCGAGGAAGACGATGGAGCAATCGGTCTTCTCATCTTCAGTGTACAGCGCGCGCTCCAAGCCATTGGCGATCACGGCCCGGATCACATCGCCTTGCTTGAATGCGGGCGCACTCGGCACAACGCTGACCTTCCCGGACTCGACAGCCATCGGCATTCCGAGATCGGCCGCGCCCCCGCCGGGCGCCGGGGAAGGTCCGGGCGTCCTCTGGGGTGGGAGCTGCTGGAGCCCCGCGGGCGGGGCGCCGCCCGGCCCGCTCACCGCCGGCCGCCACGCTGCGGCGAGACCGAGGCTCAGGCTGAGCGCGAGCACCTTCAGCACGCGCGCAATCGGACCCCGCCGTTCCAGACCCATCAGCATCGCTCCATCCACACCTCTTCAAGACGCAGGCCGGACGACGGAGGTTCCCGACGAGGGATGGTCCGGCTAGGGCAGCTCCTCCCAGCGGGCCACCCACGCAATCACCGGACCGCCCGACGGGGCGAGGAGCCCCGGCGTTCCCAACACCGCCGGGTCGTAGCGGATCACCACCGCGGCGCCGGCGTTGTTGAAGCTGAATCCCGAGCCGCCGGCCAGCAGGCTCCCCACAATGTCGACGCGCGCATCGCCCGCGACATCAAATGCCTGGGTATAGACGAGGCCGTGGACGCGCAGGGTGGCGCCCGGCGAGACGAGCAGTTCCCCTTTGTCCAGCGTGACGAGTCCGGGGAGCGTGCGTGTCGCCGCGGAGTGCGTCACTTCGAGCGACGACCCCTTGGCGAGCCGGACCGTCCCTTCGGTGATGAGCGCGCCGTCGGCGATCTGCAACCGCCGCCCCTCGCCCAGGGTCATGCCGCCCGTGACGTAGACGACCCCGCGGAGGGCTCCGGAGCCATTCCCGCCATTCAGGTAGTTGAGCAGCAGCTCCCATTCTCGCGGCGAATAGAGGCTGTCGCGCTTACGGGCGAGGCCGTCGTCTCCGAAGAACTTCCCCGCGGCTTCATTGGTGCCGGCGTTCCCCGTGTTGCCCGCGGCCCGGCTGCGGTAGAAGCCGCTATCCACGTCCGGCACCGCGGGCAGCGGCCGGGATGCCTGCACGATCCGCTCGATGTTGATCCCCATCGCGCGCAACTCGTCTGCGCTCAGCGGCTGGCTGCGCTGATCCAGCCTCACGGAAGCGCCGCGGCCGAGCCAGACGCGGACCGGACCGGGATCGGGAGGCGCGGTCGACGCCTGGGACTCGGGGGGCGCATCGACCGGGCCTGGTCCGGCCTGGAACGGGATCGAAGGGTTGTTAATGGCCACGTCGGTTCCGGCCAGCCAGATCCCCCGGCCGGCCGCGGCTTGGATCCACGGGGAGTCGACGCCACCGTAGGGAAGAATGAACATGGCCGTCGGCGGGTGCTCGAGGCGGACGATGCTCGCCCCGTACAGGGCCGCAAGCTGAGCAGGTGAATCCAGATAGACACGCGCTCGGAGGCGGCGCGCGATCCCGCCGACCTCGCCGGCGCTGGTCACCACGATGGCCCCGTCGCGATCATCCACGAGCCCCAGGGTGAACTGACCTTCGAGCGACCCGACGTGGATCGTCTCCGCATACTCCTCGGTTCGCCAGGTCCGCCCGGGCACCGGGGCATCCGGCGCGACGCCTTCCAAAATCGCCAAGGCCCGATGCACCCCCGCCTCCGCTACCGCCAGCGCCGCCGCGGATCGATGACGCGCCCCGGCCCTGGTGAGCTGCTGGTTCATCAACCAGACGAATGACGAAGACCACGCGGCGATCGCCAGAAGCACGATCAGGACCACCAACAGCGCGGTGCCATCGCACTCGCGCAGCGCGCGGCGTTTGATGTGTGTGGGCATCACATGTTCCTCGAGGCCGCCACGACCGGGCGTCCTCCCCTCGGTAAGGAACTCGGTCCAGATCAGCACGGAGCGGAGTCTAGTATACCAATTCGTGGCGGATACCCGGCCGCGCGGTGGAGGACACCCCGTTTCGCCCGCCCCGCCATCCGTCCGACGTGCCATCCGGGACTTCTATTATAGCGAACGTATGTTCACCATACGTTTGTACACATTCAGGCGAAGGATTCACTTTTATGGAAGATTCTGTGAAGATTTAGATAGGGTGAATACCCTAAAAAAGACTCTGTTGATCGATCGACCGATCGAGTTTCTCGCCACGCGAATACCGGCTTCTACCCAAGTGACATGCAGGGTGTCGCAAGTACAGTTGAGGACCGCGGCGCAGATCCCATCGCAGAAAGGGGGCAGGGCGAGACGCCCGAGGCCAGGGCAGCGAAGCGAACGAATCGCTAGAAGATGGGGAGGGGAAAGAGATGAACGTGTTTAGGCGGTTTCTCGTGTTGCCCGCTTCAATTGTCGCCCTGGTGCTCGCGGGTCTGCCCTACCCGTTCTCAACGCCTCAACTGGCCGCGCAGAGTACGGCGGGCCTCCCCGCCGCGCTGACGGTCTTGAACCTTGCGCCGGCGGGACTCTCAGCGGCGCCCCAAGTTTCCGCCCTGGATCTGCAGGCGATCCGGGATCGCATTCTACAGATTCGCAGTCGAATGGCCGCCCAGGAGCCGCAGGTCTCTCAGGGGCCGAGCGCGGTCGCGTTGGACGCCGGTCCCCAGACGCTGGTGGGCAGAACCAAGCCCGTAACATTATCGTTCGTCGGGACGGAAAGCGCCATCGATGTCGGCCCAACATCGGCCAACGATACCTTTGATCCTATCGCATCGGACACCGCCGGGGGAGGCTGCCTCGGGTTCACGGACGTCGCCGAACTTGTGGCCGTGAACAACGGCACTACGGCCTTCGCCGCCGGGAACTGCGCGCACGTGGAGGCGTCCCCCGACAGCGGTGCCAGCTGGTCTTCCAGACCCGTGACTCCCGGGCCGCTCGCTACGCCGTTTATCTGCTGCGACCACGACGTCATGTACGACGACTCCACGCGGGTCGTCTTCCACACCTCTCTCTACGCCAGCGCCGACGGATCCCAAACAGCGGTGGGGCTCGACGTGTATCGGCATATGTATAGCGACTCCGCCCCATCTTGTACCTATTTCCTCGGGCCTGTCAGCGGCATGATCGATTTCCCCCATCTCGGACTGACCAAGAACTACCTCTTCATCTCCGCCAACTTTGTCTTGGGGACCTCGCAGACGGCGTACATGCTGCGGTACCCGAAAACCGCGCTCGCCAATTGCGCGGGGTCTTCGTCTCTCTCCACCACCGGGAATTTTGCCTCCTGGTCCGGCAGCATTGAGGGCCAGAAGGTGTGGAGGCCCAGCCGGGGCACGAACATCAAGCACACCATGCTCTGGGCCCACCGGATCAACAACACCACCCTCCGGATATTCAAGTGGGATGACACGCTCGCGGCGCCGAACAACTTCACGCGCAACATCCCGTTCTCTTCCTCCGCCGCCCCGGGGACGAACTGCGCCGGCGGGTCCAATAATACCGGCTACATCACCGCCATCAACACGTCGCTCATCGGCTTCAACTTCGAGGGCGCCGTCACCGACGATAAGCTCTACTTCTACTGGCAGGCGGGGCCCGCGGCTTCCCCCATGACCCAGGCGCATATCGACGGGGTGGTGATCCCTCTGACGGGCGGTGCCAGCGTTCCGACCGTCGAATTCCCCGTCGCCTACCCCCATATCTTCAGCAGTGCGTACTGCATCGGGTTCCCGGAGGTGACCGCCAACAAACTGGGGGACCTCGGGATGGTGCTCGCGTACGGCGGGGCGAACGCGGGTGGGGGCGGGCCGGTCCGGCTGGCTGTGGGGGTGTCCGATGAGTTCACCGGGCTCGGGCTGTTCGACCTCGCCCCAGAACCCTTCTCTTTTGCCTTCGCCGATAGAAACCCGGCGTTAGCTAACCGCTACGGCGACTACTCGTCGAATCACCCAAGCGAGCCGTGCGAGAAATGGTTTGTAGGGACGGGATATTACCTGGACAGTGCCGGTAGAGTCCAGCAGCTGTTCTTCGAGTACGGACGTCACAAGCACTACCGGTGCTGGTCCGACTACTCCAATCACTTCGGCAACAACGAGTGACCGGACGACGTCCCGGGGTGTTCGTGAGCGGCCCTGCCCGTCAAGGGCAGGGCCGCTCCAGTCCCCGGATCAGCAAGGAGTCGGCCCCTCCCCGACAGAATACCGCCTGAGGGGAGCGGAATGAATCGCCATCGGGCCTCAGAGGCGGGCTTGACGATCATCGAAATCCTCATTTCCCTTGTGGTGTTCGCGGTCGTCGCCCTCGTCGTCTTCGCGGCGTTCGGACTCGGCCTCCGGGCCACGGCGCTGGCCGGCAACATGCAGACGGCCACAAGCCTCGCCGAGGAATCCCTCGCCCGGCTGGCGGCGGCGCCCTGCGGGTCTTCGTTCGACTCGGCGCTCCCGCCCTTGTCCGACCGACCCGACCTGGCGCGCTACCGGCGTGACGTGAGCGCCGCCAGGGGTTCCGGGGGGGATCTGTGGACGCTGACGGTCACGGTCTCCTGGACGCAAGAGCTGGCTGCGCGCAGCGTGACCCTCACGACCTTCCGGCACGTCTCGGCTGCCTGCGCGGCCGTCGGACAATGAGACCTCGGGGGCACCGCGGCCTGACCCTGGTCGAGATCCTGGTGGCGCTGGCGCTGGGGTCGATCGTCCTGACGCTCGTCGGCTCGGTGTTCGTGGCGAGCCTCTCCGCCCAGCGCCGTGGCGTAAATCTTCGTGACGCGCAGGCCCACGCCAGGGGCCTCGTGGACCTGATCGCCCGCGACGTCCGCGGCGCCAGCCAGAATCCCGGCGTGAGGGTGGGACCCCGGTTCGCCCTCGACGAGGGTGAGCCGCTGCTCTCCTTCCTCTCGGAGACGCCGCCGCCGTATCGAACCGGCCCCGCGTGGATCACGTACGTCTTCCTGCCGGATCGTGGCCAGGTCCTGCAGCAAGTCGTGGCGCCCAATGCACAGGGGGGAGTGACGGTGCAGGATTCCCGCGTGGTGGCCACCGGCGTCGTCAGGGTCGTGGTCGAACAGGTCGCCAATGGCGTCGCGATCGAGGCCGAGGTGCGCCGGGGCCACGAGACCGCCGAAGCGAGCGCCGTGGCCACACCGAGAAATCCTTGAGCGCTGAAGACATGGTGCCGGGGGACGGAGTTGAACCGCCGACACGGGGATTTTCAGTCCCCTGCTCTACCACCTGAGCTACCCCGGCGCGGTGAGTCGGGTTAGAGTATAGCCGACCCTCTGCGCACCGGCAAGGGCGTGACGGCGCGCTGAGGCGCTCACAGCCATGCGTCTTGGATGGGGGCCGCCCTGGCTCCGTCACGGAGCGGCGCGAGCCCCCAGTTGTCCGTGACCGTCCGGCAGAAACTGTAGTGGGTGTAGGGGGTCTGCGACACCACGCCTCTGCGCACGCCGCGCCCCCACAAGGCCGCGAAGACCCGGTTGCCGCCGCCCCCGTCATCCTCGTCGTAGCAGAAGAAGAACGCGGGGTACCGCCCCGCCCCGTCCGGCCGCGCAAACCAGGGGGAAGCGGCCAGCGCGTCGAGGAGCGCGGTGAGGTTCCGGTCGGCGAGCGCAGGGGGTCCGTCGTGCATGCTGTTCTCGTCGTCCCACCCGACGTAGACGAGCGCGGGGGTGGGCAGCGCGCCCGCGAGGTCTCGTCGAAAGTCGTCCAATCCGTGCCCCACCGCGGCCACGGGCGCGCGCAGATCCGCAAACGGGTTGTGCTTTCGCGGGATCTCCCCGACCAGATGGTAGGCATTGGTCGGAATCGGCGGGACCTGCGCGGCCGCCTCGCTCCCGACGGACGGATGGAATGTGTCGACCGTCTCCCTGTTGCCCCACGTGGCGCCGGAGATCATCGCCCGGTAGTTGGGACCGGAAGGGTGCGCGACGGCGAAGTACCGCGCGAGGACCGTTCCCTCGCGCGCCAGCCGCCGGTGCGAGGGCAGACCCGCGACCTCATCGAACCCGTGGTTCTCGAACACTCCGAACACGAGGCTGCTCCACCACCGGGAGCGCGCGGGGGCGCGCCCGGGCCCGCCCAAAGTCGCGGCCGCCGCCGCCGCGGCAATCGCCCACCGCGCGAACCCGCGCCGGTCCACGGCTCGACCGGCCCTCTGCTCCAGGCGTTTGTGCTCGGCGTGATGGACAGACTCAAGGAATGCTCTCATGCGGTATGGGGATGGTCCCGTTGAAACCGTTGCCGGCCTTGATCTGGCGGGAGCGACGGGATTTGAACCCGCGATCTCCTGCGTGACAGGCAGGTGTGTTAAACCAGGCTACACCACGCCCCCCGCGACGGCGGCACTCCCGCCACATCGTCAGTCTACGGCCCGATCCTTACCCTGTCAAGGAACGGACGACTCCCTCGGACTCCGGCGGCGCTGCGGCGCGTGCGACCTGAACGAGCGGGGATCGGGATCAGACAACCAAGATTACGAGATCGGCACCTTGACGCGCGCCGGGGTCGTGGGCCCCTGCGCGAGCAGCCCGGAGATCTTGTCGAAGAGACCGGCCACGGCGGTACCGTCCTCCGGGAACGTCACAACGGCGGCCGAGATCATCAGACGCTTCACGCCGAGCAGCTGGGCGGCGACCGCATCCTCTTCCAGTCTCCGGGTCAACCGCTGCAAAATATCGACGGCGTCCATCTTGGCCACCCGCGGGAGGAGGATGGCGAACCGTCCGGCCCCGTCGTGCGCGATCACATCGATCCGCCGCACGCAGGTCTGGATCAGCTTGATGGCGCGGCGCAGAGCCAGATCCTTGTCGCTCTCCCCGACCAGGGTGTCGTCGATGTAATCTTCCAGCTGCACCTCTGCGAACGAGAACACGAGCAGCAGCCCCGAGCACCGGCGGATCTCGTCGGCGACCAGCTTCTGCAGCCCGCCCCAGGGAAAGAGCGAGCGTGAGGGATCGACGCCGACCATCCGCTGGACTTCCTCGTGCAGCCGCGCCGCCTCGAGCGCCGAGACCCCCTGCGCGGCCAGGCCGCGGACCCGCCGGAGCACCGGTTCCCCGAACGACTCCGGCACGGCGCCGAGCCCGCACAACCAGCCGCGCAGGCTCCCGGCGCGAATCAACGGGACGCTCGCCATGAGCCCCTCCTGGCCGCCGCCGACCGGTGACCGGTGTGTCACCACCTCGCCACCCGTCGCGCCCGCAGGCAGAGCGGGCAGCAGCATCCCTGCCGGCCCGTGCTCGCCCTCCGCCCATTCGAATCCCCGGCTGGTCAAGATGCGCGGCGTCTCGTCTTCCCCGATGACGTAGGCCGCTCCCTTGGCGAGGCCGGTCGTCTCCATGAAGACCTGAAGAAGGATCTCCAGGACGCCCTCCACCCGCAGTTCCCCCGAGAGGCGGCTCGCGATATCGTTGTAGAACCGCAGCTCCCGCAGTTGCTCCTCGAGCAGACCGGTCGCTTCCTGGAGGCGCTGATCCAGCAGTTCCGTCCATCGCGCCCGTTCCGCGGCGATCCGGTACTCCTGGACGAGCATGCCGAGGAACAGGGCCATGAAGAAGCCGCCCGCGATGATGACGCCGAGCCGGAACCCCGCGGTCTCCAGGGTGGCCCCTTCGCCGGCCCGCGTCCACAAGAGGATGATCATCCCCGCCATGGCGAGGGAGGCGGCGATCGCCTGGCGGAGGTTGAGCCGCGCCGCCGCCTCGAGGATCGTCAGATAGTACAGGTAAATGAACGGGCTGCTGAGGCTGCCCGAGATGATCACCACCAGCGTGACCACGAGAATATCGAAGGCGATGATCAGGTCGGCCTTCCGGAGCAGCGCGAACCACCGGGGGCCGAGCGCGAGCAGGAGCACATAGACTCCGACCAAAGCGACGGTGGTGTGGATGGTCGGGTGGTTGATCGGGATGATCCCAAGCGAGAGGGCCAGGATCAACATCAAGAGGATCATGACCCGCACGAGGCTGATCCATTCCTCGGCGGTGCGGGCTCCGAGGCGCCTTAGGGGGGTCGGCAGCTTCTCGTTTACCGGGGCGGTCACGGGACCTCCTCACCGGGAATGGCGGACATTCTCCGGCCATGGCTTTTGGGACCGGCGCACCGGCCCAAGCCCAAAGCAATAAGTGTGTACCCTATTAGGGGGCGGGACAGGACACCTGCGCGGAGGCGACCTCCGCTCATGGTTAGGCCGCGGGCAGCCCCAGCGGGTACCCGCCGCCCTCCAGCACGCGGTCCGCGATCGAGCGCCGGAGGGCCAGCATGTTCGAGGGTGTCTCCTCGAGAAGGCCACCGATGCCGGCCAGGTCCCGCGCCAGCTGCGGGCCGTCCTCGACCGCGGTCAGCACCTCGATCGCGAGGGTCCGCAGGCGTCCCGCCATCTCCCCGGCCCCCGCCAGGGCGAGATCGGCCATCAGGCCGCCTCCGCCGGAGCCGGCGCCCATCGCCGCTCGAAGGACCGCGGATTCGGCGGCAAACAGTTCAATCATCTGGTCGCTCAGCGCGGCAAGGACTTCCTGGTGCTCCTCGAGATCGGGCCCCAGGCGGTCGACGGCCCGTCCCAGGCACGCCAGGGTGACCGTCCGGACCCGCGCGAGGCGATCCGATGCCGGGGCATCCGAGCCCCCCCCGGCCCGGCCGAGGCCCTCGGCGGCGGCCTTCGCGGCGTCACGCAGGGGGAGGCGGCCCCGGGCGGCGCGCCGCAGCACCTGGCCGGCGATGACCAGCCGGTTGATCTCGTTCGTGCCCTCGTACAGGCGGTTGATGCGGGCGTCCCGGTACGCCCGGGCAGCCGGGTAGTCCTCGATGAACCCGTAGCCGCCGTAGATCTGCACCATCTCGTCCACCACGAAATCCAGCATCTCCGACCCGTAGACCTTGTTGATCGCGCATTCGGGAGCGTACTCCTCGATGGCCCGCGCGGCGTCGGATCCTCCGCGGTCGCCCGTGAGGTCGAGCCCCCGAAGCGCCCGGTCGAGGAGACCGGCGGTCCGGTACACCATGCTCTCGGCGAGGTAGAGGCGGATCGCCATCCGGGCGACCTTCTGGCGGATCAGCCCGAAGGAGGCGATCGGCCGCCCGAACTGGCGCCGTTCCCGCGCGTAGGCGACCGCCTCGCGAAGGGCATGCTTGGCCGCGCCCACACATCCCGCGCCGAGCTTCAGCCGGCCCACGTTGAGGATGTTGAGCGCGATGACGTGCCCCCGCCCGGGCTCGCCGATCACGTTGTCGCGCGGCACCCGCACGTTGTCGAGGAAGAGCGAGGTGGTGGACGACCCCCGGAGGCCCAACTTGTGCTCCTCCGGGCCCACCGTGAATCCCGGCGTCGCGCGGTCGACGATGAAGCAGGTGAGCTTCCCGTCGACCTTCGCGTACAGGATGTACACGTCGGCAATCCCGCCGTTGGTGATGAACTGCTTGCTTCCCGTCAGCCGGTAGCTCCCATCCGGGTCCTGCACCGCGGAGGTGCGGAGCGACAGCGCGTCCGAGCCCGCCGTGGCCTCGGTCAGCGCGTAGGCCCCGATCAGCTCCCCGGTCACCATGCGGGGGAGGTAGCGCGTCCGCTGGGAGTGCGCGCCGAAGAAGACGATCGGCAGCATCCCGATCGTCACGTGCGCGCCCACGCTGGACGAGAGCGACCCGCGGGAGATCGTCTCGGCCAGCAGCACGCCGGTCACCGGGTCGGGGCCCAGCCCTCCGTATTCGGGCGGCACCTCCGCCGCAAACACGCCGAGGGCGCCGAGCCTGGTCAGGACCTCGCGCATCAGCGCCAGGTCCTTCGCCTCGAGCCGCGCGTCGAGGGGCGCGACCTCTTGGGCGAGGAAGGCCCGGACCGTCCGCGCGATCAGGCGGTGCTCATCGGTCAGCTGCTCCGGGGTCAGGACCTGCGAGGGCTGGGGCGGCGTGATGATCCACCACCCGCCCCCCGCCCGTCCTTCGGTCACCATGCGCCGCGCCTCCGTTTACGATGGAGGTTTCTGCGGGTAGGTGTACCACCCTCTCCCGGTCTTGCGCCCGTAGTCCCCGCGCTCGTACCGCTCCACGATGCTGCGGGCGGGCCGCTGCGCGGGATCGCCGGTTTCCCCAAACCGCTGCGTGCGGACGTGGTAGGCGATGTCGATGCCGTTCATGTCCATCAGCTCGAACGGCCCCATCGGATGGCGCAGCCCCTTCTTGACTGCCACGTCGATGTCCTCGAACGAGGCGATCCCCGCCTCGTAGAGCCGCACCGCCTCGTCCATGATCGCGGCGAGGATCCTGTTGACGACGAACCCCGAGATCTCACGCCGCAGCAGGACCGGCGTCCGGCCCATCCGCCGCGCCAGCCCCATCGCCGCCGCCGCGGTCGCCTCGCTGGTCTCGGGGTGCATGACGACCTCGACGAGCTCCATCACCAGCGGGGGATTGAAGAAGTGCATGTTGCAGACCTGCCCCGGCCGCGAGGTGGCCGCCGCCAGGAGCGAGCTGCGGATCGTGCTCGAGTTGGTCGCGAGGATCGCCGGCGCCGGGGTGATCCGGTCGAGCTCGGCGAAGAGGGCGCGCTTGTCGTCGAGCCGCTCGATCACGGCCTCGATGACGAACTCGGCGTCCCGCGCCCCGTCCTCCAGGCTGGTCGTCCATCGCAGCCGGCCCAGGGCGCGGTCGGCGTCCGCCTCCGTGAGCCGCAGCATCGCGATCTGGTGGCCCATCGTCCCGGCGCCCACCACGCACAACCGCCCCACCGCCTCAGGTTCCATGGATTCCCACCCCGCCGCCGATCCCTCCAGGCGCGCGGCCCTTACCGGGCCGTCGCGCCCCCATCGACCACCAGCACCTGCCCGGTGATGAAATCGCTGGCGGGGCTCGCCAGAAACACCGCCGCCCCCTTCAGGTCGTCCTCGCCGCCCAGGCGGCCCATGGGGATGGTGCTGAGAATCGCCTCCCCCCGGTGCTCGATGAGCCACTGCGTCATCCGGCTGGGGAAAAACCCGGGCGCGATGGCATTCACGGCGATCCGGTGCCGCGCCCACTTCACCGCCAGATCCCGCGTGAAGGCGATCACCGCCCCCTTGCTGGCGCTGTACCCGATCGCGTCCAGCACCTCCGCGTCCGTACCGGCGAGGCCCGCCACGCTCGCGATATTGATGATCTTGCCGCCCCGCCCGGTGTCGATCATGTGGCGGCCCACCGCCCGGGTCATCAGCATGGTCCCGGTCACGTTCGTCTCGAACACCTTGTGCCACGCATCGAGCGGCATCTCGAGGACCGGCGCGCCCCATGTCGCTCCCGCGTTATTGACGAGGACGTCCACCCGGCCGTACTCGCCGAGCGTCCGGGCCACGCATGACTCGACCTCCTCGGCCCGGGCCACGTCGCAGGCCGCCGCGAGCGCGCGGATGCCGCGGTCCCGGAGGCGCGCGGCGGCGGCGTCGAGCTCCCCGGTCTTGCGTGCGGTCAGCGCGAGCGAGGCGCCCGCCTCGCCGAGCGCCTCCGCCATCTGGAAGCCGAGGCCCCGGGAGCCGCCGGTGACGATCGCGACTTTGCCCGTGAGGTCAAACAGCTCGCGGACGTGCATGGGTCACCTGACCCGGCGCAGCCGGCGCGTCAGCCGCGCGGGACCCGCGCCTCGATGGCTTCGGCCGCCCGCTGGGCCGCCGCGAGCACGCGCTTCACGGGGACGCCGTGGCGCTCGGCGAGCGCGCGGCAGACGTCGAACTCCGGCGCCATGTTCAAGACCCCCGACCGATCTTCGGCGATCTTGACCGGCACGGCGCCGTACTCGGTCTGGACCTCCACGCGCCGCCGGCGCGCGGCCAGGCGGGAGACCTCGTAGACGCGCGCCCCGAGGGTCGTCGTCTCGGCGAGGAGAATGCCGTAGAGCGCCCGCACGCGGTCCGGGGCCGCGAGGACGCGCAGCAGATGGCCGGGGCGGCCCTTCTTCATCACGGCCGGAATCGTCATGACATCCAGCGCGCCGGCGTCGAGCAGCCGCGCCGTCACGTGCGGATAGAGCTGCGGGTTCATGTCGTCGATGGACGTCTCCAGCACCGCGAGCCGCTCGGCGCGGTCCTCGTCAGCCGGCGCGGCGGCGGCACCGGGATCAAGGACGCCGGGGTCCCCCAGCGCCTCTCCGACAAACAACCTGAGGACGTTGGCCCGAGGCGGGTCGGCCGCGCCCGCGCCGGTCCCGATCCGCTCGAGACGCATCAAGGGCAGGGCGCCCCAGCGGGTCACGAGCGAGGACAGGAGCACCGCTCCCGTGGGCGTGAGCAGCTCACCGTCGACCTCGCCGGCATACACCGGCATCCCGGCGATCAGGGCCGAGGTCGCCGGCGCCGGAACCGGGACGGTCCCGTGGCCGGTCTCGACCCACCCCCGCCCGAGGTTCACCGGGGAGGCGATCAGCCGGTCCAGGTTGAGGGCCCGGACGCCGGCGAGCACGCCAACGATGTCGACCAGCGTGTCCACGCCACCCAGTTCGTGCAGATGCACCTCCTCGATCGGCGTCGCGTGGATCTCCGCCTCGGCGGCGGCGAGCCGCCGCAGCACCGCGGCGGCGCTGTCGCGGAAGGCCGGATCGAGGGAGGCTTCGGCGAGCACACGGGCGAGGACGGGGTAGCGCCGGGAGTGGGGGGGCTCGGTTTCCTGGACCTCGACACGCACGGCGGGGACGCTCTGCCGGTGCACGCGGCCGACCGCGATGCGGACGGGAACGCCCAGGCGTCCGACCAGGTCGCGCAGCGCGGCTTCGGTCCAGCCCGCCCCCAGGAGCGCGCCCAGCAGCATGTCGCCGCTGGCCCCGCTGGCGCAGTCAAGGTAGCCGATGCGCATCGTCGTCGCAGAGCGCCGTCTCCCCGGACGCCTCCTCCGGGGAACGCCGCGCCTCCGGTCCGGCATTGATCACCGCGGCCAAGTACCCGGCGCCGAAGCCGTTGTCGATGTTGACGACCGCCACGCCGGGCGCGCAGGCGTTGAGCATGGTCAGCAGCGGCGCGACCCCGCCGAAATGCGCGCCGTAGCCCACGCTGGTTGGCACCCCGATCACCGGCGCGCGGGTGAGCCCGGCCACCACCGCGGGCAGCGCCCCATCCATCCCGGCCACCACGACCAGCGCGCGCGCCCGCTCGAGAAGATCCTGCTGCGCCCCGAGCCGGTGGAGGCCCGCCACCCCGACGTCGTAGGCCCGGGTCACCGACGCCCCCATCGCTTCGGCCGTCATCGCGGCCTCCTCGGCCACCGCGAGGTCCCCGGTTCCCCCGGTCAGGACCCCGACGCTGCCGATCCGGCGCTCGGGGAGCGCTCCGATCACGACCATCGACGCGGCGACGACGTGACGCGCGTCCGGAAATGCGCCCAACGCCGCCGCGGCCACCTCCGGGCCGGCGCGGGTGAGCAGCACGGGGGCCCCGGCGCCGTGGAGCGTTTCGGCGATGCGAATGATTTGCTCGGCCGTCTTGCCCGGGCAGTACACGGCTTCCGCGGCCCGCCGCCGCAGGAGCCGGTGGGTGTCCACCTTGGCAAACCCCAGATCCGCGAACGGCAGCCAGCGGAGCGCCGCGAGCGCCGCCTCGATGCTCGTGCGGCCCGCGCGGACATCGCGCAGCAGCCGGTCAAGCGCCTCCTCGTTCACGGGCGGCCCGTCCCGGGCGCCGCACCCTGCCCTGGCGCCGCCCGTCCGGCATCGCCGGGCACTACCCCGCCCTGCGCGCGGAGCGCCTCGGCGGCAAGCCGGCCCGAGCGCAGCCCGCGCCGATCCACCTCGACCTCGCGAAATCCGAGGGCCACGAGCGCGGCGGCGACCCGGGGCGCCTCGGCGAGCAGCCGGGGGACCAGGGGCAGCGGCACCTCGATCCGGGCGACCGCGCCGTGATGCCGGACCCGGACGTCGGGGAAGCCGAGCCGGTGGAGCACCCGCTCGCCTTCCTCGATCTGGCGGAGCGCCCCGAGCGTCACCGGGGTTCCGTGCGGGAGCCGGGACGCCAGGCAGGGCGACGCCGGCTTGTCCCACGCCTCCAGGCCCCGCGCGCGGGCCAGCGTCCGGATCTCCGCTTTGGTCAGGCCGGCCTCGAGCAGCGGTGCCCGCACGGCGAACTCGGCGGCGGCGCGCATCCCCGGCCGGTACTCCCCGCGGTCGTCCGCGTTCGCGCCGTAGGCCACGGCCGGCAGCCCGAGCTCCACGGCCAAGGCCCCGAGGCGCGTGAAGAGCGCGGCCTTGCAGAAGTAACACCGCTGCAGGTCGTTCCGCCGGTAGCGCGGATCGTCGAACTCGTCGGCGAGCGCCCGCGCGGCCGCCAGCTCATCGCGCGCGAGCGACGGAGAGACCGCGGTCGCGCCGACGCAGCGGTCCCCCAAGGCATCGGCGGCCGCGGCCAGCAGATACGCGCTGTCGACGCCCCCCGAAAACGCCACCACCACGCCGCGGAGCGCGCGCAGCGCCTCCTCCAGCCGGGCACGCTTGGACTCCAGGGGGAGAGACTCCGGCGCGGGACCCCGCTCCGGCGCGGGGCCTGCCCCGGGCACGACAACGCGCTCGGGCATTTAGAAATCTCCCCAGACCGGCCGCGCGCCCACGGGGGCGATGGCCAGCGGGGGGGTGAGCGACCCGTCGCCGCTCCATTCCAAGGCGAACGGCTTCGAGATCGTCCTGGCGTGAGGCTCGAGGTGGGGGACGAGGGCGGTGGAGACCGCCACCTCCCCGAGCGCCAGCGTGTTCCGGATATAGACGATCCGCGCGTCCCCCTCGGCCGGCCGCTGAGTGGTCAGCATCGCGGTGGACACCGCATCCCGATCGGTGAGCAGGATCATCGGGAGGCGCGAGCCCTCCGTGATCGCCGCCGTGATCCCGTTCATGTAGGTCGGCTCAAGGTCGATCTTGTCCACCACCCGCTGGGAGATGAAATCCGCCATGCCCACCCCGGTCGCATTGCCGTGGGTCTCCTCGGTGAGGTCGAGCACCGCGATCCGCCTGACCGTCGGGCCGCCCGTCACATGCGGCGAGAGGTACCGGCCGGTGATGTTGGGATCCATCCCATCCCCGCTGATGTTCTTGCCGATCTCCTGCACGATCAGGACATCGATGTCCCGGACGGGGAGGCTCGCCATCAAGCTCCGGGCGCGGGTGAGCAGAACCGGCTCCCGGTCGATGAAGGCCTCGGCCGGCACCACGGCGATCTCGACCGGCACATCGTAGGCGTCTTCGACGACGGCAACGCCGCCCATGATCGGCGTTCGCGCGCGCACGATCTCCCACGCCTCTCGCAGGCGCGGCCCCAGATCCTTGGGGCCGGTCGCGTGGATCGACATCGCCCCGCGCTGCTTCCCGGCGCCGATCACGGCCATCTTGATGAGGCCGCTTTCGAACGGGCCCCGGAAGAGGGTGTGCGGCTTCACGCGGCCGATGACGACCACGGCGTCCGCGGCGTGCGCGCGGCGATCCCAGTAGACTCCGGACCCGTCGGCGAGGTGCCCCAACTCGACCACGTCCATGGACGAGACGACCGGCGCCCCCACCCGCGCCTCGGTCACCCCGAGCGCGGCCAGGACCTCCACCTGCCCCTCCGCGGTGGCGCCGCCGTGGCTCCCCATGCCGGGAAACACGAACGGCCGGGCGCCGTGCCGGCTGAGGGCCTGCACGACGGCGGCCGCGATCCGATCGATCTCGGCGATCCCGCGGCTTCCCACCGCCACGGCCACGGTGCCTCCCTTGGGGATCCGGCGGGCCACCTCGGGCGCGTCGAACTGACGGCGGATCTCCGCGTCCACGTCGCACCGGCCCGGGGTCGCCCACCGCTGGGCCACGCGCACCATCCGGGGGACCTGCACCTCCCGGGGCGCCCGGATTCCCCGCAGGCCGCGCGGGGCCGTTCGGGCCAGATCGACCTGCGCCATCGTCATCCCTCCACCGCCGTCAGAGTTTGTAGCCGATCTTCCGCAGCAGATCGTGCCGGGCGCCCGCCTCCCCTGCGCCTTCGACGCCCAACGGCGGCTGACCGTCCACCACGCCCAGCACGCCGCGCCCCCGCGCCGTGGCGGCGACGATCACCTCCACGGGATTGGCGGTCGCGCAGTAGACCTGGCAGACCTCCGGCACCTGCCGCACCGCGCCGAGCACATTCACCGGGTAGGCGTTGCCGAGAAAGATCAGGAAGGTGTGCCCGCACCCGACCGCGAGCGCGTTCCGGGCCGCCAGATCGACCAGGGCGGGGTCGGTGCCGGAGGTGCGGACGAGGCGCGGCCCGCTGGATTCGCAGAACGCCAGCCCGAACCGGATGCCGGGCACGGCGCCGACGAGGACCTCGTGGAGATCCTCGACGGTCTTGATGAAATGCGACTGGCCGAAGATCAGGTTGAGCCCCTGCGGATTCTCGATCGGCACTGCGTGGAGCTCCATACGGGCGTCCTCCGGCCTCCTAGGAGTCTTCCACCGGCGCCGCCCGCACTCCTGGCCCGCCGGGCCAGGGCGCCTCGGGCCGCGCGTAGAACCTACGAAAGGCGCGGGGGGAGACTCCGCCGGGAGGAAGCACAATGCACCTGCTGGGAGAACGCGATGCCGAAGTCGTGCGCGGCCGGCTGGCGGCGCTCGGCCAGCCCGTGCGCCTCGTCTACTTCACCGAAGGCGCCTCGGGGCTCGTCATCCCGGGGCGGGAGTGCCTCTACTGCGGCGAGACCCTGCGCCTGCTGGAGGACGTCGTCGGCTGCTCGGAACAGGTCACCCTCGAGGTGCACGACCGGATCAGCGACCCCGCGTCGTCCACCCCGTATGGCGTCGACCGGGTTCCCGCGATCGTGGTGCTGGGCGCGCGCGACTACGGGATCCGCTACTACGGCCTCCCGGGCGGCTACGAGCTCGCCACGCTGCTGGACATCATCGTGGATGCCGGACGGGGGGCCGCGGACCTCGAGGCCGAGACGCGGGCGGCGGTCGCGCAGCTGCCCGCGGACGTGCACCTCCAGGTCTTCGTCACCCCCACCTGACCGCACTGCCCGCGCGCAGCCAGGCTGGCTGCGGCCCTTGCGATCGAGAGCGCGCGCATCCGAACGGACATCATCGAGGCGACAGAGTTCCCGGACCTCGTCGCCAGATACGCGGTGCGGGGCGTGCCGAAAACGATCCTCAACGACCGCCTCTTCATCGAAGGCGCGGTCCCCGAGCCGGATCTGGTCGCCGCGGTGAGCCAGGCGGCCGGGCCGGCCTCCCCGGAGGCACGGACATGAACACCACGATCCGCTGGACGGCGGGCATGCAGTTCGAGGGGACCGGGGAAGCGGGCGCGACGATCACGATGGATGCGACCCCGGAGCACGGCGGAGGCGGGAGCGGGCCGTCCCCCATGGAGACGGTCCTCCTGGCCCTGGGCGGCTGCACCGGGATGGACGTGGTCGGCATCCTCACCAAGATGCGGGCGCCGCTCGCGGGGCTGGAGATCCGTGTGGCGGCCGATCGCGCGGAGGACCACCCCAGGGTCTTCACGCGGATCGCGCTGGAGTACGTCTTCTTTGGAGCCGGCCTCCGGCCCGAGCAGGTGACGCGCGCCGTGGAGCTGAGCCAGACGCGCTACTGCTCGGTCTCCGCGATGCTGCGCCGGGTCACGGAGTTCACGTACACGTGGCGGATCGAGGAGGCGCCCCCGGGAGCGTGAGCCGCGGGCGCCGCGGCCAGGGGACCACCCCTAGACGAGGCCCCGGAGCCGAAGCCGGACGTCGTTGGGGCTGTCCGCGTAGCGCATCCCGGTTTCGGTATCGATCACGGCCTCCTGGATGAGCGCGTAGACCGCCTGATCGAAGGTCTGCATCCCCTCCCGCGTCCCCGCCTGCATCGCCGCGCGCAGCCCCGAGATATTGCCTTTCTTCAGCAGTTCGCGGATGTGCGGGGTGGCCACCATCAGCTCCAAGGCCAGCACCAACCCCTTCCCGTCGGACCGCGGGATCAGCCGCTGAGAGACCACCGCCAGCAGGTCGAGCGAGAACAACAACTGGACGCTCTCGTGGGCTTCCGGGGGGAAGAACCGGAGGATCCGCTCGATCGTCTGGCTCGCGTTCGTCGAGTGCAGGGTGGTCAGGACGAGGTGGCCCGTCTCGGCAAAGTGCACCGCGGCCGTCGCGCTCTCAGCGTCCCGCATCTCGCCGATGAGGATGACGTCGGGCGTCTGCCGCAGGGCGTCCCGCAGCGCCATGTGGAACGAGTCGCAGTCGGAGCCGATCTCCCGCTGGCTCACCAGGCTCCGCTGATCGGCATGGACGAACTCGATGGGGTCTTCGATCGTCACGATATGGCCGGGCGCGTGGCGGTTGCGGTAGTCGATCATCGCCGCGAGGGTGGTCGACTTCCCCGACCCGGTGGGGCCGGCCACCAGGACCAGCCCGCGCTGGCCGAGCGCCAGATCGGCGATCATCTTCGGGAGCCGGAGCTCCTCGAACGACGGGATCTCGCTCTTGATCCTCCGGATGACGATCGCCGGCACCGACCGCTGCATGTAGATGTTCGCGCGGTACCGTCCCAGGGCCGGGGTGTGATAAGCGAGGTTCACCTGCTGCCGCTCCTCGAACTCCTTGCGGTGCCGCGGCTGCATCAGCTGCCCGGCCAGTTGCTCCACCGCCTGGGGGGTGAGCGGGGTCTCGCCGACCGGCATCAGCTGATTGGCGATCCGCAGCATCGGCGGGACCTCGGTCTTGATGTAGAGATCCGATGCCTGGCGGCTGACCATATGAATGAGCAGATCGTTGATCTCCACGGGCTACCGCTTGGACCGGAGGTCGGCGAGCTCGGGGCGGCCACCCGCCTCCTCGGCGAACGACTGCTTTTCGACCGCGACCTTCAGCGCCTCCTCCGGGCTGATCTTCTTGCTCTTGACCAGGACCTTGAGGCTCTGGTCGAACGACTGCATGCCGTCGCGCGCGCCGGTCTGAATCGCCGAGGGGAGCTGATGAATCTTGTTCTCGCGGATGATGTTCCGGATCGCCGCCGTGCTCACCATGATTTCCATGGCCGCCACCCGCCCGCCGCCGTTCAGGGCGGGGACCAGCGTCTCGGCGACCACGCCCAGCAGCGACTCGGCGAGCTGGACGCGGATCTGCTCCTGCTGGTGCGGGGGGAAGACGTCCACCACCCGGTTGATCGTCTGCGGCGCGTTGTTCGTGTGCAGCGTGGACAGGACGAGATGGCCGGTCTCCGCGGCGGTCAGCGCCAGGGCGATCGTCTCAAGGTCGCGCATCTCACCGACGAGGATGACGTCGGGATCCTCCCGCAGCGCGCTCCGTAAGGCCGCGGCGAACGACATCGTGTGGGGCCCGACCTCCCGCTGGTTGATGTTGCACTTCTTGTGCGTGTGGACGAACTCGATGGGGTCCTCGATCGTGATGATGTGATCCTCGCGCCGTTCGTTCATGTGATCGATCATCGCGGAGAGCGTGGTCGACTTCCCGGAGCCGGTGGGCCCGGTGATCAGGACCAGCCCGCGGTCCTGCATCGCCAGGTCTTTGAGGACCGGCGGCATCCCCAAGTCGTCGAGGGACTTGATCCCCTCCGGGATGAGCCGCAGGACGGCGCCTTCCCCCAGGCGGTGGAGGAAGGCGTTGATCCGGAACCGGCCCACCCCGTTCAACTCGAGCGAGAAGTCGAGATCGTGGGTGGCTTCGAATTTGGCCTTCTGTTCGTCGGTGAGGATGTCGTAGATGAGGGTGTGGATCTCCTCGCGGCCGAGCTCCGGCATGTCGAGCCGGACCAGCTTGCCGTTGATCCGCAACGTGGGCCGGGCGCCGGCGGTCAGGTGCAGGTCGGAGGCGTGCAGTTGTTTGGTTTGGATGAGCAGATCGGTGATATCCATCAGGCGTCCTCCGGTCCTCGGGATCGTCCTTCCGGAGAGGTCAGGCCATCGCTGGCGTCACTTCCGGCCGAACATGCCGAACATATGGATGGACGGCGGTCGATTGATGTCCTATGTATGCCCAGATGAAATGGAGGATCGGACACCGAATGACACTGGAACCGAGGGGGGTCGCGCCGAGATGATGCTGAGTAGTGGAAAGCTCGCCAACCTGCTGCGCCTCGCCGACGCGGCGGGACGCTTCAAGATGCTGGCCGTCGACCAGCGAGACTCGATGCGGGCCGCGCTGGCCAAGGCGGCGGGGCGCCAGCCCCGGGATGTCGCCTACGAGGAGATGGCCGCCACCAAGGCCCTGATCACCGACCTGCTGTCGCCGCACTCCACGGCGACGCTGGTGGATCCTATCTACGGGCTCCCCCGGGCGGTCAAGATCGTGCCGGGCGACGTCGGCCTCCTCGTCGCGGTGGAGGACGGCGAGTACGACCAGGTCGGGACCACCGGGCGCGAGCGCAAGACCAGGCTGCTGGACGGGTGGTCCGTGGCGCAGGCGAAGCGGTCGGGGGTGAACGCGATCAAGCTCCTGCTCTACGACACGCCGGAAGCGTCGGCCGAGGTGCGGGCGCACCAACGGCAGATCGTGCGGCGGGTGGGTGAGGAGTGCGTCCGGCACGATCTCCCGTTCCTGCTGGAGCTCGTGACGTACCCGATCGAGGATGCCTCCGCGGACACGCCCGAGTTCGCCCGGAAGCGGCCGCGCCACGCGATCGACGCGGCGCGGGAATTCTCGGACGCGTCCTTTCACGTGGATCTCCTCAAGCTCCAGTTCCCCGCCGACCTCAAGTACGCGCGCCAGTTTCACCAGGCGGTGTTTGACGGCAAGGAACGGCCGGCCGTGTATTCCCTCGAGGAGATCCGGGCGTTCTGCCGCGAGCTCAACGAGGCGGCCCGGCGGCCCTGGGTGCTCCTGAGCGGCGGCGTCGGGATCCAAGAGTTTCTCGTCGACCTGGAACTGGCCGTCGAGGCCGGCGCCAGCGGTTTTCTGTGCGGGCGGGCGATCTGGCAGGAGGTCCTGCCGCTCCACCCCAACCGGGAGCGGATGCGGGGCTACCTGACCTCCACGGCGGTCTATAACTACATCCGCGCCAATGCCACCGCCGAGCGCGCGCGGCCGTGGCATGCGCATCCGCACGTCGGCGGCTGGGAGAACGTGCGGGTGCACGACGGCGACGCGGAGTGGTACCGCCGCTACGGGGCCTCCCCGCAGCACGGCGAGTAGCCCGGGAGGTTCCCTCGAGGCCGGCTACCCGCCGCCGGTCCTGGGCGCGCCCCCCTCGATCCGCTCCTTGAGCCGGGCCAAGTCGTCGGGGGTATCCAGGTCCGCGGCGGCCAGAGGCGGGAGGGACACCTCCGCCACCAGGTCCGGGTGCCGCTCGATGAGCAAGCGCCCTCCGACGTCTCCGGTGAGATCCCGGGCCTCGTGGAAGAGCGCACGACCCAGCAGCGTCGGCGCCCCCGTCACCGCGCCGTACCGGGATACGATGATCGGCTTCCCCGTCCGCCGGTGGGCGTCGATGAGGGCGTTGATGGCGCCCGCGTCCACGCACGGCTGGTCGCCGAGGAGGACGACGGCCGCCTCACAGTGGGCAGGGAGCGCGGCGATCCCCGCCGCGAGCGAGGTGCCCATGCCCTCACGGGAGCGGCCGTTGACCACCAACCGCACGAGCGGGCCGCGCACCTCCGCCGCGATCGGATCCTCCGCCTCGCCCACGACGACCACGATCTCCCCACACGCCGACCCTCGGGCGTTCTCCACGACACGGCCGACCACGCTGCGCCCGGCCAGGGGCAGGAGCAGCTTCGGCCTCCCCATCCGGCGCGACTGTCCGGCGGCGAGGATGACGGCGGCGATCACGGATCACAGCGTCGCGTCATGACCCCCGGCGCGGCCGCTCGGGGGCGTCGGCGACGCGCGCGGAGACCGACTCGGCGTCAGCGGGCTCGTGAATCGGTCCCCGGCGGTCGCGGAGCGAGGTCGTCGCCCGGCCGTTGCGCACGGCCAGGATCTCGGTCAGGATGCTGAGCGCGATCTCCTCGGGGGAATCCGCGCCGGCGTCCAGCCCCACAGGCCCGTACAGCCGCGCGCGCTGCGTGTCGTCGAGCGCCACCCCGCTGCGCTCCAGCTCGGCCAGCAGTTTGTCGGTGCGCGCGCGCGGGCCGAGGAGACCGATGTACCGCGCCGGGGTGCCGAGCAGCCCTCGAAGGATTTCGAGATCATGCAGGAAGTTGTGGGTCATGACGACGACGAAGGTATGGCGGTCGATCCGCACGGCCCGGCCGACGTCTCGATCCTCCACGAGGAAAACTTCATCGGCCTGGGGGAACCGGGAGCGGGTCGCGAACGCCGGCCGGCTGTCGGCGACCATCACCCACCAGCCCTGCTCGTGCGCCTGGCGGACGAGCGGCAACACGTCGTGCCCCGCCCCGCAGACCAGCAGCGGGAGGGGCGGCGTGATCACCTCGATGAACAGCTCCCCGCGCCCGCCAGGGAGATCCACGGGAAGCGTGGTCGTCTTCCCGGCGGCGATCTGCCGCCTCGCCAACGCCGTCACGCGGGCATCGAGGACGGCGTCGCCGAGCGAGCCTGCGACCCGACCCTCCTCGGGGACGAACAGCCGCGTTCCGACGCCGGCGCGGCCGCTCTCAGATGGCGAGGCGATCAGGGTCGCCAGCGCCGCGAACCGGCGGTCGTCGATGCACGCCTGCAGCAGCGCCGCGAAATCCGGCTCAGCGTCGGGCCGGACCGCTTCGACGAAGACCTCGATCTTGCCGTTGCAGCCGAGTCCGAGCCCCCAGACCGCGTCGTCGTCGGCGGTCAGGTCGTAGGTCATCATCCGCGCGCGCCCGGTCCGCAGGACCTCCCGGGCCGCCTCGGCGACATCGCCCTCGAGGCAGCCCCCGCTGATCGAGCCGACCGTCGTCTCGTCCTGCCGGATCAGCAGCCGGGCGCCGGCGCGGCGGTAGGTGGACCCCGCGACGCGGATGATCGTCGCGAGGGCGGCGGGCTCTCCCCGCGCCCGCAGGGCGGCGAGCGCATTGAGGATCTCCCGGATCTCCTTCACAGCCCGTCTCCAGGATGGCGGGCCCCCGCGGCCGCGGCCCGGCCGGCCGTGACCGTGGTTCCACTCCACGCGTCGATCGCCTTACCTGTGTTCCACTCCTCGCTTCGATGGGATTTTCGCCTCCGGCCCGACCGCCCCCGGGGGCTGTGCAGATACCGCTCGAGCGCCTGCAGGCCGCTGAGGTTGTGGGCGGAGGCGAACACGTCGACGTAGGGCAGCGC
>WNGI01000553.1_pt1 | contig 28837 bp, 31 predicted proteins | sample 5400621 | NCBI WGS metagenome assembly WNGI01 (sample SAMN13153374, study PRJNA577476) | soil metagenome | isolation source: 20 cm soil or saprolite under Garry oak tree replicate 1 | place: USA:California | collected 2016-06-15
CTGTTGGCGCGGGCGGCGCTCTACGCCCAACCTCGGCGAGCCTCCCCCAGCGGGGGTTCACGTGAGGCAAAAGGGGGGCGTACTCCCGGATCGGCATCGAGGCACCTTTGCCGCCCGCGCTCATCTCATCACCAAGCAGCAGGCCCGGACGCGCGACTACGCGAAGCTCGCCGGCGTGCCACCAATAGCAAACCCTTCCCCGTCTCGCTGGCCCGGTTCTGAACGGAACGGTTGGGCGTGCTCGGGGAGGTCTTGGGGCCGATGGTGAACCGTGTGAGCAGGCTCACACTTGCGAGGGGGGGCGGAAGGTGAATCTTGCTGTACTCTGGGAGGACGACCGACGGTGACCACCTGGCAAGACGCCATCGCGCGCCGGCTGCGCGCGTTGCACCTCGACACCATCAGGAACCAGGTGCTGGTGTTCGCGGTGGTGGCGACGCTCCTTCCCGCGCTCGCCGTGACGGTCGCGTCTCACCGCCAGAACCGGCCGCCGTCGATCGGCGACCAGGTCGGGCCCGAGCTGCGCGGTGCGAGCGCCGACGCAGCCTGGGACATCGATCAATGGCTGAGCGATCGGCTGCGCGACCTGCGCGTGGCGGCGACCGCGCGCGACCTGCGCGTGGCGGCGACCGCGTATGCGGTGGCGGAGAACCTCGCCCGAACGCAGGCCAGCGCAGAGGCCGTCGGCCGGCTGCGCGACTACCTCAACTCGGTGCGTGAGCGCTGCCCCGACTGCGAAGGGCTGCTGGTCCTCGACGCGCGCGGCCGGTTCGTGACGAGTAGCGGCGGACGGATGAGCGGCGTGCAGTTCACGCAGGACCGCTTGACCGCCCTCCGGACGGGCGACGCCCTCGTGGGCGACGCCTACTGGGACGCGGGACTCGGCAAGGCCACGCTCGCGCTCGCCGTCCCGATCCGCCAGGCGGATGGGCGCTACGTCGGCGCGCTCATGGCGAAGCTCAATCTGCGCTCGGTCGCGGACATCCTGCAGCGCATCGCCCCGACGCGCTCATGGCGAAGCTCAATCTGCGCTCGGTCGCGGACATCCTGCAGCGCATTGCCCCGACCGACTCGGGCGACGTCTACCTGATGAACGAGCAGGGCAGGCTCATCCTGCGGTTGCGGAGCAGCTCCGCGGAGGTGATGCGGACCAAGGTCCCGCCCGCGACGGCGCAGGCGCTCATCGATCGAGAAGGCACGACCGTGGAGTACAAGCGCGCCGACGGGCGAGACGTGATCGGCACCCTGCGGCGGATACCCGCGCTCCGCTGGGCGGCGGTGGTCGAGATGCCGCGGGCGGAGGTGGTCCGCCGGGCCGGGGGGTCCGGGAGCGGCATCGGCGTGACGCTGGTCCTGCTGCTGGCGGGAGCCGGGTTGGTGGCCTACGTCGGCGTGCTCCTGGTACGGCCGCTCGAGCGCCTGGCGGGCGCCGCGGGGAAGGTCGCGGCAGGCGATCTGTCGGTCGAATTGCCGTCGGCGGGACGCGGCGAGGTGGGCATCCTGACGCAGGTGTTCAAAAACCTGCTGATGCGCCTCCGGGAGCGCGAGGGTCAGGGCGAGCTGGAGCGGCTCTCCGTCACCGACGCGCTCACCGGGCTGTACAACCGGCGGCATCTCATGGGGACCCTCGCCAACGAGGTCCAGCGGTCGCGACGCCTGCGGCGCACCTTCTCGGTGCTGCTGGCCGACGTCGATCACTTCAAGCAGTACAACGACACGCACGGGCACCTCGGGGGGGACGCGGCGCTCGTCAAGGTCGCGGAGATCTTGCGGAAGATGACGCGGGGGGTGGACACCGTGGCGCGCTACGGCGGGGAGGAGTTCGTGGTGATGCTGATCGAGGCCCCGATCGCGACGGCGGCCGCGGTGGGTGAGCGCATCCGGGCCCGCGTGGCGGCCGAGGAGTTCAGCGGCGGCAAGATGACCGTGAGCGTCGGCGCCGCCGAGTATCCGACGCACGGCGACACGCCCGAGGAGCTCATCGCGAGCGCCGACGCGGCGATGTACGAGGCGAAGAGCGGGGGTCGCGATCGCGTGGTGGTCGCCGGCCGCCGAGCGGACCTCGAGAAGGAGGGCAAGCGGCGCCGCAAGGGGGAGGCCTGACGGGCCAGACACCCCCTGCCGCATTCGCACCCCTCCGTGCCGCAAAAACGCCCTAGGACCGGGACCCGGGCGCCCCGAACTTGATGACATCCAATGCAAGAGCACCGTCGCGAGGTCTTGCGCGAAGCGAGCGTGGCCCTGCAGGGGCGCGTCGTCACCCTGTGGGAGGTCTCCCCGCGCGCGGAAGTGATCCCGGTCTTGACCAGCGCCACGCCGTCCCAGTCGCCCGTCCGCCTCGACCTCGATAGCACGCTCCATCGCTGGGGTGCCCCGATCATCCAGGGCAGTCGCTGGGTCGGTTGCCTGCTGGACGACGCCGGGCTGTGGTGCATCGCCCCCGTGAGGAAGCAGCCTGCCGCACCGCCGCCCAACGGGGTGGAGCGCCGCAGCCGGGAGCGGATCACCCTCGAGCTGGCGGGTCTCTGTCTCGGTCTCGTGGACCAGCCGCCCGTGGTCAGCCGGCCCCGGTTGCCGGAGCCGGACGCTCTGGCCGAGCTGGTCCGCCAGCCCAGCGTGATCGCCCACGAGGTCGCCAATCCACTGACCGCTGCGCTCGCGAGCCTCGATCTCTCCCTCGACCTGATCCGGACGACGGCATCGCTCACCCCCGGCTTCCGGGCGGAGCTGCTCGGTGAGCTCGCGGGCGTGGGGGAAGGCATGGACCAGGCCATCCAGTTCCTGCGCTCGATTCAGGACCGAGCCCGGGGAGGGCTGGCCCGATCGGAGCGGTTCGACGCTGCTCAGGTGGTGCGGTCCTGCGTGGCGCTGGAGCGGCCCCTCGCGGGCAAGCGCAACATCGCGCTCCAGGGTGTCGTCGGCGCGAGCGGCGTCTTCCTCCAGGGTGATCCCAACGCCCTCTATCAGGTGCTCACGAACCTCATCCGCAATGCGGTCTCGGCGTCACGGGAGCGGAACTCGCCGGTCGTGGTCACCCTGGAGCAGGTCGGCGAATCGCTGCGCCTCGCGGTCCAGGACCACGGGGTGGGAATCGCCGCGGAGCATCTCGAGCGGATCTTCGAGCCGGGGTTCACGACCAAGGAGTTCGGGTCGGGGTCGGGCACGGGACTCACGGTCGTGCGTCAGATCACCCAGGACATGTTCGGTGGAGCGGTCAAGGTGGATTCCGCGGTCGGTCGCGGATCCACCTTCGAGATTACGCTTCCGATCCCAACGCAGCGCACCCCCCGCTCGCGACGCGAGCCCTAGGAACACAACGCCCCGCAACGGAATCCGTTGCGGGGCGATGACGTGCCGATCCCCCCACCCCCACCCCCGCCCCCTCCCCTACGCCGTGGTTGTCGCCCCGTGGCCGTTGCCGTTGGCAATGCCGAACACCTTGGAGCGGCCGCCCGTGACGGCCAGCCAACGCTTGCGCGAGGTGATCAGGTCGTCCAGCTGCTGGCGCAGCCTGGCGATCTCCGTATCCACGCACTGAATCCGCCAGTCGATGTAATGCTCGGCCTGGTCCGGCGTCCAGTCGGAGGAGCCGGTGAAGATCACCTGCTCCTTCAAGGGCATGTCCTGCGCCAACTTCAAGCCTTCGCGCTCGACCGCGCCCTCACCCTCGACGGCACCTGCCTTCGCTGCCAACATCTCTACCTTCCGCACCATGTGGTCCTCCTGAAGCGCGTCTGAACGGTCCCATGTTGCCTGCTGAGCACTCCGTACGCCGATGATCATTCCTAGTCCGAGCACCTGTCATCGCTCCTTTTTGGGCGCACTCGCGGGGGGATGGGCCTCTTGACGGCAGCCTGAAAGCGTGACAGCTTGTCCTCATTGGGGATTGCTACTGACGCTTCCATGGCGCCCATTAGGTCACTAACCTAGGACCAAATTGTCATCTGTCAAGGCCGTAAAGGGAGCCAAACAGGGCCCTGTATCAGAACGGCTCGCCCGCCTCCTAGCCGCCTTCAGCCCCTGGGCTGGGATCTCCTTGACGTACCGGCAGTTTGCTGCCGAACTCGGTCCGCCGGTCACGGAGGCCGCGATCAAGAAGTGGCCGCAGCGCAAGAAATTCCCGGCCGACGTGGCGCGGATGATCGTGACCAGGGCGCGCCAGCGGGGCCTGGACGGGGTGACGCTCGAGTGGGTGCTGTGGGGTGAGGGGCAGGGGCCCCACAAGGGACCAACGGAGGCCGAGGCGGTACCGAGGGCTGCCGCTGATCTTGCAGCGACGTCTCAGGAACCCCATGGCCAATTCGCCGCGCGCATCGCCGACGCCCTGCTGGCCGATCTGAGTCATAACGAGTTCGGGCAGTGGTCGTCGGCGGAGGTGCAGCATACGGTCATCTGGGCCTTGAAGGATCTGGCCCGGCGCCTGCGCGTGCTCCACTTCGATATGGGCGGCACCTTCGGGCTGACGGACGGGTGGGCGGGTGAAATCGGCCTTCCGGTGCGGCCCAAGGAGGCGCAAGACCAATCCCGCTGAGCCCAGTGCCACCATCGAAACACAATTCGATCACCCTCTTCAGCTCGGTTTCTTGATGTTCATCCTATCCAAGGCAGCGCGGAGCCCGCGTGCCAGCTTCGGCGCGTCGGCATTCCCCCAGTAGTGCAGGAAAAAGAGACGCGGGCTCTCGCTGAGCATGTGGCTGTGCAGCGCCGTGATGGTGATGCCGTTGTCGCCGCCTTTCCACCGTCCGTCGGCTGGACGTTGATCGCCGTCGCCAGGCCCATGGACGGAGGAATGGCGATGCCCTCGGCAGTGACCGTCTGCGAGCTTGCTCGGAAAATTCTCCTCTGGTACACTTGGCGCATTCAAACAGATATGCTGCTTCGCGTGCTGACGCGCGACGGGTGGGTCCTGTTCCTGACCCGGTCTACCCGCCTCTTCGCCTACGGCGCGCTATCGGTGGTCCTGGTGTTCTACCTGACCAGCCTCGGGTTGAGTACGTCCCAAACCGGCATGCTGCTGACCTTCACGCTCGTCGGGGATACCATCGTTTCGCTCTACCTGACAACTCGAGCCGATCGACTCGGACGTCGGCGGATGCTGATCACGGGCGCGATTCTCATGGCGGCTGCCGGTCTGACCTTCGCGTATACCCGCAACCTTGTGTTCCTGATCGTCGCCGGGACGATCGGCGTCATCAGCCCGAGTGGCAACGAAGTGGGGCCATTCCTTCCGATCGAGCAGGCCGCGCTGTCGCATGTGGTTCCCAACGAGGCTCGGACGGCGGTTTTTGCCTGGTACACTCTGGCGGGCTCGTTTGCGACGGCGGCCGGTTCGCTCGGGGGAGGGATGCTCTCACACCTCCTGCAGCGGGCGGCGATGCCGCCCCTCGAGAGCTACCGTGTCGTTGTCCTTCTCTATGCCGCTCTGGGCATCCTGTTGGCGTTGTTGTTCAGCCGTCTTTCGAGCGCCGCCGAAGTGAGCTTGCCCGGGGCAGGGTTCTTCGGCATCGATCGCTCCCGTGATGTCGTTCTCAAACTGTCGGGCCTCTTCGCCCTCGACTCGTTTGCGGGTGGCTTCGTGGTACAGAGTTTCGCCGCCTACTGGTTCTATCTCCGATTCGGGGTGAACCCCGGAACACTCGGCGTGATCTTCTTTTGGGCGAATGTATTCGCCGGGGTATCGGCGTTGCTGGCGTCCCGGCTGGCCTCGCGCTTCGGCCTCATCCGAACCATGGTGTTCACACACCTTCCCTCGAACATCCTGCTGCTACTCGTACCGCTGATGCCGAACCTGGCGCTCGCCGTCCTGGTCCTCCTTGCGCGATTCAGTATCAGCCAGATGGATGTGCCGACGCGGCAGTCCTACATCATGGCCGTGGTGCGTCCGGACGAACGATCAGCGGCCGCCGGCATAACGGGCGTGGCGCGAACAACCGGTGCGGCCATTGCCCCCCTCTTCGCGGGATTCCTGTTTGCACGGCCTTCGTTGATCAACGTGCCCTTCTTCATCGCGGGAACGCTGAAGGTCGTCTACGACCTACTCCTGTACCGCGGATTCGCGCCGAGGCGCTAGCCTCGGTCGTAGGCCTGCTGCAGGCCTTGGATATCGAGCTTTTTCATTTGCAGCATCGCCTGCATGACCCGGTTGGCCTTCGCGGGATCCTTATCGCCCAACAGCCTGCCCAAGAGAGACGGGACGATCTGCCACGACAGGCCATACCGGTCCTGGAGCCAGCCGCATTGATCTTCTCTGCCGCCCGCGGACAGCTTCTTCCATAGCTCGTCTACTTCCTGCTGTGTCTCGCAGTTCACGAAAAGCGAAATCGCCGGCGTGAATTTGAATTGCGGGCCACCGTTCAGAGCGTAGAAGTCCTGTCCCTCGAGTTGGAACGTCACGGACATGACCGTCCCCTTCGGTCCCGGCCCGCCGTCTCCATATCGCGTGACCCGCACGACCTTCGAATGTTTGAAGATCGAAACGTAGAAATTCACCGCCTCTTCGGCCTTGCCGTCGAACCACAGGAACGGCGTGATCTTCTGCATGTGGGTCTCCTTAGGATTGCTTGCTGCCGCGCAGTGTCGCCGCCAACAGGTCGGCCAACCGGTCGTAGCTCGCCGCCACGCCCTTCTCCATGCCGGACTGGAGGACCGCATCGCGCGCCTCCCGCGACTCGTAGCGCATCGTCTGCGTGACCGTGGTCCGGCCGCGCTGCTCGACCAGGACGAGTGTCCCCACGGCCTCTCCCGGGTACCAGGCCTCGTCGAACCGCTCGGTGGTGACGAGCCGCTCGGGCACCACGATTTCGCGGTAGACGCCTCCCATCCCCATCTCGGTTCCGTCGCTGTCTTTGCGCCACACGTAGCGGTACTTGCCGCCCACCCGCAGGTCGATCTCGCACACCGGCATCGACCAGCCGGGCGGTCCCAGCAACCACCGCTTGACCAGCTCGGGCTTGGTCAACGCGTCGAACACCAGCTTGCGCGGGGCATCGAGGACGCGCGTCATGACGATCTCCCGCTCCCCGGGCGCGGTGAGCTGCAGCGTTGGGGCGCTCTTCATCGGCGACCTCCTGGCTTTTTGGCGCTGGACTTGAGCTCGTCGAGCAGGGCGTCGAGGCGCCGGAACCGGCGCTCCCAAAACCGGCGGTAGCGCTCCAGCCATTCGGTCGCGTCGGCGAGCGGCTGCACCTCGAGCCGGCGGGGCCGTCGCTGCGCGTCGCGGCCGCGCGAAACCAGACCGGCGCGCTCCAGCACCTTGAGATGCTTGGAGATCGCCGGCTGGCTCATGGCGAACGGCTCCGCCAGCTCCGTCACGGACGCCTCACCCGAGGCGAGCCGGGCGAGAATCGCCCGTCGCGTGGGATGGGCGAGCGCCGCGAACGTAGCGTCGAGGCGATCGGTGGCGAGCCGGCCATATCCGAGCGAGTGCATAACTGAGTGGTTATATAAGCGCGGGTGGGGCGGCCGTCAAGCCGCGCGGTCGGTGGCCGCTATCGCTCGGAGCGCTACCTCCCCTAATAAGGAAGTATTGGACGAGCGTCGCTCGGGAGCGCATGTGTGTGACCCTGTCGATGCGTGTCCCCCTACGGGTGCTGATCGCAGAAGACTCCGAGGATGACGCCCGGTTGCTGCTGCGGGAGCTTCAGCACGCGGGCTACCAGCCGGCATACGAGCGGGTGGATACCCCGGCCGCCATGACGTCTGCGCTCGATCGCCATGCGTGGGATCTCGTGATCGGCGACTACAGCATGCCGGCGTTCAGCGGGCCGGCGGCCCTCGCCCTGCTGCGGGCGCGCGACCTCGACACGCCCTTCATCTTCGTCTCGGGCACGATCGGCGAGGACGTCGCCGTCGAGGCGATGAAGGCGGGCGCCCAGGATTTCCTCACCAAGGGGAATCTCCGACGGCTGATCCCGGCCATCCAGCGGGAGCTGCGTGACGCCGAGGTGCGCCGCGAGCGCCGCCGGGCGCAGACGGCCTTGCTCGAGCGGGCGCGCCTGGCGGAGTTGACGTCCGACGTCGGGATCGCGCTGACGCGTGGCGCGGGCCTGCGCGAGACGCTGCAGCTCTGCGCCGAGGCAGTGGTGCGCCACCTCGACGTGGCGTTCGCCCGCATTTGGACCGTCGACGACGCTACGAGCACCCTGGAGCTGCAGGCCAGCGCCGGCATGTACACGCATATCGACGGGCCGCACAGCCGGGTGCCGCTTGGACAGTTCAAGATCGGCCTGATCGCCCAGGAGCGCCGTCCCCACCTGACGAATCAGGTGGTCGGCGATCCGCAAGTCCACGACCAGGAGTGGGCACGACGCGAGGGGATGGTGGCCTTCGCCGGCTACCCTTTGGTGGTGCAAGAGCGGGTACTCGGCGTCATGGCCATGTTCGCCCGCCACGCCCTCTCCGAGTTCGTGCCCAAGGCACTGACATCGGTCGCGAGCGCGCTGGCCGTGGGCATCGAGCGCAAGCGCGCCGAGGAAGCGCTGCGGCAGTCCGAGGAGCGGTTGCGCCAGGCGCAGAAGATGGAGGCGGTCGGCCGTCTGGCCGGCGGGGTCGCCCACGATTTCAACAACCTGCTCACCGTGATCATCAGCTACAGCGATCTGTTGCTGGAAGACCTCGGCCCGGCCGATCCCAAGCGCGACGATGTCCACCAAATCCGCAAGGCCGCGGATGGCGCCGCTGCCCTCACGCGCCAGTTGCTGGCCTTCAGCCGCCAGCAGGTGCTCCAGCCCAAGGCCCTGGACCTGAAGGCGACCGTCGCCGGCACCGAGAAGCTGCTCAAGCGCTTGATCGGGGAAGACATTCAACTGACCACGTTCCTCGCGCCCGATCTGGGCGTGGTGAAAGCCGACCCCGGCCAAATCGAGCAGATCATCATCAACCTCGCGGTCAACGCCCGCGATGCGATGCCCACCGGGGGCCGGCTGACCATCGAGGCGGCCAACGTGGACATGGACGAGACCTACGTGCGCGGTCATGCGCCCGCCGGCCCGGGCCGCTACGTCATGCTCGCGCTGTCCGACACGGGAATCGGGATGGACCAGCAAACCAAGGCCCGGATCTTCGAGCCGTTCTTCACAACGAAGGAACCGGGTAAGGGCACAGGGTTGGGCCTCGCTACGGTATACGGGATCGTGAAGCAGTCGGGCGGATTCATCTGGGTGTACTCCGAGCCCGGTCGGGGGACGAGCTTCAAGGTCTACCTGCCGCGGGTCGAAGAGCCCGCGGAGCCCGCCGCTGCGCCCACGGCGACGGTGGAGCCCCTCCGCGGCACGGAGACCGTACTCGTCGTCGAGGATGCGGCCTCGGTCCGCATGGTGACCCGGCAGGTGCTCGAGCGCTACGGCTACGCGGTGCTGGAAGCGCCGACCGGCGATACGGCGTTGCGGCTCGTGGCGAAACATCACGGTCGGATTCACCTGTTGCTCACGGATGTCGTGATGCCGGGGCTGAGCGGGCGGGAGCTGGCCGGGCAGCTGGCACAGCTGCGACCCGACATGAAGGTGCTGTATGCGTCGGGCTATGCGGACCATGCCATCGTGCATCACGGTATCCTCGAGTCCGGCATCGCGTACCTGCAAAAGCCTTTCACTCCGGAGGCTCTCGCGCGAAGCGTGCGCCAGGTGCTCGATTCGTCCCCGGCCGCGTAGAGGCGGCGTGGCAAGGATTCTCGTGATGGACGATGACGAGCTGCTGCGGGGCGCGCTCCGGGTCGTCCTGGAGGCGGCCGGCTACGAGGTGATCGAGGCCGCCGACGGGGACGCCGGCCTGCGGCTCGCGCGCGAGCACGCCGCCGATCTCGCGGTGGTGGACATCTTCATGCCCGAGCGCGACGGCCTGGAGGTCATCAAGGTGCTCCGGGTCGAGAGTCCGCGGGCGAAGATCATCGCGGTGTCTGGTGGCGGGAGGAGCGGGCAAATCGAGGTGCTGAGGGCCGCGGCGGCGTTCGGGGCGTCGCGCACGCTGCTCAAGCCGTTCGCACCACGGGAGCTGCTGACGGCGATTCGCGAGTTGTTGGACGAGCGCGCCCCCTCGTGAAGGGACCGCGTGTCGCGAAACCACCCCTCGGTGCCGCAAAAACGCCCTTGCACGCCCAGGGCGGACCGCCATGTTGGTGCCGTTGTCGGAGCACGTGACGCCGGTCACAACGCCTCTGCGCCCAGAGGACAAGTTGTTCGGGAATGACCAGGGGGTGCCGACCGATGGCTGACATGAGGACCGTTGCGACTGCGACATCGCTGGTCTTCACGTTGCACGTCGGCTTCCTTCATCGTGCCGGCTTCGCTCAGCAGCCGGATTCGAGCCTGTCTGCCGAGGCGCTGAAGAAGCTGAGTATCGAACAGCTGATGAACCTGCAGGTCACGTCCGTCTCGAAGCGCTCCGAGCGACTGTCCCAGACCGCCTCGGCGATCCAAGTGATCACGCAGGAGGACATCCGTCGCTCCGGCGCGTCCAGTCTCGCCGAGGCACTGCGGCTCGCCTCCAACCTCCAGGTCGCGCAAGTCGATTCACGCCAATGGGCCATCAGCGCGCGCGGCTTCAATACCACCACCGCCAACAAGCTCCTGGTGCTGATCGATGGACGAACGGTGTACACTCCCTTGTTCTCCGGTGTGTTCTGGGACGTGCAGGAGGTGCCCCTCGCGGACATCGACCGGATCGAGGTCATCAGCGGGCCCGGGGCCACGCTGTGGGGAGCCAACGCCGTGAACGGCGTGATCAACGTCATCACGAAGGACGCGAAGGACACGCAAGGGTTGCTGCTATCGGGCGGCGGCGGCACCGAGCAGCACGGTTTCGGGACGGTCCGCTACGGAGCGGCGTTGGGCTCCAGTGTTCGCGCGCGAATCTACGGCAGGGGGTTTGATCGCGATGCGACGGCGTTGCCTAGCGGCCAGGACGCCGCCGACGACTGGCACCTGTGGCAGGGTGGGTTTCGCATGGACTGGGACGCGGCGACCGTGAATCGGGTCACCTTGCAAGGCGATCTGTACGATGGCCGCATCGGCCAGTTGAGCCCCGCCGCCGACATCGCGGTCAGCGGCGGCAACGTGGTGGCGAAGTGGTCGCACACGATCTCCGAACAGTCGAGTCTCGCTGCGCAGTTGTACTACGACCGGACGCATCGCGACATTCCAGGCCTGTTCGGAGAAGATCTCGACACCTACGACGTCGATGTGCAACACGGTACGCGATTGGGCGCGCGCCATGACGTGGTGTGGGGACTCGGCTACCGCCTGATCAACGATCGAATCGTCAACAGCTCATTCCTGGCCTTCCTGCCGGCGCACGTCGCACGAGCGTGGTTCACCGGGTTCGTGCAGGACGAGATCGGCCTCGTGCCCAACCGGCTGCACGTGGCACTCGGCACCAAGATCGAGCACAACGACTACACCGGCTTCGAGATCCAGCCCAGCGGCCGTGTGAACTGGAGGCTCAGCCCGTCCGGGACCCTGTGGGCCGCCGTCTCGCGCGCGCTCCGAACGCCGTCGCGAATCGACCGGGACCTCTTTGCTCGCGTCTCACCGACCTCTGTCCTAGCAGGCGGTCCGGGCTTTCATTCAGAAGAAGAGCTGGCCTACGAGCTGGGATTCCGCCACCAGCAGGGGTCCGTTGCTCTCTCTGTGGCGACGTTCTACAGCCGTTACCACGGGCTCCGCAGTGTGGAACAGCTCCACCCGCCCGCTGCCGACACCCTCGTCATCGGCAACGGGCAGGACGGCGAGTCCTACGGAGCGGAGCTGACCGCCGATTATCGAGTTGCCGATCGCTGGCGGGTGCGCGCCGGGTACACCGAGCTGCGGGTCCACGTCTGGCCCAACCCCGGCAGCACGGACATGTCCGGGGGCGCGTCGGAGTCCCACGCCCCCGATCGGCAGTTCTTCCTGAATTCGTCGGTCGACCTGCCGGCTGACCTGAGATTCGACGCCGGGTTGCGTGCGATTGATGACATCAGCAATCAGCAGGTCCCGGGGTACGCCGAGCTGAATGCCAGGCTCAGCTGGCAGCCGATGCCGGCGCTCGAGCTGTCGGTTGTGGGGCAGAATCTCCTGCACCGTCGTCACGTGGAGTTTGGCGCGCCTGGGCCCACGCGTCGGGACATCGAGCGCGGCCTCTATGGGGCGGTGGCATGGCGCTTCTAAGAGTCACGGCCGCGTTGTTGCTGGTATGCGCCGCGCGGCTGGGGGCGCAGACGGGGAAGGCGTCCGAGGCGCAGGTGAAGGCCGTTTTCCTGTTCAACTTCGCGCAATTCGTCGATTGGCCCCCCGCGGCCTTTCCCGACACCGATACACCGCTCGTCATCGGTATTCTGGGGGCCGACCCGTTCGAGGGCTTTCTCGATCAGACCGTACGCGGTGAGCAGCTCCGGGGGCGGGTCTTCCAGGTGCGGCGCTTCCGCAGCGTGGAGGAGATCAAGACCTGTCACATCCTGTTCATCAGCAGGCCCACCGGCGATCGGCTGGACGAGATTACCGCGAGTCTCAAGAATAGGCCGATTCTGACTGTGGGCGACGACGACGGGTTCGCCGAGCGGGGCGGCATGATTCGCTTCGTGACCGACCGCAGTCGTATCCGCCTCCAGATCAACCCCCAGGCGGCGGAAGCCGCGCACCTGACGATCAGCTCCAAGCTGTTGCGGGTGGCCGAGGTCATCACCCCGATGGGTCGTTGAAATGTCCGTCCGCGACTGGCCGATCAAACGCAAGCTGACGGCGATCCTCGTCTTGATCAGCGGGCTGGTCCTCCTGCTCACATCCGCCGCGTTCGCGGGGTACCAGTACTGGTCCCTGCGGCAGGCAACGCGCGACGCCCTGTCCGTCCGCGGTCGGATCATCGCCGCCAACAGCACCGCCTCCCTGGCATTCTCCAACGAAGCAGACGCCAGAGAGCTCCTCTCCGCCCTCCGCGCCGACCCGCACATCGTGGCCGCGGTCCTGTACGACAAGGGCGGCCACGTGTTCGCCGCGTATCCGGCGGACGTGGCCGGCAATGCGGTCCCAGGGGTCCCGGGGCCGGACGGGTACCGCTTCGAGCGCGGGCGTCTGATCGGGTTCCAGCCGGTAGAAGAGGCCGGCAGCCAGCGTCTGGGCACCTTGTACTTGGCGTCGGATCTCGCGGTCATCTACGACACGTTGCGACTCTCCGGCGTCATCGGCCTGGCAGTCATGGGCGTCGCCTTGCTGGCAGCGTACCTCCTTTCCATGGTCCTTCAGGGTACGATCTCGCAGCCCATTCTGGCGCTGGCGGAGACCGCCAAGGCCGTTTCCACCCGGCAGGACTATTCCGTGCGGGCGCCCAAGCTCGGCGAGGACGAATTGGGCGCGCTGACCGATGCCTTCAACCAGATGCTCGGTCGCATCGAGGACCAGAAGGACGAGTTGCAGCGCCACGCCGCCGACCTCGAACGGCGCGTCGAGGAACGGACCCACGAGCTCCAGGAGCGCAACGAGTCGCTGCGGCGCAACGCGGCCGAGCTCCTGGCCGCCAACACCGAGCTGGACGCCTTCGCCTACTCGGTGTCGCACGACTTGCGGGCACCGCTGCGCAGCATCGACGGATTCAGTCAGATCCTGCTGGAAGACTACGCTGCGCGGCTGGACGAGGGGGGACGGGAGTCGCTGCACCGGGTACGCGCCGCCAGCCAGCGGATGGGTACGCTGATCGACGACCTGCTGAAGCTCGCGCGGGTCACCCGTGCCGAGATGCGCACCGAGGACGTGGACTTGAGCGGCATGGCTCGCGACATCGCGAGCGAACTGCAACGGGCCGCTCCCGAGCGGCAGGTGGAATTCGCGATCGCCGCGGGGCTGAAGGCGCGGGGCGATGCGCGGCTGCTACGCGTGGCCCTCGACAATCTCCTCCGCAACAGCTGGAAATACACCGCGAAGCGGCCGGGGGCGCGCGTCGAATTCGCATCCGTCGACGCGAACGGCGGGCAGGCCTTCGCCGTCCGGGACAACGGCGCCGGCTTCGACATGAAGTACGCGGACAAGCTGTTCGGCGTGTTCCAGCGACTGCATTCCGCTGCCGAATTCGAGGGCACCGGCGTCGGCCTGGCAACGGTCCGGCGCATCATCAACCGGCACGGCGGCCGGATCTGGGCGGAAGGTGCCGTCGATCAGGGAGCGACGTTCTACTTCACCCTGTGATGGCCCGCTTCCCGCGGGCCTGGAGGCTCTGGTGAACCCGGGAAAGATCCTGCTGGTGGAAGACAACCCTGACGACGTCGCGTTGACGCTCCGCGCGCTCAAGAGTCACAACATCACGAACGACGTCGTCGTCGCGCAGGACGGGGCACAAGCACTCGACTATCTCTTCGGCACGGAGGGCAAGAGCCCGGCCGAGAAGGAGCTGCCGGCCGTGGTGCTGCTCGATCTCAAGCTGCCCAAGGTCAACGGGATGGAGGTGCTGCAGCGCATCCGGGCAAGCGAGGGCACCCGGCTCTTGCCGGTCGTGATCCTCACTTCCTCCGACGAGGAGCGCGACGTCATCGAGGGTTACAGCCTCGGCGCCAATAGCTACGTGCGCAAGCCGGTGGACTTCGTGGAATTCACCCAGGCGGCAAAGCAGCTCGGGCTCTACTGGTTGCTCATGAACCGGGCGCCGCCGGTGCCGCGGAGGCCCTGACGTCTACCGCAGGACGAGACTTCCTCCGCCCGTGAGGAGAATCACGAGATTCATCACGAGGAGCATCAGGTCGTAGTGCCATCCGTATGCCCTGCCGCCCCAGAAGCCGATCTTCCATACGAAGATCTTCTTCTGGATCGCCCCCAGCATGATGAGGATCAGCCCGAGGGCGGCGAGTTGAATCAGGACCCCGAACGCCACGCCGAGACTCCCCAGGCTTTCCGCGGTGCCGAGAAAGACGGTAAACCCGGGGCTCGCCCCGATGCTCTTCGACCGCTCGGCGGGGCTCCGGAGATGATTCCACCCGCTGTCCAGGAACACGACGGCGACCACGAGCCGCAGGAGCAACAGTCCGACGTCGCCGAACCGTAACAACCCGGGAAACGTGACACTCACGTTCGCCGCTCAGTCGGGCTGGCGCGGGTGGCGGCGCAGCCGGGCCGTCGCCTCGTCGATGCGCCCGATGTAGGTCCGCACGGCCTCGCCGTGCCCGCGCCGGGGCACCACGAAGTGGCGATCGTCGGGCCGGGCGCTCTTCAAGTCGTCGACCATCAGGTCGCCCCCGTGCGCCTCGACCGTCGCTTCGAACCGCTCCACCGCCGAGAGCAGATCCGCCAGCTCCTCGGGCCGCTCGGCGCCGGTCACCGTGATGCCGCGAGTGCGCAGTCGGGCCGCCACTTCCACCACGGCCGCGGAGCGCTGCTCGGCTTCTTCGTCGTCCCGGTCCATACTCGTTGCTCCTCCCTAGAGGGTCCGCCGCAGCGCGGCGGCGAGCGTCTTGGCGTCACCCGGCTCCTCATGGCGACGACCGTTGATGAAAAACCTGGGCGTGCCGCTCACACCGCTCTGGGTACCGCTGACGACGTCCTCTCTGACCCGGGCCGCGTGGACGTGCGCGGCGAGCTCGCGCCGCACCCGCGCCGCGTCGAGCCCCAGCTCATGCGCGTACCGCACGAGATCATCGTCCGCGAGCGCCGCCTGCCGCTGGTATAAGAGATCGTGCATCTCCCAGAACTTCCCTTGCGCAGCGGCCGCCTCCGCGACCTCCGCGGCGTGCTGGGCATGCGGGTGCTCGTCACTCACCGGAAAGTGCCGAAACACGAAGCGAACCTTGCCCTTGAGCTGCCGCAGCACCCGCTTCAGCTCCGGGTAGGCGCGGCCGCAAAACGGGCACTCGAAGTCGCCGTACTCCACGAGCGTCACCGGGGCATCCACGGTACCCAGGGCGTGGTCGCCGGGGCCGACCGGGGGCGTGAGCAGCGCCAAGGCGGTCTACTCGTGCAGCACCTGATGCACCGCCGCGATCGCGATCGGTCCTTCGCCCACGGCCGACGCGACCCGCTTCAAGCTTCCGGCGCGGACGTCGCCGATCGCGAACACCCCGGGGAGACTCGTCTCCAGCAGATGAGGAGCGCGGGGGAGCGGCCAGCGCGCCGCGGCCAGGTCTTCGGGGGAGAGATCCGGTCCCGTCTTGATGAACCCCTTGGCGTCGAGTGCGAGACAGCCCCCCAGCCAGTGGGTGCCCGGCACCGCGCCCGTCATGGTGAAGACATGCCGGATTCCATGCGTTTCGATGCGCCCGGTCTCGTTGTCGCGCCAGCCCACGCGCTCCAGGTGACCGTTCCCCTCGAGGCTCACGACCTCCGTGCGCACGTGGCGGACGATGGCCGGGTGGTCTTCGATGCGACGGATCAGGTAGCGGGACATGGTGTCGACCAGGCCTCCCGAGCGGATCACCATGTGCACTCGTCGGGCGGTCTGCGCGAGGAACACGGCGGCCTGGCCCGCCGAGTTGCCGGCGCCCACGACGACCACGTCTTCGCCGGTGCACAGCTGCGCCTCCATGGAGGTCGCCGCGTAGTACACCCCCGCACCTTCGAACCCCTTCAGGTTGTCGATCGCGAGCCGCCGATACTCGACGCCCGTGGCGATGATCACCGCGCGCGCCGGCACGCGCTGCCCGGCGCCGATCTCGAGGGCGAAGGGCCTGCGCTCGCAGGCGAGCCGCGTCGCGTTTTTGGCGATCATTACTTGGGCACCGAACTTCTCCGCCTGGGTGTACGCGCGGCCCGCCAGGTCCAGGCCACTGATCCCCATCGGGAAGCCGAGGTAGTTCTCGATCCGGGAGCTCGAGCCGGCCTGGCCACCGGGCGCGGTCGACTCCACGACCAGGACGTCCAGTCCCTCCGACGCCCCGTACACCGCCGCCGCGAGCCCGGCCGGTCCCGCGCCCACGATCACGAGGTCCCGGACGTGGGTCTGATCGATCGCGTCGTTGAAGCCCAGCGCGTCGGCGATCTGCTGCGTGCTCGGGCTTCGGAGCACGACGTCGCGACAGATAACGACGGGCACGTCGTCGGCACTGACGTGGAAACGATCGAGCACGGCTTCGACGTCGGCCTCGCGATCGAGGTCCACCATCGTGTAGGGATGCCCGTTTCTGGTGAGGAACTCGCGGATATGGAGTGTTCCCTGGCAGTGACTCGACCCGAGGACCACCACGTCGCTGACCTGGCGTCGCAGCAGCTCCATCCGGCGCAGGATGAAGGCGCGCATGAAGATCTCGCTCAGCTCGCCGTCGGCTTGCATGAGCGCCAGCAGGTCGTCGCGACTGACTTCAACGACCTCGCCGGCGGCTGCGGCCCGGATATGGGCGAGCCCACGGCGGCCCGACAGCATGGTGACTTCGCCCGTGAACATCCCGGGGCCGAGCGATACCACGAGATCGCCCTGGGTGGCCGACGGACGAACGCCGTCGATCTGGCCCTCCACGACGACGAACAGGCGCGCCACAGGCTCGCCCGCGTGCACCAGCACCTCGCCCGCCTCGACCCTGCGGCGGCGCCCGTGCGTCGCGATCCTGGCGAGCTGCGCTACGGTGAGCGCGGGATAAATGTGGTCGCGACGCGCGGTGGTGTCGGGCGCGGGGGCGGGGGCGGGGGCGGGACTCAACTGGGTGGTCATCGAAGCCTCTGGTGGTGGAACTTGAGACCAAATTACCTTCCGCGCCAGCGGCGAGGGCTGTCACAAGATAACCTGAGGAGATTCTCATGCTGGGCACCGCACCGATTCGCGCGTACATCCCCGTCTCCGACCTTCAGCGGGCGAGGAAATTCTACGAGCAGACCCTGGGGCTCGAGCCCCTGGAGCAGTACGGCGGCGGAGTGATCTACAGGTGCGGCGGGGCCGAAGTCTTCATGTATCAGACCCCGAATGCGGGCACCTCGAAGGCCAGCCAGGCGTTCTGGCAGGTCGCGGACGTCGAGGCGGAGGTGGCCGAGCTCAAGGTCCGCGGCGTCGTCTTTGAGGAATACGACATGCCGGGGATCAAGATGAAGAACAGCATCGCAACCGGAGGCGGCGCGAAGACCGCGTGGTTCAAGGACAGCGAGGGAAACATCATGGCGGTGAGCCAGCGCATCCGCTGACGGTGCGAGCCGGCATGGTCTTCTCGACGGCGACCCTGGGCTTCCTGCGCGGCCTCAAGCGCCACAACGACCGCGTGTGGTTCGAGGCCCACCGCGCCGAGTACGAGGCGGACGTGAAGGAGCCGATGCGCGAGCTAATCGAGGAGATGGACGTCAGGCTGACGCGGTTCGCCCCCGAAATCATCGGGGAGCCCAAACGCTCGATGTTCCGCATCTACCGCGACATCCGGTTCTCACCCGACAAGTCCCCGTACAAGACCCACGCCTCGTGCTGGTTCTACCACCGGGATGGCTCACGCGCCGTGGGGCGCGAGGCCGACAGCGAGGGGGCCGGGGCCGGGTTCTACTTCCAAATCGCTCCGGGCGATTCGTTCGTCGGGGGCGGAATGTGGATGCCGCCGCGGGACGCCCTTGCCAAGCTGCGCGAGGTGATCGCCGGGGACCCGAAACGATTCGGCAAGATCGCCACCGACCGGCGACTGGTGCGGCGCTTCGGCGGCCTGTCGGAAGAGGCCGTGCTGCGTCGGGTGCCGCGCGGCTTCGCCCCCGATCACCCCGCGGCGCAGTGGCTCAGGTTCCAGTCCTTCGTGATGGGCCGGCCGCTGACCGACGCTCAGGCGGTGAGCGCGCGGCTGCCCGCGCTGCTCGAAGCTGATTTCCGCTCGATGCTGCCCCTGGTGCGATGGATCAACGCCGTGCTGGGGTTGCGGGCAGCGGAGCGCCGGTAGGCGCCGGGCGCTCGAGGGCGGCTCGGTCCCACTTTCCCAGGTCCGCCGCCGCGTCGTAGGTGCTCTGTGCGAACTCGAGGAGCGTAGCATCCGGGTCCGGGGCGCGTCGCACGGCCTCATACGGCAGGATCCACTCGTGCATCCGGATATCATAGCTCGCGCCGGTCGGGGCAATCACGGCGTCGGGGCAGCCGGGCGGCTCGGGATAGGCATAGGCATAAAACGCGGGCTCCAGAATCGGCGCGAGTCCTCCGCCGGGCCACCACCCGACGCTGATGCACTCGTGCGAGTAGGCCTCGCGTGTCACGGCGTCGGCAAGGTTGGGGATACCACCCGGGTGCAGGGGGGCGGGACGGCCCGAGAACCGCGTGTGGGCGAGATCGAAGCTCCCCCACCAGAAGTGTACGGGACTCGTCTTGCCGAGGAAGCGGCCCCGGAACCGCTCGAGGATCCGTTTGATCTGGACGAGCACCTGCCAGCAAGCTCGCGCCGCAGCGGCGTCGTAGGAGCGATGGGTCGTGTCGGCTTCGAAACGAACAGGGTTGGGCACCTCGACCGGCATGGTCCAGATCCGGGCGTGGACATCGAGGCGCGCCAGCTCGCCCATGACGAGCCGATAAAACTCGGCCACGGGCCGCGGCGCGAGGGGTACCGTGGCGTGCCCGCCATCTGACAACTCGACGGCGAGCTCGTGCGAGACGAAGTCGAACGTGATCGTGATCAGACGCCGGTCGACCGTCAGCGGCAGCGTGGCGAGCCCGCGTGGCGTTATCTGCAGGGCCGTGTTCCAGTAATGATTGGTGAGCGGGGACAAGCCGAGCGCGAGCTTGCCGACGACCTGCGTCCACATATGCAGGGTGGCGTACGTGTCCCGCCACTCCTCGAGCGGCAGCGCCGGCCAGCGATCGCGGATCGCGACGTCAGGCGTCAAGGGTCAGACCTCCCATGTCATCCACGAAGCAGTGCGTCACTGTGGGCGAGTTCGAGACTGTACAGGCCCGATGGCGCCGCGTCAACCTCATCTTACGGCTTCGGATGCGGTCCCATGAAGTCCGAACAGCACGGTTTCTGCGACGGTGTGAACGTCATGAACTCGACGCGCACCTCGTCGGGATCGAACACGTTCAACTGATACTTGCCGTCGAGTCCCATCTGCTTGTGTTCTTCACCGTGGGGCCGCCACCCTGTCCGTTGCAGCGCCGCGTCGGTTGCGTCCATGCTCTCGACGCCCAGCGACAGGTGGTTCATGACGCCGATCAGGTGACGGCTCGCATCGGCCGGGACATTCAACATGTACTCCAGCCAATCCGTGCCCTCCGGAACCTGCGACGAGACCCAGTCGGTGCGGTCCGGCTTCATGCCGCCGTGCCAGTACGGGCGAAAGCCGAGTAGGTGTTTGTAGAGCCGATCCATGGCGGCGCGATCTCTCACAATGAACCCGACGTGAATCAGGCGATGCGAGATGGCGCCCCGCCGATCGGAGTCCGCCTGCGTCTCGAGAAACGCGACGCGGTGCCCTTCGACATCGGTGAGCTCGAATTCCGCACTGCCGTCCTCCCGTTTCCGGACTGCTGCGGGCACCTTCTGGTTGTGGGCGGCCAGGTAGCGGCGCAAGCCTTCCGCATCGGTAGTGCGAAACGCGATCACTTGTAAGCCGGGAGGCTGTTGACCGGCCTGCACTACCTCGACGTACTGGTCCGTCCCGACCTGGTAGCGCGCGCAGTCCTGCGCGGAGCAGCTCGCCTTCGGTAGGAGCAGCTCCCCGGTGTAGAAACGCTGCGATGCCACTGGATCCTTGGCGTAAATGCGAACGTAGGCGATTCCCGTGATGGGAGGGCGCTTCGCCTCCTGCGCAACCGCCACCGGAGCCAGGAGAGCAGCGGGCAAAATGATGCGGAGGACATTCAGGCGCGAAAGCATAGGGCCTTCTCCCGGTAATGTCACTGTGACGTGGTCCACGACAGGGCGCAGCGCTTCCGGCTGCTGGCGACCGCCAGCTCCAGTCCGCGCATGATGTTGAGCACGTGTTCCGGCGTCACCGCCGATTGCGTCTTCCCGAGTATGGCATCGCGGATATTCTCGTAGTACTGCGTGAAGCTCGACGGGATGGTCGGCACCGTTCGAGTTCCCTCCGGCGTGGTCAGTCTGCCGTACATCTCGGGAGGTTCCGAATCCCAGTGCGACTCGTCTGGCGTGCGGCCCGATTTCAGCGCCGCTTCCTGGGGATCGAGTCCATACTTGACGAAAGAGCCCTTGGTGCCGTGAACCGCAAAGGTCGGTCCCGGTGAAAGCGCCAGCATGGACGCCCGCAACAGCGCGCGCATGCGAGGGTAGTGAAGCGTTACGTCGAACGCGTCGTCTGCCGCGGCGCCTTCGCGCTCGACGCGGATGTCGGCGGAGACTGTTTGCGGAGTTCCGAACAGGACCAGGGCCTGGTCGAGCAGGTGCGGGCCCAAGTCGAACCAGACGCCGGAGCCGGGCTGCGGCTGCTCCCGCCACGCGCCCGGCCGGAGCTCGGGCCGGAAGCGGTCAAAGTGGGATTCGAACATCGTGACGCGGCCCAACACCCCTTCCGACAGAAGTTGTCGCAGGGTCACGAAGTCTCCCACGTACCGGCGGTTCTGATAGGCCGAAAGCACGCGCCGCTTCACGGCGCCGAGTCGGACGAGCTCTTCGGCTTCACGGAGCGTGGTGGTAAACGGCTTGTCGATGACGACGTGGCGTCCCGCGAGGAGGCATTGTTGCGCGATCGGATGGTGCGACGTATTCGGTGTGGTGATGACGACCAGGTCGATGGCCCTGGTGAGCAGCTCCTCGACGCTGCGTACGAATTCGACATCCGAGTAGCGCGGGTCCGGCGTGCCGCTGCGCTGCACGATCGTGGTCAGGCGGACGCCGTCGACCGCGCGAATCACGGGTGCGTGAAATACCTTGCCGGAGAAGCCGAAACCGATGAGTCCGACGTTGAGCATGACAGGATTGTGGGAGGACAGCGGCGCTTCGGCAGTCGCTAGGGGTCAATACTCCGCGAACCCGTCGTCAGGATAGCAATACAGCCACCGCTCCCCCGGCTCCGCCGAAGCGATCACCGGATGTCCGGTCGCACGCGCATGCTTGGAGGCATGACGGTTGGGGGAGCTGTCGCAGCACAGGGTGGCGCCGCACTGCTGGCAGGTGCGCAGATGGACCCACTGTGCCCCGATCTTCATGCACTCGGCGCATTCCCGGCGCTTGGCGTGCCGCACCGTGGTGATCGCAGCGAGATGGGTGCAGCTGGCGTCGGGCATCGTAGACCTCTCGGGTTCGTGGCGGGGGGGGAAACGCCCCAAAGTGCCCGCACGCTGCTATTTAATCATGTTGTCAAGTCAAGGGTTCGGCGAATGTCTGCTCCGGTGTCCCTCAAACGTCTAACGATTGGAAGCGCACCCCCACGAGGAGTCATCATGAGCGAGTTCATCTACCTGTACCGCAGCACCAACGAGGCCAGTCGTGCCGCGATGGGATCGCCGGAGCAGATGCAGAAGAGCATGCAGACCTGGATGGCCTGGATGAAGCAGCTGGCCGACCAGGGCCATATCAAGAACCCCGGTCACCCGCTCGAGCGGGCGGGCAAGCTCGTCAAGGGAAAGCAACGAACCATCACCGACGGACCATACGCCGAGTCCAAGGACATCATCGGCGGCTACACCCTGATCGAGGCGAAGGACCTCGCTGAAGCCGTGGAGCTCTCGAAGGGCTGCCCGATCCTGGAGGGCGGCGGCGTAGTGGAAGTCCGTCCCGTCCTGAAGACGGCCATGTGACGGACCTGCACGAGCATCTGTTCCGGCGCGAAGCGGGGCGGATCGTCGCCACGCTGACGCGCATCTTCGGTGTCGAGAACCTCGCGCTGGCAGAAGACGTGGTGCAGGACGCCTTCTGCCGCGCGCTCGAGGTGTGGCCGTTTCGCGGTGTGCCGGAGAATCCGTCCGCATGGCTCATGGCCACCGCGAAGCATCGCGCCCTCGACGTGCTGCGGCACGAGCGCACCGCACGCACGCTCGCACCGGAGCTGGGCCGGTTGCTCGAGTCCGAGGAGCGGCTTGCTCCGGCCGTCGAGGAGCTGTTTCGAGCGGAGGCCATCAAGGACGATCAGCTGCGCATGATGTTCTCCTGCTGCCATCCGGGCCTACCCGAGGCGGCGCAGGTCGGGCTCATGCTCCACATCCTGTGCGGGTTCAGCGTCGACGAGGTCGCCGCCGCCTTCGTCAGCACGCACGCGGGCGTCGAGAAGCGCCTCACGCGCGCCAAGAAGGTGCTCGCCGAGTCGAGGCGGCTCTTCGAGATCGCGGACGCCGCCGACTTCGCCACGCGGCTTCCGGCCGTCCACCGGGCACTCTATCTGCTCTTTAACGAAGGCTACCACGGGGCGTCGCCCGAGTCGGCGGTGCGCGTGGAGCTGTGTCGGGAGGCGCTGCGTCTCACGGCCCTGCTGTTCGAGCATCCGCTGGGGTCGACGCCGGCCACCTACGCACTCGCGGCGCTGATGTGTCTGCACGCGGCGCGCCTGCCGGCGCGCCTCGATGCCGCGGGCCATTTGAGCGTGCTCGCCGACCAGGATCGCTCGCGTTGGGATCCGCAGCTGATGGCCGAGGGGCAACGACTGCTTGAGCGCTCGGCCACCGGCCTCCAGCTGACGGAGTATCACGTCGAGGCCGCCATCGCGGCGGTGCACGCGTCCGCGTCGCGCGTAGAAGACACCAATTGGGCACAGATCGTGTCGCTCTACGACACGCTCATGACCATTCGGCCGTCCCCCGTCGTGGCGCTCAACCGCGCCATCGCCGTCGCGCAGCGCGACGGTCCCGAGCGCGGGCTCGAGGAGATCGGCGCGATCGCCGACAGTCATCGTCTCGCCACCTATCCGTTCTACCACGCGGCGCTCGGCGAGCTGGAGCTGCGCCGCGGCAGAAGCGAGGCTGCGCGCGAGCACTTCCGGGCGGCGCTGGCGCTGGCACGCAACTCCATGGAGCGGGAGTTCCTCGAGCAGCGGATGGAAACGTGCGAGGGAAAGGCCTCGAGGCCAGCCTAGCACGGGTCGATTTCACCCCCGACACCCGAACGTAGTGCGCAACCTCGTTGGGGGGCTACCGGTTGATCCAGTACGACAGCTTCACCAGGAAGCCGTTGTCGGGCCGGAGGTCGAACAGATCGCGGAGGTTGCTGCCGAGGCCGCGTGGGCCCTCGGCGTCGGCCGACTGCGTGCGCCCCTGGCTCCACACCACGAACAGGGTCGACCCCGGCCGGTACTCCCACCGGAACACCACGTTCGAGCGGAACTGCTTGTAGTTGAAGCCGGTCGACCGGGTCGGGTCGAAATACGGCTGGTAGCGGCTCGTATAGTCCGCCGCGCGCGGCGTCGCCGACAGCTCCCGCAGGTTGCTGTAGGTCCCCTTCGAGATAAACGGCTGCGCGTACACTTGGAGCGACATGTTCGCACTGAACGGGTACGTGACGCGCATCGTCAGACCCAGCTGTTTCTGCTCCAGGTGTGAAAAGACCGAGTGGATCACCCTGCCCGCCGCATTGGTGACGGGATCGCGTGGCTGCACGTCGCTGGTTTTGCGCGTGTAGTTGGGGATGAGCGCCGCCGTGACCCGTGAAGCGAGCTTGAAGTCGACCTCCGGCATCAGGTTGAGACTGTGGGACCGCCCGCCGTCACCCCGCCAGTAATTGACCCAGAAGTACGGCACGATCGCCTTGCGGTCGTCGCCGTTCAAACCGGCCCAAGGCGCGAAGTACGGGTCCTGCCTGACCGCCGGGCCGCCCCGCGCGCAGGCGTAACAGTAAGTCTCGCCCAGTTGCCCCAGCGTGAAGCCGGTGTGGAACGACCACGTATTGTTGAACGTGGTGTGTGTGTTGGTGTTGAACGCCCGCTCCTCGGGCAGGCCCGCGGTGGTCCAGTACTGCCACCAGTTGAAGTTCCATTGAAACCGCTGGTACAGGCGGCGCGTGTGACGGTCGAAGTATCCTACCCACGTGCTCCAGGACTGCTGGTCGGCGCGCTGCAAGTAGCCCAGGTCGTTGACTTCGAAGCCGGCAGAGCGCCGCTGGTAGCTCGTCTGCCCCAGGAGGTGCGCGCCCCCCACCTTGCCGAACTGCAGCTCCTCGGCGTCCCCCGAGAGCGACGTGCGCGTCGTGTCGTAGGGGAGCCCCACGTCGGGCCGCTGGTAGTAATGGACCGCATCGCGTTGCGTCGCGGCGATGGCCTGAGCGCTGCCGGCCAGCCGGCTCAGGTCGAGCGAGCCCCACAGCTCGAAGCGGCCGCCCGGAAAGCGATGCCGGAAGTCCGCGCCGCCCACATAGGCCCTGTGGCGCAGGTACGGTGAGGTAAAGGAGTCGTTGTCGCGATTCACGGCGGTGACGATGCCGCCCACGCTGGTCTCGCCGCCGCGCACGTCCTGCCGCAGACGCACCACGCCGTAGTTGGTGGTTGGCTCGATCGTCACGCCGCCCACGCCCGTCACGTGCTGGGTCACGGCGTCGAGCACCCCGATCGTCATCCCCCCCGGGAGCCGTCCCGTGAGCTTGCCCGCGCCGAGGATCCGCGTGAAGGCAGACGACGTGGTATCGGAGTAAGTGCCCGCCAGCTCGGGCGCCCGTCCGATACGCCGGGAGTAGACCAGACCCTCGCCGGTGTTGCAGTCGTTCACCGCGGTGCAGTTCAAGTCGAAGCGAAACGTCCCCGCACCCTGGACGAAGAACGGTCGCTGCTCCCTGAAAAACGTCTCGAACGCCGAGAGGTTGAGCACACCGGGATCGGCCTCGACCTGGCCGAAGTCCGGGTTGACCGTGGCGTCGAGCGTGAAGTTGGACGTGACGCGGTACTTCACATCGCCACCCGCTGCCACGTCCTGCGTGCGGCCGATTCCCGTACTGGTGAACTCCGACACGTTCTTGGTCACCACGTAGGGAGCCGCTTCGAGCCGGCGCGGCGCCTCGAGGTCGTCCAGCCCGCTGATCTCGCCGAACTGCGATACGAACCCCGCCTTCGATTGGCGGAACAGGGGCCAGCTCACGCGCTGGGAGTAGCGATACAGATCGCGGTCGACGGTGAGGCCGAATGTGTGGTGTTTTTGCGGTCCGTAGCGCAACTGCGACAGCGGGATGCGGAACTCGGCGGTCCAACCCAGCGAATCGACGCGGGTCGCCACGTCCCACACCGCGTCCCAGGCGAAGTCTTCGTTGCCGTCGTTGTAGACCTGGGCGTCGAGCTTCACGCCCGACGGGTTGACCCCGAATTCATACCCGGTTCGGCGATCATGATACGAATCCAGGAACAGCCAGATCATGTCGGAGGGTGTGAAGTAGTCGCGCCGGGCGAGGACCGTGATGATGCTGTCGGGGTGCGGATCGAAGGCGCGGACGAACACGTACAGGGCGCCTGCGTCGTAGGCGATCTTCGCTTCGGTCGGGAGCTTGGGCGGTCCGCCCTCACTGGGCCGCCATTCCTGGAAGCCGACGATCGGCTGGGCCTCGCGCCACACAACATCGTCGTCGCGCCCGTCGATGACGGGGGGCTGAGCCGCGCGCGTGGCGGCGACGCTGGTCGGGGGTGGCGCCGGGTCGGGTGGGTGGCGCGGCGGCCCCGGGTCCGGGACCTGGCTGGCGAGCGTGACGGCGGCGAGGAACGGCAAGCCAAGGAGCATGAACGGCCCGGTGGAGGTTGCTCGGTTAGATGACGTAACTTGAAAAAGGGTTGTTTCACCAGGAGAATGCCACGGATCTTCAAGGGCGGACCTTCTTCGTCACCGGAGCGAGCTCCGGCATCGGCCGTGCGTTGGTCGAGGCCCTCGCGGCGCGGGGCGGCCGGGTAGTGCTCGCGACGCGCTCCGAGGAGCGGACCAGACCCGTCCTGACCGGGATCCAAAGCCGCTACCCGGCCGTGCGGGCGCAATGGGTGTCCCTCGATGTATCGGATCTCGGCTCGGTGCGGCGCGCCGCCCAGGCGTTCCTCGCGTCCGGCCAGCCGATCGACGTCCTGGTCAACAATGCCGGCATCGCGGGGACGCGTGCCCTCACCAAGGACGGCTTCGACCTGACCTACGCGACCAACCACATCGGGCCCTTTCTGCTCACGAGTCTCCTGCTGCCGAGGGTGCGGGAGTCTCCGCAAGGGCGGGTCGTCAATGTGGCGAGCGGTGCCCACATGATGGTCAAGCGGATCGACTGGTCCGTGCTCGAGCGCCGGGCGGCGCCGAAGCGCAGCGGGTTCGCCGATTACGCCGTCACCAAGCTCATGAACGTACTGCACGCGAAAGAGCTGGCGCGTCGCCTCGCGGGGGCCAGGGTGACGACCTACGCACTCCACCCCGGGGCGGTGGCGTCCAACATCTGGCGTGCGCTGCCGCGGCCCCTGCAGTGGTTCGGGAAGCTCTTCATGCTCTCGAATGAAGAGGGCGCCGAGACGCCGCTCTACTGCGCCACCGCTCCCGAGCTCGCGACGACCACGGGCCGGTATTACGACCGCCGCCGCGAGGTGAGACCCAGTCCGCTGGCGGAAGATGAAGCGCTGGCGAAGGAGCTGTGGGCCAGGACCGAAGCAGCGGTGACTTAGGGCGGCGCGAGTCGCTGCCGGATGGCACCGAGATGGTACGCCGTGTGCGCGATGGCGCCGATCGCCACGCCTAGAGAGTCCTCGTCCCACGCGGCGTGGGTCTCCACCGCCACGACCAGACTCTTGTACTCGCGCCGCAGTCGAGCTTGCAGGTCGGCCCACCCGGCGTCGTCCACCGTGGTCACCGTCCAACTGCCGCGATCGCGCGACGTCGACTCGCCGCGCAGTCCACGCGTCGACAGCACGAGACTCGAGCTCACGTGATGGACGTGCCCGGCGATGGTCGTGCGGCCCGGTCCCCCCCGCTCCGACGCCTGGACGGCGCTCAACCCGCTGATGGTCGCAAACAGGCCGGTTCCCGGGGATGCTTCGGTGAAGTAGGTCCACGGACCGGGAGGCCCCTCGAAGGCTTCGACGAGCATCCGGGTCAGCAAACTCACCGTCACGGCGGGCGGCGTGGCGGTCATGGTCTCGATCATGCCTTGAGCGCCGGAACCAGCGGCAGCCTCCTGATCCGCTTCCCGGTCGCCGCGAAGACCGCGTTGGCCAGCGCCGGGCCGGTGATCGAGGTGCCCGGCTCGCCGATCCCGCCGGGCGCTTCGAGGTTCCGCACCAGGTGGACCTCGATCGTGGGGGCTTCATTCATCCGCAGCACCCTATAGTTGTTGAAATTGGACTGCTCGACCCGGCCGTTCTTGAGCGTGATCTCGCCCCACAACGCGCCGCTGACGCCGAAATTGACGCCGCCCTCGATCTGTGCCTTCACGGTATCCGGGTTGATCACTGTGCCGCAGTCGACTGCGCAGACGATCCGGTGCACGCGCAGCTCGCCCGCCCTCGACACCTCGACCTCGGCAACCTCCGCCAGGTAGCTGCCCCACCCGCTAAAGAGCAGGGCCACGCCGCGGCCGCGCCCGGCCGGCAGCGGTCGTCCCCAGCCGGCGGCGTTCGCGGCGAGATCGAGCACCGCGCGGGCGCGCGGCGCCTTGCTCAGGAGCGTCCGCCGGTACTCGACCGGATCGGCCTTCGCCGCCGCGGCGAGCTCATCGATGAAGCTCTCGATCACGAACACGTTGTGGGTGGGCCCCACCCCGCGCCAGAAGGTGGTGTTGAGCACAGGCTCCTCGTGCCGGACGAATTCGACCTGGATCGCCGGGATGTCGTACAAGAGCTGTACCGCGGCGTCCACTCCGTCGGGGTCGATGCCGTTCCTGAACGCGGGTGGCAAATAGCGCGCGAGGATCGCCGGGCCCACGATCCGGTGGGTCCACGCGACCGGCTTGCCGCGGGCATCCAGCCCGGCGGCCATGCGGTCGTAATAGTAGGGGCGATAATACTCGTGCTGCATATCCTCTTCGCGGGTCCACACCACCTTCACAGGTCCCTCGACCTGCTGCCCAATGCGCACGGCCTGTGTCACCCAGTCGTATTCGAGGCGCCGGCCGAATCCGCCGCCCAGGAAA
>WNGI01000509.1_pt1 | contig 28825 bp, 28 predicted proteins | sample 5400621 | NCBI WGS metagenome assembly WNGI01 (sample SAMN13153374, study PRJNA577476) | soil metagenome | isolation source: 20 cm soil or saprolite under Garry oak tree replicate 1 | place: USA:California | collected 2016-06-15
CGCGCGGATGGGGTCGTCCCACGCATGCGTCTATGTTCATGTCCTGCGTCCACCACGCAGCGCAGCCGTAGGGCTTGGCAATGAAATGATCGTGCAGCGCAAATGGACTATCGCCCGAAGCTCGGTGGGAACGAGCGCTCCGAGTCCTTTGTCGGAGCCGATTCACGCAGAAAGCGTCGTACCCGCTCGCAATTTTTCGCCTTTGGCGAACCCATCCGTGAGTGGCGCCCTTGCCGAAAGCATACCCGTAAAGACCGAACGCCTTCGTTCTATTCTCCAGAGTTGGGTGACATGCGATCACGCGCATGGCGACGAGCTTATAGTCGCCACCGTGAGGTCAACGCAATCTGGTTTCGTCGCTGGCGTTTTGTTGGACGACCAGCCGCACCTATTGGTGGGTCTTGAGCACGAAGTGTCGACTGATCTCGACGATCAGATCGCGGCGTGCCTGAGCGCCAGTAGCGATGAGATCCCGACTGATGCCTCCGACTCCGAGCGTGCCCTTCGCGCGTTACAGAGCTGGTGCACGCGCGAGAGCGCGTCCGCCGCCGCAGGTATCGGAGCATCGAGCGCGGTGCGACGGCGCCAGATCACGAGTCGCATTGATCTGGCGATTCAGAGCGCGCCGCCCCACCTGCGATCGAGTCGATCGGTTATCGCGGCTCGTGCCCGACGAGTCGCGACCACACAACAGTGCGCCGCCGTCGAGCTCGAGCTCGATTCGCTGTCGCATTCAGATCTGCCCGCCGACGAATGGCTCGACGCCGTCGCCGCGCTCGAATCAACTAACTCAGAAGCTCGGCAAACCAACCACTCGACGGGATCCGCAAGGATTCAGGCGCTGCTGCTCACACGGGCGCCTTGGACGGCGGAAAACGATTCCTTATACCGCTTCGATTTCGCTGGCCGCCCGGTCGAGGATTTCCCTGATCTTCCTGATTTGCTCCGGCGTCCTCGTTGATGTCTTCGATGCATAGATCGCCTTGCCGATATTCTTGAATCCGCGGTGCACCTCCATCATCGGTTCTCCGAAAATGCTTTGGGCGAAATCGGCGATGCGCGAGAAGATGTCATCGATGAGCGGCTGGTTTTCAGCGAGATGCGCGCGCCCTTCGTCGGTGATCTCGTAGATCTTTTTGCCGCTCTCCTCCGGTCTCGCCCGCGCGTAGCCCAGGTCCTCGAGCATCGTCAGCGTCGGATACACCGTTCCCGGGCTCGGCGAATACATCCCACCGAAGCGATCCTCGATCTCCTTGATGATCTCGTAGCCGTGCCGGGGCTTTTCGTCGAGAAGGCGAAGAATCACGAACTTCAGGTGCCCCTGGTCGAACATTCTGCCGCCACCGAATGGCCCCCCGCGCGATTTGCCGCGTCCTCCCCAAAAAGTGCCGGCGTCAAATCCAAAGTTCTCCGGCCGCATCCCGAACGCCCACGCGAAACCCCTTGGTCCGCAATTTCTGTCGTGCATCGATTACCCCTCCAGACTGGATCTATCAAGCCAGTGAGGCGTCAGCTAACGCCCACGATAGTACTGGCGATATATCTTTGAGGCCAGAAGTTATAACGGGCGATATATCGGCGCAAGTGGCACGCTGCCTGTGCTCTGACCCTCGCCCGTGACGTCCCGACGTAGTGAACCGGAAAACTGACATCTGCGCCACTGACGCCTCGCACCCGTTCAGTTGCAGTTGAAAATTCCTGAGATCCCACACGATCGACTTTGCCTTACGACAACCCAATCGCTATTCCGATTCCCACCGCAACGACCCCAAGCAGGAAAAGAATCGCGTAAACCGGCCCAAGGAATCGTATCCACTTCCCATACGGAACTCCGCTCGCGGCGAGAATCGCCATCAACGCACCGTTCGTTGGCACGAGGATATCCGACATTCCACCACCGTACTGGTAAGCGAGCACAGTTACCTGTCTCGACAGTCCGAGCAGATCCGACAGCGGCACCAGCACCGGTAGCGTCAGCACCGCTTGCCCGCTCACACTCGGCACCGGAAAGTGGACGAGCAGCTGCACCACCATCATGCCCACAGCCGCTACTCCGACCGGAAAATGCGACAGCGGCGCGAACAAACCGTTCACGATCGTATCGATGATCTGTCCCTGGTCCGCCACCACGTAGATCGCGCGCGCGAAACCGATCAACAGACCCGCAAACGCCATCGAGCGGAATCCTTCGACGAACGCTTCCGCCGTTCCGTTGACGCCGAGTCCTCCGATCAGTCCCGCGATCACACCCATGATGAAGAAGAGCGCGGACATCTGGTCGAAGTCCCAGCCAAACTTCATGACCCCGACGATGAAGATCGCGAACGTCACGATGACGAGACCGAGCACGATGCCGTCGCGCCCATTTACCACTTCGACCGCCTCTGCGCTTGGACGTTCACTCACAGTTCGTGTCCTTCTCGCGTAGCGAATCGTAGCCGCAATCCAGAGAGCCAAAGCCAGCACCAGAAAAACGAGACGATATCCGGACGCCGACAGCAGCGGCAGCCCCGCCAGCTTCTGCGCGATTCCAACCTGGAATGGATTGATCGGGCTGAACGCGGAGCCAACTCCCGCCGCACCGACGCTCACTGCGGCGGCAACCAATGGATCGAACCCGAGCCGCGTCGTCAGGAGCAGCAGGACCGGCACGAGCGGTATGATCTCTTCCTGCATGTTCTCAAGCGCGCCGCCCGCCGCGAACGCGATGCAACAGATTGGAATCACGAGCAGCTCCCGGCGCTTGAGGCGCTGCACCATCCAACCCACGCCCCTCCGCAGCGCGCCCGTCTGATCGACCACGCCGAACGCACCACCGACCAGAAAGACGAGCGCGATCACTGATACGGCGTCCGCGATTCCTTTGGGAATCGCGACGACCGCCTGGAACGGCGTCACCGGTTGCTGCGGCACTGAGTGGTACGTCCCAGCCACCACTACTTTGCGGCCGGTCACCGGATCATCGCGGCGTTCGAACTGGCCGGCTGGTAGCACCCAGCTCAAAACTGCCACCAGTGCAATAAACCCGAGCAGCAATGTCAGAGGATGCGGAAAGCGGAGTTTCATTTCGGGAGGCCTCCCGCCCTTGGCAGCGCTTGCGCGATGCGGCCCGTCAGCCGGCCGCCACGCGCAAAAAATACCTCCTTAAGCACAACGAATCCAATGACTTACCCTCGTCCGGACAAACAGAAACTGCGGGGCTTGCATCTTGCCACTTTTCTCGAGGCTATAGCGCGCTCGCGCACGTCGAGCGACACGGGAATGTGATGGCAATTTCTTTCTTCCAGCGATCGGTTCACCGCGCATGATCCAACAGTCGTACAGCTTGGGCCTCGTCCTTTTCTCGATCGTAGTGGCCACCTTGGGCGGCTATGTCGCGGTCGAGGTCGCGCAACGTGTCCGCGTCGCTCACGGCCGCCGCAGAGTTATCTGGACTTGCGGCGGCGCGCTCGCGCTGGGATTGGGTATCTGGAGCATGCATTTCGTCGGCATGCTCGCGCTGCAGCTGCCCGTTCTCATTTGGTACGACGCCTTATTCATCTTCCTCTCGGCTGTCGCGGCGGTCGCCGGGTGCGCCATCGCTTTCATCATCTTCAATCGCGCTACGGTCAGCCGGTGGCTGCTCGTTCTCGCCAGCGTCTTCATGGGATTGGCGATCGCCGGCATGCACTATATCGGCATGGCCGGAATGCGGATGAGTGCGTACGTCAGCTACGATCCGCTGATCGTCGCAGCATCCCTCGGCGTCGCGATCATATTTTCTTTCGCGGCGCTCGCTCTTACTCGCAATCTGATCGACACTCCCTTGGCGCCGAGAACGTGGCTCAAGAAAGCGGGAGCGTCGCTGCTCCTGGGCATCGGGGTCACCGGGATGCACTACACCGGGATGGCCGCTGCCCAATTCACTAAGGGACCCATCGACTGGAGCCCGCCGGAAAACCTCGTCCTGGGAACGTACCAGCTGGGACTAGTAGTCGCCGTCACCAGCGTCGCCCTCCTCGCCATCGCTCTCGTCGCCACCCAGTTCGAGCGTTGGACCACCACCACCAGAAGCAGGTTCGAGAATCTGCTCGAGCTCTCACCCCAGGTTGTGTGGTTTGGCAAGCCGGACGGACGCATCACCTACTGCAATCCGTACTGGTACGAGTACACCGGCCTCTCCGAGCGAGAGACACTCGGCTACGGCTGGACTGGAGCAATTCATCCCGAAGACCGGGACCGCGTCGCCGGCGCTTTGCAGACGGCTATGCAAGCGGGGAAGGACTTCGAGGTCGAGCTGCGATTGCGCGCAAAGGACGGGAAATATTCCTGGTTTCTCAAGAAGGGCCGGCCCGGTCGTGATGCTCTGGGAAACGTCGACGCCTGGCTCGGCATCGCAGTCGACATCGAAGAACGGAAAAGGGCGGAGCAGGAAGCGTGGGCCGCGAGCCAGGCGAAGTCCGAGTTTCTCGCCAGCATGAGCCATGAGCTCCGGACACCGCTGAACGCGATCGGCGGATACGCCGAGCTGCTGGCGATGGGTGTGCGGGGTCCTTTGAACGCCGAGCAGGCGCAGGACGTTGCGCGCATCAGGCGTAGCCAGCAGCATCTCCTCACGCTGATCAATGATGTCCTGAACTTCGCGAAGGTTGATGCGGGTCAGACGGAGTACCGCTTGACCGCTGTGCCGGTCGACGAAGCGCTACGCGATACGGAATCGATGATTGCTCCGCAGGTTCTGGCGAAGGGCCTCCATTATTCGTACAAGGGGGCCGGCAAATCTGCTTCGGTCCTTGCCGATCCCGAGAAGCTGCAGCAGATCGTGCTCAACCTGCTGGGTAATGCCGTGAAGTTCACGGAGCCGGGTGGCAGCATTACGCTCTCGAGCGAGTTCGCTGGCCAATGCATCGAGATTAAAGTCGCGGATACGGGCCCCGGCATTCCACCCGAAAAACTCGACAGGATCTTCGACCCGTTCGTCCAGGCGGAACGTCGCCTCAATCAGCCGGTGCAGGGAGTGGGCCTTGGATTGGCGATCAGCCAGGATCTCGCGGAAGCGATGGCGGGCAAGATCACGGTGGAGAGCGAAGTCGGCGAAGGCTCTACGTTCACGCTGTCGCTGCCACGCGCACCGCGAATGGATCCAGCCGACCGACCGCTGCCTGTCGAGTTACCCGAGGGCGTTTCTCAGGAAAAAGCTCGTCCCGAGCGTCAGGAAGAGCAAAGTCATCAAAACGAGCCTGAGTATCACGACGCCTAGCGACACTCCGGAATCAGCAGCGTCAGTGCGTCGCGCGAGCCTCGACCGGAGCAAGCTGTATTAGCGTCCCCGCGCTCAGATCGATCACATAAGCTGTCCGGTCTGGTTCCAATTCCTGGAGGCGCACGTTTTCGCTTCCAAGATCGTGGACGAGCCACGTACGAGCGTGAGCCTGATCCGCATCGTTGGTGACCATTGTGTGCGGTGCTACCCGCTCATCTCGAATGAACATGAGATTGCGAGGAGTTGGAAGGCGGGATACGACATCCCATAGCGCCAGCCGAGGCGCCGCGCTGCTGTCGCGTCTCCCGCGCTCCGTACGAATAATCGACAGAGATCCTATGAACAACACGATCGCGAGCACGATTGCGACCAGGCTCTCTGACGTACCGGCACCTTCACCACGTCGCATCTTCCGCCTGATCCAGGTCATCGCGAATGCGAAGCCCAGACCAGTGATCATCGCCAGGACAGGAAGCGCTTCCATGTAATAGATCGTCCACGAGCTCGGGTGCGCATACGATAGATATGCCAGGTACAGGAGAAGAGCGGTAATTCCTCCAACGGCGACAGCGGGGGGGAGAGCGATCAGACCGAGTACGAAAAAGCCGACCAATCCCATCCGCCATCGAGCGAAGACATCACGTTGCAGGGCAACGAGTCGGAGTGCCGCATCGTATGGCAGGCTCCCGGCAGTGTGACGCTCGTGCAGCGCCATGAATCCCTGCATCTCAGGCACCTGGCTCACCGGCAAAGCGCCGAGCGGTCGGGTGGTATCCAAACCAAACCCCATCGCGTCCCACGGCATGTACGTCTTCGTGTACAGGCGTTGGGGAGTCTGTGTCCATTGCCCTGTTGTGAATTTGCTCCAGACGGGAACGATGCAGAGCACAACTGCGCCAACCAGCAGCGCGTATCGAATCTCCGCCAAGAGGCCGCGTTTCCGCGCCATCCACACCACCACCGTGATCGCGGGAACGGCGAATACGAGCCCGGAGACTGGCCGAGTGATGAGACCCCAGGCGATGCACAGGCTCAGCAGTATCAACGTGCTTCGCCTCGGCCGGACGTACCAGTCGTAGAGCGCCCACCATCCGAGCAGCCACAAAAAAACCGTCGTCACCTCCGAAAAATAGGAGGGCAGAAAACGGAGATTGGACCGCGACGTTATCCAGATCGCCCACACCAGCAACGCGATCCATCCATTCGCCAATCGCCGGCTCAGGGCGACGATCAGTAAGCCCGATCCAAAAATGAGCAGTAGCGGAACGAGTGGCGGGAAACCGACGAGGATTCCCGGTACAAGCAGAAGACTGTGTCCGGGAAAGTACTTCGACGCGGTGAAAGGCGTCACGAAGACATGCATCTGCTCGAAGAATTCGGGCAGCGGACGCGCGGCGAGGGACCACTTTCCCTGCGCAAATATCTCGGCCTGGAGCAGGTAGGCCGATTCATCTGCGATGTTCTGGATGAAATGGGAGCCATTCCATACCCACGCCATCAGTAGCGCGGTTATCAGTCCGCATACGGCTGGTAGCCAGCGGGACGCCAGCGTTGCATCCGCAAATTCGGACACACGTGCGACGGTCGGGTGCTGCTCGTAATGAATGACGAAAGCCGCCACGATGAGCGGAATCAGAAATACGCTGACCGTTTCGACCATCAGGCTCGCCGGAGAGCTCGAATCATCTGCCAACCGCGGTCGGTATAGCCGTCGGCTCCAACGCGGCGATAAAGTGCAAATCCCTCTCGAAGATCAGCGACAGTGGTAATGGATAGAGATGAAGTTGGCGAAGAATCGACACTGGTCGAATGCCGCATCGATCCCAGGTTCTTCTCCATTCGGCTTCGGACCAATAGCTGAACGGCAATCGAACACCATGTCGCGAATTTCCGACCCAATCCATCGCTCGCAGAATCAGCTCGGAGGGAAGCCCGTGACGGAGGTGATCCTTGATCACGAGCGATCCCCGAGCCACTCGCTTCATCTCCTGCATCAGCCCGTCGGCATCGTCTGCATGATGAAAAACGTCAATTGCCATCGCGATGTCGAATTCCCCAGCGGCAAACGGTAGGTGCGATCCGTCAAATTGACGGACCAGGATCGGCGTGCCTGGCCGAACCAGTACATCGACTCCTTCGATTCGGAGGTCGGGCCGCACGTCGAGCAGTGCCTGATCCAGCAAGCCATCTCCGCATCCGACATCGAGAACACGCGCTGATTTCGGCAACAGCGGGGCGATTGCCGATGCTAGCGCCGCGACTCTGCGATGAAGGATGCCTCTGTCATGCAAATAGCCGACGGCGTTCGCAAACAGGTCCACTCAACGCCTTCGCATGCCAAGCAGGCTCAGGAAAAAACTGGCGAGAATCGTCTCGAATCCGAGCGCCACGAGCGTAACGCCTGGAATGACCCATCGCATCGTGACCGCGTATTGCAAATCTCCAAATCCCGTCGCGCGCCAGAGGGCGAGCGCATCGAAGAGAAAATAGGCGCCGACAACCATTGCCACTGCCCCAACGGCCAGCCCCGTCTCGAGCTTGATCACGCGAAAGGCGCGCGTCAGGATCGGATCCGGAGGCAACAGGTCCTCGCTGATCGCGAACACCTTCGTGAGCACAGCGAAGACAATGGATTGATAGCCACAGATGACGGCGAGGCTCGCGAAAAGAAGCGTGTGAACATCGAAGTGAATTCCGCGGACTCGAATACCCGGGAGCCCAATCGCATATCCGGCTATCCCCAGAGCAATCAGCGCCAGCCCGGGAATCAGGAAAAGCCAACGCGGACTGTAGAGCAGGAAAAAGCGGAGCGTGCGCCACCCATCCCGAAATGTCCGCAAGTGCGGCGGGTGAGCGAGTCTTCCGTCCGGATACAAGGTGATCGGGACTTCCGCGATCCGCGCGCCGTAGAGACTGCCCTTGATGATCATCTCGGTGGCGAACTCCATCCCGATGCAGCGCTGTCTCAGTCCAGTATAGAATTCCTTCGTGAATCCGCGAAGGCCGCAATAAACATCGTTGACCTGAACGTTGAACCAATGACGCGCCAGGGCTGAGAACATCGGGTTCCCCCACCACCTGTGGAGGCCGGGCATGGCGCCGGGCATTACAGTTCCGCCCCCCGCGGGAAGGCGGCAGCCCTGCACCATGTCATATCCTTCCCGCAGCTTCTCCAGAAACTTCGGAACTTCACCGAAGTCGTAGCTGTCATCGGCGTCGCCCATAAGGATGTAGCGACCGCGCGCCGCCTCGATGCCGCCCATGAGGGCGCTGCCGTAGCCCCGCATCTTCACAGGCACCACCCGCGCGCCGAGCGATTCGGCAATTCGCTGCGAACCGTCGGTGGAGCCGTTGTCGGCGACGATGATCTCCGCGCTTATCCCATGCCCGTCGATCGCCGCCAGCGCCTTGGTGATGCACACCGCGAGCGTGTCCGCTTCGTTGAGACAGGGCATCACTATGGATATCTCCACGGTTTCCGACGGCACTACCGGTTTGGCCTGCCCACTCCTGCTGATCGCCGCGGCGCCAGTCACTACCCTACCGCTCGCTTCATGAAGAATTTCATGCCCAGTCCCCAGAAGAATGCCGTGATCAGAATGAGCGCGACTACCACCACGGGGAGCGCCATGTGCGGCGCCGCCGGGGTCAGAGCTGCGCGCATCCCCTCCGCTACATAGACGAGCGGATTGATCAGAACGGCATACTTCATCACTGGCACGACGCTCAACCCCTGCCACGGATAGTAGGCGCAGCCGAAAAAAATCATCGGCGCCAGAATGACGCCGAACATCAAACCGATCTGTTGCGGCTGGATCGCGGTGCCGAGGAAGAGACCGAGCGAAGAAAAGGCCGCTGCGCCCAGCACCGTGATCAGAAGCACGTCACCGACATGGCCGAAGGTGAGATTGGGAATCGGTCCCATGATGAGACGCGCCACCGGCAGCACGAATAGCGCCGATACTACGCCTTGCAGGACACCCGAGACGATCTTTTCCGCCGCGACGAGCCAGATCGGAACCGGGGCCAGCAGTCTGTCCTCGATCTCCTTCGTCCACCCGAAATCCTGAACCATCGGCAGGGCGACGGACTGAATGCTCGAGAAGGTGAGGCTGATCGCCAGCACTCCCGGCAGGAGCGCGGTCGTGTAGCCTCGCCCCATGAATCCCATCCGGGGCAGCAAATACCCGAACACGATCACGAACATCAGCGGCTGCATCGTCGTGCGCAGCAAAAAGAATGGCAGCTCGCGGCGAGCGACTCGCACGTCACGTCGCAGCAATGCGAAGAAGACCGACGATGCCGGAACTTCCGGACGAGGAGCGTTCACTGCGATCGCGGTCATCCGAGCTTCCTTCCCGTCAGCGACACGAATAGCGTCTCCAGACTGGGTTGCAGCAATCGAATATCCGTAACTGTTCGCCCTGTCGATTCCGCGATTTCGATCAGCGCTGGCAGAACCTGTCCGCCGCGGTCGCTGTGCGCGCGCAGAAGTCCGTCCTGGGCCTCGACTCTGCTGATCCCCGCCATCGCCTCCGCGAGCTCCGCCGCCGGCATCGCGTCACCGTCCAGCACCAGCTCGAGCAGCGTGCCGCCCGGTGCCTTGGCCTTGAGCGCGCGAGGCGTGTCGAGAGCGAGAAGATGGCCGCGATCGATGATCGCGAGGCGATCGCAGAGTCTGTCGGCCTCGTCCATGTAATGGGTCGTCATCACGATGGTGCGTCCGCGATCATGCAAATCGCGAAGAATTTCCCACAGACCGAGCCTCGCCTGCGGATCGAGCCCCACCGTCGGCTCGTCGAGGAAGAGGATGTCTGGCTCGTGCATCAATGCCCGCACGATCATGAGGCGCTGCTGCTGGCCGCCGGACAGCTCCGACATCTTCGACGACGCTTTCTCGGAAAGCCCCAGGCGCTCGAGCAGCTCCTGCGCCCGTTTCGTCGCCACGTCGAAGTGTATGCCGAAGTACGCGGCGTGGAACTGGAGATTCTCCATCACATTAAGACTCAGGTCGGCGTTCGGACGCTGGGGAACAACGCCGATCGTCTGGCGAACGCGCACCGAGTCTTCCACCACGTCGGCGCCCGCGACGATCGCCTTCCCCGATGTCGGGCGGACACGCGTAGTGAGAATCCCGATGGCGGTCGTCTTTCCAGCGCCGTTCGGACCGAGGAGTCCAAAGAATTCACCGGCGCCGATGTCGAGATCGAGCGACTCGAGCGCGATCACGTCACCCGATGAGGGCGTGGTCGTGCCGGGCGGAGCCCACCGCGCGCTGTAGGATGAGCCGCCAGGCTTGGACTTTCCGCTACCCTTGTAGACCTTGCGCAGCGCCCGCATCTCGATCGCGTTCTGCCGCTGTGGGACCGTCAAGCTCCGATCGGATGCCACGTGGTCTTGAATTCGATGAAATCGCGGATCTCGTAGACGCTCTGCGACTTCTCACCAGTCCAGTCAATCTCGTCGTCACGTTTCCGCGCGCGTATCCTCTTGATGCTCTCGGCAGCGCCGAGCTGGAGCTGTTTCTTCTCGTCCTGGCCCACGACGGCGTTTACTCCGCGAATGTGCGTGTGCGTCGCGAATGTAGGCACCAGCTCCTTCCTGAATCCGGTGAGGATATTCACCACGCCGCCAGGAAGATCGGAGACAGCGAGCAGCTCACCTAGAACGATCGCCGGATACGGGAAATCCTGCGACGCCAGGCAGACGCAGGTGTTGCCCGCGATGATTACCGGCGCAATCTGGCTCAGAAGTCCCAGCAGTGGAAAAGCGTCGTCCGCAATTATGCCGATGATCCCCATCGGCTCGGCGACCGTAAAGTTGAAGAACGGACCGGCGACCGGATTCGTGTTGCCGAGCACCTGCTCATACTTGTCCGACCAGCCGGCGTAATAGATGAGACGATCGACGCTGGCTACGACTTCTTTCGCCGCCGCCGCTTTGGTCGATGCGCCGGAGATCACGAGGGCGTCGGCCATCTCCGCGCTCCTCGACTCGAGCATCTCGCCCAGCCGGTAGAGTATCTGTCCGCGGTTGTACGGCGTGCGCTGCGCCCAGTCGGGCCCCGCCTTGGCCGCCGCTTCCACTGCGTTACGCAAATCCTTGCGCGTGCACTGCGGAATATTCCCGAGCAGCGCCGCGTGTCCCTTCCCGCTTCCCGTATCCCCCTTCCGCCTTCCCGCGTCCCCCTTCCCGCGTCCCGCTTCCCGCACAGGAAAAACGCGTCCGCTCTCGGAGCGAATGAACTGTCCTCCGACATAGACCTTGGGCGTCTTGGTGACGGGGATGCGCGCCATGTGTTAAACGACCTTCCCGTAATCCATGAGACCCTGGCGACCGCCTTCACGTCCGAAGCCGGACTCCTTGTAGCCGCCGAATGGCGACGATGGATCGAACTTGTTGAACGTGTTCGCCCAGACGACACCCGCCTTGAGCAGCGTGCTCATCTTGAGAATCCGCGATCCCTTGTCGGTCCAGACACCGGCCGAGAGTCCGTACATGGTGTTGTTCGCCTTCTCGACGGCCTCTTCGAGAGTGCGGAAGGTGAGGACGCTCAACACCGGGCCGAAAATCTCCTCGCGCGCGATGCGATGACTTTGCGTGACGCCCGTGAACACGGTCGGCTTGTAGTAGTAGCCCCTTGTCGGCAGCTGACACGCCGCTGACTGATACATCTCCGCGCCCGCGGTCACGCCTGAATCGACCAGCTCGCTGATCCTCTCGAGCTGCGCCTTGGAGTTGATCGCCCCGACGTCGGTGTTCTTGTCGAGCGGATTCCCGACGCGAAGAACGTCGATCCGATTCCTCAGCTTCGCTACGAACATCTCGGCGATCGATTCCTGAACGAGAAGCCTGCTCCCCGCGCAGCAGACGTGGCCCTGATTGAAGAAGATGCCATTGACGACGCCCTCGACCGCCTGATCGATTGGCGAATCATCGAAGACTATGTTGGCGGCCTTTCCTCCCAGCTCCAGTGTCAGCTTCTTGTCGGTTCCGGCCAGCTGCCGCATGATGATCTTCCCGACTTCGGTCGAGCCGGTGAACGCGATCTTTGCGGCAACAGGATGCGTGACCACTGCAGATCCGGTCTCGCCGGCGCCGCAAACGATGTTCACGACTCCAGGGGGCAATTCCGCCTCGAGCAGCAGCTCGGCGAATTTCATCGCGGTGACGGATGTCGTCTCCGCCGGCTTGAGCACGACCGTGTTTCCCATCGCCAGCGCCGGCGCGATCTTCCACGCCAGCATCAGCAAGGGGAAATTCCACGGAATCACCTGACCGACGACGCCAAGCGGGACGACTTTTGCGCCGGGCATGGCGTACTCGAGCTTGTCGGCCCAGCCCGCGTGGTAGAAGAAGTGCGCGGCCGTCATTGGCACGTCGAAATCGCGCGATTCCTTGATCGGCTTGCCGCCATCCATCGATTCGGCGACAGCGAACTCGCGGGCGCGATCCTGAATCAGGCGCGCGATCCGGTAGAGATACTTTCCGCGCTCGGTACCCGGCAGCCTGCTCCAAGGACCGAATGCCTTCTGCGCCGCCTGATAAGCCGCGTCGACGTCGGCCTGGTTCGCAAGCGCAATCTGGGCGAGAACTTCCTCGGTCGCCGGATTGATCGAGTCGAAGTACTTGCCCGACTTTGGCGCGACGAACTTGCCGCCGATGAAGAGGTCGTACCTCGGTTTCAGTTTCGGATCGGCGGTCTCGGGCGCCGGATCGTATTCCCACAGATCGCCGAAAATCAGCTGCGGAATCGAGCTTGTCCTCGCCGCCGGTCGCGCAACCGCTCTGGGAGTTGTCATGTTAGTAGCTCTCCGCGGCCTCTGTGAAGTAATAGGGCGCCTGGTACGCGCCGGTCTTTTCCTTTTCGATCTGACGGAGAAGATCGTTGAGGAGGGAGCTCGCCCCAAATCGATAGCGCGTCGAGTTGAGCCACGCGTCGCCCAGCGTTTCTTTCACGGCGACGAGGTAGTGGAGCGCCTGCTTTGCCGTTCTGATCCCACCAGCCGGCTTCATCCCGATCGCAATTCCCGTCGCGAGATAGAAATCGCGGATCGCTTCGATCATCACCTGCGTGTTGGCGAGCGTGGCGCTCCCGGAAGCCTTGCCCGTGCTCGTCTTGATGAAGTCGCCCGGCCGGATGACCTGCATCGCGAGAAATGAGGCTGCTCTCACATTGTCGTAGGTGTCGAGCTCGCTCACTTCCAGGATGACCTTGAGCTGCGCGTCGCCGCACGCCTCGACTACCGCGCTGATCTCGTCCTGCACGGCATTGAGCTCACCTGACAGGAACAATCCGCGGTTTATCACCATGTCGATCTCGTCCGCACCATCCGAGACAGCGGTGCGCACTTCCTCGAGCCGAAGAGGGAGCGGACTCTGTCCCGATGGGAACGCTGTTGCGACTGATGCGACTTTGATAGCCGTGTCGGCCAGCCAGCGCGCCGCATGTTTCACGAGGAATGGATAGATGCACACCGCCGCGACCGGCGGCACGTCGGGATCGGCGCTGGGGCGGCGAGCTTTCTGACATAGCGAGGCGACCTTGCCCGGCGTGTCCTTACCCTCGAGCGTGGTGAGATCGACCATCGAAACCGCGGTCTTGAGCCCCCACAGCTTCGAGCCCTTCTTGATGCTGCGGGTCGTGAATTTGGCCACCCGTTCTTCGATACCGACCTGATCTACTGTCCCGATCTCGTCGAAGAGCTTGCTGAAGGTCGTGCGCATTGCGGCGGTGGCAACGGGGGGCATGATCCTTCTAATATCGCGCCGCGAATCCCCCATTACAACGCTTCGTTCCCCGCGTTTCCACTGAACTCACCCATTACAACGCCGCACCGCGAGCGATTACTTTGGCAACATGGCTGAATCGCGTCCTTACGCCGTTCTGTTCGATCTGGATGGTACGCTGGTCGATTCCATCGCGCTCCTGCTAGCGTCGATGAAGCACACATTTCAGGGCCGGCCACGGCAGCCGACCGACGCGGAGTGGATCGAAGGACTCGGGACCCCGCTGCCGAAGCAGCTGACGCCATACGTCGAATCCGACGAAGATCGCGAGCGTCTCGTCAACCGCTATCGCACCTTTCAGCTCGAGAACCACGATCAGTTGATGGCGCGCTACGAAGGAGTGATCGACACGCTGGCGCTCCTGTATCAGCGCGGGCATCCCATGGCTGTCGTCACTAGCAAGGGCAATGCGATGATGGAGCGCGGGCTCAAGTTCATCGGCGCCGACGACTATATCGAGGTCGCGATTGGCTACGACTCGGTGCACATCCACAAGCCCGATCCATTCCCCGTTCGCGCGGCGCTGGAGAAGCTCGATTACAAGTCTGATGAGGCGGTCTTCGTCGGGGATTCACCACACGATATCAAATCGGGCAACGCGGCCGGTGTAATAACCATTGCCGCGCTGTGGGGCCCGTTCACCCGCTCGGCACTGGAACCCTACAAGCCGACCTACTTCCTCGACGATATCAAGCATCTGCCGGCCATGCTGGACCGAATCGCAACGAAAAGTGCGGGGTAATATATTCCGAACGTTCGATCCTTTTAGGAGCTAGTCAAATGGGTGTGTCATATCAGACGGGAACGCTGGTCCGTACCGGCGAAGAGAGAGCTACGCTCGTTCGCCGGACTTACGCGCTGGTGCTGGTCAGCGTTCTTGTCACGATGGTGGGCGCTTCGTTCGGACTATCACAGCCGCAGCTCATGCAGGCAGTGGCCCAGCATCCCTTCATCGCCTTCTTCGCTTCACTGGCGCCGCTGCTTCTCGCCACGCGCCAGAAGGCCGTGTTCCCAATGAACATCGGCCTCGTCCTGCTTTTCAATTTCGTGATGGGAGTGATTATCGCTCCGGCGCTCTACTTCTACGGAAGAACGCAGCCGGGACTCATTGGTCAGGCGGCGGTGCTGACGGTCGGCGCCTTCGGAATTCTCACGCTGTACGCTTTCGTGAGCCGCCGCGACTTCAGCGCATGGGGCAGTTTTCTGATGGTCGGCCTGTGGGTGCTGATCGGCACGATGCTGTTGAATTTCTTTTTCCAGAACGCGGCGGTTGGGCTCTGGCTCGCGTCGGTGACGGTTCTGCTGTTCAGCGGACTGCTGGTGTTCGACACCTGGCGACTCCGCAACTTTTACGGGCCCGATGAGTATGTCGGGGCAGCAGTCCAGATTTATCTGGACCTGCTGAACATCTTCATGGCCGTGCTCCGGGTTATGGGGAACCGGAGAAACTGACAGCAACTGCAAACTGAATAGGCGAGAGGTCTCAGTGGCAGAGATGGTAGTTTGTTAGTTCACTGCGCCCCGACTTATCTCGGTAGGATCAAGGGCAAGCAACTGCCTGTGCCTTTTACGCCACAGAGGCAAGTCCGGGCGTAGTGAACTGAATCACTCGCAACTTGCCTACTGGGACCTCTGGCCTATTCAGTTGCAGTTCCCACTTACCTACGGGGACCTCTCGCCTATTCAGTTGCGGTTCCCTCTAGCCCACCTTCTCCTGCGCGAGATCTATCTTCCGAGCCATGTCGAGATCCTTCTGCGTAATCCCGCCGGCCGAGTGAGTGCTGAGCGTGCACGTGACCTTTGTGTAGCGGATATCGATGTCGGGGTGATGGTCCGCCGCATCGGCCGCTTTGGCTACCGCCGACACAAAGCCGATTCCGGTCAGGAAATTCCGGAACTGAAAGGTCTTGGTGATCGCGTCTCCGCGCCGGCTCCAGCCCGTGAGATTGCCGAGCTCTCGCTGGATCGCAATGTCGGATAAACGTTCAGCCATCGATTACTTGCTCCGCGCAGAGTGCTCCGCGCAAAAGATAAGTTCGAGATCATGGCGCGCAATGATAACCGGCATCGCGAGTTTCGTGCTCCTTTCCGGCTCGCCGGTCGTAGCCCTCGCTCAGGAGTACTCTACCGGTGATGCGAACAAGCTGGCCGACAGCTACTGGAAGAGATTCGCCATCGGTGCTGGCGTGAGCCTTCTCGCGCACGAAAGCGCGCACATTCTCACCTCGCTGGCACTGGGCTTTCACCCGCACGTCGGGCTCGACCACGGAAGGCCCACGGTATTCTCCGGGATCGACAGCCAGAAGTACCCGCACAAGCAATTCCTTTTTTCCGCGGCGGGACTCACGACGCAGGCGCTCATCGACGAAGTGATTCTCGATATCCCGCACTCCCGCGGTGGAGCGATCGAGCGGGGAATCCTCGCCGGCGGAATCGGCACGACCCTCTTCTACATCACGATCGGCCGCAACGGATCGGTGAGCGATATGAGCTTTATGGCTCGCACCTCGTCGTTATCCAAGACACAGCTGTCGCTCATCTTCGGCGGATTCTCGGCAATTCACGCGCTGCGCATTTCACGTGATCCGGCCTATTCGCATTTCTTCGTTCGGCCGACGGATAACGGGTTGGGCCTTGGGTTTCGGTACTGACCTGAGCACGAACTGCAACTGAACGGGTGCCAGAGGTCAGTGGCATAGATGCCAGCCTGCAGTTCACTGCGCCCCGACTTATCTCGATCGAGAAGGGGGGAAAGCAACCGCCCGTGCCCTGAATGCTCAAAAGGCAAGTCTGGGCGTCGTGAACTAATCACTCGCAACTACGCTACTGACGTCTGGCACCCGTTCTGTTGTAGTTCCCCGCTCCGCATAGCCCGGACGCCAGTTTCGGGTTATATTCGGTCCATGAAGAGGGATCCCGGCCTTTTCGGCGCCGAGTACGACCGCGCCTCCCGCCAACTCCCAGTAATCGGAGAGCAGAAGGACATCCGCTATTACTCATCCCCGGCCAAGAGCATCCTCAACGGACCCGAGACCACCGGGATGGGATTCTGGTCCATAAACCCCTACATCGGCTGCGCATTCGGTTGCGCCTATTGCTACGCTCGCTACACCCATCGCTACGTCATGGAGCGGGCCGCTACCGACGAAAAAATGACCGATGTACTCGGCGAGGCATACAACAGGTTGCCGCCATGGCTCGCCTTCGAGCGGAATATTTTCGTCAAGCGGAACGCGCCCGAGATTCTGAGTCGCACGCTCCGATTCGGAAGCGATCGCCACCTCAAGCTGCTCGCGGGCGAGACGATCGTGATCGGCACTGCAACAGATCCGTACCAGCCGGCCGAGCGAAGATTCCGGGTCACCCGCGGAATTCTCGGCGTGCTCGCGGAACATCCGGGATTGAGTGTGGTGATCATCACGAAAAGTCCGCTCATCACACGAGACATCGATCTGCTCTCCCGGATCAATCGTCTCTCGCATCTCACCGTCCACATCTCGCTCATCACCCTCGACCGTGAGTTGGCAAGGCGGATCGAGCCACGGTCGCCAACGCCGGAGTCCAGAGTGCGCGCTCTGACGCGACTTCGGGAAGCGGGAATCGACGCGGGAATCAATTGCATGCCGGTGCTGCCCGGCATCACTGACAACCCGTCCGATCTGGACGCGCTGGTCAAGCGAGTCTCCGAAGCCGGCGCGACCTACGTCGGCGCGTGCGCAGTGAGACTCCAATCCGAAGCCAGAAAGCGGTACCTGCCCTTCATCGAGCAGGAATTCCCACACCTGGCGGAGAGGTACCGCAATACCTACGGGAACAGCTCTAACGCCGGCGAAAAATACCGCGAAGGTCTGGCTCGCTTTTTCGAAAAGCTGTGCGCGAAGTATGGAGTGCGCGGCTGGACGAGGCGGGACCAAGAAGAAGGGGACGAGTCGCCCGATTCGGCGCTCGTCCCCAATGTGCAACTGTCCTTCGAGATATAACGGAGGTCCGTCGGCGCGAGCCCCCAGCCGGCGTTACTTCGCTGCTGTCTTCTTCTTGGCGACGTGATGAGCGGCCTTCTTCACTTCCTTTGCCTCGGTCTTCGTGCTCTCGCCTTCAGCCTTCGCATTGGCAGCCGTTCCGCCCGAGCTGTTGTCCCCGCTCATGCCCGACCTACCAGCCGGTGGATTGTCGTTCGGGCCGAAGCCGATGTTCATCGCGGTGAGCAACGCGGCCGCGTTGTTCGCGGAGTTGAATTTCTTGGCGCAGGTAGCGATAGCGCGACGCGTCTGCGGGCCGTAATGGCCGTCGACGTTCGTCACCCCGCAACCTTGATCACGCAATTCCTGTTGCAGCGCCAGGAACTGGATCTTCCCGAGTCCAGCCTGAGCAGAAGCCAGGGCTGGGGCGGCGATTAAAGCGATTACAGCGATGGACTTCTTCATCTTCGATGCCTCCGATCAGGGATGGTCTCAACGGTTCTACTATACAGTACAGAGTTTATACAGTACAGAGATCTAGCAACGCTGCAAGGTCTACGCCGAGGGCGATATTAGCAGCGTGAAATGGACAAAAAAAACGCCCGGCTCGCAAGGAGTCGGGCGCTCTTTATTTCAAACAAGTCAGCTCTAGCGGAGCGCCTGGATGATCAGGGCGCCAACCGCGAGGAGTGCCACGCCGATTGCGATTGCCGAAACGGGCGTGATCGTGACCTGCTGCTTCCACCAGTGGCTGGCGGTGCCGGGTGTGTCAGGCAGAGACGCCATGATACGCTGCTGGACGTGCACCGGCGTCACGCGGCGGCGGAGCATCTCGCTCTCGGCGTTTATGCGGGTCCACAGCTCCACCTTCGATTTGCCCTCAGCCTCACTTGCGCGCATTTCGTCTACCTCACCGTCAAGCCAGTCGTGCAGTAATGTGTGACCAGGTACTCCGGTAATCGGAACCTCCCGATCGTACATCTGCTCGGCGGGCTTTTCTTTTCTTTGAACGGGCTCTCTGCCCGTGATTCTTTCGTTGCTCTCGAAACCAGCTTCATCGCGCATCATGCGTACTTCTCCTCGAGCAGTTGTTGGAGGGCCTCTCGCGCTCGATGCACTCGCATCTTTAAAGCGCCAACGGTCGTTTCCAGTAACAGCGCCATCTCTTCGTACGATCTCCCTTCCACGTGCTTCATCACGAACGCTTCACGCAGCGAGGGAGCGAGTCTGGCCAGAGCAAATTGCAGATCCGTACGCAGCTCGTTGCGATCCATCTCTTCTTCCGGCGTCGAGTACGTCGAGGGTTGATCATCCTCGTCGTAGCTCACGTGCGTTCGCCGAATGTTCTTCAGCCAATCCTTGCACGAATTAGCGACGATTCGAAACACCCAAGCGTCAAATCTGCCGCGAACTTCGCCCAAATGCTGATAGGCTTTAATAAAAGACTGTTGAAGTATGTCTTCCGCCACATCCGGGCTTCCGGTCATTCCAAGTGCATGTCGATACAAGGGATCGCTATACCGGGTTATCAGCACCCCAAACGAATCCTTTGAACCCGCCAGAACCTTGGCAATGATCTCCTGATCAGCATCGATCAGCGGCGCCGCGGCATCCGGCGTCGACCCCCCTCCACCCAGCGTTTGAGCAGTCTGATTCTGCAGCGGTGTGGCTGTCATCTTCACCTGCCTAATGTAATCCCTTTGCGTGCCCCTATATAGACCCAACTGGCGCGGGGATAACACCTTATCACCGATACGACGTTTTGACGATCAACGGCTCGTGGAAGCAACGGAGTTTGACGGAACCGCCCCATTTTTTTGGAGCCGTACCATATAGAGATGCTCGAGGGCGATATCGCGATGATAATGCCGCCCCTCCCGATCGCTGTCGGCCCGGTACCGTCTGTAGCGCTGGCTGAAATGGGACACCTCTCCGTCCACCGACGCTCTGGCCAACAGAGAGAGGAGCGTATCGGGCGCCAGGTGGCCCTCGGAATTGAAGCTGACGAGCGCGTATGTCGCTGTCGTGGCGGAAAGAAGCGCCGAGAAGAGTTTCTGAACCCGCCGCCCGTGCGACCATTGGCTACGACCCTCCTCACCCGCGAGAAGTCCGACCTTCCCGCGAATCGCTGGCACCGACTCCGTCCAGCCACGCGCCAGGATCTCGGGAATATGGTAGTAGGCGACATATTGCCTCGAGTTATATGGGGGATCGATGTAGAGGAGATCCACGTCACCGATCGATTTCGCCGCTTCGAGCGCATCCATGAGATGCGCCTGGGCTGGCTGGGATCCTTTGACGGGGATCTCCGGAACTATTCCGAATGACCGCCGAGCGTTCGGCTGCCACTTTTTCATATATGACGCATACACGCCCGCAGTGTTGGCGACCCTGTCCGCGCCCTCGATGATCGCCGCCAGCAACAAATAGTAGCTGTCCTCGTCAACCATCCCAGCCTTTCGCCAACTTTCCAGCTTCTCGCGCGCGGCGTCGATTCGTCCGGCGTTATCCGGGGTGAAGTACATCCTTCCCTTGCTCTCGACGCCGCCCGTCGGAGAGAAATACCGGCTGATGAAGCCTGGCTGCGGCGCCAAGGACGCCAGTTCCGCGGCCATGTCGTCGAGCGAAGGATCCCTGCGATCGGCGACGACGTAAGCGCGCTGAAACACGTACGACGACATGAGAAGATCGCTCGAGTGGACGCGCCAACCTTTCGCCTTCAACGCACGACTAACGCTTGCGGTTCCCGCGAATGCGTCGTGAACCGCCCCGACGCCAATCCGACTCCGCTTCAGGGTGCGGAGGATGAAAGGAAGAAGTCTGGTTTTGTTTCCGATGTACCGCATGATGCAAAGAGGGCGAGGTTGTTGGCCTCGCCCTCCGAAACCGTGTCAGGTCGATACTACGGGCAAGTTGTGGTCAACACCGTCTGCGGATTCGAAGGAATGGCAAAACCGTACGCGGTGTTGAGCGCATCGGCAGCTGCATTCGCCATTTCCTGATAACCTTGCACGTTCGGATGCACTCCGTCGAGACTTACGTACTGCCCATAAGGCCTCACGCAACTCAAAAGATTCACGATGCTGAAGGCACCGCGGCGGGTGACCCACGGCGCCCACACTGTGCTGAGATCCAGATAGGCCCACCCGTTGGCCTGGGCGACCGAGCTGATGTGACTATTCATCCCGTCGATCAGACCATTTACCACCTGAAGATCCGCTGGCGTAAGAATGTTGTCCTGCGCTCCGGGCGTGTCCGCGCAGCTCAATGTCTGCGGTTGTCCCGTAGCCTGCGCGGCACCCACTGCGTTCAGAACCTTGATCGGAACGAAGATCGCGTTCGCACTCCCCTGACAATCGGCCGCGATGATGACGCCGAAAGACTGGAAAGCAGCGCGATCGGCGTAGAGCTCGTCTCCCGTGCGCAGTGACACGAACCCATTCGGCTTTGGAATTCCGACGAGCAGCGCTTTCGCTCCGGTCTTCTTGACGCTGTCGATGAGCGCATCGTAGACGGGCTGCCACACAGTATTCGGAACGAATGTGCCTTGCGCCGCGGCGCCCCGATAACCCGCTTTCGGAAAGAGCAACCCCGAAGCTACTCCAAGAACTTCGTTCGCCCCGAGCTCCACCGACACCAGTGTCGGGTTCTGTCGCATCATTGCCGTAACCTGGGATGTCTTCGGCGGCAGGACGAGCCGATACTGACGGCGGCGTTTCACACCTTCAACCGACGCAGTCTCCGGCGTCACATAAAGCGCATCGTACGTGTTCGCTCCGTCGATGGCAACATCATTCGCCGGAAGCGTGACCGAGCCGAACGAAGTACACGCCGTGTCAGGTATGCTGGTGGTCTGATTCGCGGCCGCGCTGATTCCGCTCAAACGCCTACTGAGTTGCAGCGGAGCGATCAGCGGCGAGAAGCATCCCGGAGATCCAACGAGCGGTTGCGTATACTGCGCGAACGCCTGGTGCGTGAGAAGCTTGGTCCAATCCTGCTGCTGGCTGAAGTAAACAACACCGTCCGACTGAACACCCATGCTGAGGCTCGTCCCGATCGCCACGTAGCGTGCGAAGGCGTCCTGGCCGGCCGGACCCGTAGTTCTGTCATCGCTGCAGGCAGCGAGAACAACGAGAGCGACAGCACCAGCAGAGATCGACAAGTTACGCTTCATAACTTCTCCTCGGGGGTGAACGAACTAGCGGAGGCGGGGTCATAAACAAGCGGCTGATAATATCTGTAATCACCGAAAGGTGCGCCACCCCAGAGTTCGAATCGATTCGCCATGCTCATCGAGTTTCGGAGGAGGAAATCTCACGTTGCCGGGCACGCTCGGACGAAGGCCTGTTCGAGGATCTGCATCCGCGCCTTTGAGAACTTCCGCCACAGTACGCACTAGCCCGCACGGTACGCCCGCTGTCTCGAGCCGATCGATCCAATGCTGCGCGCTCATTTCACGCACGCGCCTGACCAGCGCTGACACGAGACGGTCTCGATTTTTCACACGCCCCGCGTTCGTCCGCAGCGCATCGTCATTGGTCAGATCGTGAAGGCCAAGCGCCTTCGCACACGCTCGCCACTGTCCGTCGCTTCCGACCGCAATCACAAACGGCCTGTCCGCTGCGTCAAACAGCTGGTACGGAACCAGATTCGGATGCGCGTTTCCCCACCGCTTCGCATCCGTCCCGGAAACGAGGACGTTTTGGGCCACGTTCACGAGGGCCGCTCTTGCGCTGTCGGCGAGTGAAATATTGATCCGACGGTTTTCGGCCGGGACTGGACCGGTGGCACGATCCAGAGCCACGCTGAGTATTGCAATCGCCGCGTCTTTCCCGGCGATGACATCGGCAAGAGCGATTCCGACCTTCATCGGCGATCCATCCCTCTCACCGGTGATCGCCATCCAGCCACACTCGGCTTGCATCACGAAATCGTAGCCGGGTCGAGTGCTCTCCGCGTCGAATCCGGAGATTGTGCACCAGATAAGATCGCGATTCTGCTCGAGCAGCTCCTTGGGGTCGAGGCCTAGCCGTTCGAGCGCGCCGGAAAGAAAGTTGTCGAGCACCACGTCGGCGCCGGTTATGAGATCCAGGACGATCGCGCGATCGCGAACGTTAGAGAGGTCAGCGGCGATGCTTTTCTTGTTCCTGTTGACGGCCAGGAAGTACGCGCTCTGACCGTCCGCGTCGAACGGCGGCCCCCAGCCCCGCGTCTCATCCCCCTCGCCCGGTCTCTCGACTTTGATAACGTCGGCACCCATATCTCCGAGCATCATTGAACAGACCGGACCGGCCAGAACTCTGGTCAAGTCGAGTACTTTTAGCTTCATTTTGCCAATTGTGTTTGGTTACTGTCCCGTATATGCTATATTACTGGCCTTACAGGAAGCTAAGAACCCGCATTCACGGCCCACATAGAACGTGGATCATACCACCTTGTTTTAGTGACGAAAAATCATATACTTAGCGCCGTTCAGCCCCGTTAGGCCTAAAGCCCTACTTCTGTGATTTCATACCCCGTCAGCCCCGCCTCTTTTGCTGACCGGAGCCCATAAATGCCCGATAGAGAAAAACCAACCGCAGTTGCTACTCTACCAGCACCTGCCTTAGCCGCCGGCACACCCGGATCACCCGCCGCCCCCGGAGCACCTGCTGCTGCCCCCGGCGCGCCCGGCGCACCATTGGTCCCCCCCAAACGGAGCCCGGGTCATCGCGGGGCCGATGTAAAAGATACCGTCGCCGAGATGGCGGCAAAGGCACACGAGATCAGTCTGGAGGCGGGCAGCAAGATGGCCGCCGCAATGAAGGATGTCGTGGGCGCCGCCGCTGGTCTTACCGGACTCGTGCTTGAAAGCGCGCGCGATCTTCTCCAGTACATGGTTCGTCGCGGTCAGATGACGCAGGAGGAAGCCGACAAGCTGATGCGCGAGGTCGAAGCTTCTCACGCGAAGAGAAAGCCATTAACACCGCCTGCGCACGTGGCCTCAAAAACGGCGGCTCCAAAAGCTGAGGCCTCGCATGCCGCGCACACGACGCACGCACACACCCATCCCACTCATGCCGCGCCGACTCGACATGTGACAGCTCCCGCGAAGCACACGGCCAAGCACGCCCCTCCTGCCAAGAAGCCGGCCGCTAAAAAGCCGACGATGAAGCCAGCGGCTAAGAAGCACACAGTCAAATCCGCGACCAAATCCAAGCCCAAAGCTTCAGGCAAGACCGCGAAAAAAAGGTAGAAAGTGGTCATCCCGCGCGGCGATGCAGTCGCGCTCGCCCGCGCACTGATACAAATCGATTCCAGAAATCCCACCCTCGCTCCGGACTCACCGGGCGAGGGTGATTGCGCTCGTACCCTCGCATCGATTCTCGATGACTGGGGATTCTCGGTCCAATTGATGGAAAGTGTCGCCGGACGGCCCAATGTGGTCGCCCGAATCGGACATCAGGACGCGCCCGCCCTCATGCTCAACGGCCATCTCGACGTCGTCGGAGTCGAAGGAATGATTCACGAGCCCTTCAGCGCGGAAGTCCGGCGAAATCGCATCTATGGTCGCGGCTCCGCCGACATGAAAGGCGGCGTCGCGGCGATGTGTGCCGCAGCCGTCAACGGAGCGCGCCCAGATTCCAGCCGCCAGATCCTCATTGCCGCTGTCGTCGACGAGGAATACGAGAGCCTCGGCATGCGCTCGCTGCTCGCCGCGGGGATTCGCGCCGATGCCGCCATCATAACAGAGCCCACGAGGCTGGCGATTTGCCCCGCTCATCGCGGCTTCGTGTGGATCGAAGTCGTACTGACGGGAAGAGCGGCGCACGGAAGCCGGTACGACATTGGAATCGACGCCATCACCCACGCCGGTCTGCTTCTGGCGGAGCTGGAAACGTTGGAACGCACGCGCGAGTCAGGCCGCAATCACAAACTGCTCGGTCGCGGCTCGCTCCATGCTTCGAAAATCCAGGGCGGAGTCGGAATGTCCACCTACCCTGAAACCTGCACTCTGGCAATCGAGCGGCGCACCCTTCCCGGCGAATCAACCGAGAGGGCGCTGAAGGAAATCACCGACGCGTGCGCCAGAGTCCGATCGAAACATCCTCAGTTCGACGCGCGAGTTACATTGACTACGGCACAGCTCCCGAGCGATGTGTCCGTTGACTCGCCAGTCGTCAAGAGGCTGCGTGGCGCACTCGAGCGTGAGGAGTTGCCGGTACAGATCGAAGGCCTTTCGGCATGGACTGACGCGGCGCTCCTGAACGCAGCCGGTATTCCTACGATTTGTTTTGGCCCTGGCGACATCGCGCTTGCCCACGCTGCCCAGGAGTTTGTGCCGGTCGAAGAAATTGAGCTCGCCACCCGGGTGCTGACGCGCGTTGTCCGCGAATGGTGTGACGAGACCGACTCGTCCGTATAGAGGAGGCTGTTCAGTGGCGCAGTGGACTCACAAGCAGTACGACATTCTCGAACGCGCAATCACCAATGGCAAGCGCATCGCCGCTTACCGGCGCGGAACGGAGTACGTCGTCCTACCCACCAGATTGCGCATGATCAGCGGCCGCGAAGCAGTCGAAGCGACGCACCCAACCACCGGTGACGAGATCACACTCTACCTCGACGAGTTGGACAGCTTCGAGGTCGTGAAATGACGCGCGCGAAATCCGGCGACCTGGTAGCCATCTACGCCGACGAGTCGTGCATCGGAAACGGGCGTGAAGGCGACAATCCCGGAGGTGCTGGCGGCTTGATTGAATGGCTTCATCCCAAATCCAACAAGGTCACGCGCTGCGATTACTGGATTTCAGAGCGCGCGACCACCAACAACCGGATGGCCCTTCGGTCCGTAATCGAAGCGTTTCAGGAGATTTCCCGCCGCGGCAACTCTTACCGAGTCTTGTTCACCAGCGACTCGAAGTACATCGTCGATGGGATGAACGAGTGGCTTCCTAACTGGAAGGCACGCGACTGGAAGAAAAAGGGCGGACCAATCATGAATCTGGAGCTTTGGCAGGAGGCAGATGAAGTCGTGTCGGATCACGAAGTTCAATGGAAATGGGTGCGCGGACACAACGGGCAACCGCAGAATGAGTACGCGAATTTCCTGGCGACACGAGCCGCCGAGGAACAATCAAATTCGGGCGGCTTACGGGAATCTGAGTTCGACAGCTGGGTGGCGGCGCAGAAGGCGGGAACCGTTGACTTGAAGAACATGGCACCCTTCCCCGACCATCAGTCATTCCAGCCGAGTAGGCGAGCATGGACGACCTAGACCGACTCTTTCAGCGCCTGGTTCACAACATCAGGAACGGACACGCCGAGTACCTGAGCGTGCCGTTCACGGTGCAGGAGCTATACGATACACTCGTTCCTTATCGCCACTACCGCCGCGACCTCGGCATCGAAACAAACCAGGACTACGAAGCCGCACTAACTCGGCTACTGTCAGGTGAAAAAGGTTACGTTCGTGCCGATCAGTCGATGCAGGACCGGCTGAAAAAGGAGATGGCGTCGCCGCACGCGGACGTTGGGGCCTTTCGCGACTACGCCGAGACGAGAATATCCCTCGCACCCGACGCGCTTCAGAAGCTCGGAGTCGCGGTCCCGTCGCAAAACGCCGGTGGTTACTCGACCGGACAGGCGGGGAACGGCAACGGCGCTCCCGGAGACGCGACTACGTCATTCGTCGCACCCGGAATCTCGACGATGGACGCGGCTGTAGGATGCAAATTCTGCGGAGGTACTTTGCCGGAAGGCCGTACTGCGATTTACTGCCCCCACTGCGGACAGAATCTTGCCGCGAAGCACTGCGCGGGATGCGGAGCGGAGCTCGATCCCGTTTGGAAGTTCTGCGTTAACTGCGGCAAAAAGGCGTAGAACATTGGCGGGTGTTCAATAACTGAACGGGATCCGATATCTGAAAACTGACAACTGAACGGGATCTGAGATCTGAGAAGCGCAGATACGAGGCTTTAGTAACTGCGCTTAGACGTATCTGTGTAGCGTCATGGTAAGGGCGATCCGTTGTAATAGGAGGCGCGCGCTGTACGGTCGGAGCGCAGTGACTACCCCCTGGGATCTATGCCTCTGACATCTCGGATCCCGTTCAGTTTGCAGTTGGGAGAGCGTATCCGATCACCAGGTTGCGGGCGGGTATATTGAATTTGCTATGAGCGAAACATCAAAGAACACGGGCGTCGTCTTCCTCTCCGCCGTTCGAACGCCATTCGGCACCTTCGGCGGAAAGCTCAAAGGACTCTCACCCGTCGACCTCGCCGTTCACGCCTCGAAGAGTGCGATCGAGCGCGCGGGAATTACCGCGACAGATGTCGATCAGACGATCTTCGGAAACGTCCTCTACACAACCAACGATTCCATCTACTTCGCGCGTCACGTCGCCCTCAAGTCTGGGTGTCGCCAGGAAACCTCGGCGCTCACACTCAACCGCCTCTGCGGCTCCGGTTTTCAGGCTGTTGTAAGTGGAGCGCAGGAGATCATCCTCGGCGACGCCAAGGTTTGTCTCGTCGGCGGAGCCGAGTCGATGTCGCTGGCGCCGCACGTCATTCGCGGCATCAGATGGGGCACGGCCCTCGGCAAGGCGCCGCCGATGGAGGACGTTTTGTGGGAGGGACTCACCGATTCCTACGTCGGACTTGGAATGGCAGAGACGGCGGAGAACCTGGCTGAGAGGTACAACCTGGATCGGGGATGCGTGGACGAATTCGCACTCAGATCGCAGCAGCTCTCGAAGGCGGCGTGGGACGAGGGAGTATTCAAGGATGAAGTCGTTCCGGTCCCGATCCCCAATTCAAAGACTGGAAAGATCGAGGAGCTGGCGATCGACGAGCACATGCGGCCCGACACGACGTTGGAAAAGCTGAGCGCACTCAAGCCCGTATTCCGAAAAGGCGGCGTTGTGACCGCTGGAAATGCGTCCGGCATCGGCGATGGAGCCGGCGGGATGGTAATCGCCAGTGAGAAATTTGCGCGTGAGCGCAAGCTCGAGCCGCTCGGAAGACTCATATCGTGGAGCGTTGTGGGCGTGGATCCGGCTGTGATGGGAATCGGACCGGTTCCGGCGTCGAGGGCCGCGCTGGCAAAGGCCGGATTGACGATGAAAGACATGGATCTGATCGAGGTCAACGAGGCGTTCGCCGCCCAGACCTGCGCCGTCGAGCGCGAGTTATCGCTCCCTCGTGATCGCCTCAACGTGCACGGTGGCGCCATTGCGCTGAGCCACCCGCTCGCCGCGTCCGGGGCGAGGATCACGGCCCACCTACTGCATGCGTTGCGTGCCCAGGGAAAACGATACGGGCTCGGCACTGCGTGCATCGGTGGCGGCCAGGGAATCGCGATCGTCGTGGAATCCATTCAATAGACTGCGCTCCCCGCAGCGAACGAGGAAATCATGAAGTCACTGGTCAGAATATTCGGATTGGCGTCAGCCGCCGCATTCGCGGCTGCTTGCGCCTCGGTTGGCGGCGGCACGGGCGGCACCGTCACGACTGGCGGCCCCGGTCCGACAACCGAGCCCGCGTCACCCTCGGTCATCTGGCCGGTTAAGACCCGGGAGCACGTTGACCTCTGGCTTCACGGCTTCGCGATGCTTCAGGAAGACACGACGTTCGTGCCTTTCTTCAAACGCGGATACAGCACCGACATGATCGTTCTCAAGAACAGGGCGAATGTCGTCTCGCAGCTGGATGCAAACCGCGACAAGCTTCGGGCGAGGCTCGCGGTCAACCCGCAGTTAATCAACGCCCAGTTCGTACCGCTCTCATTCCAGACGTGGGCCGACCTTACCCAGACCGTCGACCTTTTCGTTCGCGCGGGTGGAAATCCACGCGCC
>WNGI01000510.1_pt1 | contig 28818 bp, 23 predicted proteins | sample 5400621 | NCBI WGS metagenome assembly WNGI01 (sample SAMN13153374, study PRJNA577476) | soil metagenome | isolation source: 20 cm soil or saprolite under Garry oak tree replicate 1 | place: USA:California | collected 2016-06-15
TCCGTGCCGCCAGTTTCAGCCGCATTGGCGGAAGCGGATTAGGTCATCCCGAGCGCCGTTGTAGCTGCCGCCCTCTCCAGCGGCAGGTCGCTTTCTTTCTGCCGCCAGTGACACGGGCAGCTACAATGCTAGGCATTCCTGGCATGTCCTCTCTAGTATCTTTCGATGGCTGAAACGCCGAAGAAAGAGACACTTGAAGTCGTCCTTAAAAATTGGCGCGCGGAAATAGAGACAGCGCAGGTCTATCGCGACCTGGCCGCGCGCGAGAGCGACGAAAAACGCAAAGGCATTCTCGTCCGCATGGCCGAGGCGGAAGAGCGTCACGCTAGCCGGTGGGAGCAAAAATTGCGCGACATGGGTGAGCCGGTCCCAACCTTAACCGACAACATCTGGACTCGCTTTAAACGGCGATTCACGCGTTCACTTGGAACCGACATTGCGATTCGTCGAATGGAAGCGGCTGAGGAAAAACATGAGCGCGAATTTTCCGCACAACGCGATCGCGCACTCGCGGGTGAGCAGGATGTGCAGGAATTCTTGCGCACCAGCGCGCTGGAAGAAAAAGCGCACGCTCGGGCGTTGAATGCGATGGCCGGACCGCCGAATCCCAAAACCGCGCTAGATACAATTCTAAAACGCGAGCGGTGGCACGGACGCGGCGGCAGCTGGGTTGCCGACGCAATCTATGGCGTGAATGATGGGCTCGGGGCCGTCTTCGGAATTGTTTCCGGCGTCGCCGGCGCCACCAACAATCAACAGCATTATGTTTTGATTTCCGGTCTCGCCGGAATGCTTGCGTCCTCTCTCTCGATGGGCGCGGGCGCGTATCTCGCAGTCAAAAGCGAGGGCGAAGTTTATGAGGCGGAAATCGCACGCGAGAAAGCGGAGGTGGAAGAAAACCCTGAGGAAGAAATCGAGGAGATGGCGCTCTTCTACCAGCTCCAGGGTTTCAGCGTGGAAGAATCACAAAAAATGGCCGAGCGATTGGCGGAAAATCCCGAGCAATTGGTTCAGGCGATGGCGCAAAGCGAACTCGGCCTTTCCGAGCATCGCTTCCCCAATCCATGGAAATCGGCGACTTCAGCATCGCTCTCCACCGCGGTGGGGGCGTTCATTCCCATCATTCCTTTCTTTTTCATGACTGGATTGCCCGCCGTTATCGTGGCTTTTGTCATCAGCATCGTTGCGCACTTTGCTGTCGGCGCGATCAAATCGCTGATAACTATTCGCTCGTGGTGGGCATCCGGTTTTGAGATGACTCTCGTCGGTGTGATCGAAGCGGTCGTGACCTATGGCCTTGGTCTGGCTTTCGGAGCCGCTGTGTAATTGTATTTTGCCTTAATGAGAAGTGATTGTTGGGAAGTGAAAAGAGATCTACTTCTCATTATTCCTGTCACTCCTTGCGACCTCTCTACGATCCCGAATCTGGGTCGGGAAAATCCCGCTCGCGGGACACAATTCCGAGGGCCCTCGCTAGATGGTGCCGGTTAAGCCGCACAACTCGAGTTTCTTGCGACTAAAGCTTGTGTTTGGCACGTCCGTTGCATAATGCTCCCTCGAACACCGTCGTTCATTCACTCAATTTATGTACTCTCGACTCACCATTGTTTCCGTCGCCAGCGCATTGGCTGTTTCCGCCGTCTGCGCTCAGGATAAACCGCAACCGACCGTTGACGAGTTGGTCGCAAAAAATGTGGCGGCAAAGGGTGGCGCTGACGCCCTGCGCGCGCTGCAATCAGTTCGTTTCAGCGGCAAAATGTTGGTGAACGAAGGCCAGATCCAACTCGCTTATGTCGAGACCAAGAAACGTCTCGGCGAGGTGCGGTCCGAAGTCACCTTGCAAGGCATGACCGCCGTTCAGGCCTACGATGGCGAACAAGGCTGGAAAGTTTCGCCGTTCCAAGGCCGCAAGGATCCGGAAAAAATGTCGGCCGATGACACAAAGTCGTTGATGGAAGAGGCCGAGATTGACGGGCCATTAGTCGATTGGAAAGCAAAGGGCAGCACGATCGAGTATCTCGGCATGGAAGACGTCGACGGCACCTTGGCGCACAAGCTCAAAGTGGTCCGCAAGAACGGCGACGTAACTTTTGTTTATCTCGATCCCGACGCTTTCCTGGAAATTCGCAAAACCACGCAACGGGTGGAGCAAGGCGCGCAGGTCGAAGTAGAGACCGATGTGGGCGACTATGAAAAAATCGCCGGCGTCTTTCTTCCGTTTTCCATTGAGTCCGGGCGCAAGGGTGGACCAGACAAACAAAAAATCGTCATCGACAAAGCAGAACCGAACATTTCGGTTGATGACGCGATCTTTAAATTTCCAACCGCGAAATAATATATGCGTTTTGTCATCCCTGCTTTGCTTTTTCTGATTCTCGTTAGTTCACCAGCTTTCGGCGCCAACGAGGCGCCTTACAATTCCGCCACAATTTCCGGACTGGGTGCGCGCAATATCGGATCGGCCGCGATGAGCGGCCGCATTTCCGCAATCGCGGGCGTAAAAGAGCCTTCGGGCAAGATCACTCTCTTCGTCGGTGCGGCCAGCGGCGGCATCTGGAAATCGGATGACGGCGGCACGCGCTTTCGTCCGGTATTCGACGAACAGTCAGTGCAATCGATCGGCGCCATCGCGATTGATCCGAAGAATTCCAGAAATATCTGGGTCGGCAGCGGCGAATCGTGGACCCGCAACAGCGTATCAATTGGTGACGGCATCTACAAATCAAACGATGGCGGTGAGACGTGGACCAATGCCGGATTGCCGAAGTCCGAGCGAATCGCCGAAATTGTCGTTAGCCCGAAAAACAGCGACACTGTTTTCGCCAGTGTGCCCGGCGCGCTCTGGAGCGACTCGGCTGATCGCGGGCTGTATCGCACCACCGATGGCGGCAAAAATTGGGAGCTCGCGCTCAAAGGCAGCAATTCTTCGACCGGATGTTCCACCGTCGTGATTGATCCTAAGGATCCGAATGTAATGTTCGCCGCTCTATGGGATTTTCGGCGTAAAGGCTGGACTTTCCGTTCCGGGGGCGATGGTCCGAACGCGCCGTCGGGCAGCGGATTGTTCCGTTCCAACGATGGCGGCAATACCTGGAACGAGATTACGCCCGAAAACAGCAAGAGTTTTCCAAAAAAGCCTTATGGCCGTATCGCGGTCGCGATCGCACCATCGAACTCGAAACGTGTTTACGCTTTTGTTGAATCAACCGACAGCGCGCTCTTCGTCTCCGATGATGGCGGCAGCACCTGGGATAAGCGCGATAAGAGTCAATGGATGGTCTGGCGTCCGTTTTACTTCGCCAATTTAATCGTCGATCCGAAGAATCCGGACCGCCTTTTTAAGACCGACGGCGCGATGATCGTTAGTGAGGACGCCGGGAAAAGCTTCGCCACGGTTGGCGGCTTTGGTGGGATGCACGGGGACGTTCATTGCGTCTGGAGCGATCCAACCAATCCGCAAACGGTCTTTTCCGGGGATGACGGCGGGATGTGGTATTCCTACAACAGCGGGAGCAAATGGTGGAAAGGGGAAAACCTTCCCGTCTCCCAGTTCTACCATGTCAGCGTGGACGATCAGGATCCCTATCGCGTCTATGGCGGGTTGCAGGACAACAGTTGCTGGGTCGGGGACTCGCAGTATCCCGGCGGCATCACCAATTCCCGCTGGGAAAATCTGTACAATGGAGATGGCTTCTTTACCTTTCCGGATCCGAGTGATCCCGATTACATTTATGCTGAATATCAGGGTGGTTATGTTGGCCGGGTAAATCGGCATACTCTCGAGGCGCGCGACATTCAGCCCAAGCCGAACTACAAGGAAAAGCTGCGTTGGAACTGGAATACGTCGATGGCGCTTTCGCCTAACGAGAAAGGGACACTTTATATCGGCGCGCAATTTCTATTTCGCTCACGTGATCATGGTCAGAATTGGGAACGCATTTCGCCTGACCTGACGACGAATGATCCGGAAAAACAGAAACAGGAACAATCGGGCGGGATCACGGTAGATAACTCTGCGGCGGAGATGCACACCACTATCTACTCCATCAGCGAATCGCCCAAGGACAAGAATGTGATCTGGGTCGGAACAGACGATGGCAACCTGCAACTAACCCGCGATGGCGCTAAGAGCTGGAACAATGTGGTCGGAAACGTCCCCGGCCTTCCGCCGAACTCATGGGTGAGCTGGGTGCAGGCTAGTAACTACGATGCAGGCACTGCCTACGCCGCCTTCGATCGCCATACTTTTGGTGACATGGCACCGTACGTTTTCCGCACCACTGACTTTGGGAAGACCTGGACGCCACTCGTCACGGCGCAGGATTCGAAGGGTGTTCGAGGTTACGCCCACGTCATCAAAGAAGATATCGTGAAGCCGAATTTGCTTCTTCTCGGGACCGAGTTTGGTCTTTACGTTTCGATCGATGGTGGCAAGGCCTGGGCGCAATTTAAAGGTGGCCGTTTCCCGGCGGTGGCAGTGCGCGACCTCGCAATTCAGCCGCGTGACAACGATCTTGTTCTAGCCACCCATGGGCGCGGGATTTGGATTGTCGATGATATCACTCCGTGGCGTGCGCTAACCCCTGAGCTTCTTCCGCAGGAGGCGGCCTTTGTTTCGGCGCGACCGGTGCAGCAGCGCATTGAAGGTAACGGTGGCTGGGCCAACGGCGACGCCGTTTTTATCGGCGACAATCCGCCGGACGCCGCTGTCATTACTTACTACCAGAAGGCACGACATCTTTTTGGTAAGCTGAAACTGGAAGTGCTCGATTCTTCCGGGCAGGTAGTTGACGAACTACCCGCCAGTAAGCGATCGGGCTTGAATCGTGTCACTTGGAGCATGCGGGCAAAGCCGCCCCGCGTCCCACCGGCGGCGCAGGTTGCTTTCAATGGGGTCCGCGGCCCGCGACTTGTTCCCGGGGTTTACACGGTCCGCCTAACGAAAAATGGGAAAGCGACCGAAACAAAGCTTAGCATCGGGCTGGATCGCCGAGCAAAATTCAGCGAAGCGGATCGCAAAGCGCAGTTCGATGCGGCAATGAAAGTGCGTGCGTTGTTCGATGACGAAAGTGCGTTAATGGACCGTATTTTATTTCTGCGCGGCGTTCTCGCGAAGACAGGCAGCGCCTTGCCAGAGTCCGATCCATTGAAGAAGAGCGTGAATGATTTTGACGGCAAAGTGGACGCAGTCCGCAAGCAAATTGTGGCCACGAAAGAAGGTGGCGCGATCACGGGCGAGGAACGTTTGCGCGAACATACGGATCAACTTTACGGTGCTCTCCTGAGCTACGAAGGCAAGCCGGGTGACTATCAACTCGCCTACTACGAAGCATTGAAACGCGAACTCGCCGATGCCTCGAATGAGTTTGCGGGGCTAGTGGCAAAAGATTTGCCCGCGCTAAACGACACCCTCAAAGCCAAAGGACAACCGACGATTTCGCCGCCACCAGAGAAAGTCGCGGTTAACGACGACACCACCAACTTTGTCGGCGGTGGCGGCATTAGTGGACGAACGGATCCCGATGGACCGGCTGCCGAAGTTACCCTGCCCGCGGATTTTCGTGTCCTACGTTAACGTTTTTGAAAGCGGACTGGATGCGGTCGCATAATGTAAACGTAGAAGAATTTGCTCACGTGTTTTGGCTTGCCGCGTCGTAGCTCGCTGCGTGGATGCTGCAATCCTAAAGAGGTCCGCCTTCGCTAAAGCTACGGCGCGACAGTCTTCGCTCCCCACTACGACGCGAGCGAAGACTGGAGGTAAGGGGATTCGAACCCCTGGCCTTCTCATTGCGAACGAGACGCTCTACCAACTGAGCTATACCCCCAAAGCGGTCGTCATCTTATCAGGTTGAGGTGGTTTTTCAAACCCTACCCCTTGCCGTATGTATTTTCGTCTTGCCACACCTTTCAAACTCCGTTGGATAGGATGCACCGACACGCCGGAGCAACATTTTTAATTGCACAACTTCATCGACGCATGAAACACAAGAATTTCTTAATTATCGCCGCGTTTTTCGCGACTATTGTCATTAGCTTCCCGCTTCATACTGAGGCCGCGCCGAAAAAAGCGTTTCCCTCACCGGACGCCAGCAGTTCCGCAGATGCGGATGCATCCCCTGCAACCGCAGCAACGGCTAGCGGCAGGATGCGAGCTACGCCGTTCAAAGGCATGGTCGCCGCAGTGGATGACAAAGCAAAGACGTTCACCATCGCTGGAAAAGAAAATTCGCGTGTCCTCAAGATTACTGACAAAACCATCATCACCAAGGGTGGCCAGCCCGCGACGATGAAAGACGTGGTCGCTAATGAGGAGGTGAGGGGTTCTTGTTATAAAATGCCGGACGGCTCGATGGAGGCAAAAATCGTGAAGCTCGGGCCATTGACCGATGCGGAGAAAGCGGAGAAGGAAGCGCGCAGAACGAAACGGGAAGAAAAGAAAGCTGCTGTGTCGCCGGCAGCTTCGGCTTCAGCACCGGTAAGTCCGAGCACATAATTTTGGTCCGCGACAAAGCGGTTGTATTGGCATTCGCGCGAAACAAAAGGAACGGCGTCTTCCAACCGCCGACTTTTGTAAACTGCGATCTGGAGATCGCTGCTCCTTGGGGGCTCACTTCGCCTCCGCTGCTTTTACCGCAACGCGCAAGTCTGCGACAAAATTTTTGTACTCGCGTTCGCGGGATTCTTCATCGGGCTGACGCAAGAGCGAGGAAGGATGAACCGTTGCCACAACTTTTTGCGCGAAACGCGATAAGAGAACTTTACCGCGTTCTTTCGTGACACGGAAGTTCGGTCCGAAGATTGTCTGGCCCGCGGTTGACCCGAGACAAACGACAAGCTTGGGCTCGACCAAGCGCAACTCGGCTTCCAGCCATGGCCGGCAGGCGGCGATGTCGCGCGAGCTCGGTTTCTGATGGATCCGTCGTTTCCCGCGCGGTTCCCATTTGAAATGTTTCACCGCGTTAGTGACATAAACATCGTCCCGATTAATTCCCGCTTCCTCCAGTGCGCGATCCAGAATTTTTCCTGCCGGACCTACGAATGGCTTCCCGGCCACATCCTCATAATCGCCCGGTTGCTCGCCGATCATCAACATAGTGGCGTGCTTCGGCCCTTCGCCGAAGACGGTCTGCGTTGCTCTTTTGTAGAGCGGACAGGCGGTGCACTTTTTCGCGGCCGCGGCGACCTTGGCGAGGCTGTTCGTTTCCGGAACAGGCGCCGGCCGCCAGCTATCTTGTCCGTTCACTCGCATCTTTAATTATGAGTCGTAGCTCGGCTGCGAATTGTATGTGATTGATCGAATGTCGCGGTCGACGACAGCGGCTGCAACGTGGCAAAATGACGCTGGAAACTCCACGCTTAATTCTGCGTCCATTCGCTGCTGATGACCTCGATCGCATGTCGGAATTGATGGCGAACAAAGATTTCATGCGTTTCTCGAGGGGGCCGATGACGCGTGAACAAACACAAAGTTTCCTCGATAAAGTGATCGGCTGGGACCGGGATGGTTTGCCATCACAATTCGCCATCATTTTACGGTCGAGCGGCACCCTCGCTGGCTATTGCGGTTTCTTTCATCACGAAGTCGACGGCAAAATGGAAATTGAGATCGGTTACAGATTGGATAGCGCATTCTGGAACCGCCGACTTACCACTGAAGCAGCCCGCGCCGTTCGTGATCACGGGTTTCGCGATTTGAAACTCAATTACGTCATTTCTTTGATCCATCCGGAAAACCACCCATCTCGCCGAGTGGCGGAGAAAAACGGAATGACTTTGGAAAGGAAAACTACTTTTAGAGGTTTTCCGACATTCGTTTTCGCGATGACGCGGGAGCAGTGGGTGAAGCTCCGACGTGAGATCTAAAAGAGCAGCGCGATTAGGCCTCGCTTTCTTCAGCGGTGGCGGCAACTGGCGCGTGACGCCGGATGAATTCGTCCGCCAAAGCGCGGTAGGCGCGGGCGCCGGCGCCGGTTTTGTCGTATTCCAAAATAGTTTTGCCGAAGCTGGGCGCTTCGCTTAAGCGCACCGTCCGCGGAATAATGGTGTCGTAAACTTTTGTGGCAAAATGTTGACGCACTTCCGCTACCACTTGTGCGCTCAAATTCGTGCGGCTGTCGAACATCGTCATGAGAATGCCGCCGATTTGAATATTCGGATTTGCTCCAGAATCGCGCACTTGCTCGACCACGCGCACAATTTTGACCAGACCTTCCAGCGCGAAGTATTCGCATTGAATCGGGGTCAGGATTTCATCGGCCGCTGCGAGCGCGTTGCTCATGAGAATTCCGAGCGAGGGGGGGCAATCGAGCAGCACAAAATCGAAGGCGCTGTCGGCACGCAACGGTTGCAATGTTCGCGTCAGCCGCAGCAAATGATCCGGCATGCGCGCAATTTCCACTTCCGCGCCGGCCAGATCGAGATCGGCTGGAACGAGAAAGAGTTGATCCAATCGCGTCGGCAAAATTTTGGCAGCAAGGGCCGTCTCGCCCAGCAAAGGATCATACAAGCTTTCTCCTTCGAAGTCCTGCATTCCGAGCGAACTGGTGGCGTTGCCCTGGGGGTCGAGATCAATGAGCAGAATGCGTTGGGCGCGTTCCGCCAGCGCAGCCCCGAGATTCACCGCGGTCGTAGTTTTGCCGACGCCGCCCTTTTGATTCGCAATGGCGATGATTTTCATTGTGTTATCGCGGGACCATCAGCGTACGCAGCTCGAAAGTGCGCCGGCCATCGGCTTCGTGCCACCAAAGTTCGTCAGGCGCGGGCAACATTTCTGTTACTTCCAATTCACCGGCTTTACTCAGCCAGCGATGAAAAATCTCCAGAAAAAGGTAACTCTCGAAATCGATAAACACAGGCTTGGTATCTTTGTCGCGACCTTCCGCGCCACTGCGTCGCAATGCCTGTTCGGTCGGGCGAATGTAAACAAAGCGAGGCCAATCTTTGGCGGCGCGCAATCTTTCGATGGCGAGAACCAGTTCACGCGAAAGGCCGGCGAAATTTCCACCGCCAATTTCCTCGCTGGAGACAGTCCAGCTGCGGCGCTGGACGATGACGCGCCCGCAACGGAGTCGCGGTGTGTGCGGCGCCAACCCGAATTGGAACGGATGAAACCCAAGCGGAATGATCCAATTGCGGGCAAAGGAGCCGAGATATTGGCCATTGGCGCGAAGCGCGACGTCGCCATCTTGCTCAATGAAAACCTCGGCCTGCGCTGGCGAAACGGAATGCCAGCGTGGATTACCGCGTTGCGGCGAAGCGAAAACCGCCTGCTGGGGCAGCGCATCGAAAATCCGCACCGTGGTGTGCGCGGTAAAATCGGCGGCGAAGAAGCCGAAATGAAAAAATGGTTTGCCGCTCGTGGCTAGTTGAAGAGCACGGGAAAGGGCGGTGTGATCGGGGCAACTCCAGTACATACAATGATGCAAGGTGGCAGCGGCCGGATGCAGCTCGCTTACGATCCAGCGATATTCGCCTCGCGAAATCGCGTCCTGTGATTTGGCTGCAAGTTGCAAGTCGGCAGAGGGGAAAGTAAATTCGTCAAATTTCTGGTAAGAGAAATTTTCGCGCACGAAATGGCAATCGGCAGCGGTAAGTTCGTACTCGGCGAGGTGAGCGTGCGGTTTTAGTCGTTCGCGAAAGGCTGCTTTAATTTCCTGAAACGCCATCACGGCCAGGCCAACGAGACCTGGACCGGTCAATGGAAGCTTCGCTGTTTCGCAGGCGCGCAAAAACGCGGGCAGCGGCAGCGTATTTTTTCCAACCTTTTCCAATACCATGCGCAAACCCGCGGCAACGCGCGACGCGACAAAAGCATAATTGTCGCGCCAAAAATCGATCCAGGGTTCCGTGTCGATTACAACTTCGTCGAGAAGCGTTGCGCTGATTTCGAATCTACAGTCGCGAAAACATTCTTCGGCGATTGGATTGACTGCGGCATAAAGCGAGCGCTGACCTGGTTTGCGTTCCGCGCCGACCTCAGAAAGCTGCTGGCGCGCGGCGGAAAAAATTTGCTGGCGCTGAGTCGGCTCGATTGTTCCTGAAAAATCCGCGGCGGATTTAACCAATGAATCAGCAAGCGGCAGCCAACGCTGACGCGCCGCTCCGTCGCGCCAGGTCGCGATATCGTCGTGCAAAATCTGGAAGGCGAAGGGTTCGAGCGCCGGAACTTCCAGGGCAGCGATCAGGATCTTTTTATCGATCAAATCGCGAATGACATCGAGCTCTCCATTGACGGGCGCCGCAGCAGGCTGGTCGCCATTTGTGGACTGAATCAGGGCGTGTATTGGCGTTGCGCCATTGCAGCGCGCGATAATTTCTATTTCCGGCGACGCAAGATCGATCACGTCGCCGCTATCCAAAAAGACGAAACGATTGCCGATGAGAAGCCCATTTGGATTGAGGCGCGGCCGGTGCTCCAAAAAAGTTTGTGGGTCGGAATTGATCGCTGCGGCGATAGCATGCGCCGTCCAGTGTTCCAGAAAAACTTCGCGACGCGCGATGCCCGGACGCGGTTCAAAATTTAGCGCGGAGCCATTTTGACTGGTTGAACCCCAGGCGGAAGGACCGAATTCGCTAAAGGTATCGTTCTTGGCCGCGATACGCTGAAGGTAGAGCAGAAGGTGACGTTCACGTTCGCGGGTGCGGCTGTGGCGAGGCGGAAGCTCGCCGCCGAAGTGATCGATCAGGTGATGAACTTCACCCGAGCCGAAGACGAGATAGTGTGGAAGAATCCGCTGACTTGTTTGCAACAAGGCGCGACGTGCTCGGCTCAATTCCTCTTCAAGCTGATGTTCCAACCGCGAACGCGCCTGTTCGGCGGCGGTCGCGACCCGAGTGTATTCTTGAAGCGGTTGCGGAATTTTTTGCCCGGGAATTTTATTGCGACGGATGGCGGTGCGCCAGGCTGCGAACTCTTCGGAGCTAAGACCGCTATCGCGACGAGTGACAAATTCCAGAGCAGCGCTTTTGAGCTGGTGGAGTTCTTTTTCCTGCGCAAGTAGATCGCGCGCGACGGCGCACGCGTTTGGCGTTGCAAGCTCCTCGAGAAGATCAAATGGAACTCCGGCCAGTCGAATTAAAAACGGCGAAGCGATCCGGTAGGCAGACGACACGATCGCAGCAAAACGAAACTGTCGCGACCTGACAAGTGGTTTGTATTTTTGTTAGATGACAACTTGGGGCGATTTTTGTGCTGCGACGAATTGGCAACACCGCGAATTGAGTTCGATATTCCACGGCGCGGGCGGAGCTGAAGCACTCCAAGTCTCTGCCGCTGGGAGAGACGCACGCGCAAGCGGCAGAGAGGGCACGGGAGTGGCCGTGGGAGAGGATTGAGGTGAGGGCGTCGCGTTCATTTGCATGAAGAGTCGAACATTCCGCATCCAACGTTTAAGGATTGCGCTGAGCAGGTTCGCGTCTTTGAACCCTGATTTCCGATCCAAATCAGATTGGAGAAGGCGCGCGCCGCTCCGAGCACCCACTACAGCTTACTTATCGTGCAGCGGCAGGCGCAGCGTGAAAGTCGTTCCAACTCCCAGGGTGCTGGCGACTTCGATCGATCCGTGGTGGTCGTCGATTACTTTTTTCGTGATGTAGAGCCCAAGACCGGTGCCGTTTTTCCCCTGTTTGGTGGTGAAATAGGGCTCGAAGATTTTTCCGATTTCGTCCTCGGCAATTCCGTACCCAGTGTCTCGCACCTGAATGTCGGCATAAAGATCCTTCTCCCGGCAATTCACCACCACTTTGCCATGTTTCTCGGTTGCGGCCTGAATGGCATTTACAATGACGTTCTGCAACGCACGCGTGAGCTGCGTCGGATCGCCTAGGATTATCAATTCTTCATCGGCAATATCGCAGTCCAGTTGGACACCGTTTTGCGAGGCCATGCCGCTGACACCCCTGCCGACATCCTGGACGATGCTGGATATCGAGACTGGTTTCGGTTTGGACGCGCCGACCCTGCCATAGCTTTGCCACATCGTCAGAAGCTCACGGCAAAGCCGCACATTTTGTTCGATAATGTGCAATTCTCTGGGTGAGCTCGCGTTCCGTTCGCCGTTATTCCCATCACCGGATTGTTCCAATTTTTTCGCTAAAATTTGAACGTAACCCCAGACGATGGTCAGTGGATTACTCAGATCGTGCACAAATTCAGCCGACGCCTGCCCGAGAGAAGCGAGGCGTTCTTTTTGGGCGAGCTCGGCGCGAAGGCGCTCGTTTAGTTCTTGCAGTTCGTGCGCAGTCGTCTCGCTTTGCCGCTGCAAACGAGTCCGCTCGACGTTGCGGCCGATCACTTCGCGCATCTGTACAGCGTCAAAAGGTTTGTTGATATAATCGTTAGCGCCGAGCCGGAGGGCTTCCTGGGCGGTCTCGAGGGCGCCGAAACCGGTGAACATGATCACGGAAAGATGCGGATCGATTTCGCGGATCCTGCGCAAGCCATCAATGCCGTTCATTCCGGGCATGCGAATATCCATCACGATGGTATCAGGGCGCTTTTCCTGTAACAGTTGCAGGCCCGTCTCGACGTTTTCCGCCGTATGGACCTGATAGCTAGGCTTGAGCAGCATGCGCAGGCTTTCGCGTGGTCCGATTTCATCATCGATGATGAGAACCTTGGCAGGATCGGGAGCAGCGGAGATGTGCACTGTGGGCGGGTTTAGAGCTAGGGGCGTGCCGTATTCAATGTGAAATTATCGCGGGCTGAAACAATTGCGGGGCTTGGCGGAGGGTTAAACAAAAACGGACGGCACGCAAGATCGATCTTGTGAATAACTGAAAAATTGTGAATAAGTGCAGTGGGGCAGGGGAGATGGAAAATATAATGACTGCATTTAGTGGGGAAATTAGAATTTGGCTCTTTCATGCATGCCAGGGCTTTGTTTGCTTTCAGCGCTAAACTTTTTCACGACTTGTCTAAACCAATCTTTGGGCACAGCAGCTTCTTCGTTGGCTGATACGCCATGGTTAAGCGAAACCGCGTCGTCATCACCGGGATGGGTGTTCTCGCCCCGAACGGGGTCGGATTGGAAGCATTCTGGGATTCGCTTCTGCAAGGCCGTAGCGGCATTGGCCGAATCACACTTTTCGACGCCAGCAATTTGAAAAGCCAAATCGCCGGGGAAGTGAAGAATTTTGATCCATTCGAATGGATAGAGCCAGAACTTAAGCCGAAGCGAATGGCACGTCATAGCCAGTTCGCCTATGCCGCGACAAAGATGGCACTCAAAGACGCGGGCTTGGAGATTAACGACGCAGATTTACCGAGCCCCACTCCGGTTGTGGTTGGAGTGAGCACCAGTGCGATGGATATTATCGAACGATCAATTAGCGATTTCGACCGGCACGGTTTTCGCGGCATGTCGCCGACGGCGATTTCTGCGTTGAAGCCGCAGGCAGCTGCCAATGCCATTGCAGATAGAATTGGCGTGCATGCGCATGCGGCGACGGTGTCAACGGCCTGTCCATCGGGCTTGGATGCTATTGCCAGCGCAGCTATGACAATTCGCACGGGAGAAGCCGAACTGGCCATCGCCGGCGGGGCTGATGCGCCCTTAACTCCTCATACCGTAGCGGCTTTTATCGCTAGCGGTCTAACGGTCCCGCACAATGGAGATCCGGAAAGTGCAAGTAAACCGTTCGATTTAAACCGAGAATCCGGCGTCCTGGCAGAAGGTGCTGGAATGTTCGTGCTTGAAAATCTGGAACGGGCGGAAGCGCGAGGAGCACATATTTACCTCGAACTAACTGGTTATGCCGCCCAGCGCGATCTTGAGCCGGCTCAGTATGGATCCGGCCTGCGTAGCTCCATGGAGATGGCATTGGCAAACGCACGCTGCGAAAAGAGCCAAATCGATTACATATCGGCCTACGGGCCTGGAGATCCGATGTTAGACGCCGCCGAGATTCGATTTATCAAAGAGGTATTTGGCCCCTACGCCTATTCTATTCCGATCAGCTCCATCAAAGGCGTCACTGGAAATCCGTTGGCCGCGGCAGGACCACTCCAAATCGCAGCGTGTGCCCTAACGATCCGTGATCAACTAATCCCTCCCACGGCAAATTATCAGACCGCCGATCCTGATTGCGATCTCGATGTTGTTCCGTTGCGCGCGCGTAAAGCCAAAGTCCATCGGGCGCTTTTGAATGTGCGCGGTCTCGGGGGAAGCGCCAGCTCGCTGGTAATGGATCGCGTGTTTTGCTAATGAACAGTCAAGCAGTCCCGATCCTTGGGGCGTTAGTGATCCAGGCGGCGGTGGGGTTCGCTGTTTTCGCCACTAATCGGCATCGCAAGGCGGCCCAAAGCTTCCTCGTCTTGTCGATCGCGATGATTTGCTGGCTGGCAAGTCTCTACTTCGGTTCGACCAGCCGCGATCTAGCATTTGTTGCGACAAACATGCGAGTAGCATTTGCTGCCGCAGTCCTGATTTTATTAGCGTTAAACTTTCTCCGGCTTTTTACGGTCATGCCGGACGCGACTTGGCGAGATGTCCTTCGTCACTCCCGTGGATGGATCATCCTGGCTCTCGCCCTCATCATTTTCTGTCAATCAAACCTTCTCTTGAAGGGAGCACGCTTCCCTGATCAACCCGGAGCCGCACCACAGCCGATTTATGGCTGGGGTGTCTATCTTTATGGTTGCTGTTTCGGGAGTGCCTTGGTTGTTCTTCTTGTCGCTTCACTGCGCGATCTTAGGGATAGCTCCGGTAGGATTCGATCGGAACTCGGCTACCTTTTACTCGGCCCTATTTTCATCCTGGTTCTTACTCTCGGCGCATACCAGATATTACGGTTCTTTGTCCCCCCCTCGCAGTTGTTTTGGTTTGCGCCTCTTCGAGCCGTCCTATTCACAATGATCATCGCCTATGGGATTTCCACGCGAAAGATCATGGACGTTGGCCTCTTTCTGCGGCGCGCGATTTCTTACGGGGTCCTCACGGCATACTTACTTGCCCTTTACGGAGCGGTTTGGTGGCTGGTCGTCCAGGTAACAGCCTCTCTTTTTTATTCAACTGATCACACTTTTGCTCACATCGCCGCGGCTTTGGTCGTCACCTTCGCCATGGCGCCGGCGCGTGGCTTCTCTCAAAGGTTAGCCGATCGTCTTTTTGTCGGTGGCCGTGGAATCGATTTTCGTGCCACTGTTAGCAAGGCGGCCGTCATCCTCGAATCGGTAACTACCTTGCCGGACTTATTGCGCAGATTTGCTACGACTATTGGCGAGGCCGTCGGCACTGATAGCGTAACGATCTACCTCGAACGGCGTAAAGTTTTTCGAAAAAGCTATCCAGTTTCCAGTTTACCTGGGACGGTTGATCAATTCAAGGAGGAGGAGCCCTTGGTGCAATGGTTGGTCACTCATCACGAACCGCTCATCCTCGAAGAGCTTCACCGCGCCCGTGGAACCGGAACCACGTTTGCCATTCGCCGCCAGCTGGAAGCAGCCGGGGCTGCGGCCGCGGTCGGGATTCTATCACGCGAACACCTCGTCGGCGTGATGCTTCTCGGGCCAAGGCTCTCCGGCCGCATTTATGGCAGTACCGAGCAGAGCGCGCTTCAGGTGTTGTGCGGTCAACTTGCCGTCGCCATTGAAAACGCCGAGCTATTCACCGAAGTCCAAAACGCCCGTATCTATAATGAAATATTACTCCAGAATTTAACTACCGGAGTAGTGGCCGCCGATGCCGACGGTCGAATTACGGTATTTAATCAGGAAGCGGCGCAAATAGCCGGCTTGAATACCAACGGGGGAGAACGAGCGGTTGACGACCTGCCCGCACCCCTGCGTGACATCATTCGGACTACTTTGACGTCAGGGGAGCGCCAGGAAGACCGGGAAGTGGAATTGCGGGCCGCGGCGGGAAGCACATTTGCGCGCGCCAGCAGCGCAACTTTTCGCGGTCAAGGGGGCGAGCTCCTGGGCGCTTTGATGGTGGTGACCGACATCACCGCGCTGAAACGGCTCGAGCTGCAAATTCGTCGCAGCGATCGCCTCGCCAGCCTCGGAACGCTCTCAGCCGGAATGGCACATGAGATTAAGAATCCGCTCGTCTCTATCAAGACTTTTGCTCAGCTCTTACCAGAGCGCTACCACGAGTCCGATTTCCGCGACACCTTTTCCAGCTTAATCGTGCACGAGATTGATCGGATCGATTCACTGGTCAATCAGCTGCTTCGCTTCGCACGCCCGGCAAAACCATTGCTCCGGCCGATGCATGTGCACGAAGTACTGGAGAAAACGTTCCAACTCGTTCAACATCGGTTGAATCAAAAGCAGATCAAACTCACCCAGACGTTGGAGGCAAGCCTCGATACAATCCGGGCCGACTCAGATCAGATGGAACAGGTTTTTCTCAATTTTTTCCTTAATGCCATGGATGCGATGAAACGCGGCGGCGAGCTCACGGTGGAAACCGAAATCCGGACCGGTGATTCTCTTGTGACGCGCCTTTTGCCGACGGACGAGAAGAGGCACGAAGCGTTATGCATTTCCATTCGCGATACCGGTGAGGGGATAAAAAAGGAGGATATTGCCCGGGTGTTCGACCCGTTTTTCACGACGAAAGATTTCGGAACCGGTCTTGGCCTTTCTGTGGTACACGGAATTATCGAGGAACATGGCGGACAAATCGAAGTTGAAAGCGAGGTAGCCAAGGGAACTGTCTTTCACATCTTTCTGCCGCTGGTGCATTTTGATCAGGAAGTGGTGGCCGCATGAGCGCGGCTACCATTTGCATTCTCTACACCCAGGACGCTGACCTGGCGCGACGGGTTAAGGCTTTTCTTCGCACGATGGCACTGGTTCGCCACGTCACTGACCCCAACCGGATGGAAGCCGTTCTGCAACAGAATTCGCCCGCAGTAATTGTAATGGATCTGCGAGCAGAAGAATGCCGCGACTTGCTCGAGCAACTCGAACAGGATTGGCCGGAATCACTTGTCATCGCTCTTGGCGCCCCTCGCTCCGAACCGCTGCGCGAGGCCGAACAATCCGACATTTATGCGGCGGAAGATTTGCAACTCGACCGTCACCGTTTTCAAACCCTGGTCGGCCGTGCCTTCGATCACCTAAAGATCATGCAGGAGAATCGCGACCTGCGCGAAGAATCGCATTATCGTCCTTCAGCGGAACAGCCCCGCCGGGCCGAGCCAATGCTGGAGCGTGCGCACGCGTCATCGCTGCCGTTGCTGCGTTTCCCTCGTGTCTTTCGGCGCCTGGATAATGTCGAGGGATTGCTTGCCAGCATCGTTGAAGGAGTGGCGGACGCCGCCGGCGTGACCCGCGTTGGAATTTTTTCGCGCATCCGTCAGGGAGATCGCTATCGTCTGCGTGCCGGGCTGCGCTGCCTGCCAGAAACTAACGAGATCGAGTACCACGAGCGCGATCCGTTGGTCCGCTGGTTCGAATTACATGGGCACCTCGTTTCTCGCGCCAATCTCGCACATATCGCCGCGCAAAATCAGCGGCCTATCTTGCGTCGGGCGCTCGATAGCTTTGGCGCCGAGGTCATCGTCCCTCTTTATGCACGTGGTCAGATCATCGGCTGGCTGTTTTTCGGCCATCGTATCACCGGTTTACCCTTTAATTACGGTGACCTCGAAGGCCTGATGATCCTGGCCGAGCATGTTTCCACCGTCCTCGAGAACGCACTTCTCTACGAAGAAGTCACACTGCAAAAAACCCTGGCCGAAACGCTTCTGAAATCGATTCCGCCAGGAATCGTCGCCATTGATGAAGAAGGCATCACTCGCTGGTTTAGTCCGCCCGCGGAATCGATCCTCGGACTGAAAACTTCCGATGCGCTCAACCGGCCGATTGAAGCCGTTGGTCGAAGGCTGGCCATCATGTTGCGGGAAACTCTTGAGGCAAAGTCGAACCTTCCTCCGCGACAGTGGATCGATCCGAACACACGCCGCTCCCTTTCCGTCGAAGCTCGGCGACTTCTCGATCAGCAAACTCCCCTCGGTGCCGTCGCCGTCATTCACGATCTGACCGCGGAGGAGAATTTACGGCAAAAGCAAGACCTGGTCGATCGCGCCGCCTTTTGGACGGACCTGGCCGCGAGCATGTCGCACGAAATTCGCAATCCACTCGTCGCGATTAAGACTTTCGCGCAACTTTTGCCGGAGCGTTTCGATGATCCGGAATTCCGAAAAAATTTCAACCAGATCGTCGTTCAGGAAATCGATCGCCTCGATAAGATCATTACCCAGATCAACTCTTTCGCTCATCCGGCGGAATTGAAGATGAGACCGCTGGATATTCGCACGCCGGTAAAGCGCGGGCTCGAGCTTGCGCGCAGCAAATTTCGGGTCAACGGCGGCGTGGCGGTGGAAACGGAACTGCCTGCCAATTTGCCAAAGATTCTTGGCGATGAAGGGGCGCTGGCCGAAGTGGTGGCGCATTTGGTCGCGAACGCGGCCGAAGCGGTCACCGAACAGAAAAAACCGAAGATCACGCTTTCGGCCAAGCCGATTCACGAAGGCGGCCGCGCCAGCGCAGTGCTCGTGACGGTGCAGGACAACGGCCACGGGATTGCGCCAGAAATGCGCGAGAAGGTCTTCTCACCTTTCTGTACGACAAAAGCGCGCGGCATGGGACTGGGTCTGCCGATCGTCAAACGGACCGTGTTCGATCACAACGGTCGCGTTGACATCGATACCGGCACGAGCGGCACTGCGGTTAGCATCGCGCTACCTGCGACCGCGAACGACGAATAGCCCCCCGAAGCGGACCTGCCGCGTCGTCGGCGCCCATTATTTGGAACACGACGGAGTGTACCTTGTCTGACCTCGGCCTCCTTTTTTAGGCTCTCGTCATTATGTTTGCTTGAATAGCGCTCGCCCGACTCTTTATTGAGCTTTCCATGAAGAAAGCACTGGAAGCGAATTCCATCGCGGAGCTAAAGGCAAAGTTGAGAGGTCGCGTGATCGAGCCGGACGACCCCGATTACGATGATGCTCGCAAAGTTTATAATGCGATGATTGACAAGAGGCCGCGCCTAATCGCGCGGTGCGCAGACGTGGCAGATGTAATCAGCTCGGTCGACTTTGCCAGAAAACATGATCTGCTTCTTGCCGTCCGTAGCGGTGGCCATAACGGCGGCGGACTGGGAATTTGCGATGACGGCTTAGTGATTGATCTCGGGCCGATCAAATATGCCCGGGTCGATCCAGCGGCGCGCCTCGTAACCGTGGGCGGCGGATGCACCTGGGGCGATGTCGATCATGCAACTCATGCGTTCGGCCTTGCTACTCCCAGCGGAATTATTTCGACTACTGGTGTCGGTGGCTTGACTCTCGGTGGAGGAATTGGACATCTGACCCGCAAGTGCGGACTAACCATCGACAACCTTGTCTCAGCCGATCTGGTCCTGGCTGATGGAAGCTTTGTTAAAGCGAATGCGGATGAGAACCCTGATTTGTTCTGGGCTATTCGCGGCGGTGGTGGGAACTTCGGTATCGTAACGTCGTTTACTTTCAAGTTGCATCCGATCGATACTGTTTACGGCGGGCCGATGTTGTACGAGCTAAGCGAAACAGCCGAGGTGATGAAATGGTATCGCGATCTAATTAAGGCGGCGCCTGACGACCTGAATGGTTGGTTTGCTTTTCTCACGGTGCCGCCGGCAGCTCTATTTCCGAAGCATCTTCATCTGAAAAAAATGTGCGGCATCGTCTGGACCTGGACCGGTGGTTTGCCGCAAGGCGAAGAAACATTTAAACCGATTCGTGCTTTCAAGAAGGCCGCGCTGGATTTCGTTGGTCCGCTTCCACAGCCGGCTTTGCAAAGCATGTTCGATGGGATTTATCCGCCGGGGTTGCAGTGGTACTGGCGCGCGGATTTTGTGAAGGAACTAAGCGACGAAGCGATTGCCGAACATATTAAATTTGGCCGGGCGCTTCCGTCGATGCATTCCACTATGCATCTTTATCCGATCAATGGCGCGGCCGCGCGCGTCGGCAAGAACGAAACGGCCTGGAACTATCGCGATGCAACCTGGACGCAAGTCATGGTCGGAGTGGATCCCGATCCGGCCAGCAACGACAAGACTATTTCCTGGACGAAAAGCTATTGGGACGCGCTACACCCGTACTCGGCGGGTGGAGCTTACGTAAACTTTATGATGGATGAAGGAGAAGAGCGGGTGAAAGCGACTTATGGAGATAACTATCAGCGATTAGTTGAGATCAAGAATAAATATGATCCCGATAATCTCTTTCGGGTGAACCAAAACATTAAACCGAGCAAGGAACGCTCTGTTGTTTCTGCCTAGAACCCGTTTCCTAATTGATCTTTCGTCCTGTAGCCACGGCGCTCTGTCGCCGTGCCGCAGAAGCATCTTGTTGGAGAAGCGCCCTCCCCCTAACCTTCTCCCCCGGGGGAGAAGGAACTACGTCTCCCTTATGGAAAGGGTTGGGGTGAGAGAAAACCTGTGATAAAGGATGTCTTATTGTGGTTAGGAAATAGACGGCCGCCTCAGATTAAAAAGAACAGATGAATGCCGAGGAACTAAGATCTTTGCAGGCCCCGGTGAAAGAGCGATATCGCCAGCAGCCGGAGACCGCGCTAATCACACTCCGGGCCGAAGGACGGCTTGGTGAAGATGTTACCTGCAAGATAGAAACGGGAAAGTCGCCGGTCGAAGCCGGGCTTCATCCTGCTACTGGTGGCGACGGTCGCAGCGCTTGCTCGGGCGATATGTTACTTGAGGCATTGGTCGGATGCGCTGGTGTTACTTTGAACGCGGTCGCTACCGCGCTCGGAATTCGGTTACGGGATGCAACAGTCCGTGCCGAAGGCGACCTGGACTTTCGCGGCACCCTGGGAGTGTCCAAGGAGGTGCCGGTCGGTTTCCAGCAAATACGATTGCAATTCGATCTCGACGCCGATGCGAGTGAAGAGCAACTGGCTACCCTACTTCGCCTGACCGAACGATACTGCGTCGTTTACCAGACATTGAGTCGTCCGGCCAAGATCGACGTTGAGTATCGGCTCGCCTCAGGATAGATTTCCGCCCTTCCCACCTCTCCTATGCCAACATACATGGACATCCACGAGATTCCGGGAGGAGTCACCGCCGACGCCGTCGCGAAGGCGCACGCGCATGATGTCGCGGTCGAGGGGAAATACGGCGTTCATTATCACAGGTACTGGGTGAATGAGAGCGCCGGCAAAATCTTTTGTCTTTGCGAGGCCCCAGATGCTGAAGCCGCCATGCAAGTCCATCGGCAAGCGCACGGCATGGTCGCGGAGAAAATTATTCAAGTGGAGCCTGAAGTTGCCGATTTGTTCCTTGGCGGCAGCGAAGTAAATGCAGCAGGCGCGGCCCTGCTGCCGGGTGGCGCAGCCGACGCGCGCGATCCCGGAATCCGAACTGTTTTATTTACGGACATCGTGGACTCGACCTCACTGACGCAGAAGCTAGGGGACGAGATAGCGATGGAATTTTTGCGCGTGCATGACGGCATTGTGCGGGACGCTCTGGCCGCGTCGAAAGGACGCGAAGTGAAGCACACGGGCGATGGCATCATGGCGTCTTTTGTTTCGGCCGCAGCCGCGGTTCGTTGTGCAATGCAAATCCAGCGTGAGTTCGCTCGGCGTGAGCGAGAAGAACGCGATCATCACATCAAAGTTCGCATCGGTGGCGCGGCTGGGGAACCGGTCGAACAAAACGACGATATTTTTGGAACGACTGTGCAACTGGCGGCACGGCTTTGCTCCCACGCCGAACCCGACCAAATCCTCGTATCGACCGCGGTAGCGGAACTGTGCATCGGGAAGGGCTTGACATTTCGTCCTTTGGGCGAAGTCGCGCTCAAAGGTTTTGATCGGCCGGTTCAGGTTCACGCCGTCGAATGTGCTCAGTGACGCGGTGGTGTATTAACGAGCTGTTTGCCCAATTCTGGTTAGTTGTGTCGATTTAGTCAGGCGGAACGACCTGCGTATTCTCTGAAACGACGAGCGCGATTCCGCCGAGGACGGCAATGGATGCCAAGAGAAAACGTAAGGTAATCGACTCGCCAAGAAATAAAATACCACCGGCGGCGGCCAGGACCGGCACACTCAGTTGCACCGTAGCGGCACTGGCAGCTTTTAGTCCTGGCAAAGCGCTGTACCATATTACATAGCCAACTCCGGAAGCAATTGCTCCCGAGAGCGCCGCATAGCTGACGCCGGCGCGGTCGAGACTGGCCCACGACAACAAAGCGATGCTTAACAGCGAAGCAAAGACCACGGCGCGCAAGAAGTTACCGGCCGTGGTGGTCACAGGATCACCTGCACCTTTGCCCCGCAGCGAATAAAATCCCCATGCGATTCCAGCGCATAGCATTAATAGGGCGCCGTTGAATGGCGGAGCCGAAAGTCCGGGGAATAGCAACGCGACGAGTCCAGCGACGGCCAGCGCAAGACCCAGCCATTGTCGCGTCCGCAACCGCTCTCCATGGCTGAGTCCCCAGATGATCATGGTGGCCTGGACCGCGCCGAACAGAAGCAGCGCGCCGGTGCCGGCGGAGAGAGAGATGTAGGCAAATGAAAAAGCGACGGCATAAGCAAACAGCGCAAGCGCCGACGCCCAGTTCCCTGCCTTGAGTCGGGTTCCTTTGCGCAGCATCACGACAAGCGAAAGCACAACGGCGCCAGACAAAATGCGGATGAAAGTAAAACTAGCCGCGTCAATCGTAGTTCGCTTCAGCGCTTGCCGGCAAAGGAGGGAATTACCCGCGAACGCTATCATCGCGAGCAAAGTGAGGATGAAAACTCGCATTCGACTTTATTTTGGATAGTCGGACGCGAAGACAAAACTTTATTCCGTATCTGTGTCCTTGAGGTTCCAGGGAGGATCGCTAGGAATCAACCCCGAAAGCTTTCGGAGTTGGCCCCACAGCCAAGATGGCTGGTGCTACGATCTGACCGAAGAGAATCGGCACATGCTGTGCTTCGAAATGCGAATACATGAATCGGCGCTTCGTCCTTCTCGCCATCGCGGGCGCTCTGGTTGTGCCTGCAGTTTATTCACTAACCCGGCCTGACCCTGCGGCAAAAGCAAAGGCGGACGGTTTGCAAACGCTCGTGTCAAGTCCATATCGGCTGGATAAGATCTATCGCTCAATGGAAGGGCCATGGTCGATTCAGAGTGGTATTCATCTCGCGACGGGCGCGAAATCTGGTCTGCAATGGGTCACCGGGTTGGAAACGGAGGTTGTCGACGCCACGGCGGAGAAGCCGATTTCCCAGGAGTTTTTCTGTCATTCCAATCTTACCTTCGCAGAGCATGGCGGAACACCTGGTCAGTACAATCAGCGGATGGGAGGAAAGACCCACCTCGACTGGCGCCTGTTCACACTGGTCCCGGGCCGGCCCTCGATCGAGCTCCCGCCGGGCTTTGGCGTGCCGATTCCTTCCGATGCCGCTCTGGATTACGTGACGATGTCTTTAAATCTGAACGAAAGGGATCAAGTAGTGAACGTTCGCATGCGGACGAAGATGCATACGATTGCGGCCGATCAGCCGGGCGCACCTACGAAAGCGCTTTTCCGCCGTGCGCTATATGTTTTGCAGCCCCACGGCATGTCGGCAAAGAGGGGGCCCGCCTGTATGCCGCAAGCCGGAATGCACGTCGGAGCCGGGTGCGCAGAATTATCGAAAGTGAACATGTCAGGGGAAGTAACGGTGGGGAAATCCGGCGATGGCCTGATGAACCACTGGATCGTCCCTCCTGGTCATCACATCTACACGACAGAGATTACGCCACAGCTAAATCTACCTTTCGACACGACAATTCATTATGCCACGATCCATGTTCACCCATTTGCCAGAGGAATAGAGTTCCGTGATTTGACAACGGGGACGACGATCTTTCGGTTGAATTCGCAAGACTGGCCGGACCGGGTTGGTGTTGCCTACGTCGACGAATTCAAGTCGATCAAGGGGATTCCAATTCAACGCGATCATCGCTACGAGCTTTCGGCCGAGTACGATAACACGTTGGATGTCGAAACGGATGCGATGGCGATCCTCTATCTTTACTTTCTAGAGAAGGATCTGACGTAATCGCCCGCGCCACTTCGATCTGAACTGCGCGCTCCGAGCCGTCATTCCGAGCGCAGTCGAGGAATCCCGCCATGAAATCTTGAAGGTAACGCCTCGGCACCCCTCGACTCACGCTCGGGATGACGAGCGGTCGGAATCGCGCAGTTGAGAGTGAAGAATTGCTTTTCGCTTTTGCTTTGCCGTTTTAGTTTCGCGGCATGATTGTGACGACGGCTCAGCTTTACAAGGTGGCTTATGGCAAGTTCGCCGTGGGCGCCATGCAACCAATAACCTGGTTAAACTAACTACGACCGAGAATTAAGGAGACATCATGAAATCTATCGCCGTTAACGCAGAACAATTGCAAAAAATTAAGACCGGTCCCGGTTTCATTGCGGCGCTGGATCAAAGCGGCGGCAGCACGCCGAAAGCCCTCCGTCTTTACGGAGTTCAAGAGAATACGTGGTCCAGCGAGGAGGAGATGTTCGCCATCGTCCATCAGATGCGGACCCGCATCATCACTAGTCCCGCCTTCAACGGGGAGCGGATTATCGGCGCCATCCTGTTCGAGAACACAATGGACAGGGAAATCGAAGGGCAGCCCACCGGGGACTATCTTTGGAACGTGAAACGGGTCGTGCCGTTCCTGAAAGTGGACAAAGGGCTCGCCGCCGAGAAAGACGGGGTTCAGTTGATGAAGCCCATGCCGATGCTGGCCGCGCTCCTCGACAAAGCCAGGGCCAAGCGGATCTTCGGAACCAAAATGCGCTCAGTTATCAAACAAGCCGACGAAGTAGGTATTAAGAACATCGTGATCCAGCAGTTCGAAATCGCTCGGCAGATTATCTCCGCGAGCCTCGTACCGATCATCGAGCCGGAGATTGATATTCACTGCCCGGAAAAAGGAAAAGCGGAGCAATTACTCAAAGCAGCCATCCTCGAGAAAGTCAACGAATTGCCAGGTGGTCAGTTCGTCATGCTCAAGCTTACGCTGCCGGAGCAGGACGGCTTCTACGCCGAGTTTGTCAAACATCCCAGGGTTTTGAGGGTGGTTGCGCTCTCCGGCGGCTATTCGCGCGAAGAAGCAAACAATCGTCTGGGCAAAAATCATGGCGTGGTCGCCAGCTTTTCCCGGGCGCTGGTTGAAGGGCTTACGGCTCAGCAATCTGACGCTGAGTTCAATGCTATGCTCGATAAATCCATTCAGAGCATTTTCGACGCATCGAATAGCTAAGCGGGTATCCGCAAGTGGCGACGCGGACAAGCCTCGCAGTGCGAGCGAATGTGAAGAAGTAGGGAGACGGACTGCCCTCACCCTAACCCTCTCCCCGCGGGACAGGGGATTGCGATGTTTTACGGCGGATATCCTCCAATCTGATCCGGACTGGTGTTGCCTGCGCAGCTCGTTGTAGGGCGGTCATTCTGGCCGCCGGTTCGAAGATTGGCGGCGAAGATCGCCGCCCTACAATTCTGGGCGCTTGGCACAAGCGCCTCTACAATTTAGAAGAGAACTGTGACGCTCACTCTGGAACAAATCGCCAAATTGTCGGGTGGAGAACTGCAGGGAGATCCGGAAACGAAAATCACTGGCGCAGCTTCTTTGGCAGAAGCGACCGTCCATGAGATTTCGTTTTTCAACAATCCGCGTTACCTCGCGCAACTGCGCAAAACGCGCGCCGCTGCCGTGATTGTGCCGCCCGATTTTTCCGAACAAGTCGGAGCAGCAACAATTCGGGTGGAAAATCCAGCGAAAGCATTCGAGGAGGTCGTTACCAAGTTCGCGCCGCCCCCGATAAAATTCGCGCCGGGAATTCATCCGAGCGCAATCATTCACCCGCGGGCGAAATTGGGCGATCACATTTCCATTCAACCGTTGGTGGTGATCGAAGCCGGCGCGCGAATTGGATCGCGTGCGGTTATCGGGGCGGGGAGTTACATCGGGCACGACGTCATCATCGGTGACGGTTGCATGATTTATCCAAGAGTAACAATTCGGGAACGCTGCCGGCTCGGGGCGCGAGTAATTTTACACAGCGGGGCCGTGATTGGCGCAGACGGATTCGGTTTCGAAATGACGGCGCAAGGTCAAGAGAAAGTGCCGCAGATCGGAATTGTCCAAATCGACGATGACGTGGAGATCGGCGCGAACACGACGATTGATCGGGCGCGCTTCGGTCGGACCTGGATTCAGGCGGGCGCGAAGATTGATAATCTGGTGCAGGTGGCCCACAACGTTGTGATCGGAAAAGACACCGTGATTGCGGCGCAAACCGGGATCGCCGGGAGCGTGCGCATCGGGAAAAGAGTGATGATCGGCGGGCAGGCCGGAATCATCGGGCACATCGAAATTGCTGACGGCACGATGATTGGCGCGCAGACTGGGGTTTCGAAGAATCTCAACGGCGGAGTTTGGTGGGCGACCCCATCGGTGCCCTTGAAAGAAGCGAAAGTGCAATTGGCGTGGGTGCGGCGACTAGGGGAGTTTTTCGAGCGGGTAAAAAACCTCGAAGCGAAGCTGAAAGAGTAGGCGGAGAGCAGGAGCCTCGAGCTTGGCGTGTGAGAAGGCTGCAATAGCCCGCTTGGGCTTTAGCAGAGCGAGGGTATGAGCATGAGCGGGAGGATCTTGCGCTGCTATGGCGATGGAGAAAATGCTGGCAAGGTTGTTGCTATTGTAATTATCGAATTTATAGCAAATGCAACACGCCCATCCAGCCGCTGAATTCCTCCTCGTCGATGATGATCCAAGCGTTTCGGAATTCCTCGCAACTTATCTCTCCGAGAGAGGACATCCCTCGAATGCCACCATCGAAGGAAACACGGCTCTCGACTGGCTCAGTGAAAATCAATGTGAAGTCGTCGTCGTGGACCTCAATTTGCCGAACGCTAATGGAATATCTTTGATCGGCTCCCTCCGCGCGATCGACGCTAGATTACCAATCGTGGTTTTCACCGAGAGGGGTTGTGATGAGGCGCAAGTTCGAGCGGCAATGCGCGCAGGCGCGAGCGGATACGTGAGTAAAAATTTGCCGGTGGAACAGCTCTATTGTGTCCTCGCAAGAGTATTAGCAGCTGCGCGCTACAACGCACGGCGCGTTCGGCTGCAGCGAGAATTACTTGGCGCAGCTTAATTTGGCACCGATTCGTTAATCAGCGCCCGCAAATTCTCGATCGAAATACAATCTGCGCCACAGGCGGTGGCCGTTTCCCGTTCGAGTAAATCGGAAGTCGCGACCGTGAGATCGAATTTTCCGGCATACTTGCTGGACAATCGTTCGATGATCGCGTCGGCAGTTTGTCCAGCGCGCGAATAAAAGACCTGCACGCCGTGCGGCTCCGATTGTTCGGTGGCAGAAGTCCCCTTGCCATCGAAAACCACGACGACGCGAACGCCGGTGTAATCCTGGTAATCGCGAAGCTTTTTGACCAGGGCATCGCGCGCGAGTGAGGAGCGGCGAGCGTGCAGGCGTTGCATTTCCGGCCAACGGAAAATCGCGCTGTGGCCATCGACGATCAGATAGCGCGCGCGCACGGAACAGCTGACATCACTCCGCTGGAGCCGGTGGTGACGCGGATTTCTTCGGTTTGGCGCGAGTCGATTCGCGACGCATCGATTTTTGCTTGGCTCTTTTGCGCTCGAGATAAGCTTTGCGACGTTTTCGTTTGGCGCGTCTTCGGAGTTGTTGACCCATGCGTACCATCTATAGGGCGGGCCAGACAGGCGCGCAAGAATGGGGCACTATCCTATTGGGGGAGAACGGATCTCCGGTGCGCCACAGGCCTCAACCTTGTGGAAAAGAGAGCACGCTTTCCCTGTAGGCTGGTCTGTCCGGCGGTCATACACCGCCGTTACAATTTGAACACCAGGCCCTTTGCGGTGGGACCTATGGAAGACCGGATTCCCCGATAGACGTATAAATTTCGCATTTCCGTATTGCTTTTTCGGCCTCTTTTCGTGTAAAAAGTCCTTCCCGTAAATCCACCTGTGAATTCTCCGAAGCCGCTCCTCGCTATTTCGGTGTCGCTGCTCCTCATTTCAGCCGTATTCGGCGCCTTGAATGGAAGCAAAGCCAAGGCGTTGCGTAACGAGGTAGCGACGGCCAAAAGTCAGCGCGAATCGGCTGAGCGCCAGCGTCAAACAGCGGAGAAGAATGTCAAGAACCGGGAAACGAAGGTTGCGAACGAAGTGGCGAAGATTGCCGAAAACGAGAATCGGATAGCGAGCGCGGAAGCGGAATTGGTGAAGACACAGACCGAAAAATCAGATTTGCGAGGCAAGTTGCAAGCGAACGAATCGCAGATTGCGGAATTGCAGAAACACATGCAAGAGATGAGCCAAACGTCCGCGAACCCAAATCCAGGCGCGCCCTCGATAGCAGAGCTACAAGCCCAGCTTGATGACGCGCGGAAACAATTGGAAAGCGCAGAACATGAGAAAACCTTCATCGCCGAAAAACTGAGGCCGACGCGTGAGCAATCGCGCGGCCCGGAAGTGATGGTCCAGCGTCGCGAGGCGAGTTTTCATTCTTCCGTTCGCGGAACCGTGCTGGCGGTGAACCAGGCCTACAATTTCGTCGTGCTCAATCTCGGCAATCGCCAGGGGTTGGAACCGAATGCCGAAATGTTGGTGCTGCGCGAGACCACCATCATTGGAAAAATTCGCATTTCGTCGGTTGAACCGGCGACAGCTATCGGTGATATTCTTGGAAACAGCCTGGCGCGTGGCGTCCAGGTGCAACCAGGTGATACCGTCATTTATGCTGGCTCGAATTCCTAAACGAACAATC
>WNGI01000511.1_pt1 | contig 28818 bp, 31 predicted proteins | sample 5400621 | NCBI WGS metagenome assembly WNGI01 (sample SAMN13153374, study PRJNA577476) | soil metagenome | isolation source: 20 cm soil or saprolite under Garry oak tree replicate 1 | place: USA:California | collected 2016-06-15
CTTCGCCCTGAGCCTAGATCTGCTGGTCGGCCATACCGGCCTGGTGAGCCTGGGGCACGCGGCCTACTTCGGTGTGGCCGCGTACGCCCTCGCGCTAATTTCACCGCAATATGAAGCGGCCAATCTCTGGCTTACGCTGCCGGCGGCGATGGCTGTCGCAGCTTTAGCCGCGTTGATCATCGGCTTTCTTGTCGTCCGCACCGCCGGCGTTTACTTCATCATGGTCACGCTCGCTTTTGCACAGATGCTCTACTCGGTGTTTCATGATACCAAGCTGGGCGGAGGCTCGGATGGTATTTACATCTACGTGCGGCCCGAGTTGACCATTGCGGGATTCAAACCGTTGGATCTCGAAAACCCCGTGCAGTTTTATTATTGCGTGTTCATCCTGTTGGTCACCGTTTACGCTTTTTTGCATCGAGTGCTGCAAGCGCCCTTCGGCCGCGCCTTGGCTGGTATTCGGCTCAACGAACAGCGCATGCGCTCCGTCGGCTTTCCCGTCTTCGCCTACAAGCTCGGCGCGTTTGTGCTCGCCGGCGCGCTCGCGGGGCTGGCCGGCTATCTCGCCGCCTGCCAATTCGGTTTCGTCAATCCCGATATTCTCGCCTGGCAACAATCCGGTCTCGTGCTGATGATGGTCATCCTCGGCGGTATGGGCCGACTGCACGGCGCGGTGCTCGGCGCTTTTTCTTACGTCCTGCTCCAAGAACTTTTTTCCGCACCCGCGCTGCTCGGCGCTTACGCCAAACATTGGCAGTTGGCGATGGGCGGCTTGATCGTCATGATCGTGCTCGTTTTTCCGCACGGCATCGGTGGTTTCCTCGATATAGTCTTGCGCCGGATTTCCTACCGACCGCCGAGCAGCGCTCGCACGGACGGCACATGACGGGCGGCGAGATTCTAAAAGTTCGCGGCCTTTGCAAAACCTTCGGCGGACTCGCCGCCGTCGACGACGTATCGCTTCAAGTCCGGACCGGCGAATTGCACGCAGTCATCGGGCCCAACGGCGCCGGCAAGACGACTCTTATTAACTTATTGTCGGGCGATTTGCCGCCGAGCTCGGGGAGTATCCTATTTCGCGACCAAGACATTATAAAACTTCCGCCGGAGCGCCGTTCCCATCTGGGGATCGGCCGTAGCTATCAAAAGACCAATATCTTTCTCGGCTTCACTGTGCTGGAAAATTGTCGTCTCGCCGCGGTGGCACTAGCGGATCGCGCCGATGATGTGGCATTAGCGCTGAGCCACGGCGAGCAGCGTCAACTGGAGATCGCCATGTGTCTCGCCACCGACCCACAGCTCTTGTTGCTCGACGAACCGCTTGCGGGCATGGGCACGGAAGAATCTCAGAAAATGGTGGAACTCATCGGCCGCCTCGCCGATGCGCGCGCAATCTTGCTGGTCGAGCACGACATGGATGCGGTGTTTCAATTGGCTGACGTTCTGACCGTCATGGTAAACGGCAAAGTCCTTGCCACCGGCGCACCGGCGGAGATCCGCGCCAACCACGAAGTGCAGAGTGCGTATCTCGGCAGCTCGGATGAAATTTTATGAGCAGCGCGCCGATCATCGAAGCCCGCGAACTGCACACTTACTATGACGCCAGCCATATCTTGCACGGCGTCGACTTCTCCGTGCGCGCCGGCGAAGCCGTCGGCTTGATGGGTCGGAACGGCATGGGCAAGACCACGCTTATTCGCACCTTGGTCGGCCATGTTCCACCGCGCCGCGGCGAACTCAAAATCAACGGCCAAGTCATGACGCATGCTGCGCCGCACCTTATCGCGCGCCAAGGCATCGCCTACGTCCCGGAAGGCCGCGGCGTGTTTCCGAATCTCACGGTAAAGGAAAATCTGTTGATGGCGGCGCGCCCGAGACCGGACCAGCAATGCGAATGGAATTTCGAGCGCGTCCTTGAGATTTTCCCACGTCTCGCCGAGCGACTAGCGCATGGCGGCCAGCAACTCTCCGGCGGCGAGCAGCAGATGCTCGCGATCGGCCGAGCGCTCATGACCAATCCCATCCTGCTGATCCTTGACGAGGCAACGGAAGGCCTCGCTCCACTCGTCGCTCGAGAAATCTGGCAAATCATAAAATCCGTGCGCGATTCCGGTATCGCCGCGATCATCGTCGACAAGAACTTCGCGGCGCTCTCGGCCCTCACAGACCGCAACGTGATTCTCGTCAAAGGCCGCGTCGTTTTTGAAGGAAGCGGAGAAGAGCTGAAAGCCAAGCCCGAGCTACTCCATCAACATCTGGGCATTTGACCGTAGCAAAGTCGTCGCCGAGTCGCTCTTGTTGTGATCGATGAGCGACCTTTCGGAGCGGATTGAGAATCAGTAGTATGTCCCCAGATTCACTATCGGAATAGTTTGACACAGCAAGCTGGCGGAAAATGACCCACAGAGATTAAGATAAGGAAGGTATCCGTAGTGGAACGGGATGCTCTGAAGGGCCTCATCGTTGGTGTAGACCTGGACGGTGTGTGTGCCGACTTCCTCAGCCGCATGCGCGAGATCGCGGCCGAATGGCTGGAGCGCAACACCGAAGATCTCACGCCCGACGTGTCGTACGGCTTGCGCGAGTGGGGCATAAAGAACGATGAGCAGTACAACAGTCTGCACAGGTTCGCCGTGACCCAGCGCGAGTTGTTCAAAACCACGCCGATGATTCCTGGCGCGCGAAAATATTTGCGCCAACTCTCCGACGATGGCGCCCGCATCCGGATCATCACGCACCGCCTTTACATTCACTTCTTTCACAAGACGGCGGTGGAACAGACCATTGACTGGCTCGATACGCACGGCATTCCGTACTGGGATCTATGCTTCATGAAAGAGAAAGAACAAGTTGGCGCGGACGTGTACATCGACGACAGTCCCGGCAACGTAGAGCAATTGCGTGGCAAAGGTTTGTACACGATCTGCTTTGCCAACAGCACGAACAAGAATACTCCCGAGCCTAGAGCGAAGTCGTGGGAGCACGTGTACGAGTTGGTTCATCAATGGGCAGCGAAACGGAAGTCTATTTAGTCATGGATCTTGTAACAACCCGTTGGACTAGTAATATCGATGCTTCGACTCACTGAAAATCAGAGGAAATTCACGAGAAAATGCGGTGGTCCCCTGCGTTCGCCCTCCGCTAGGCGCGAAAGGAAAGTTATCCTGGAGAGCGTTCCTCTTCGAAATGCAATTCCTTTGGCAGGGAAATTTCGAATCTTTTCGCCAGCCGGTTAAGAAAATCTTTATCGCTTTCATCCGGTTCTTTTTCAATGCCGAATAATGACGCTGCCACATCTTCGGTAGTTTTCAAATGCTGGGGCAAGATCGGATCTTGTTTAAGCACGACCTGAAAATAAGATCTCGCGAGGCTGAATTTAGCTCGTTCTTGGTAATGCTTGGTCATGCCCCGGTTCACGCCGAAGAAAACGATTATCATGAACACGCTAGTGCTAACCGCCAGGCCCGCCGCATGCCAGTAATTGTCAAAGATCAGAAACGGTTCGCGCACGAAAAGCAGCGTGCTTGTCTGGATTAGACAAGCGATCAAAACGAGTATTGCCCCCGTTACAAAGTCCGCTTTTTGTGACGCTAGGTTCTGGATTTGAGTGACATTAAACTCAAGATACGTCTGTGAAACTTTGGCGATCAGATCGGGCGAAAGGCGAGCGACACCCTTCAGCACAAACATTACGCCGGTAAAGCCCAATATTGCAGAGACAACGCTTGCGAAACGGTCGATCAACACGCGACGTACTCCCCTATCAAAAATTGCCACCGCTGCGAGTGTCACAACTCGCAGAGAGCCAGACCCATACCGCGATTATCATCTAGGAGTCAATCGAGGGCGATTTTTTCGGCGAACTCACCGCGATCGGAGCAGTCGGATAATTTAGCCGAGCGAGCGATCTGTCGATCGCTCGCTCGGCCGTGTGAACAGAAGGAAACTAGTTCTTTGGCTGGGAAACGACGCGTAAATAAGGCTTGAGCGTTTTATAGCCCTGCGGATACTTCTTCTTGGCATCCTCGTCAGAAACCGATGTGGGGATGATGACATCCTGGCCCGGTTTCCAGTTGACCGGCGTCGCGACCGTGTGCTTGGCGGTAAGCTGCACCGAATCCAGCAGGCGCAGCACTTCATCGAAGTTGCGGCCTGTGCTCATCGGGTAGACGAGCATCGCCTTGACCTTCTTGTCCGGCCCAATGACAAACACCGAGCGGACCGTCTGGTTGTCCGCCGCCGTACGTTTGCCAGGAGTCTCGCTGGCCGGAAGCATGTCGTAGAGCTTGGCGACCGTCAGGTCCGCGTCACCGATGATCGGGTAATTCGGGGCATGCCCCTGCGTCTCCTGAATGTCTTTGGCCCAGTTTTTGTGATCACTCACCGGGTCGGCGCTGAGTCCGATGATCTTGCAGTTGCGCTTGTCGAACTCGGGCTTGAGGCTCGCCATGTAGCCAAGCTCCGTCGTGCAAACGGGAGTAAAATCCTTCGGATGCGAGAAAAGAATCGCAAAGCTATTGCCGATCCACTCGTGAAAGTTAATTTTGCCTTCGCTGGTGTCAGCCGAAAAATCCGGCGCCACATCACCTAATCTAAGGGCCATGATAGTTCTCCTTTCAGCACGAAATGATTTGCACTAAGGGCTACCGCGAATGCGAGCTTGGGTCAATACATAAAGAGAGATTAACTAGAGCTTAACCTCTGGCCCTACCCGTGGCTGCTTGAAATCACCCGCCCACTCTGTTTACCCTTCCTCCACCACGGGTCGGATGACAAACTATCTCTTGGGTAAATCCTTCAGCGCTTCCTTCAAATAAGTTTGATCTACGTACTTTGCCACACCGGCAAGTTGGCCCTTGGCGCCAACCTGATCCATGTAAATCCGGATGGCATACTCGGTTCCTTTCAAACTAAGATCGGCGTCGGGATGCCAGATTTGATGCTAGGTGTAGTATTCCCAGCCCCGGCGTGCGTGGCTGGGCTTGAGCAGCATTTCTCGGGCCAGAACATCGATCGCCGCCTCCTTATTCTCGTACATCCACCGGTGGGTCAGAGCTAAGGCTTTGATAAAGCGAACCGCCAGAGAGCGGTTCTTTTCGGCCCAGGATCTTTTGACGGCCAACGCGCTCAATTCAAATTCCGGAACCGCATCGATGAGCCGGCCAACCACGTTGAATCCCGCTTCTTCCGCGACATAGTTGAGCGGAATCGCTACGGTGGTCGCCGCGATTTGACCGGATTGGAGCGCAGCTAAGTTGGCGGAGGAACCGCCGGCAAGAACGAGAATTTTATAATCGCGCGGATACTCCAACCCCTTCACCTTGAGCGCTTGCTTCATCGCGGTGACCGTCCCGCTCGTCAATGAAGAGGCGCCAAAAGTGGCGCCGCGCAAATCTTCAATGCTTTTGTATTTTTTTCCGGCAACAATGTCATGTGTCAGGCCATTGATAACGCCGCCGATCATGACCAGATCGAGTCCTCGCTCCGTTGCCTCGTAAAATGCTTCGGCGCCGCCCGAGCCGACCTGTAGGGATCCGGCCGCGAGCGCTTGGACATTCATCGGCGTGCCCCGCAGCAACACGAGTTGTCCGTCCAAACCTTGTTGATCGAGAAAACCCTTCTTGACGGCGGCCCATAGTGGTCCATAGCCCAAGGTCTTGCTCGACGCGCCGAAATAAATCTTAGGCTTGTCCTGTGCTCGCGTCACAGAAAAAAACACCGCGACAGTCAAGAGCGTTACTGCAATTCGGATACTGAGAATGATAGAACTCCACCCCTTCCGTGATTTTGCAGGTCGACCGGAAATGCGCCGACAAATACACTCAAGCGCAATCGTCGGGTAGCGAGATTACGGATGCACGGTTTCTAAAAACCAATCCGTCGGAATCTCCCGCCCCACACCCTTTGCCTTGGCTTCATTGAAAACCGCGGCGCCGACGGCGGCGAATTGCAGGCCGATGCCGATGTTGTTGAGAAAGCACGTCGACTCCGCGGCGCTGGCGCGGCCGGAGACTTTACCCGAGACGAGATCCTTGAGCGCCGGCGCAGATAGCCAAAATGGATGCTCGACTTTTACCTCGTGCGCGTGGGCTGGACCCTTGCCAATGATATCGATCGCATCATGGGCTTCGATGCCTTCTTCGCCGTATCCGGCGATAAAATTTTTCGGCGCATGTTGATGCGCGTGAATCACCAACCGGTCGATTCGGCGGATCGTTTCGTCGCCGAGCTCGGGCACGCGCACGCAGGTTAAGTGAAGTCCTGCCTTCACCCAGTCTGGATTTACTACACGGCTCAAAGAATTCGTCGTTGTGGCGATAATATCGGCGTCGCGCACCGCTGCTTCGGGACTTTCAGCCGCTCGCACTTCGGCGCTGACTTTGGGCTGAAGTTCTTTGACGAATGCCTCGAGGTTGGCCTTGGTCGGGCTGAATACGCTGACTCTTTTTATCGGCCTCACTGCGCACATCGCCGGCAAGTGACTGCCTGCCTGCCAGCCGGAACCGAACAGCGCCAGGGTGCTGGCATCCTCGCGAGCAAGGTAGCGCGCGGCCAGCGCGCTGCTCGATGCGACCCGCATTCTTTGCACTACGCCGTCGGGAAACATCGCCAGAGGCTCGCCGGTGACGGTTGAAAACAACATGACCAGACCGACGTATTTCTCGCCGGGAGCCGAGGGAATCTTGGTTTTAATCACCCGCCCGCCCTGATTATTCCAGCGAATGATGTCGGAGTTGATGCGCATGGCGACGATCGGCGGATCGTAAAGCCCGGCTTCCATGGATTTGAACGCGTACACACCGCTTTCCCTGGATGAGGGTATCACCAAATCCGTGCGCGGCCGATTGATCGCCGTGCCTTTGGACCAACTGCGGTAGGCGCTCTCCAGAGCGTCGATGCACGTGTTGATGGATAGAAACGATTCGATTTCTTCGTTGCTGAGTATAAGCATCCTGTTGGCATATCAACGCCCCGCGCCATCGTCAAGAAATCCGCTTGCATATCCGCGGGCAATATTCTTGACTGAGACAGACGGATTCGACTAGCTTGGGCTCACGGAGGATCGGGTCATGAATGTTAACACAATCGCACTCCTTCATCCCGGCAACATGGGAGTAACGATCGGCGCCGCCGCGGCGACGAGCGGCGCGCAAGTGGTTTGGGCGTCAACCGGGCGGAGTCACGCTACCGGCAAACGGGCCGGCAACGCGGGGCTAAAGGACCTAGTGAATGTCAGCGACGCCGTCAGACAAAGCCAAGTGGTTTTATCCGTCTGCCCGCCCCACGCGGCGGTAGATGTTGCCCGAGAAGTTGCGGCGATGAATTTCCGCGGTGTCTACGTCGATGCTAACGCGGTATCTCGCGCCACGGCCGAAGAAATCGGCGGTATCCTCACCAAATCCGGCGCAAGTTTCGTCGACGGAGGCATCATCGGCTCGCCGGTCAAACAAGCCGGAACGACCCGGCTGTATCTTTCCGGTGACCGCGCTGAAGACGTCGCACGGCTCTTTGCCGCGAGCATGCTCGATGCGCGAGCGATCGGCAATCAACCCGGCGCCGCCTCGGCGCTGAAGATGGCCTACGCTGCTTGGACAAAATCTACCGACGTCTTGGTCCTGGCGATTCGCGCATTCGCCGCCCATGAAGGCGTCGAAAAGGCCCTTCTCGATGAATGGTCGGTATCGCAACCGGCGCTCGCGAAGAAATGTGATCGGGCCGCGGCGGTAGCGGTCCCCAAGGCGTGGCGCTATGTCGGCGAGATGAATGAGATCGCCGCGGCCTTCGAAGCCGCCGGCCTACCGAAGGGATTTCATCTTGCCGTCGCTCAGCTCTGCGAGCGATTGGCGTGTTTTAAAGATCAGACCGATCCTGCTCCGACCGTTGCCACCGTGATCGACATCCTAGCTCAGCGGGCGGGGTACCGCCTTTGAGGAAATCAGGGACTTCGGTTAACCCGAGCTGTCAGTTTCTAACTACGGCATTCCCGCGGACAGAGTTTCGCGAGTGATCTCGTTACCGAGGGATACGTCCGTGCCGATTTGAACCTAAAAGCCCTCGACTACGCCAAAAGATATTGGGGATTGACATGGGTTTCGCACTCTTATAGGAAAGCTGCGGGGGAATCGTGCTGAAAATTCTACAACGAAGGAGACGCTCCTCAAGGGAGCGCTACACGGCTCACCATGGAAAAACTCGGATATCTATTATCGGAAGCCCCCGTGCTTGTGTTCGTGGTCTGGTTCGCCACTCGACTGTTCCAATTTCGTCGTCGCCGGAAAAATCAACCGACCTTCGCTGAAACCGACCGACGGCTGCTCTTTGCCAGCCCTAAAGTCCGTCCAAACCCAGTGATGTTTTATCTCAAATTGGCGCTGGCCGCTCTTGCCGCGACGGCAGCCAGCATCGTGGAATTCGTCGTTCTCGCCCCACTCGGCGCCACACTAATCACCGGCGCGTTAATCTTGACGAGCGCGACGATCGTGCATAAGGTGCTTTCTTTCGACGATTGAACGAATAAACGACTGACGGCGGGTGCGGAAAAATTTCTTGATCGCCAATCAAACGATCTGCTAAACTTATTGGGTGGATCACCAGGGGATTAACCGCTTCAATGTTTTTGGAAGGTTGAGCACCGCGCACCTTCGGTATCTATTAATCGTCATCTTACTCTTGAGCGCGGCCTGTGCCCAAACCACTGTTCGCCCGATCACTCGCACCGCGGAGAGAAATCTGCCGCGGCCGGCGCGGATACTGCTCTATGACTTCGCGACCAGCGAGGCGAAGATCAATGAATACCAGGGTATCATGCGCCAGCAACCAGCGCATCAAAATCCCATGGAACGTCAACGCGAGCTTGGCAGGATTGCCAGCGATGCGTTGACTACCAATCTTGCCCTTTGGCTACGCCAACTAGGTTTCACGGTGGAGCGGGTGCCACGCAATGTTTCGGTCGAGGAAACCGATCTGGTTATCGATGGGCGATTTGTTACCGTCGACGAAGGAAGCCCGCTGCGACGTTTGTTGATCGGGTTCGGCTCGGGAGCATCAACAATGGCGACCCGCGTGCAAGTTTTCGCCGCCGGTCAACGCCAAAAGGTCTTGGAGTTCGCGACCAACGCCGATAGCGGGACGATGCCGGGAGCCGCCGCTACGGTGCCCGTTACCGTCTCAGTTCCAATCGGCGTGAGCGTCGGCTTGAGCGCCGGCGGCGTGGTCGCGGCGGGAGTTAATGGCAATAGCTCCGATGTCGTTCATATGGCCGCCGCAAGCGCGGATCAAGCGGTTCGCTATCTTTCTGAGTTTTTCGCCAAACAAGGCTGGATCACTCAGGATATGATCAAGCGAGCGCGTATCTCTTATTAATTGGCCCTGGTTCCGCGCATACGACAACATCCCGGGCAAAAAATGATCCGTCGACAGACTCTCGCAGCAGAATAGCGCGAAGCAAGAACTCCCGTTACTCCGCGCCTCCGCCAAACCTGGCGACCCAGGTAACTACTTTTTCACCTGCACGGTCACTTCGGTTTCCACCGGTGAGTCCTGGCTCAGCGATGCCACGCCCACCGCTGCGCGCGTGTGCTGGCCGCGCTCGCCCCAAAGCTCGACGAGCAAATCCGACTCGCCGTTCACCACCTTTGGCATATTAGTAAATCCCGGGGCGACGTTGACGTAACCCAAGACTTTGACGATGCGTTCCACTTTGTCGAGATCACCGAGCGCGGCCTTCATGATCGCAAGATGGTTGAGGGCGCAGTTGCGCGCGGCCTCGTAGGCTTGTTCGAGCGTCACCGCATCGCCCACTTTGCCACGATATTTGAGTGCACCGTTAATGCGACCGATGTTGCCGCCGATAAAAAGCAGATCACCCACTTTGACGTAGCCTATATAGTTCGCCGCCGGGACAGGAAGATTGGGCAGCTCGTATCCCAATTCTTTGAGCCTGTTTTCGATTTCCATCCTTTTCTCCTTCGACTCCACGTTCTCGCGAACGAGTCTAATGGAGCAGCCAATATCAATGCAAGTCAATCCTGTATGAACGAAATTTCAAAGACCGTTGACGTCTTTCGTGGCGCGCAGTGGAACAATGCCCTATCCATTTCTGCCTTCCCGCCATTCGCCACTTACGGACATTGGGACTTCACTTGAAGCTGACGTTTAGCGTCGGTGAAAAACGGTTCGGAAAGTCAAGTTTATTGAAGCAATCGCCTCGCCTGGCGGCTCGACGCCGAAGATGGATCGCGCAATTTTTCTTTGAGACACGCCCTTCCCATTTCTAACTAAGACGTTTCATGACGCTGTGAAAGAGCGCTCCGCGTCCGTCGGACAGTTACTTCGCAACGCACACGCCGATTCTGATGGCTTTCCCCGACGCTATGAAATGATTTACAACTTCTCGGTCAAAGGGATAGAACAGATCGACTATTATCAGATAGAGAGCATTATCAGGTAACTCATGATTTTCTGTTTAACCCGGGGCGGTTGCTCGACAGATTATTGGACCTTACGGCTCCCACGTCACAGAAAGACCAGCGGAAATTCGCCCGCGGCGCAAGCCGACTACCGAGTAACTGCTGCCCCTTTTCCAGAGATCACCTTCGGTCAACCTGAATTTCTCTGAATTTGATCGTTTTAGCCGTCAATTCGCCTTGCAGATAGCGTTTTGTAAACTTTTCACGGCGATCCTCGTCTAATAGGCTAAAATCTAACACCCTTTAGGAGGGGTACCTATGAATAAGGTTCAAAAACTAATCCTGGGCAGCGTGTTTACGGTCCTAGCGGGCGGCGCTTTAGTCAATACCTCGAACGTTGCGGGACAAGAGGGAGCTGCGCCAGCGAAAAGGCCGTTCGCCCGCGGCGATCGCATGATGGGCCCATTTATGGGAGGAGCGCCCCTGATCACCATCGCCCTTAACCACAAAACCGACCTCAGCTTGACGAATGACCAGGTGGCGAACTTGGAAAAGATCAAAAGCCACTACCAAAGCCAAGTTACTCCGCTCCACGAACAAGTGCAGAGCATCGAGAAAGAAATCATCACGCTAATGCAACAGACACCAGCCAACTTGATCCAGATTAAAAGCAAAATTCAGGAAGCCGAAAAGTATCGATCCGATCTGCGCTACTTACGCATCGAAGCGCTCGAAAACGGCCGCTCGGTGCTATCCACACAGCAACAAGACCAACTGAAGACGCTCGTGCGCTCGCGTCAGGGTCACTTCCGCACTCCGCAAGGCCAACCTTCGTAATTACTTGATCCGCGCAGCGAAGCTGAAAGGCCCGGCTCGAAAGAGTACGGGCCTTTTTTTGATCTTTTTCTTAGCCCTCGACTTTCCATATTGGTGCGTGAAAACCGAGCAAAACAGCAGTAATATTGGCAGAGGGCGAGCGAGAGCGAAAAATGTCGAAGCTGATCAGGGCTGTAATCTTTGATTTGGATGGCCTGCTGGCGGACACCGAACGGCTGCATTGCCGCGCCTATCAGATGGCGTTTCTGGAACGCGGCGTCGCACTCGACGAAATCGACTATTGCGAGCATTGGGTGCGCTTCGGCAAGGGAATCGTCGACTGGGTTACCATGCAAAAACTCGACTTGGATCCCCACGCGCTTCGTTCGCGCAAATCCGAGCACTATCTGGATTTATTGGTTTCTTCATTGCGGCCGATGGACGGCGCGTTGGAGCTGCTCGACAGATTACACCGCAAGACCAAAATTGCCCTGGCATCTTCCTCTTACCGTGACGCCATCGATGGCGTGTTGGCCGGCCTTCAAATCGCGCACTTTTTTGAGGTCATCGTCAGCGGTCTCGACGTACCGCGGGTAAAGCCGGCACCGGATATATTTCTGAAAGCGGCGCATGAGCTCGGAGTCAAGCCGGCCGATTGCTTGGTACTGGAAGACGCGGAAAAAGGCATCATGGCGGCATCTCTTGCCGGCATGCGCTGCATCGCCGTCCCGAACGACTATACCCGTCACCACGACTTCTCCAAGGCTACGAAAATCTGCTCATCCCTCAAAGAAATTACCACGGAGGTTCTGCAATCGCTGGAGGCCGGTCCGACCTGATTATGTTAGCAGCCTACGCGGGATCGTGCAGGCATCACACCCAAGCCGCGGTCGATGGAGCCGGCGTGGAAATGGAGAAAGAAACGCCTGTATGAATTCGAGTTATAACATCCTCGGCCGGGTCGGAGGTTCGCTCTAATGCGAAAACATGACCTACTTAGGAAATTTCAGGCGGCATCGGACCGCTACGACAATAGGAATCAGGAAATGGCTCAATAACTTAGAGCATGATTTCGAGTCTTAATCGCTATTATTCTCTCGGCTTGGTTCTGGCGCTCGTCGCCCCTTTGTGGCTTGGCGTCGCGTTCAATAGTGCCGAGTCCGCGGCGCAAGCAACTCACGACGCGCTGATCTGGACTGGCGTGTTGATCGCCTGCTGGCTACTGATCACCAAGCATGCCGGTTTTCATGTAAGAGGCAGATGGCGCAAGCCCATGCCCGAGGAAACGAAACTTTACGTTCGGCTTTTGCTTGGGGTCCTGTTGCTCGATTTCGGGTCTAAAGCACTTTTCTTTCGCTGGGACCATCCGCAACAAATTGAAATATTCAAGAATTTTGGGCTGCATTCGGTTTTTCATCCCACTGCATTCGAGCCGTTTCACTTGATCCTAATGCTTTACTTTACATATTTGTTTTTTATCGGCGCGATGTTTTTTCGATTCCATAACCAACGTCTCGATCGCATTTGGGTGATCTCTAGTACTTTCGCGCTGGGTGGCGCCATCGCCTTGTTTGGCGAGCGATTCATGTTCGGCGGTGTACACAACTCGTTTTATTTGGCCGGACCGCTGATGTGGCTCTGCCCACCTTGTGCCTCACCCTATTTTGCCAGTTACGCCTGGACCCCGGCGGATTTCTTCGTACATGCCGCGTTTGCGCCGATATTCATCTTGATCGCTTCTTATTTCACTACTTCTGTGCGCGGGTCGACGAACGCCTCAGAATCTCAGGTCCGTTCCGACTAATACGATCTCTTGCAGTCACTGGCGTCGTGACGTAGTTTTGGCGCAGCAATCTCAGAGACAAGGAGCGCTAATCCAAGCATGGCCTCAACAGAGCTTATCGTCGACGTGCACCACCACTATATGCCGGCAATGTTGTTCGATCGTCTCGCCAATATGGCGGGCGGCAAACGCATCGTCACCAAGGAAATCAGCTTGACGCTGCATCCGTCGCGTAAAGATCTCGAAACTCACATTAGGTGTATGGACGAAGCCGGGATCACGGTGTCCATCCTAACGGATCAAGTTCAAGTCATGGGCGCGGACGTCGCGAAAGCGCTCAACAACGGCATCGCCGAAGTCGAGAGAAAATATCCGGCGCGCTTCCGCGGCTGCATTCACCTGCCGGTTCACGAGCCCGAAGCGGCAAAACGTGAACGCGAGCGAGGCATTAATGAATTAGGCCTGCGCGCCGTAGCCCTTCTCGCCTGCCATCTTGATGTCCAGCTAGACAATCCGGTCATGAACCCGCTGTTCGAAATTATTCAAAAAAACAATTTACCCATCGTCATTCATCCGCAATCCAAGCCGACGGGCTCCGACACGCTGTATAATCTCGACCGTTGCGTGTTTCGCCCGTTGGAAACAACTCAGGCAATCGTGCGCGTGATGAACAGCGTGTTGCCTCGTTACCCCGACCTGCGCTTCATCATGCCGCACCTCGGCGGCGGCACGTCCTCGCTCAAGGGGCGCATGATGGCTTTCTTCGAAACCGAAGACGCCGACATTCCCGCCGACATGAGAGGCTACTTAAAAACTCAGGCGGAGCAAAAACAATTCGGCCTCACCGAGCGCTTCGAAAGACTTTTTCAGCGACTTTATTTCGATACCGCCGGCACCGGAGCATGGCTGCCGGCGATGGCGGCCGCGTTCAACATCACGACCGCAGATCGCATCATGTTCGGCAGCGATTACCCACTGGAGTGTAAGACGGCAGCAAACCTGACCGAATCGCTGAGCATGGTTCGCCAAGCACCCTGTTCCGAATCCGACAAGACGGCGATCCTCGGCAAGAATGCTGCGGTATTGTTCAAGCTATAAGGCAATTACTGAGGTCTATCACCATGAAAACGATTTGGATTGCAATCGCCGCGATCAGTTTCACCGCCGCCATTGCCGGCGCAGCGGAAACTACGAAAGCCGACCGCGCCCGCCTCGATCAGATCCAGAAATCCTTGAGTGCCGACGTCCCGCGGGTCTTGTGTTTGGATGAAAATTTCACCACCGGCGCACAGCCCACCCGCGAGGCCTACGCCAAAGCCGCTGCCACCGGCTTTCACGCTGTCTTGAGCTTGCGCACCGCCAGCGAAGGCATCGATCTGGCCCGCGAACGCGCGCAGGTTGAAAGCAATAAGATGCGCTATTTCAATATCCCGGTAAACGGCGCATCGCCTCGCGTCGAGCAAGCCGACGAGTTCCTGCGACTGACGCGCGACAAATCCAACCATCCAATGTTGATCAACTGCGCCAGCGCCAATCGAGTCGGCGCCTTCATGATGATCTTGCGCGTCGTCGATCAAGGATGGAGCGAAGACAAAGCGTTGGATGAGGCGATCAAGATCGGCCTGAGCAGCGACGGGCTGAAAAAGTTTGCCAAAGAGTATATCGCGACTCACCCACCGAAACGGCCCTAGGATTATCTCGACTCATACGAGTTATTCGCTTCAACCATCGGATTTGGCGGTCTAATGCAGTTCACTCCGACACGTTATCGGTGGCTAAATGCGAAAAGGCTGGCTTCGACTTACGCCGGCACTGCGTTGGTCATCGCGCTGTTTCAGACGACTTCGGCGCAACAAAGCGAGCAGCCACGGCCAAAACAATTTGAGCCATTCGGAAAAAAAGTAGACGCGCCGGTGGTGCTTTGCATCGACGACAAACCGGGTGCAGGCGGGCAACCTTCGGCACAGGCTTATGCGAAGGCTGCGGCCAACGGCTACCGCTCGGTGCTGACCCTTCGATCCGTGAAAGACGTCGTCAACCTTACGCGCGAGCGTCTGTTGGTGGAGCAGAACAAACTGCGCTACTTCAACATTCCGTCCTCTGCCAAACTACCGCGGCGCGAGCAGGTTGATGAATTTTTAAAATTCGTTAGAGACCCTGACAACCATCCCATGCTGATCAACTGCGCCTTCGCCGAGCGCGTCGCGCCGCTGATGATGATGTTTCGCATCATCGAACAGGATTGGACCGAAGAGAAAGCCCTAGAAGAAGCCAGTCTGAGTGGCTTAAAACGCGATCAGCTGAAAGCGTTTGCGAAGGAATATCTCGCAAGTCTCAAGAAAACTCGACCCAAGTCGGCACCAACCTCTTAAATTGCCGGCGGCTAAGAACCGAAAGCTTCAACACATCGCGCCACAAGTTTTGCAGCATCGCTTTCATAAAAAACCGATCCTGCCGTCGGTTTGTTGCAAAACCCGATGATTTCCCGAAGATGATCGGCCACGCCGCCGCTGCCTTCGAGCACGCCGATAATTTTACCCTCGTCGTACGCAATTGTGAATTCGTTCAGCGTACCCGTCGCGCCGCCGAAAATCAGCACGATGTCCGCCGAGCGGACGTTGATGACGTTGCGTCCTTTGTAGCCGAAGCCGGTGTAAATCATCACGTCGGCACCGTCCTCAGGCAGTCCGTAGCGCCCCACGTGCTCGCTGCGATTTTCCGCCGGGGAAACACCGAGCGCGAAGCCGCCATTCTTGCGAAACGCTCTTGCGACTAAGTCCGGCAACCCCGTGGTCGCGCCCGTGATGAGAAGACAGCCCGCGCGCGCGATCGCCGCGCCGAGACCTTCGGCGAGCGCTTTGAGTCGATTCTCCTCCGTCGCGGCGAGCGCATCGTTCGCGGATGCTCCCATCACACCGACAACCGGTTTTCGCATCGCTAAATCCTCCCAAAAAAGGAATTGACAGCAGGGCCCCGTCTGTTACTTTCTGCTTCGATCGTCACCGAAAGACGGCTCTATGCGATTGAACTGCAGTACCACCTTCAGCCTGACGGTGATCCTATCAATCGCCGTCGGATTCTCAACGAGCGTTGCCGCCGAGTCGACGCTGGTCGAAAAAGCCAAAGAAGAAGGCAAGCTCGTCGCCTATCTGGCGATGAACGCCGCCGACGCGGTAACCGTCCAAGCGACTTTTGAAAAGAAATTTCCGCAGATCAAAGTCGATCTCGTCCGGGAGGGCGCGCCGGCGATGTTGCAGCGAGTGCTTACCGAGTACCGCGGCGGAAAGATCTTCGCCGACGTCGTACTCGGATTCGGTTTCATCCATTACGAGCTCGGCCAGCTGAAGTTGCTGGCGCGCTACGAGTCACCGGAGCGGCCAAATTACGTAGCCCAGTTCAAAGACAAAGATGGATTTTGGACCAACGTTATCCCCATCGTCCACACCATCGCCTACAATCCAAAAATGCTTCAGCCCGCCGAACTGCCGGTTCGATACACCGACCTTCTACTGCCCAAGTGGAAGGGGAAAGCGGGAATGAACTCCAACAACATCATGTTTCTCGCAGCGATGATGACTCATTTCGGCAAAGAGGACGGCGTGGATTTTTTGCAGAAGCTCGCCGCGCAAGCGCCTCAAGTGCGCGGTGGCGGCACTCTTCTGACAACGCTCGTCGCCGCCGGCGAATTTCCGCTGGCATTTTCCATCAACGAGAACAACGTCGAGAATTTTAAACTAAAGGGTGCGCCCATCGATTGGGTGCGTGTCGCCGATCCGCTCTATGGGGAATTGGTGCCCATCGGGATAATGGCGGGAGCGCCGCACCCCAATGCCGCGCGGCTGTTTGTCGACTACACGCTGTCCAGAGAAGGCCAAGAACTTTTTCGAAACCTGGGAAAAGTTCCGGCACGCAACGACGTCGTGCCGAAATTCAACATCGATCGGGACAAGATAAAAATGATCCCGCCTGAAGAAGAGGCAAGAACAGGTTATTACGCCAAATTGTTCGGCGATCTTTTCGTGAAGCGGATGAAATAGAAACTCAAAGGTGGCGGCGGCTAGATCACCTTCTCACGCTTAAGCGCCTCGATGGCGACCGCGTCGTAGCCGACTTCGCGCAGGATCGCTTCACTGTCCTCGCCCAACGCGGGGATCCGCTCGTAGCGCGCATCGCTGCGCGACATCTTGAGCGCATTGGCGATCACCGGCACTTTGCCCACTGGCGACTCAGCCTCGCGAATGAGCTTACGTGCTGCGACTTGCGGATGGGCAAGCACCTGGGCGATACCGCGCACGATGCCGTGGGGCAACTCGGCTTTCTTGAGTTGTTCGAGCCAATGCTGGTGATCTTTTTTCAAGAAAATATTTTCGATGGTTTCTTCCAAGAGTCCGCGATTCTTCCGCCGACCTTCGACTGTGGCAAAGCGTGGATCTTCGAGTAGCTCCGGCATTTCGATGACTTTCTTGCAAAACACTTCCCAATCCGACGCGCTCGCCACGGCGAGATTTACATACTCACCGTCGCCGGCCAGATAAGGCCCGTAAGGGGTGACGTAGTGATGCCGCATACCGACCCGCGCGGGTTCTTCGCCCGCATGCCAATAGTGATGGGGAAAATAGCCGAGCCAAGAGACGATCGAGTCGAGCATCGAAATGTCGATGAGCTGTCCCGCGCCGGTCTTTTCTCTCTGATAAAGCGCGAGAAGAATTCCGATGGCCGCGTACATGCCGGAAGCGATGTCCGCGATCGCAATGCCGGCGCGCGCGGGTTTGTCAGGATAACCCGTCGTAGCAATAATGCCACCTTCGCCTTGAATCAGTAAATCGTACGCCTTGACGTCGCGATACGGCCCGTCTTGGCCGTAACCCGACAGTGAACAATAAATCAGCCCCGGATTGAGTTCGCTCAGTTTTTCGTAGCCAAGTCCCAAACGTCCAGCGACACCGGGTGCATAGTTTTCGAAAAATATATCCGATCGCTTTGCCAGCTCCTGAAGAATCTCGCGGCCTTTCTCTTTTTTCACATCCACCGTCAAGCTGCGCTTGTTGCGGTTGAGCCAAACGTAACCGGAAGACAATCCCTTCACGACCGAATCCCAAGAGCGGATCACGTCGCCGACACCCGGCCGTTCGACTTTGATGACCTCCGCACCCATGTCGGCAAGCAAACACGTTGCGAATGGTCCCGACAGCACCTGCTCGAAAGCTAAAATCTTGACTCCATCTAACGCGCGCGCAGCTTTACGCTGATCTGCCACAGTCACCTCGAATCTGACCTTGAACGTTGAACCTTGAACGCTTAAACAGCCTATTCGTTCAAAGGTTCAATCGTTCAAGGTTCAACGTCGGAATTACTTGTTATCTTTTATCTCTGGAAATAAGTCCGCCTTCGGCGCATGCGCCTTCTTCCACACCATCACGCTGCGCGCGTAGTCGATGACCACCTTGCCCTCTTGCTGAATACCGCGTGTGCGCACTTTGATGATGCCCCATTGCGGCTTGGATTTGGATTCGCGCTTTTCCAGCACTTCGGATTCCGAATAAAGCGTGTCACCGGCAAAAAGCGGATTGGGCAGCTTGATTTCGTCCCAGCCCAGCGCAAAACCATTCTCGCTGACGTCCGACACGCCTAAGCCGGCGACGATGGCGAGCGTCAACGCGCTATTGATCAAACACTTGCCAAATTCGGTGCGCTTGCCATATTCGTTGTTGAAATGGAGTTGATTGGGATTGTTCGTCAATAGTGTGAACCAGGTATTGTCCGTTTCGGTCACGGTTCGCCCCAGGCGGCAACGATAGACATCGCCGACCTCAAAATCTTCAAAGAACCGGCCTTCCCAACCTGCTTTGACGGCCATGACGTTCCTCCTCTTTTGACAATAAAAGCATTACGCTATAGTTCAGCGGAGCGCGGAAGCGCTCTTTCAAGCTGTTCAAAAGACCTAAGAGGCGAGGCGCGCGAAGAATCGACGGGCGGAACCATACAGTGCGAGTACGTTGAAGCGAGGCGAACGAGCGCAACGAAGCCTATAAGTCTTTTTCAGCAGCTTGATACCGGCTAATTATAGGAGGTAGGGATGGATTTCAACCTGACCGTCGAGCAGCAGCAGATCCGCGAGGAAATTAAAAAGGTCTGCAAGGAATTCCCCGATGCCTACTGGCGCGAAATCGATAGCAAGAAAGCCTACCCCGACGCATTCGTGCGCAAACTTTCCGATCTCGGCTGGCTCGCCGCGCTCATCCCCGAAGAGTTCGGCGGCACCGGCCTCGGCATCACCGAAGCGAGCATTATCCTCGAAGAGATCAATCACTCGGGCGGAGTCGCCACGGCCTGTCATGCGCAGATGTACACCATGGGCACGCTGCTGCGTCACGGCAACGACGAACAGAAAAAACGCTATCTGCCGAAGATCGCCACCGGCGAACTGCGTTTGCAAGCGTTCGGCGTCACAGAACCCAATGCCGGCTCGGAAAGTACTCGCATTCAGACAACCGCGACCCGCCAAGGCGATAAATATCTCATCAACGGGCAAAAGATATTTATCTCTCGCGTGCTGCAATCCGATCTCATGCTGCTGCTCGCGCGCACCACCCCCTATGATGAATTAACCGACAAAACCCGCGGCCTCTCCGTCTTTATCGTCGACTTGCGCGAAGCTAAAGGAAAGCTCGAGATTAAGCCCCTCGATCTGATGATCAATCACCACACCAACGCGCTCTTCTTCGATAATGTTGAAGTGCCGGCTGAGAATTTGATCGGCCAAGAGGGCATGGGTTTTCGCTACATCATCGACGGCTGGAATGCCGAGCGCATTCTCGTCGCCGCCGAAGCGATCGGCGACGGCCGCTGGTTCGTCGAGCGAGCCGCAAAATATGCGAGCGAGCGCAACGTTTTCGGCCGAGCGATCGGGGCTAACCAGGGCGTGCAGTTCCCCATCGCCAAAGCCTACGCGAATATTGAAGCGGCGGATTTAGTGCGCTTCCAGGCGGCGACCAAGTTCGATCGCAAGGAAAAATGCGGCGCCGAAGCGAATCTCGCCAAGTATCTGGCGTCGGAAGCCGCATGGGAAGCGGCCAACGCGTGTCTCACGACACACGGCGGGTATGGCTTCGCCGCGGAATACGATGTCGAACGAAAGTTCAGAGAAACTCGATTATTAACCGTAGCGCCGGTGAGCAACAACTTAGTGCTCGCGTATCTAGGGCAGCATGTTTTGGGAATGCCAAAGTCATATTGATCGCACCTTCATAGTCTAGGTCTGGGTGTGTGAAAAAGACTCTAGACTCCGGACAGCAGATTCTCCGACTCCGTCGTTGTTTTCATCCGCCTCACTAAGAAAACACCGATAAAAAACAGCGCTGTCGATCCCAACGAGCCCACGACAAAGACGCTCGCAATCCCGGTTGCCTGCGCGATCAAACCGCCAATCGACGGACCCAAAATATTTCCTAAATCACCGGCGGCGTTATAGACGCCGGACGCCAAGCCGCGGCGCACGCGCGACTCGGGCACGTCCTGCACCAAACCGACTGCGTTAGCGACAATCACAATCGCGCGGAGTAATCCGGAACAGACGTAAACTACTAAGATCGCCCCGAAGCCGCTAAACAGCGGCACCAACGTGAGAATTAGAGATTGCAAGGGAAGTCCGAAATACGACAATCCTTTGTGACCCAGCTTGTTGACCACGTGGCCGCTGATCGGCCGGGTCACCGCATTGCAGCCCGCGTACGCTGCGCGAATGATGCCGATTTGCGTCAGGCTCATCCCTACCGCCAAGCCGTAGAGGGAAATGAACACGCCGCCCATCTGATGCAGCAGATTCAGAAACATCGCGACGATGACAACGATCGCAAGCTCAGGCTCAACCAGCGCCTTCAGCGACTCCGACCACGTTAATTTACTGCTCGGCTTCATTCCTTTTACTTTAGTGTCCGTACTGCCCGTCCCGTGCAACAACCAGAGCAATCCCACAGAGACTAGCGAGAGAATGGCGCCAAGTTGAAAAGTCAGCGCGTAACCCCAATGATCGGCGATCAGTCCGCCGAAAAAATTTCCCGTGGAATACCCCATTGCCAAGCTACCCACGTAATATCCCATGGCATGGTTGCGGTTCTCATCGGAGGCAAGCGAATCGACGTAAAACGCCATGTAGAGCGTCGTCACCGCTCCGTAGGCGAAACCGTTCAGCGAATGAACGAGCGCAAAACTGAAACTATCCGACGCAAAACTATAAAGATAGTTCGTCGCGCCCATGGCGAGGATTGCGATCGATACCAAAAACCGCGCGCGTTGATGGTTGTACGCCATTCCCACCGGCAGCCGGGATGCAAGCGCAAGCACCGGCCCTACTGAAATCAGCGTGCCAATCAAGGCCACGGGCATACGCATGTGATCGAGATACGGCGGGATAACGGTCGAGGCGGAATTGCTTTGAATCGTGACGGCGACAATCGGCACCAGAAGTTTAAACGTGCTGAGTTTCATATCTCTGCACTTATTCTCTAAAAACAGCGTCCGTTCAACCGAAAGCAGGAAATGATCCCCTACCTTGAGGGAAGAATTCCGAACCTACCATTCCGATCGACGCGAGGTTTCGTTTTCCGCTGCGGCTTGTGCGCCACACACAGGTTAGACATTTGCCCAGCCTTAAGATAAGGAAACGGCGGAGGAGATTTTTTTAAATGGAACAAATACGCTCGTGGATGTTCGTGCCGGGACACCGGCAGAAGATGATCGATAAAGCACTCGGCCTCAATGCCGACGCGATCATGCTCGACATCGAAGACGGTGTCGCACCCAATGAGAAAGACGCGGCGCGCAAGAATATCGGCGACTCTCTCGGCCGCTCGAAAGCGCCCGGAACGCCGGCTCGTTACGTGCGCATCAACGCTATCGGTCATGCGCGCATGGACGCGGACCTGGAAGCCGTTGTGCGACCGGGACTGGAAGGCCTGGTCTGTCCGAAGGTCGACACCGCCGAAGAAGTCCGCAAAGTCGACGCGATTCTCAACGAAAAAGAGCCACAGAATAATTTGGCGAAAGGCCGCGTGAAGCTACTGATCGCGGTCGAGAGCCCGCGTGGATTGCTCAACGCGCCTGCGATTGCCGCCGCTTCGCCGCGCATTGTCGGAATCATTTTCGGCGCGGAGGATTTCGGCCGGGAGATCGGCTTACCCACGGTGCGCGAAGGCGAAGCGCGCGATCTGATTTACGCACGCTCGGCGATCGTCATCGCCGCGGCCTCGGCCCACGTGCAAGCGGTGGACGGCGTATGGGTGGATTTGAACGACAGCCAGGGACTGCTGGATTTCGCAAAGCAATCACGCCAATTGGGCTTCTCGGGCATGTCGTGCATTCATCCATCACAGGTCGACGCCATCAACAAGACGTTCAGTCCAACGGCGGAAGAAATCGATTACTGCCAAAAAGTTCTGCAGGCTTTCGAAGAAGCCAACGCGCGCGGCGACGGTTCGATCGCTTTCGGCGGGCAACTGATCGACCGCCCGATCATCGAGCGCGCACGGCGCACGCTCGATATGGCAAAGTCTTTGGGCATGGTCAACTGACGACCGACAACTTTAGAGGAAGCGAAAGATGAAAGCTAGACTCGCGCTGCTACTTGGGCTGGTTTGGTGTCTGAGCACAGGAGCCGCCGCACCGGTGCGCATGACTCCCGTAAAGATTGCCGAAAACGTGTACCTGCTCCAGCACTCCCAGGGCTCGGGTAACTCCACGGTCGTTTTCACCGACGACGGCGTATTGGTGTTCGACTTTCATATTGATAACGCCGATCAAACCCTCGCCTTCATCCGCAAGCAGACCGACAAAAAGGTCAAATATTTGATCTCGTCGCACAGCGCCGGCGATCACGCCTCCGGTGCATGGCATTTCCGCGAAGACAAGCCGGTTTATATCGCGACTAAGAATCAAATTCACGATCTGCGCATGCAGGAGCTTCAAGAATTTAATGAGCGGAAAAATTCCAACGACCCGCGCAACGCCGGCTACAAAGGAAAAGAATTGATCCCTCCCGACATCGGATTCGATGGCACCATGACACTTTATTTCGGAGGGCTCACTTTCCAGATCACCGCCGAGGGCCGCGGCCACAGCACCGGCGATCTAACGGTCTACATACCGCAGAAACGCGTGTGTTTGATGGGGGATCTGCTCGATACCGAAATTCATCCCGGCCAAGGCGAGTCAGCCGGCGTTTTTTACTCCAACGTCAAAGGCTGGGTTCAGATCCTCGACAACATCATGGCGCGGAATCTTGCGGTTGAAACCTACGTTCCCGGGCATGGACCCGCGCACCTCGGCCGCGGCATGAAAGATCTGGAGGAGCAAAAGCGCTATTTCGTGGTCATGCGAGACGAGGTCGCCAAGATGATTGCCGCCGGCAAGAATCTCGAGCAAATTGAGAAGGAATTTAAGATCCCGCAGGAATTTGCCCACTACACCCGGCCCGAACGGCTAAAATCTTTTTACAAGCTTTTCTATAACCAGTTGATGGAAACCGGTTATTAGCGTGAGTCGAAACCACCCACGAGGCAGACAATGAAGTCATTAATCGGCGCGTTCCTATTCGGCGCGAGCTTGGTTTCCGCGGTGTACGCGCAAACTGGGAAGCCGCTACCCATGGAACAGCTAGCCGCCTACAATAAGCCCGACCGCGAAAAAATGTTGTACGCGGGTGCCAAAGGCGAAGGTAAAATCACCTGGTATACTTCCCTCGCGGGAGAATCATACAAACAGCTCGCCGCCGCGTTCGAAGCCAAATATCCCGGTGTCAAAGTCGAATCCTATCGCGCGACGCGCCAGGAAATGAGCGCGAGGATCATGGCGGAATCCCAAGCGCAGCGCTACATCGTCGACACCATTGAAACCACGATCCCATTGTTGAAGCTCTTAAAGGACAACAGCATGCTGGTGCCGTACTATTTCCCGACGCAAGCGAAATTTCCCGACCACGTCAAAGAAAAAACCGGCAAAGGTTTAGTCTTCTGGGCCATCGACCGTGAATCGCACATCGGTCTTGCCTACAATAAAAACGCCATACCTGCGAAACTCGCGCCGAAAAATTATCAAGGGTTATTGCGCCCGGAACTAAAGGACAAGATCGGATTTGCCGGCAGCGACACGGGGGTCACCGTTGTCGGCGCGATGCTCAAGTTTCAAGGCGAGGAATACGTCAAGAAACTCAAGAGCCAAAATCCCGCGATTCATAACGTATCGGGGCGAGCATTGCTCGATCTGGTCATTTCCGGCGAAGTCGGCGTCTCGCCGACGACGTTTCGCAACCACGTCGAAGTATCGCTGAAAGTCGGCGCGCCAATCGAATGGATCCCGATGGACGTCGTGCCGTCCAACTCCGGCTCCACTGCGGTTTCGGCCAAAGCGCCGCACCCACATGCGGCGCTGTTGCTCGCCGATTTCATCCTCGGCACCGGCGGCCAAAAAGTGCTCGAAGAATACGAGTATGGTAATCCGACAAAAGACTACGGCTTCAAGCGTTGGTATCCCGAGCAAGGGCTAAGCGCCGAGCAGATCGACAAGCTCGAAGAAAGATGGCGAGCTACTCTTCGCGATTTGACCAAGCGATCTTTCTAACCCTTCTTTATCTCCCACTTTTGCAAACCAGAGCGTTGCTTGCGGCGCTCTGGTTTTTTTTATGCCTAGGGATATAAGAGAGAGCAATCCTACCTGTACGCGAGGTCGCTATGAACACTGGCTCCTATGTGAATGGTAACTGGCTTCATCCCAAATCGACTCGTCTGGTGCGCAACCTCAACCCCGCGGACCCCGATGACGTGATCGCCGAGTTTCCTGCGGCCATCGCCGAAGATGTTCAGCACGCGATTGAATGCGCGCAAGCCGCGTCGCGCGGCTGGCGCAAGACTCCCGGCCCCGAGCGCGGCCGGGTTCTGTGGCGCGCCGCCGATATCGCGCGCCGACGCGCGGACGAGATTGCACGGACCCTCACCCGCGAAGAAGGCAAGATCCTCAAAGAGGCGAAGGGTGAAGTCATGAAAGGCATCTCGCTCTTGGAGTTTTACGCCGGTGAGGGCTTCCGCATGCACGGCAAAACTTTGCCCTCCGAAGCGCGCGACACTTTCACTTATACGATTCGTAGCCCGCTGGGTGTCGTCGGCCTGATCGCGCCGTGGAATTTTCCTTGGGCGATTCCCGTCTGGAAATCCGCGCCTGCGCTGGTGGCGGGCAACTGCGTTATCTTCAAACCCGCCGAGCTAACGCCGGCGACGGCCACGTTGCTCACGGAGATCTATGCGGAAGCGGGGCTTCCTCCAGGGGTATTCAACATGCTCGTCGGTTCCGGCTCGGTCGTCGGCGAAGCGATGGTGCATTCCCCGGTCCTTAGGGCGATCTCGTTCACCGGCTCGAATGAAATCGGCGGCGCGCTCTATGCCAAGGCCGCTCAGCGCGGTGCGAAAGTCACTTGCGAGATGGGCGGCAAAAACGCGGTCATCGTCATGGCCGACGCCGATCTCGACAAGGCCGCCGTGGCGATCCACGGCGGTGCCTTCGGATCGACCGGCCAGCGGTGCACCGCAACCTCGCGCGAGATCGCAGCACCAACAGTTAAAGACGCCCTCGTCGACCGGCTCGTTGACGCGGCGAGGAAAATCAAAATCGGCTCCGGCTTGGACGAGACGGTCGATATGGGGCCGGCGGTGGACGAAAAGCAGTGGAAAACAGACCTCGACTACATCAACATCGGCCGCCAGGAAGGCGCGCGTCTGGTTCTCGGCGGCAACAAGCCCGACCATCTCGGTAAAGGTTATTTCGTCGAGCCGACGATTTTCGATAATGTCGAGCCGGGTATGCGCATTTTCAAAGAAGAGATCTTCGGTCCCGTCCTCGCGGTTTCAACGGCAAAAACTATCGACGAAGCTCTCGCTTTTGCCAACGGCGTCGAGTACGGACTGACGACGTCGATCTTTACGGAAAACATCGACACGATCATGCGCTTCGTCGAAGAGGTCGAGACCGGCATGGTTCACGTCAACGAACCCACGATTGGCGGCGAAGCGCAGCTTCCCTTTGGCGGAACCAAAGCGACCGGCGTCGGCGAGCGAGAAATGGCGGAAGAGGGATTGAATTTCTTTACCGAATTAAAGACGGTGTTTATCAACTACTCAGGCAAGGCCGAGCGATTGATGATTCGATGAAGCAGGTTCAAGGTTGCAGGTTCAAAGTTCAAGGTTGATACGCAAGAGGGAGCAACGTTTCTTAACCTTGAACGTGGAACTTTGAACCTTGAACAATATTATTTATCGATCGGCGCCGCTCCCTGCCAATGACCGACGTCGACGATGATGTCCTCAGGACCAACGAACTTGTCCTCATAATAAGCCGTGCCCAGGTTGATCGCCCCGGCTTTCTTAGCCCCGGCCGCTTCCAGCATGCGAAACTGCTCCTGATCATTCTCAGCCGTAAAACCTATATGATCGATGCCCGGCTGCTTGGTCCGCTCGCCATCCGGTGTGCCCGCGCGTAGTGGGAGTACGGTGATATTCACCGATCCATCGCTCAGATCGATGGCGTTGTTCTTGCGTTTTTGGATCAACTTCATGCCCATGGCATCGACGAAAAATTTCGCCATCGCATCCACATCGGTCGCTCTATAGGCGATATGCCGAATCTTTGCCATTTTTCCTCCTAGGTCGACCCCGCCGACGTTGAACTTTGAACCCTTGAACCTTGAACGGCGCGCTGAAGCGCGCTCATCCCCCGTAGAAAACTTTATCGCCCAAATCCCGCATCGCCAAGATGGCATCATCGGGGCGGCCCGCCGGCTGCACTGAAACCCCGGCATCTTTCACTTCACCGACGAAGATCGAGTGATCGCCCATTTCAACCGTATTGACCAGAGAGCACTCAACAAACGCCGGGGCTCTTTCCAGGATCGGCGCGCCCAAAGTACCTTTTCGGAATGGTTCGCCGCCGATCGTGTTGCCTTCTCGTTCGAGCGGCTTGAAAAAAGTAAATGCCTGCCCTTTCTGATCCTTACCGAGAATATTCAACGCGAATGTTTTCGATTCCTTGATGATCGCGTGCGCGCCGGAATCGGCCTTCACCCCCACGACCACCAGCGGCGGCTGGAATGCCGTCTGCGTCACCCAGTTCACGGTCGCGGCCGCGACCTTGCCGTCTTTACCTTCGGAAGTGAGCACGTAGATTCCGTACGGAATCATCCGCAACGCGGTTTTCTTTGCATCAGCATCCATGATTAATCATTCCTTTCGAATTGATTTGCAAATACCGCCAGAGAACTCTGACGAAGTTTGATTCTATGGAACCCAAACCGAATCTGCAAGCACCTAAACCTGACCAAAACTGCAACTACTGTGACTTCGGCGGTACGCGGAACGCGAGAGTCGCGTAGACGTTGTCCTTGACCTCGAAGTCACCCGCTTCGATCATTCCAAGTCCGGCGACGTGCGCGCTCAATGAATGCAGGTTGCTGCGCGATACGAACGCAACGCCGATTTCGAATTGCCCGGCCAGATCCTTCTTCTGCGCTTCGTAAAGCCCGCGCAACAAGCCACGACCACGATACTCACGCCCGATGCAGACAGGGCCATAGATGTAGCTTTTAAAGGTGCTCAGCGATTGTCCTTCAAACATGAATCGATCGTACGATTCAAGCAGCTTCGCAATCACCGGCGAACCGGTATCAAACTCCTTTCGAAACGCGCACAGAAACCCGGCGACTTGCTCATTGATAACAGCTACCATTGTGCCGAGATCTTCGGCGATCGCCGCCGTCTGTTGGTGCGTGAATTGCGCGGATAAAAAACCTTCGTTGCGTTCTTCCTCTGACAGATTTTGGATATAGTTGGCAGACTGAAGCGCAAGAATCTGAACATAATCGGCAGGAGTCGCGCGCCGATATCGAGATGTTGTCGTCGTCACTGACCCTGCTTCTCCATGAGTCCTGCGCTCAATCCGGCTTCTTGCAGAATTTGGCAGCACAATTCGACTTGTTCAGCAGGGACATAAAACGCAGCGCCCGCATATACGGAAGATAGCTGCTCGCGTATGAGCAGAAAACTTAAAATCTCTTTGTATGATCTCATGGGGCTGATCCGGAATCATGCGGCATCGTCCGGCGGACCGTGGCGCGGGCGCCAACCGATGGCCGCCGTGAATGTCGGTCGCTTGGGCGCCGGCATGGCCATCGCGGCGGCGTAAGGCGGGTCGCGCCATGGGCCGCTGCCTTGAAAGTAGAACTCAGCCTTAGCTCTCAGGCGTTTTGCTTTTTTTGATCGGCCCTTTACCCGATGATATTCCGATAGACGAACATAACGATCACCCAAATAAAAACACACCTCCGGATTGGGTCTTGCCGGGCGGCCGGCCTTCGCGATCATCAATAAGGCCAACGTCAGGGCGATGTCTGCACGCAACTGAGATGGAGTCTCTTCTATTTCGGTGTGCATGCCTTTGCCTTGATGGCGGTCAACCTCCACCACCTCCCGGACGCCCACCGCCCATAGCGCTCTTGACCATCTCCGCGAAAAATCCGCCGATTGCCCCAGCTGGTATCGCGGCGGCAAAGGACAATGCCATGAACCATTCCGGCATCGCGCTTTCTTCTTGTCCCCCCGCCTGCAGAACCAATCCAAGGATGATCGAGCCCATACCAACCAACGCGCCGTGTTTCATCTCCAGTGTGCCGGCTTTATAAGCGGCAAAGAATCCGCCGATCACGGTGCCGAGCGAGCCGAGCAGCAGACTGGCAATCAAACCGTCGCTGGAGTTCCAATATTGCGTGAAAGCGTC
>WNGI01001603.1_pt1 | contig 28791 bp, 26 predicted proteins | sample 5400621 | NCBI WGS metagenome assembly WNGI01 (sample SAMN13153374, study PRJNA577476) | soil metagenome | isolation source: 20 cm soil or saprolite under Garry oak tree replicate 1 | place: USA:California | collected 2016-06-15
GCCTACACGCAGTCGAACCTGGCCACCGATGGTCTTATTCTGGGACGCGTGGTCAAGCTCCCGCTGGAGTCTAGCCACGAGCAGTCGCGCGCCGGCGGCATCGGTATCGGGCGCCAGGATCGCGAGGCGGAGGTCCCCGACGTGCCCCACGACGTCAGACTGGCGGCTCTGCTCGCGAAAGACGTGAGCGACATCGGCGAAGCCGACCAGGCTCTCCTTCCACAACATGCTCGATCCTATTTCGCGATCATGGACCTGCGGCGCGAACGCCACGCAGGCAAACGGCTCGTGCTTTCTGAGAGCGCGCGCGCCCAGCTTTCCAGCGAGCTGGCGGAGTCCGAATGACGTGTAAAGGCCGGTTGTGGAATTGACGAAGTCTTCAGTGCGGGCCACAACGAGCTCGCTGCGTGCATGAAGGAATGTCTCGAGCTTGATGAAAATCGGCTCGAGATCGACTGGATGACTGCAGTATTCCCATGCGCCCGCGTTGAACGCCGCGATGCGCGCATGTGGATCGACTGGCGTGGGGGATGTGATCACCACGGGCACCGAGTGATCGAACTGTGAGCCCTCCCGAATCGCCCGGCACACGTCGATCGCCCGCACATCGCTGAGGGATTCATCGAGCACAAGCAGATCGTGATTGGCGAGCCGCGCCAGCTCCATGGTTTGCACACCCGAGCGTGTATGCGCGACGACGTAGCCGTGCTGCTGAAAGACGCTCTCTAAAGCCCTGCTCATCCAATCGTCGCTGCAGGCAATCAGGGCAAGCGGCGGTCGTTCCCGGGACAGTTCCATCTTGGCTCCTCTTCGGTAGCCCGACTGGCTTGGCGCTCTCACAGCGCGTTAGCCTCGTGGCTTTGCGTCTCCACCTTTCGGTGGGTTTGCCGGTTTTCGGAGGTGCTAACCTGTCCGGACCTTGGCCGCGGACAAGCTGAGCATGGGGTCTATTTTTGAGACGATTGAGCGTGCGCCGGGATACTCGGGGGAACCCCTTGGGCGGATCGTTCTAGGGAGGGCGGGAAGTGCTAAGTTGTTGTTGAATATAAGCTTACTGCATCACTGGCAGCGAGAGGACGAACGAGAAGCGTGTCCCTTCGGTGCCGGTGTCGACCTGCAGTGTGCTCCCCATCGCTTCGACGAGTGTGCGCACGATAGCGAGCCCGAGACCAGCGCTCGAGAAGCGAAGCTTCACGCCTTCGGGCGGGAACCCATAGCACAGTCGCTCGAGCACTTCATCCGGGATGCCCGGCCCGGTGTCCTCGACCCAGAACTCGACGCGGTCGGCAGAAACCTCGGTGCAACCCATCGCGACCGATCCCGCATCCGTATAGCGAAGAGCATTCGACGCCAAATTCAGGAGCGACTGCTGGATTGCGGACGCGTGTCCGATTCTCGCGTCGTTCTCGGGGAACTCAACTCCGAGAGGAATGCCTTTCTCCTCGCACATCGGCTGCACGATTGCGCTCACGGAATGCATCGTCTCGCTCACGGAGAATGGCAGCGGCTGTCCCTGAACCAGCCCGTCGCCACGCGCCGCGCCGATGAGATTTGAAACCGTCGTGCTCAGGCCGAATGCCGCCCCATAAATGAGTCCGAGCTGCCGCTCCCTGATCGGGTTGGGCGACATTTTTTCGGCGCGGCGCAGTGCATCGACGAGAAGGAGGATCGAGCAGAGTGGGGACCGAATGTCGTGAGCGATCGCCACCACCGCGTCAGCACAATCAGCACCGGTGAGGCGCGAGATGAACTTGCCGCGGTCCGTAAGCCTCCATGCATCCTCCGCCTCGTCGAGCCTGATCAGAGTGCTTACCACTTCGGCGGCGTTCAGGTCCCGGGTTGCGGCCAACTCGGTGAGAAAATTCACCTTCAGCGTGGAGACGTATTCTCGGGCGATTACTGGAGGAACAGGAACTGCGTTCTGCGTCGTGTTGCGCAGGCTCGCGATCAACCAGTTGACGACTTCGTTCAGCCGTTCCCGAACTTCGCGACGTGTCTGCTTCGTTCCGTGAGCGATGGTCGTCGCGGTGCGGTCTGCAGCCAGCTCGAGTGCACGGACAAGAGAGCTCACAGTGGTGGAATAGAGCGGGGCCGATTGAGGGGGAGCGCCGTTGTTTGCTCGAGCGCCTGCGCCGGTGCTTGGTGGCGACGAAAACGGCGCATAGTCCTGGTAGCTATCCGCCGATGATGCCGACTTTGTTGCAGCTGGGTCCATCTGCGCCATGCGCTCCTCATCCCCGATTGACCCACTCGCGGACGCCCAAGTTGGGGGGAAATACGCACAACGTCAATAGCGGGCTACATATGTAGCCAAAGCGTGACGCTCATAAGTCCTTTGCCGACACTAGTAAACGGCCGATTTGATCGACCGGGAGGCCGGTCCTGGCCGATTGAGTCGGTGGCTGCTCAGGACAAAGGGAGATCATCGAAACTCAACACAGCTTCGCCGAGTCCGTTCATCGGAACATGCGCGAGAGCGCTTTTGGCGCGGAGAACCATCTCGGTTATGTCGATGTTTGCGGCGGAGAGATCCGACACCGCGCAATAACCCGCTCGCAAGCGGAACGAGCCCGGGTGGGTCGTGCGCTTCGACGCCGTGTCGATCTCACGCTGAAGGCGCGCGACAAGCAGGCGGGCGCCGGCGGCGTCCGTGTCGGGTGCGAGAATCGCGAGCTGAGAGTCGCCGGTCTTTGCGACCACGTCCGATTTTCTCGCCTGCTCGCGCAACAGATGCACGACGTCGGCGAACGAGTCCATGTCCTCACCACGACGGCCCTGACCCGGTTCGAGACCGGTCGGCTGCGAAGAGAACGCCACACACGCAACAGCCTCGTGGTTGCGCAGCGCCCGCGCCTCTACTTGCTCCGCAACTTGATTCAAACCGAACTGCGTGTAGAGGCCGCTCGTCGGATCCATCAACGACTTCACTTGCGACGCCGCGAGCTCATGGCGCGCGCGAAGGAAAGTTCCAAGCTTCAGAAAAAGTTCGTCCAGCATCAAGACATCGTAGCCGCCACGCCGGGCCAGCTTGAGCGCCTGCTTACCCGATCCCGTGCGTGTGACGTCGTATCCCTTCTCTGCGAAAACGCTCTCTAGCGAACGGCACATCCATTCGTCGTTGCATCCAATCAGAGCGACTGGTCGTCGCAGAGTCGTCTCGGTCATGACGTCGCCAGGGTGAGGGGTGTTCCGGCGTGGTGCGGAGAAATGATGGTTGGACCAGGGAGATGGCGAGGCATCACGGCGACCGTGCGACCAACGGTTGTCCGCGCTCGCTCCACATACCAGTCCAGGGCTTCATCCAGCCCTTGAGCAACAGTGTGCGTGGGTGAATAGGAAAGCATCTGCTGGACCTTCTCGATAGAGGCGCATGAGAATCTAATGTCGCCCGGACGGAAGGGGTCGTACTGGGGGAGAGCGAAAGAGAATGCCGGATCCATGAGCGCCAGCCGGGCGCGCATCACCTGAAAAAGATGATTGAGCGTTACCGACTCCGCACATGCAATGTTGTAGGCAATGCCGGATCCATGAGCGCCAGCCGGGCGCGCATCACCTGAAAAAGATGATTGAGCGTTACCGACTCCGCACATGCAATGTTGTAGGCGTGACCAGTAGCGTTGACGTCTTCAACCGTTGCCGCCAGCAAATTGGCCTGGACGACATTGGCTACGTAACAGAAATCCCGAGTGGTCTCGCCGTCTCCGAAGATCCGGCAACGCTCGCCCCTCAGCAGGCTCGCAATCCAGCGGGGGATTACAGCCGCGTATGCGCCGGCAGGATCCTGACGTCGCCCGAACACATTGAAGTAGCGCAAACCGACCGACTGAAGTCCGTAGCTCATCTGAAACGCGACGGCATATGTTTCATTTGTTGTCTTGCTCGCGGCATACGGCGACAACGGGCGACCCAACCTCGCCTCGACTTGAGGATGATCTGGAGTGTCCCCGTACACGGCGCTCGATGATGCATAGACGAAGCGTTTGACGCCCGCGTCCTTAGCCGCGACCAGCATATTCACGAAGCCGTTGACGTTCACAGCGTTCGTGCGGAGCGGATCATCCATCGACCAGGGAACGGAACCGAGCGCCGCATGATGGAGAACGTAGTCCGCACCCTCGCAGGCGGAACGACACGTCTCGAGATCTCGAATGTCGCCCTCCACCATGCGGAAGTCCGCAACTCCATTGAACGATGCAAGGACTTCGTCGAGATTCGCGCGATGGCCTGTCGAGTAGTCGTCAACACCGACAACTGTTTGGCCCAGGGCGAGCAGATCTTGAAGAAGATTTGAGCCGATGAACCCGGCGACACCAGTGAGCACCCAGACTTTGGGCGCAGCAATCAGTTGGTCGCGAAGACGGCGGTAGTGTGCAGAGATCACGTCTCTCAGTGGACAAGTACCCGCCGGGCCGATTCAGAGCAGTCGTGCGCGGGAGCACGCCCACCCGATCATTCGCGCCGCAAGCGCGGCATTCTGGAGACGCGACAAAGCATCTTCCATTCCGGCGTTGGCGCATCGCGCAACATTTATAAGTTCCGCAGCGACAGCACCTTACCGTGCATCAAGAAAGAGAGAGCGGGTAGGCGCTTGAATTCCTTGTCGCAATACCGCCCCATTCTGTGGTAGGCGACCCACAGACCCAACGAGCGACGCTGCTCAATGCGCGCTATTTGTTTATAGCCGGACGCCAAGGATCTTGACGTTCCTGGATTCTCAGACCGTCGGACTTCCTACGGCGATCGACTTTTCGAGGATAGGGCCCCGTCCACGTCCCAGTCGTTCGAGAAGCGCTCCAACTCCGACGGTGAGGAATCGGTTGCCCCCTCTCACGTTCCACACTGATGCCACCGCCGACAACAGTGCTATCGAGAAGAGAAAGATGAGCGGCCAGAACGGCGTGTAAGGGAGGCGCAGGGAACGCAGCACGACTCCATAGACATAAAACTGGACGATATATACGAAGAACGACGCCAGACCAATCTGGCGTAACTGATTCAACAGAAATGGCTGCATTCCCCTGCGCCCTGCTTCCAGGACACCCGCGACAAGCAACATTCCGGCTCCGCCGAAAAAGAAGAGATAATCCGGCGCCGGCGGAAATTTTTGATAGAAGGACAGCAGGTGAGTTAGAGTCGGGTAAGTCGCCACAAAACCCGGAGCCGATCGCACAGCAAAAACCAGGGCGATCTTGATGCATAGCGTAGATACAACGCTGATGATACCAATCTTGGCCAACAGGAGATGCGCTGATGTTTCGTTCTTGCTGACGTAGTAAGCCCCGACGCGCTCACCGATTGCGGTGCCGACTAGATAAACGACAAACCACGGAATCACCGCAAAGCCACCAGCGGTGTCTCCCCATCGTCCCGGATTGACGACACCGACCAGGTACTGTTTTGCGAAAGTTGAGATGCCATCGCCTGGCGTCCAGAATAGAATCGCGCCCCAGTTCAATACGAAAATTGTTGCGGCGAGTAGAAGCCGCACGCCTGGTCGGAGTGTCACCACGAGCCAGGGACCGATCAGGATTGCAAAGCCTATCGCGTCGGTGATGTATTCGATTCTGAAGGCGCGAGAAAACCCGACTCCGGTAAGAGTGCCCGACAGCGATAGGATGAGGTGTCCAATTAGCAGCAGGAAAAGGCCACGGTCTATGAGTTTGCGGCGAAGGTGAGCGAAGGAGCTCCGACGCGTGACGGCGAGGAAGCCCGCGACAAGCCCGCTGACAGTGACGAACGTCGGGGATGCCAGCATTCCGATAGCGACAAGATTGCTTCCGATGTCCTCCCTGCCGTTCAGGAAGAAATACGAATTGGTGAAGTGTGCGAGACAAACGAAGAGCATCGCCGATCCGCGCGCCGCATCGATGGATGCGACGCGCGACGATCCGTAGGGCCGGTTGGAAGCCATGGATGTACTCACATCAATTTCCATCTTCGCTTTCATTCAGTTCCACTTCAGGCGAATGACAACGCTTCAGGCTAAGAATGCCCCGACTCCGAAGCGAAATGATTCCCATCGTTGCGACCCGCCCCGGAACGAGCTCGCTGCAATTTTCCACGAAGGATGAAAACAAGTCCTACAGTGAGGAAGCGATTGCCATTGTGCCGATCCCACGTAGCAGCTCCGCGCGCCAGGATTACAAGAGAAAAAAGGAAGAGCAAGGGCCATAGTGGCGTATAAGGCAGGTGTAGCCTGCCCATAAGTGCCACATACAAAGCGTATTGCGCAACGAACGTGAACAGAGAGGCACGACCCACCTCACGCAGTTTGTTCATTACTCTGGGAAGCGCGCCCAGACGGTCGATCTCGAGAATTGCCGCAAGAAGCATGATTCCTGCGCCGCCGAAAAACCCGACGTAAACTGGCCCTGGCGGAAATTTCTGATAAATGGCAAAAAGGAAGGTTGGGCTCCATTCCGGGCCAACTTGCGCACGACGCATGGCGTCTGTTGCCCAGTCGAGTAGCCCCGCGACGAGGAACGAGACACCACCAATCCGGGCAAGAAGGAGATGCGCTCTCTTTTGCTCACCGCCCGCATACATCTTTCCCAGTAATTCGCCGAGTACGGTTGCCGCCAGATACGCGGCAAACCACGGAATCACCGGAAATCCCAGAAATTCCTCTCCGGCAGACACGCTCGGTATGCCGACCAGATACCGCTTAACGCTCACGAGAGCAGCGGCCGCCGGATGCCACTGAACAACGGCAACACAGTTCAGGAGAAACACGCTCGCTGCGATGGCGAGGCGCGGCGCGGCTTCCAGTTCGGACATGAGCCACGGGACGATCATGATAGAGACCGCAATAGCATCCGTTATGAAGCTGCTCCGATAAGTCGCGGCAAAGCCCGCGAGCGAGCGAGTTACAGTGATGGCGAGCAGAAAGTGTCCCACGAGCAGCAGGAAAACCCCGCGGTCTAGCAGCTTGATTCGAAGGTCGCGAAAGGCGGCTGGGTCGGTGGCCGAGAAGAATCCGACCATCATACCGCTTACGGCGACAAAAGTCGGCGACGCAATCATGCCGACAGTGCCTAGATAGTTCGCGAGCTCATGGGGCCCTGTATTCCACAAATAAATCCCGGTGAAATGCGCGAGACACACAAAGATCATTGCGGTTCCGCGCACAGCGTCGATTGAGCCGATCCTCTTTCGCTTTTCTGACGCGTCCGAAGCAAGCGAAAGGGTCGAGACAGCGGCGGAAATGGTTCGCTCTACTCTGCCTACACGATGCTCGGGTCGAGCAACTCCGGCAGAATGAGTTGGCCAGCGAAGCCTGAACGAACCGCCAATGGGGAGATGCTGGCGAACCGAAAGAGGTGTTGTGGTCTGATCGATTTGCGAGATCATCAAGGTCGCTCGTGAAACGATTGAAACTGCGAGCGCGGTGGCAAGGTCCTTCAGCCGCTGCTTGTGCCTCGGAACTCGCAGCAAAGGTGCCGGGTTCCAACGGAAACGAAACACGACAGCCCGTGTGGGTTAAGCTCCTGTCTTCACGTCAGTTACAGCGGCATTAAGAAATCTTAGCGTGTAAACCGGTCTATTTGCCTCGCACAAGTTGTAGTAGCCGTGCCACACGGGTGTCTTGCGACTCGTATCCATAGACGGTGTGCGTTGATGGGCCGTAGCGGGGGTCTCCGCAACCGCCGATCATGCGCTTCCGAGTCGAAACCCCTGCAAACGCCATTAACTCCGGTACTGGTGATGTTGTAGCGCCAGAGCAACAATCGCCGCGAGTATCGATGACCCAAAAGGTGAGCACAAACCGGCCGCGTATGTATATCGCTTTACTGCGCAAGTAGATACGACTGTGCATTGGGCGGGAAAACACGGCCCGGTAGCTGGCATTTGAAGTGCGAACGGTTGCAACAAAAGCAGCTCCGTCTCCCTCCGTATCCAGTTTCAACAATGCCATCCGAAAAATCCGCGACGACGCACTTCTTTACTGTCGACGTCGAGGAGTATTTCCAGGTTAAAGCGCTCGAGTCGGTCGTGTCGCCGGACGAATGGCTCACGCGCCCGAGTCGGGTTGCGCATAGCATCGATGCGCTTTTGCACTGCCTCGACCGACACGGTGTATCCGGCACTTTCTTTGTTCTGGGATGGCTTGCCAAGCACCGACCAGAAACTGTTCGCGCCATTTCCGATGCCGGCCACGAAGTCGCCTCGCACGGGTACCGTCACGAGCGCGTGACATCGCTACAGCCCGAGACGTTTCGTGCGGACCTTCAATCCTCAAAAAGCGCCCTCGAAGATTTGATCGGAAAGGCCGTGCTGGGCTATCGCGCGCCGAGCTTCTCGATTGTTCCGGGTTGTGAGTGGGCATTTGACGTTCTTATCGAGCAAGGCTACCGCTACGACTCCAGCCTTTTCCCAATTCGTCGCCGGGGATACGGGTATCCATCCGCACCGCGTGCGCCGCACATCATTCATCGAGCGTCAGGAACGCTCGCGGAATTTCCTCTCGCCACGACGAGCTTCTTCAATTATCCGATCCCAGCCGCCGGCGGCGGATACCTTCGACAGTTTCCCCTTGCCGTCATCCGTCGAGCATTTCGTGAGGCGAGTGCGCGAGGAGAGAGCGCCACCTTCTATATCCATCCCTGGGAGATCGATCCGGGCCAGCCACGCCTTCCGGTCTCAGCTTTCAACCGCATTCGACACTACCGCGGGCTTGGTACGGCGCTCAACCGGATCGATAGTCTCCTCGGCGAGTTCTCCTTCGGAACGATTTCATCGTGCCTGTCGCAGCTCGAACACTCAGCGATGACGCGCGGGGCGGCCTGATGATTTCCGTCGAGCGATTCGATGGTACAGAGGAGGAATGGGACGCGTTCGCCGCAAAGCAAACCGGATACACCCACTTTCATAGGCTGCGGTGGCGGCGCCTGATAGAAGACGTATTTGGCCACGAGTGCATTTATCTCTCGGCGCGCGATGCGGGCGCCCTGGTCGCCGTCCTTCCGTTAGTGCGGGTTCGAAGCATCGTTTTTGGCCACTATCTGGTCTCAATGCCGTTCGTCAATTACGGAGGTCCGCTCGGGACGGAATCCGGAATCCGCGCGGTAGTCGGCGAGAGCGTCTCGATCGCCCGTCGCGACAGTGTGAAGCTTCTGGAGCTGCGAAGCCGCGTACCTCTCTCGATTTCCTTGACTGCGTCCCATCGGAAAATCACCGTTGTGCTCGATCTGCCCGATGATCCCGAAGCGCTCTTTGACCGATTTGACGCGAAGCTACGTAGCCAGATACGCCGCCCTCAGAAGGAGGGCATCGTTGTACGGTTCGGGCCGGACCAGGTGGATCCGTTCTTCTCCGTTTTTGCCCGGCACATGCGTGATCTTGGAACGCCCACACAATCACTTGCTCTCTTCCGCGCGATCGCCGAGCATTTTCCCGACGATTGCGTGTTCGCGTGTGCTTATATCGGAGACAGGCCCGTAGCCGGAGGGTGTGGCTTCTTCTTCGGTGACGAGTTCGAAATGACGTGGGCATCCTCCCTCCGCGAGCACAATCGTGCGTCTCCAAACATGCTCCTTTACTGGGCATGCATGCAGCACGCTATTTCGCGCGGCGTCAAGCGATTCAATTTCGGACGCTGCACGCCGGGCGCTGGAACTCACAGGTTCAAGATGCAGTGGAGGGGACGAGAGGAGCCGCTCTGGTGGTACGGCCTCGGTGCCACGAGCGACGTCACTACACCGTCGCCGGACAGAGGGCCCTTTCGCCTCGGCTCGCGCATTTGGCGGCAGCTGCCGACATCAATCGCGACGGCGTTCGGTCCGTCGATCGTGCGGTACATCCCGTGAGTTGGAGATGGCAGGCTCCAGTCTACTCGCCGGTTTCGCCGCGAGCGGTTTTCCACGGTATCGGCGCCGCATGTGGCGTGCTGCGAACCAGAGATCAGACAGTTATCGAAGAGTTGAAAAGCCGCTACGACGCAATGGATGTTCTCCTGACCGACAGCGGCACTTCCGCGTTGATCCTCGCGCTTCGCGCAACTGTTCCTCCGGGAGGAACGGTGGCCTACCCAGGGTACGCGTGTGTCGATCTCACGTCCGCCGCGGTTGGAGCCGGCGTGAAAGTCCGACTCTACGATTTGGATCCGGAGACTCTGAGTCCCGATCTGGAGTCGGTACGACGCGTGATTCAGCGAGGCGTCGACGCGATCGTCGTAGCGCATTTATATGGCTACCCAGCCGACGTGGGCGCAGTGCAAGCGCTCGCCGCGGATCAGGGAATTCCCGTGATCGAGGATGCCGCGCAGGGAGCAGGCGGGACTTTGCACGGCAAGAGACTCGGTTCCATCGGCAGTATTGCGATTCTTAGCTTCGGTCGAGGGAAGGGTATGACGGCCGGCAGTGGGGGTGCGCTGTTGGCACGCACCCCCGCGTCCGCGGAATGGATGCGGCGAACCCGAAAAACTCTCGAGACGCCGTCACGAGGTGGCGGTGAAATCGTCGGTCTCGCCGCCCAATGGCTGCTCACGCACCCTCTTCTATATAGACTGCCCGCAACTCTTCCCGCGTTAAAGCTCGGCGAGATGGTCTACAAGCCTCCGCGCCCGCCGCGGACAATGCGCCTCTCTGCCTTGGCAGTTCTGCAAACCGCACTCCAGACGGATGAGGGCGAAATCCACGCTCGTTACGCGCGGGCGAGCGATTTGCTCTCCCGGATCAACGGGACGTCGCATCTTCGTGCAGTTAGCCCCGTTGCCGGCGGCAAACCCGGTTTCCTTCGACTGGCGCTCGTTGACGCCGTTGGAGATGCGGCGCCTCAAGTTAGGCTGGGTGCCGTGCGCGGATACCCGATGACGCTGGAGCAGCATGACCAGTTGCGACCACTTCTAGCGCCCGGAGAACAAGCGGGCAGCGGCTCCGAGTTTTTGCGCGATCGTCTCTTCACGGTTCCGACGCACTCTCGTGTCGCTGCTTCGGACGCTCGAAGGCTCCTGAATTGGATCGCGACCAGGACTCACCACGTATTGCCACGAGAGACTCGCAAGACCGAGCAGGAGAAAGCGTGGCGTCATGCGTAGTCGGATTTCCTCTGGGAGCATTTACGATGCAATGCGCAATCTGGCCGACCGCATGCTGCACGCAAAGCGACACCGAGCCGTGCGGAGTCGGCTGTCCCGTATGCCTCGACCTCGCAACATACTCGTCGTCTGTTACGGGAATGTGTGTCGCAGCCCGTACCTCGAAGCCGTGTTGACGCGCGCGCTGCCGGACATCCGGGTCTCCTCGGCCGGCTTTGTCGGTCCAGGCCGATCTGTGCCAGATTTTGCGATCGCGGTCAGTGCGCAGCGGGGCTTCGACCTTTCGTCGTTCCGTTCGCGGCCGTTGGTGCCGGCAACAACGCGCAACGCCGATCTTGTTGTGGTTATGGATGCGCGACAGGCACGCCATATGGCTCTTTTTGTTGGCGTTCCCGCAGAGCGGATTATTGTCGCCGGTGACCTGGACCCAGTGCCGTCTTCGACTCGCGCGATAGAAGATCCTTGGCAGCAGCCGCTCGAAGTGTTTGTGACGTCATTCAATCGCCTCGACCGATGCGGTGCGGTGCTCACCAGGATACTTCGGCGGAAAATATGACGCATTGCCACCACACTCCGAACAAACGCCCAAATGACTGAAACAATCCGTCGTGAATTGAAGCCCGAGCGGTACCACGTGAAATCCACTGACCGTGCTCCTCGCGATTCGAGCCCGCTGACGTCTGCCGTTTCGCCGTGGCCAGTCGACAGCGCCAACATTGCACTTCTGCTTTGGCAGACCGCGGAAAGGGCAAACAATCGCTGCGCGATTGTCGAGCGCAACGCCCGCGTCACGTACGGTGAATTGCGCGCTCGCGCCGCGAGCATAGCGACAGCATTGCAGGCCGGCGGAGTAGCACCCGGGGAACGTGTCGCAATCTTTCTCGAGCGTGGAACTGACTCCGCTGCCGCGTTCTTCGGAGCAGCCGCGTGCGGTGCCGTCGCCATCAACGTCAATGAGACGCTTCGCCCCCGCCAGGTGGAGCACATTTTGTCACACAGCGGGACAGTTGCTCTCATCTCTTCGGCGGAGCTGCTCGCCCGGCAGCCACGCCAGATCTCGACGACGGCACGCCAGTACGATGTAGCCTCGCTTAGCGGCGACGCGGAATTCAAGCCGGTGCACCGAGTAGGCTGTGATTTCGCGCAGATTATCTACACGTCGGGATCGACGGGGCTTCCGAAAGGTGTCACCCTCACTCACTCGAATCTGTGGAGCGGAGTGAGATCGGTCAGCAGCTACGTGCGTATCGACGCGGACGATAGGATTGCGAGCCTGCTTCCGTTCAGCTTCGATTACGGGTTCAATCAATTGCTCTGCGCGATCGGCGCGGGTGCGTGTCTCGTGGTCGAGCGTTCACCGCTGCCCCAGCAGATCGTTGCCACGCTGCGCGAGGAAGCGGTAACGGTTCTTCCTTGCGTGCCGCCGCTCTGGCTGCAGCTCCTCGGGACGTCGACGTTTCGAAATACGCCGATCTCAAGCGTCCGCGCGATGACCAACACTGGAGGCCGGATCCCGATTGAGGGGGTACGCCAGCTCCGCGCGGCGCAACCGCAGGCCGAGTTGTTCCTTATGTATGGTCTGACCGAGGCGTTTCGCGCTACCTACCTGCCGCCGGAGCTTGTCGACGCGCATCCAGATTCGATCGGCCGCGCGATTCCGGGAACGGAGATCCTTGTCGTGCGTGAGGATCTCACACCGTGCGCGGCAGGAGAAATCGGCGAATTGGTGCAACGCGGATCTACAGTTGCGGCGGGATACTGGAACGACCCGGAAACGACGGCCAGGATTTTTCGTCCGCATCCGCTTCTCCCCGACGGCGCTCCGAATTCCGAACGGGTCGTGTTCTCCGGGGATTTGGTGAGACGCGATGCTGACGGCCTCCTTTACTACGTCGGCCGCCGCGACCGCCTGATCAAGAGCCTCGGATTCCGGGTGAGCCCCGATGAGATCGCTGACGTGATCTACGCGTCCGGGCAGGTTGTTGAAGCGATGGTCGGGACCGAGCCCGATGAAAAGCGGGGCGAATTGATCGTTGCATACGTCGTACTTACTCCCGACGGCACGGTCGATAGCGTGCGCCGCTTCTGTCGCGCGGAGCTGCCACCATATCTCCACCCCGGCAGAATTGAGGCGAGATCGGAGTTGCCTCGGACGCCGAGCGGGAAGTTCGATCTTCGCGCGGCACAAACAGCGAACTCACCAGAGTCATGAGCTACTCTGGCGCGACGGCGCAATCCCGGTTCAGGGAGCTGGTCACCCACCTGGAAAACAAGTGGTCGCCGCTTCCGGATAAACCAGAGGAGACTCCCGAGCTCACGGCGCGTGCACTCTGGTTTGCGGCGGCCGGGCAGCCGCGGTCAGTGGCGCGGTGTGGCGAAGGCAATCTCCCGAACCTCGACGACAGCGAGATCGACCGTTTGTCGGAGCTGGTTACACTTCGCACCGCCGGCAAGCCGCTCGCGCATCTAACCGGACGGCAGAATTTCGCCGGCCTCGAGATGCTGAGCGGACCGGAAGCCTTGATTCCCCGCCGTGAAACGGAGCTACTGGCGCGAACGGCGGCAGGCATTCTCGGCGAGGCGTTGCAGAAGGATCCGGACGTATTCGCGATCGACGTTTGTACAGGCTCGGGAAACGTTGCACTCGCACTGGCGGCCTATGACAAAAGGGTGAGAGTGTTGGGCGCCGACATCTCCGGCGATGCGCTCCTGCTCGCGGCCCGCAATGCCGACCATCTGGGTCTGGCATCGCGAACGGATTTCGTGGTAAGCGATCTCTTCGAGGGGATCGATGCGGAACGGCACAGCAAGAGTGCGTCGGTAATTACCTGCAATCCACCGTACATCGCGTCGGCGAAAGTGCCGGTCATGGCGCCCGAGATTTCACTGCACGAGCCCCGGCTTGCGTTCGATGGAGGTGCGTTTGGCCTCACTATCATCTCGCGTCTGCTGGCGGATGCGCCGCGATTCCTTCGATCGGGCGGATCACTGTGCTTTGAAGTCGGCGCCGGCAACGGTGGCTTCTGGTCGGAACGACTTAAGCGAAACGCCCTTTACAGCACGGTCGGGGCGGTCACCGACGGATCTGGAGTTGCACGCGTTTTGGTAGCCACTGTCTGCTGAGGAGAACGGGCCCGTGACCTCAATCCTGCTCCAACATCGCTGTTGCGAATGTGCCACACATTCCCGAAATCCAGACCGCAAACTCGCAGCCACTCGGCGACCTAACCCTTTCTGCCTCAGGGGGTTAATTGACTGAGGATGGAGTGCGACGCTGTCATCCGTGGTGGGTGCCAAGCTTGCACTTGCCGACATCGGCCGGCAAGCGGTCGTAACCCGTCTCACCCGTCTGGCTGCCCCTCTCGAACCCTGTCTTAGATGAGTGCTACACTGACTTCTCTCGAAATCGATCCGGCGGCGATGACTGCCCGGATCGGCGAGGCGCTTCGCGGACAGCTTGCGGCGGATCTCAAGCGAAGGGGCTTCGTCGTGGGCATGAGTGGCGGTGTCGACAGCTCCGTTTGTGCCGCTCTCGCGGTAGCGGCCGTGGGTCCAGGTCGTGTTCTGGGGTTGTTCATGCCGGAACGGGAGAGTGACCCGGAAAGCCTCCGTCTTGCGCGAGTAATGGCTGAACAACTCGGGATCGACAGCCTTACCGAGGACATCGCACCAGTTCTGGAAGGCGCTGGCTGTTATCGTCGCCGAAACGAGGCGATTCGTCGGATCGTACCGGAGTTCGCCGATGACTGGGGATGCAAACTGGTGTTGCCAGCTAACCGTCTCGAGAACGATCGGCTCAACGTTACGTATCTCGTCGTGCAACCTCCTGACGGCGAAGCGAAAAAGGTTCGCCTGCCCGGCGCCGAGTATCGTCAAATCGTTGCCGCTTCGAACTTCAAGCAGCGTGTGAGAGCGATGCTGGAATACTATCACGCCGATCGCCTTCACTATGCCGTTCTCGGGACTCCGAACCGGCTTGAGTACGATCAGGGATTCTTCGTGAAGGGTGGCGACGGCCTCGCCGATGTGAAGCCAATCGCTCACCTCTATAAGAGCCAGGTTTATCAGCTCGCCGAATTCCTTGGCGTGCCAACCTCGATTACGTCTCGGGCTCCGACAACCGACACGTTCTCACTGCCGCAATCGCAGGAAGAGTTCTACTACAGCATGCCGACGCAGACGCTGGATCTGGTTCTCCACGCGCGAAACGAGGGGCGACCGACGACCGAGGTAGCGGAAGAGACCGGCTTCACGTTCGAGCAGGTACAGCGGGCATTCGCCGATATCGATCAGAAGCGCAGGACAACTCGATATCTCCACCTTGGCCCGCAGCTAGTCGAGGCGGTGGACCTTCTTCCATCGGAGGACAAGACATAATGTGCGGCATCGCCGGCATAGCTCGTCGTTATCCGACGGGAGTCTCCGTTGAATCGCTAGGACGGATGGCCGCGGCCATCCGGCACCGCGGCCCGGACGGCTATGGGTTCTACGTAGGTCAGCGCGTTGGCCTCGCTCATGTTCGGCTGAGCATTGTCGACATCCTCGGAGGTGCACAGCCGCTGACCAACGAAGACGGTCAGATAGTCGTGACGTACAACGGCGAGATCTACAATTACCCCGAGCTTCAGCGTGACCTGGAGGATCGCGGACACGTATTCCGGACTCGCTGCGACACGGAAGTGCTCGTCCATGCCTATGAGGAATGGGGAGTCGACCTGCTCAAGCGGCTCAATGGCCAGTTCGCTTTCGCGATCTACGACCGGATCAAGGAGATCGTTTTCATCGCGCGCGATCGCTTCGGCGTTCGTCCGTTGTTTTACGCGCAGCCCAAGGGCGCGTTTCTATTCGGATCAGAGATCAAGGCTCTCCTAGCAAGCGGAGAGGTAGATCCTGCTCTGGATCCGCGCGGCATCGACGAAGTGTTTACGTTCTGGGCCGCTCGTCCCCCGCGGACGCCGTTCGCTGGCATCGCGTCACTGGAGCCCGGTACATACGGCATTTGGAAGGACGGCGCACTGTGGCTGAGGCGTTACTACGAGCTCGACTATCCCGAGGCGATAGAAGAACCGAGGGACGTAATCGAGCAGCTCGACGAGCTGATGCTTCGGAGCGTCGGAATGCGGCTGCGCGCGGACGTGCCAGTCGGCGCGTACTTGAGCGGAGGGCTCGACTCCTCAATCACGGCTTCACTCGCCGCGAGCGCATCGCCCCATACTCTTCGCAGCTTTTCGATCACTTTCGACGATCCGAATTTTGACGAGAGCGATTTCCAGCGCGAGGTAGCGGTCGATATCGGCAGCATTCACGCCGCCACCGCGATCGGCGCCAACAGCATAGCGCGGAGCTTCCCCGAAGTTCTCTGGCACACCGAGACGCCGCTGCTTCGGACTGCTGCCGTGCCGATGTATCATCTCGCCAAGCTGACGAGGGAATCAGGAATCAAGGTGGTACTCACTGGCGAAGGGGCGGACGAGCTTTTCCTCGGGTATGATCTGTTCAAAGAGGTGTCCGTGCGCCGGTTTTGCCTTCGCAATAGTCAGTCGCTCGGGCGCCAGCGACTACTCGATCGACTATACCCGTATCTGATGGCAGAGGGAAAGGGAGGGGAGCTCTGGCGGCGCTTCTTTCTGAACGCCGGCCATCCAAGCGATCCTCTTTTCTCACATCTTCCACGGTTTTTGCTCAGCGCTCGTGTCAAAGACTTTTATTCGCCCGAGTTCAAAGGACGCCTTGCCGGGATCGACGTGCTGGGTGAGCTCCGTGCCTCTCTCCCAGTGCGATTCTTCGGATGGTCGTCGCTCAATCAGGCGGCGTACCTCGAAATGACGACACTTCTTTCCCCATACCTGTTGGCCTCACAAGGGGACCGCATGTCGATGGCCCACGGCGTCGAGGGGCGGTTTCCTTTCCTCGATCACCGCTTGTACGAATTCGCCTCGGCGCTGCCGACGGGTTCTCGGCTCCGCGGCTTGCGCGAGAAGGAAATTCTTCGCCGCTGGGCAGCTCGAATCCTGCCGACGCGTATCAAGGAGAGACAGAAGCAACCTTATCGCGCGCCAGATGCGCCGAGCTTTTTCGGACCTGGCTCTCCGGATTGGATCCGGGAGCAGCTAAGTCCGGAAGCCCTTCGCCGCGTGGGAATTTTTTCGCCAGCAGCCGTACAGGGTCTCGTCCGTCGCTGCAATGCGGGTCTCGCAACCGGGTATCGCGAGAACCAGGCAATCACGGGCGTCCTCTCCACTCAGCTCTGGCATCAACAATTCCTGGAGCAGGCGGTCACCACGGCACCCCTCTCGGTTAGGAATGCGTCGGTCATCCTCACAGAGGGCGTTCCCGCGCTCTCATAATTCACAAACCAATCCCTTACCCCATGTACAACTCCGAATCCGAAATCATCAGCCGAGTGCGTGACTTTGTCCAGGAAAATTTCCTGTACATGCACACCAGCTTCCAGCTCGGCGACGATGACCGCCTGCTCGAAAAGGGGGTGATGGACTCGATGTCCATCGTCGAGATGATATCGTTCATCGAGAGTGAATTTGGCGTGCAGGCTCTCGAAGACGAGATCAGCGAGGAGAATTTCGGCTCGCTGTCTGGAATTGCACGCTTCGTTGGCGGGAAGAAGTTGCTTCGCGCAAGTTGACGATGTCCCCGATGGCTACGGGAGCCGCTGTTCGTTGGGGTGCCGTAGCTAGCCGCACCATCTATTTCGGCCACCAATCAGTCGGTCGCGATCTGATCGCGGGGATCAAACGGCTTAACCATGACGGCGCGATTGGTCTAAGTCTTATTCAGACGGAGGACCCGACCTCTCTAACCGGTCCCGCCTTCGTCCACTTTCTCGCTGGTAATAACCGCGATTACGCCTCAAAGAACGCAGCGTTGCTGCGCCTGCTCAAGACGCGAAAGCAAGCGGATGGGGCAATTGTGCTGCTCAAGTATTGTTACGTCGACATCGGTGGTGATCTCGATCCCGAAACTCTGTTCTCTGCTTACTGTGAGATGATGGAGACCATCCAGTCCGAGTATCCCGATGTCACCGTCGTCCACTCGACCATTCCTTTGACAACTGTCGAAAATGTATTTCGAGCTGGGGCCAACCAGATTATCGGTCGTCCCACGCTTCGGAACGCGTCGGCCGCTCGCCATCGCTACAACGAGCTTCTGCGGGCTGAATTCGGTGGCACTCAGCCCATCTTCGACCTGGCTCGAGTCGAGGCCACGCGGCCTGACGGGACGCTCGCCGGGTTCATGTCGCGCGGCTCGCTCGTTGAAACCCTGGCGCCGGAGAATACCTACGACGGAGGCCACCTCACTCCGGAGTGCCAACTCGCCGCCGCGGAGGAGTTACTGAATGTGTTGGCGGACGTGATCGATGGCAGTTGTGCGCTCCTCAGCTGAGACTTCCCGGCGTATCCGAATGAGAGGCCAGCGCTCGGTTCGCTCGAAGGTCATGGGCGTCGAGCAAACGGCGCTCACTTTGGTTCGTGACCCTCTTCGGCTGATCTTGTTCGTACTGACAATCATCACCATCAGTCGCGTGCACCTGCATTATCCGATTCTCGCGAAGCTGAGGCCGGTGTTGCTGCTGACGGCCGGGGCTCTCGGATACGCTTACTTGAATCCCCGTTACCTGACAAACGCAAATGTGCTGAAACTGTGGCCGATGCGCCTGGTTGCACTTCTTGGCGTGCTCGCCTTTGGTTCCGCCGCGTTCGGCATCTCGCTCGGCAACTCGGCACTGTTTATCCTTGACTCTTTTTCCAAAACGCTGATGTACGCGTTCCTGATTGCAATCGCAGTCAGGCACGCTCGTGACCTGTACACGTTCGTGTGGGCGTTTGCGATCAGCTGCGGCATTCTCGTCCTCTTTTCTGTGTTCGTGTTCGATCTATCCGCCGCCGGCGAGACAACGCGTCTGGCGGAAATGTATACGTACGACTCGAACGACCTCGGCGTCATCCTGATGATCGGTCTACCCCTAACGTTGTTGCTGGTCGCGGTAGATCACGGGGTTAAGCGGCTGATTCTGCTTTTCACGGTTGTCGGCATCGCGATAGCAATGGCGCGGTCTGGCTCGCGCGGAGGATTCCTGGGCCTGATAGCCGTGTCCGTTGCTGCCCTTTTCCTGGTGAATGGCGTGTCGGCGACCCGCAGATTCTCCCTGCTCGGCGCAGCGTTGTTCGCTCTCGGTGTCGCGGCGCCGGCTGGTTACTGGAAGCAGATGTCGACCATCCTCTCTCCGAAGGAAGATTACAACTACTCGAGTATCGATGGGCGAAGTGCGTTGATGAAGCGCGGCATCGGGTACATGGTGAAATACCCGGTTTTCGGTATAGGCGTGTGGAACTTCGCGAAGGCAGAATGCACAATCTCACCGAAGATGGAATCGCGACCTGTCAACGAACCCGTCAGGTGCATTGCCCCACATAACTCCTACGTGCAAGCCGGCGCCGAAACCGGGATTCCAGGGCTGATCGTGTTTTCCTCACTGATACTCGGTTCTGTGGTGGCGCCGATCCGGATGCGCCGGCGTCTCCCGCAATACTGGCGCAAGGGTACTCCTACGCAGCGCTTTCTTTACAACGCAACGAGTTTTTTCCCGATTGCGATGATTGGTTTCGCCGTTACGGCGTTCTTCGTCAGCTTTGCGTTCTTCGACCCGCTTTACCTCTTGTCGGCTTTTGTGACTGGGCTTTACATAGCCATCAGCGCCCAACTCAAAGCGGAAGGAAGGCCAGAGATCGGTGCACTGTCCACATCGCCAGGTCGTCGCCATGCTGGATGGCGCGTGAAACGAGCCGCAGTAAGTTCGCTCGCCCGGTCAGCAGCTCGTTAGGCGCAGGCTGAGAATGCACTCACGTTTGAAGCGGTCGGTCGAACGCGTCCTTTCCTCGTCGTGGGTCGGCCAGGTAGCCCGACCCCGAATACGAGGGAAGCGCTTGATTCTGTCCTATCACGGTGTTAAGCCCGACGGATCGGAGCAAGGTGGAGAGCGAGCGCTCTTCATCGCTCAACGCGACTTCGCCGCCCAACTCGACATGATCTCCGAAGTTGCGGACGTTGCTCCCCTCGATCAGATCGATCAAGACGGAGACGGTCGGCCGCGCATAGCCATTACGCTGGACGACGCGTATCGCGGAGCGGTGTGCGAGGGAGTGGGCGAGCTCGTGCAACGTGCACTTCCGGCTACGATCTTCGTCGCGCCAGGGCGGCTCGAGCGACACGTCTTCTGGTGGGATGCGCTTTCCTCGAAGAGCGGGGAGCTGGATCGAGACGTGAGAGACTATGCATTGAATACGCTCGCTGGCTCGGATGAACGCGTGCGGATCTGGGCTGCCCGCACCGCGCTCTCGATCTCGGACGATCTGCCCGATTACGCACGTGCAGCTGCGCGTGAAGAATTGCGCACTGGCGTTGCTTCGCCCGGGATTACAGTCGGCTCGCATACCTGGTCACACGCAAACTTGGCCAAGCTCTCGGTCGACGAAATTGTCTCGGAGGTCAGCCGCTCCCGGGCGTGGCTCAAACGCGAGTTCGGCGCTAAGTACGTTGATTGGCTCGCGTATCCTTACGGGCTGGACTCCGTAGCGGCGCAGCAGGTGGTCGCGGCCGCCTCCTACGCTGGAGCCCTCCGCATCAACGGAGGCTGGCACCATGCCGCGCAAGTTTCACGATTTGCGCGGCCAAGGTTCAATGTTCCGGCCGGGCTCAGCGTCGCAGGTCTCAAAACCAGAATCCTTGGGGCGGTGCTCGCATGACGGGGGCTCGCACACCGCAGATCAGTGCCCCGTCAGGTGATTCCGAACGGCGGCCCATGACTTCGCTGCCAAGACTTCGAATCGCGATGATGCTCGAGTCAGATGAGCCCGGCGGCGCAGAGATGATGGTCTTTCGACTCTCCGACGAGTTGCGTCGCCGCGGTCACACCATTGTACCGGTTGGTCCAGAACGTGGAGTTGGCTGGCTCGGAGACTTGTTTCGACGAGCTGGTTTTACGCCCGAGGTCTTTCGCATTCAGCGTCCGATTGATCCCGGATGCGTGCGCGGCCTGGTGAAGCTTTTCCGGGATCACAACATCGATCTCGTGCATAGCCACGAGTTTACGATGGCGGTTTATGGTACTGCTTCATCTCGGCTGCTGGGACTCCCCCATCTTATCACCATGCATGGCGGCTTCAAGGTTTGCAAAGCGCTGCGCAGACGGATTGCCTTGCGATGGGCGATGCGGACGTCGGACCATGCGGTCATGGTGTCCCGTGCGACCCAGAAACAGTTTTCGGATGACCTCGGCGTGAGGCCGTCTCTGTTCACTGTGGTCCCCAACGGCGTGCCCGTCCTAACAGGCGATGCATCTGCTGTGCGTAAAGAGTTCGGTATCGAGGAGGGGGAGTGCGTCCTCGTTGCCGTCGGAGTACTCGAGAAGCACAAAGGGCATCGAATCCTGTTGGAGGCGTTGACCCGCCTTGAACGCGATGGCCTTGGGGTCCCGTGGAAGTTGATCATCGCTGGCGGTGGCGGTGGTGATGAGCACGACTCAATGCTGGAGTATATTCGAGCGCACGGAATAGGCGATCGCGTCCACATAGTGCTCAACCGGAACGACGTCGCGGATCTATTGGCGTTGGCCGACGTCTTCGTGATGCCGTCCCTGTGGGAGGGGCTGCCAATGGCTGTTCTAGAGGCGATGTTGGCGCGAAAGGCTATTGTGGCATCGGCAATCGCTGGAATTCCCGAAGCAATCATCAACGGCCGCGAAGGCTTGCTTGTGACTCCGGGAGAGGTAGCTCCGCTCGCGGACGCGCTGCGCATTGTGCTTACCGACCCGAAACGTCGCGCCGAGCTGGGTGATGCGGCGGTAGCGCGTGCAGAGCAGGATTTTACGGTCGCCGTGATGGCCGATCGGTATGAGGCGCTCTACATGAGCGCTTACAGAGAGCGCACGCTACCGGCGCTTCGCGCGCGAGCTGTGTAGATCGAGCAGGGGAAGCCGCAGCACAACCTTTCGCGCGGTGTTGTCCCCAGTCCTGAGTTCATTCACCTCATTTTCTAGGTTGCTTCAGGGCTGGCACATGGGCCATTACACGGCGCCAATAGCACGGTCAATAGATCCAATAGCATGGTCAACACATATACATGAGCATTGAGCGCAGTTCAGCAGTTCGCCGTCTTCTCGTCATCACCTACCACTTCCCGCCGGACGGATCCGTCGGCGGCCAGCGTTGGGGAGGGCTATCCAAGTATTTGGCGCGATTAGGTTGGGAGGTACACATCGTAACGGCGGCCGCGCCCGGCGAAAAGCCAGATGCCCCCGGCGTGCACCGACACGTCCGTCAACGACGGCGGACACTCGATGACATCTATAAGTCTGGCGCGCGTCGGTTCAGGAAATCGCCAGACGTACAGCCGCCGTCGCTCGCCGCAGATCCGGGCAGGGTGCCACGCTCCTCGGCGTTGTTTCCGCTGGCGGCCGTACGCAGTATTTCGCCGGTCTGTTGGCGACTCAGGGTCGTGACGCAAAATTCTGGATCGACATGCGCGATCCGTGGTCGATGACGCACCAGATGCACTTGGCTGAGGATTGGCTTATTCGCGGCGAACGGTCTTTTCTCCGCCGGCTCGAGCATTTCGTCCTCCAACGGGCTGGAAGGGTCCTCGTGAATACGCAAGAATTCGCGTCGGTTCTAAAAGCAGACGAGCCAAACCTGGACGTGCTCTGGTTTCCGAACGGCATTGACCTGGAACAGCTGCCGGCGCGCGAAGAAAGCGCTGTCGAGAAGTACTCCATCTCGCACGTGGGCACCCTCTACGCCAAGCGCAATCTATCCTCCGTGTTCGCCGCGATGCGGGCACTATTGCGCGACCGACCGGAAGCGGCGGCGATGCTCAGGCTGAATATCGCCGGCCCTCTTGAGTCTCCACATCGAGAACGAATGCACGACGAGATTGCTGCCGCCGGTCTCACCTCCTTGGTGAACATCCTCGGTGTGATTCCGCACGCCAAAGCCCTGGAGCTGCTGGCCCATTCGCACATCGCGCTGGTGCTGGCCCAGGATCAGCCCATGTGCGTACCCGCAAAGGTGTACGAGTCGGTGGGGCTCGCTGTTCCCACTCTGGTGATCGCGGAGGGCGGGAGTGCCGCGGCGCGTGAAGCGCGGCGAATCGGTGCAATGACGCTCGATGGCGGCGACGTCGATGGCATGCGGTCATTGATGGAAGAGATGCTGGCCGGCCGGGTACCAACCAGTATCAAGCCGCGGACACCGATCTCCTACGAGGACCTGGCAACCAAGATGGACCGTCTCCTTCGAGATGCGATCACTCAGTGAGAAGGCCGCGATTCCGTCACGGGCGTTGCTAAGAAAGACTGTCCAACCGCGCGCCGATTTAGCGACCATCAACGCCGGCAAGACGGCGCGCCGCCGAATTGCGCTCGCCGCGCTCCCCGTGATTTCAGGTCCACTCTGTAATGGATATTCGCAACGGTTCGCTCAGTTCGAGCGGCACGCACTGAACCGATGCATTATTTTCTGCAATCGATTTGGCTCACGGACTCCGACTCCCCAGCGAAATCTATGTCATTTGAGTTTCAGACCGTCGATCCACAAAGCGTTCGTGACGAGGTAGTCAATTTCTTCTGGCAGCACCGGAAATGGCCTGGCGAAACGCGCGAGAACTACTACGAGATTTGGGACTGGCGATACAGTTCTTTGTCAGAAGGTCCGGCATTGGTGCATATCGCCCGGTTGAGAGAGACTGGCGAGATAGTCGGTCATATCGGTGTCTACCGGCGGACTTTTCGGTTCGGCGACGCCACTTTGCGCGTCGGCATCCCCGGGAATCTCTTCGCACACCCGCAATGGCAAAGTACTATTGTCGGCGTCCGGCTTGTCATGTTCCTGCGGTCTCTGATACAACGCGGCGAGTTTGACGCTATCCTCGGATTTGGCAATGAAGTCGCTAACGGGATGCTCGCCCACTTCGGTTTCGCGCAGCTTGGCACCATGCGCACCTACGTCGATGTTCGAGACGTGGAACCCTTGTTGCGGCGCCGCAATCCTGTACTCACGATGATGGCCCCGCTCATCAACACCGTAACCTCTGTCCGGCGCGATCTGAAGGCTCCGCGGCGTGCGGAGCGAGGCACGAATCTGGAAGTGAGGCAGCTCACACCCGAACAGATCCTCGAGATCGATCGCTCGCATTGGGCGCCCACCGACCGACTCGTTGCGTGGGACAGTAACCGGTTTCTCGCACAGCGGTATTTGATGGAGCCTCAAACTTCGCGGGCTATGCACGGTCTGTTCAATGTTTCGACCGATACGATTGAGGCGTTCGTGGTCTCGGACAGCACGACTCGAATCAAGGTGTGGGATTGTCAGGTGAACCCGATCACAATAGACCCTCCGTCCGCCATTGCTGCCGTTGCCACGGCAAGTTGGCCCAACGCCGAGACGATACAGGTGCCAACAATACCGCAGACGCGACTCGCCCGCGATTTGGTTGCCGCTGGGTTTCTCGACAGGCGCTCGGAAGATCTGACAGAAGCGAATACCTACGTGTCGGCATACTGGCTGCCGGCCAGTCCCCACGCCGCAGTCCTGAGTGACTCAAGCTCCTGGAATATCTGGATCGGCAGCCGCCACTACTAAGGGTGGTGGGTTGTAGCGGGGATGCCACGAAACCGTAGCGCCCGATATCGTCGAAACCGACGGCTTCGCCTCAAGCGCGCCTTTGTCGGTGGAGACTGCGCCCTGGTGCCGCGCACACAGATTGCTTTCCCGTACGTATGCGTAAGCACACCAATTCGAGGGCTTCCTGTTGCCAACCAACCTAAGATTCCTGCCCGGCCCGGGCGTACCGGGGCTCGTAAGCATCATCATCCCCTGTCACAACAGGGCGAACATTGTGCGCGAGACCATCGACAGTGTGCTGGACCAAACGTACAAGAAATTCGAGATCATCCTGATCGACGACGGGTCGACAGATAATACTCGCGAGGTCATCTCAGCCTACGATGACCGGCGCATTCGTTACTTCTATCAGGCAAATGGCGGCCTCTCGGCGGCTCGCAACTCCGGACTGGATGTAGCAACCGGTGAGTTCATCGCATTTCTGGACTCGGATGATCTCTGGCTGAAGTGGAAGCTTACTGCTCAAATGGAGATCTTCAGGCGCCATCCCGAGGCCGGTCTGATCTGGTCCGACATGAGCACTTTCACCAGGCTCGGGGAGATCGACGACGAGCGGCACTTGCGGAACTATTACTCTGCTTACGGCACCGTGAACTTTGAAGAGACTTACTGGCGTGGCGGTAAACTTTCGGACCTCGTGCCCGATGTGACTGACAGTCTCGCGACCTCTCCATATTACGTGGGCGATGTCTTCGATCACATGTTCAGCGGCAACCTAGTGCATCCCTCCACCGCGATTGTGCGACGCGAAAGACTCCGGATGTCTGGTCCCTTTGAGCCAGAGATCACCGGTTTTGGGGCCGAAGACTATCACTTCTATTTCCGTATCTGTTCGCACGGTTCTGTGGCTTTCCTCGATGCACCGACGACGCTGTACCGCATCCATCCGGCGCAAATGAGCACGTGCAACCGGCTTCACGAGGCAAGAGCCAACCTTAACGTTGTCTTGCATTGGCTGGAGCGGGGTCCACGAAGCCTGCCACAGCGTGTGATCCACCAGAGTCTTGCCAGCTCACATGCGTGGGTTGGGACAGAGGAGCTGTACGCCGGCAATCGCCACGCCGCGATGCGCCATCTTTGGCAAAGCCTTCACTTGCAGATAAATCCGTCGACGGTGCGCCTGCTCGTTGTGAGCTTGATACCGATGCGTGCCGCGCAGATGTTGCGTTTAGTCAAGCGTGTAATAATGAGTCCGATCGCGCGCCAGCTCACTTGTCTGGCCCTGTTTCTGTCGGATGATACAAACCCTCTCGCGCTCGTGCTCGACTTCATCCCGTCGGATCTGGTGTCCACCGTGTAATGCCGCTGCACCATTTGTTGGGAAGGTCGGCCTTGTTCATCATCGGGCTGTGGAGCGGCGGGGGTTTTTTCATCCTCACTTATTTCGGCCTTCGCTGGGACCGGACTGAAGAGAAGAAAGTTGTCCGGTTCGCGACGCATGCCGAGCAATCGTTGAGGCCAGTAGCGAGTGAGTATGAGAGCAGGTTGACGCCGAGCTGGATCGCGGCTTCTAGACTATTAGGAAGTGCTCCGTCGTCAGCGCCACGGACAGAATCTAATCAGCGTTTCGAGCGGATCCGATCAGCGGCCTTGATCCAGTTTTGCGCTCCATCCGAGGCCCGTCTGGTGAGTGTGGTGATTCCCACTTACAATCGTGCGCACATCATCGCACGCGCGATCGAGAGTGCCCTTGCACAGACCTACCGTAAGGTGCAAGTGATAGTCGCCGACGATGGATCCTCTGACAACACGCGAGCGGTGGCCGAAGCATTTGGTCCGCGCGTGACTTTTGTGCGCCAGGCGAACGCGGGAGTTTCTGCCGCACGCAACCTCGGAATTCGGCACGCCCGGGGGGAGTTCATCGCCTTTCTCGATTCTGACGACGCGTGGCACCCTTGGAAGGTCGAAGCCCAGATGGCGGCGTTGAAACGGCACCCAGAAGCCGGCTTGGTGTGGACGGACATGTCCGCCGTCGATGAAAGCGATCGCCCCATCGACGCACGTCACCTTCGAGTCATGTACTCGGCCTATCAGCTGGTTGATATCGAGAAGACGCTGCGCCAGGTCGACACTCTCGCTGCGCTAAGCGCGCATGTCCCCGCGGAGCTATTGCCGGGCGAAGTGCGCGAAGGAGATCTTTTCAGCGCGATCCTCCTCGGAAACCTGATTCACACGTCGACTGTTTTATTCCGGCGCTCGTGGTGCGAACAGACCGGTGGCTTCGACGAGTCGTTTGCAAGGGCCGGCGAGGATTACGAATTCTATATAAGACTGTGCTCGCCCGGTCCGGTGATCTTCATTGACGCACCCTCCACGATTTATCGAATTGGCGGCGCTGATCAGCTCACGGCACCCTCGATGATGCTCGAGATTGCCCGCAACGACTTGCGGGCAATTCAGAAATGGATCTCTCAATCGGGGTCGCACATTCAGTTGCCGCCACAAATATTGCGTCGCAGACTCGCAGAATCGTTCGCATGGGTGGGCGAGGCCGAGCTCGAAGCTGGCCACCGTTGGCCTGCGGCCCGACGACTTTCGGAGAGCCTGGCGACGCTGCCCAGAGCGGATCGGCGCGCTGTCCTCCTCGCTAGTTGCGCCCTTCCTTCGCCCGTGCGCAATGGGTTGCGCTTCGCGCGGCGCGCCCTGCTCATGCAGGATGAATCGCCAACCGGCAGAGGGTCGCCGACATGACAAGGACTCGCTGAGCCTACCAAGCGCCGCTGGGGTACCCGGCAAGCTCCGCGAACTGATTCGTCGTGTCCGGCTGGCCAGAATCATCGAGGGCGGAGCTATCGGCGTTGCGCTGTGGTGCATGCTGTTCGCATTCGCGTTACTTCCTGGCATCCTGTCCGACACTCCGGGTGTCTTGCTTTTCGGACTAGTCGGTGCGGCGGCCCAAGCCAGTCGAGTCCGTCGCGGCCTGGTGGTAATACTGGTTCTCGCCGCAGCAGTGGTGGTTGTCGTGACGCAGACGCCTCTATCGAATCTCCTTGCTGCGAGGTGGGTGCGTGCGGATCAATTTCCCGATTCGGGCGTCTCCGCCGTCGTGGCACTTAGCGCGGGTCTCAATCCGGACACAACGATTAACGGCGAGGCCCTCGACCATTTAATCAACGGCCTCGAGCTGGTGCGGGCTGGCAAGGCGAGCGTGCTGGTCACCACGACTGTCGAAGAACGATTTCCGTCCGGAGTTGTGAAGAGCACAGTAGATCAGTCGCGAATCGTTTCTCTTTTCGGCGGCAACACGAAGTGGATCAGCACGTCAGATGTCAAATCGACCAGAGACGAAGCGCTAAGGTCGGCCGAGCGGTTATTGCCGACTGGCATGCGCCGGATCGCGGTCGTTGCCTCCCCGATGCATACGCGGCGTGCGTGCGCCGCATTCGAAGCGGTCGGCTTTGAGGTCACCTGTGTTCCGGCCCGGATACGCTCTGCCGGTGGCCAGCACCCCGGGCCATGGCCGGCAGACCGTCTTAAGGTTTTTGGCGACTGGGTCTATGAAGTTGCCGCCACCGCAAGATATCGCGCGAGCGGCTGGCTCGGTTCTCCACCACCTGAGCGAGCAGCTCGCCAGCAGTAACCCTACCGATCGCCTACAACTGAACCGAGGGAAGGGTCTGAGGGGCTGTTGCAGCCGCGCGACACACGTGGCGAACAACCAATCCTACGCGCGAAAACCGAGTTCGATATCCCCGCGTAACTATAACTGAGCGAATAACTTAGGCCCGCCGAGATACGTTGTTGGGGCGCCACCCCAGACGGCGTCGCCCTTGCACTGCGCGACCTCAGTTGACGACCCTCAAAATCTGACCGAGCCTAGATCCGCCGCCAGCGATGAAAAATACAAACGATTCCAAGACGACCGTAAAGCAAGCGCCACTTCGCGTCGGGCTTATTGGCGCAGGACAAATGTCACAGCAACATGCGCGAGCAATTGCGCGCCTGCCCGGCCTTGCCACTGTTACTGCCATCGCAGATCGAGACGTTGCGGCAGTCGAAGCAATTCGGCGCATACACCCAAATGCGAGTTGCCATTCGTCGCTCCAGGAGCTCCTCGCGGCA
>WNGI01004148.1_pt1 | contig 28784 bp, 26 predicted proteins | sample 5400621 | NCBI WGS metagenome assembly WNGI01 (sample SAMN13153374, study PRJNA577476) | soil metagenome | isolation source: 20 cm soil or saprolite under Garry oak tree replicate 1 | place: USA:California | collected 2016-06-15
CCCGAGACGGCCTCGCGCTTCGGCGTCCGGAGTATCCCGACGCTGCTGCTCTTCAAGGACGGCCAGCTCGTCGATCGGCTGGTCGGCGCCCAGCCGCGCGGCGCCATCGAGGCGCGGCTCCATCCGCTTCTCACCGGTGTCACCGCGCCATGAGCCGCCACGCCGGACCGCCGGGCGCTCCCGACGCCCCCGCCGTCCCCGAGCCGACGTTTGCCGAGCGCGCGCGTACCCTCGTCGACCAGGCGCGCAGCGGGTCGCTCGCCACCGTCTCGCGCAAGCATTCCGGGCATCCGTTCGCCTCGGTCATGCCCTACGCGCTGGACGCCGAGGGCCGCCCGCTCGTTTTGATCTCGTCGATGGCCGTCCACACGCAGAACCTCCACGGCGACGCGCGTGCCAGCTTGCTCGTGACCCAGCCCGGCGGAGCGAGCGACCCACTTGCTGCCGGCCGCGTGACGCTGATGGGCGAGGCGTCGCGCGCCGGCGACAGCGATCTGGCCGCCGTCCGCGCCGCCTATCTCGAGCGCCACCCCACCGCGCGGTACTGGGCGGACTTCGACGACTTCAGCTTCTGGAGGCTCGAGGTTTCCGACGTCTACTTCGTGGGAGGCTTCGCCGCGATGGGATGGGTCGACGCTGCCGACTATCGTCGGTCCCGGCCCGACCCGCTCTCCGACGCGGCGGCCGGGATCATGGAGCACATGAATCGCGACCACGCCGACGCGCTCGTCGCGTACGCGCGCTTCTTCGCCGGCGCCGAGGCCGACGAAGCGTCGATGACCGCCGTGGATCGGCTCGGCTTCAAGCTGCACCTGCGCCAGGGCGGCCGGCGCTGGAGCACGCGCATCGCGTTTCCGCGCGAGGTGAGGACGGCGGACGACAGCCGCGTCGTGCTCATCGAGATGCTCAAGCAGGCCCGCGGCCAGTCCTGATCCGGGCGGCGCGGATCGCCTCCCACACGCGCTGCGGCGTGAGCGGCATGTCGAGATCATCCACTCCGAGCGGCGCCAGCGCGTCGAGGACCGCGCTGACGAAGGCGGCCGGCGCGCCGATCGTTCCCGACTCACCGCAGCCCTTCGCGCCCAGCGGATTGTGGGTGCAGGGCTGGCTCTCGTCCACCTCGGTGGCGAATGACGGGAGCGCGTCGGCGCGCGGCAGCGCGTAGTCCATGAACGAGGCCGAGAGGAGCTGAGCCGTCTCGGCGTCGTACGCGCAGCCTTCGAGCCACGCCTGCCCGAGCCCCTGGGCGAGGCCGCCGTGTACCTGGCCTTCCACGATCATCGGATTGACGACGACACCGACGTCGTCCACGACCCAGTAGCCCACGAGCCGGATCTCGCCCGTCTCGGGATCGACCTCGACCTCGGCGACATGCGCCCCGTTGCTGAACGCAAAGTTCGGCGGGTCGTAGAACACGGATTCTTGAAGACCCGGCTCGACGCCGTCGGGAAGGTTGTGGCCGAGGTGGGCGGCGCGCGCGACTTCGGCGAACCGCACCTGGCGGTCGGTGCCCACGACGCGAAACGTCCCGTCGCGGAACTCGACGTCCGGCTCGGCGGCTTCCATCACGTGAGCTGCGAGGCGCCGCGCCTTGGCGAGGACCTTCCGGGCGGCGCCGTCGAGCGCCGAGCCGCCGACGGCGATCGAGCGCGAGCCGAAGGTGCCGGTGCCGTGCGGCACCATGGCCGTGTCGCCCTCCACGATCTCGATGCGATCGAGGGCGACGCCGAGGCGGTCGGACAGGATCTGTGCGAACGTCGTGGCATGGCCCTGCCCGTGATTGTGAGTCCCGAGCATGGCGCGCACGCCGCCGGTCGGGTCCACGCGCACCTCGGCCGACTCGAAGAATCCGACACGCGCACCGAGGGCACCCGCCAGGCGCGAGGGCGCCACGCCCGATGACTCGACGAAGCACGCGATCCCGAGGCCGCGCCGCCGGCCGTAACGGGCTGCGTCCTGACGCCGCGTCTCGAAGCCGTCGTACTCGGCGGCCTTCAGCACGCGAGCGAGGATTCGCGGAAAGTCGCCGCAGTCGTAGACGGGTCCGATCGGCGTCCGGTACGGCATGGCCTCGGTCGGGATCAGGTTGCGGCGCCGGATCTCGGCGCGGTCCAGGCCGCACGCGGCCGCCGCGCGATCGGCCAGGCGCTCGAGGACATAACAGGCCTCGGGCCGGCCCGCGCCGCGATAGGCGTCGGTGGGCAGCGTGCTGGTGAAGACGCCGGTCACCTCCACGTGGATGGCCGGCGTGCGATAGACGCCGGCGAGGAGCGCCGTGTAGATCGCGCTCGGGATCGCGGCGCCGAACGTGGACACGTAGGCGCCGATGTTGGCCAGCGTGTGGACGCGCAGCCCCAGGAATCCGCCGTCGCGGTCGAGGGCCAACTCGGCGGTGGTGAGGTGATCGCGGGATTGGGTATCGGCGACGAAGCTCTCGCTCCGCGTCGCCACCCACTTGATGGAGCGGCCGAGTCGCCGCGCCGCCCACGCCACGATCGTCTCCTCCGGGTAGTGCTTGCCCTTGTACCCGAAGCCGCCACCCACGTCCGGCGCGATCACCCGCACGCTGCCCTCGGGAAGACCGAGCTCAACGGCCACCGCGCGCCGGATGAAGTGAGGGACCTGCGTCGCGGAATAGAGCGTGAGCGCACCGTCGATGGTGTCGGGGACGGCGATGACGGCGCGCGGCTCGATGGCGGCTCCGGCCAACCGGTTGTTGATCAGCTCGAGGCGGACGGTGCGCGTGGCCCGGGCGAACGCCGCCTCGACAGCCGCGGCGTCGCCGCGCGTCCAGCGGAAGCAGACGTTTCCCGGCGCGTCGGCGTGGAGGGCCGGCGCACCGGTCGCGATCGCGTCGCGGGCGCTGACGACGGCACCCAGCGGCTCGTAGTCGATGGCCACGTGCTCGGCGGCGTCGGTCGCCGCCGCGACGCTCTCGGCGATGACCACCGCGACCGGCTCGCCCACGTGACGGACCGTGTCGCGCGCGAGCGCCCAGCGCGGCGGCTCGGCCATGGGCGGACCGTTCGGAGCCCGGATCGGCCAGAAGCACCGCAGCGGACCCACCTCGTCGGCAGCCATGTCACGGCCGGTGAGCACGGCCACAACTCCTGACCGGCCCGCGGCGGCCGACGTGTCGAGGGCGACGATGCGCGCGTAGGCGTGAGGCGAGCGCACGATGTGACACGCGAGCTCGCCCGGCACGGTGAGGTTGGCGACGAAGCGCCCGCGCCCCGTCAGAAAGCGCGGGTCCTCGCGTCTGCGGACAGCCGCGCCGATGCCTTCGCGTCGCGGCACTGCGCTAACCGAGCTCCTCGCGGAGCAGCTCGAGACGCTCGTACACGGCACGGTCGGTGACGACGAACAGGTCGGCGTTGCCGCCACGCGCCTGGTGCGAGGCCCACGTCCAGTGCGGGATCGTGAAGACGTCGTGCTTCGACCACTCGAACGTCGCGTCGCCGATCGTCGAGCGGCCCTCGCCTTCGACGACCAGACAGACGGCGTTGTGCGTCGTCCGTTTCCTCCGGCTCGAGACGCCAGGGGTGAGGCGCACCGCGTAGCAGTCGAGCGTGGGCATGACGCTGCCGCCCGTCAGTGGATCGACGTAGCGCACGGTCAGCGTGTCGTCGGCGCCGGGTGACACCTCACCGAGCCGGCGACGAGTGACCTCACCGGAATGGCGATAGCCGGACTCGTTGCCTTCGTCCACCTTGAAGAACTCTGCGTCGTCGCGGCGGCCGGGCTCGAAGAAGCTCGCGTCGAGCGTGTTGATCAGCGGCATGTTGGCGGCGTCGAACCAGATGGTCCGGTGATCGCTCTCGTTGATGTGGCCGTGCCAGCACAGCGGCGGCGTGAGGATGAGGTCGCCGGGGCGCATGGCGAGCCGCCGGCCGTTGACGACGGTGACCGCGCCCTCGGCACGCGTCGAGAACCGGATGGCGGCCGCCGTGTGGCGGTGAGGCACCGCGTGATCGCCAGGCTCGAGCACCGTGAAGGCCGCGATGAGATTGCTCGTGGTCACGGTCGCCCCACCGAAGGCGGGGTTGGCGAGGATGATCGCGCGACGCTCGACGTCGTCGATGGGCACTTCCGCGGCCGCTCGCGCCGTGAGTGGCTCGAGGTCGCGCCAGCGCCAGAGAAAGGGCGCGTCCTGCGCGTTCGGCGCGACGGGCGTGATCCGCTTGTAGCGGTCCCACAGCGGATGGAAGTTCGCGGACTCGAGTGTCGAGATGAGCGCGGCGTCCGGTCGCTCAGCGGTCGAGACGAGCTTGGCCATGGCGTCTCCTCAGCTCCGCGTGACGCGACTGATCGCGTCGTCCACGTTCGCGGGATCGATGATCACGTGCTTGATGAAGACGCGCTGTTCGGTGCGCTCGCCCTTGAGATAGGCGGCCAGCACGTCGACGCCCAGCCGGCCCCAGAGCACGGGGTTCAGCTCGACCGTCATCCCCACGTTGCCGTCCTTCACGGCTTTGAGCGCAGGCGGCACGCCGTTCATCCCCGTCACGATCGTCTTGCCGACCCGCCCGCTCGCCGCCACCGCCTGGGCCGCGCCGAGCGCGACGTCGTCGTTGGCCGTGTAGATGGCCGCCAGGTCCGGGTGCGCCACGAGCGCGTCCTCGGCCACCTTGAGGCCACGCTCGCGCGTGAGCGCGCCTTCGTTGCGCGCGACCACGCTGATGGACGGATACTTGGCCATCACCTCCAGATAGCCCTCGTTCAGATTGCGGAACGTCGGCGCGCCGGGCGGCCCGCTGATCATCGCGACCTTGCCCTTGCCGCCGATGCGCTGGGCCGTCCAGCTCGCGATGTCGCGGCCGATCTGCTTCTCGTCCATGGCGACGTGCAGCGTCTGGTTCGGCGACGCGGACCCGCGCGCGATGGAGATGATCGGGATCTTGGCCTGGGCCGCCGCGTCGTAGGCGGCATTGACGCCGACCGCATCGATGGGCGAGATCAGCACGCCTTTGACACCCCTGGCGAGCAGATCCTGAACGCCGTTGATCTGGCGCAGCTTGTCCTCGTTGGACGAAACGTAGGCGACCTGCCAGCCGAGCTCCTGAGCGCGCGCGCGGATGCCCTTGAGCATGGCGATGTAGAACGGGTTGTCGTCCTGCGGGAGCGACACGCCGATCGTCACCGGCTGCGCCGTCACCGGCAGCACGGCGAGGCCGAGCATCGTCATCACCAGGGATACGGCGAGAAGCTGCTTCATCAGTCGTCTCCTTGCTCTGTGGTCACCGCTGCGCTCTGCGCTCATCGCGGCGCCTGGCCGTCACCGCCGCCTGAGCCCGCCGACCGCCGCCGCCGCGATGATGACGCCGCCGATTGCGACGCGCTGCCAGTACGAATCGACGTTGAGCAGGTTCAGGGCGTTGCCCAGGACCACCATGATAAAGACGCCGATCACGCTCTTGTAGAGCTGGCCTTCCCCGCCGTGGAGCCCGGCGCCGCCCAGCACGACGGCCGCGATCGCCGTGAGCTCGTAGAATTCGCCCGCGGTCGGCTGACCCGATTGAAGCCGTGCCGCGAGCATTACGCCCGCCACGCCGGCCAGGAGCCCGCACCAGGCATACGTCGACGTGACGATCACGTTCACCCGGATCCCTGAGAGATACGCCGCATCTCGGTTGCCGCCGGTGGCGAAGATCTTCCTTCCGTAGGGCGTGAGGTTCAGCACGCCCGAGAGCACGGCCAGGAGGATCGCCGGCACCCACACGAGGTCGTGAACGCCGAGCACGCGCTCGGCGCCGAAGCGGACGAACGCGTCGGGCAGCCCGAACGCTCCGGAGATCGCCTGGCCGCCGGTGAGCAGGAACACCACGCCGCGGATCAGCACCATCGTCCCCAGCGTCGTGATGAACGGGTTCACGTTGAGCGCCGTGATGGCGAGGCCGTTGGCGAGCCCGACCAGAGCGCCTGCGGCGATACCGGCCGCCACGCCGGCCGCGATGGTCGTCTTCAGCATGACCAGGGCGGCGACGCATCCGGACAGCGCCGCCACCGAGCCGACCGAGAGATCGAAGCCGCCGGCCACGATCACGAACGTCATCCCCATGGCGATGACCGACATGATCGAAGATTGCAGCAGCAGGTTCGTCAGGTTGATGGACGAGAGGAACCGGTCGGTCAGCAGGCTCGTGACGGCGGCGAGAGCGAGCAGCGTGACGAGGGGAAGCTGACCCGTGAGCGTCATCCGTCGCAGCCCAAGTGGCGCCTGCGGCGCGGCCTTGGCGTCGGTGCTCACGCGTCAGCCCTCAAGCGCCGTCCGGAGATGGCGCTCGGTCAGGCCACCCGCAGGCAGCCAGGCCACGACGGCGCCCTCGCTCGTGGACAGCACCTCGCTGAAGTCCGTCGATGCGAAGACCACGCCGCCGCCTCGCGCGGCGAACTCACGGATGAGACGCTGGATCTGACCCTTGGCCTTGACGTCGATCCCCTGGGTCGGCTCGTCGAGCAGGAGCACGGTGACCTCGGCAGCCAGCCAGCGCGCGAAGAGCAGCTTCTGCTGGTTGCCGCCCGAGAGCTCACGGACCGGACGATCAGGGTCGCGAGGGCGGATGTCGAGAGCGTCCATCAGCGCGCTCACGATGGCGTCGGCGGCGGCGCGGCTCCACCACACTCCGCCGGGGCCCCGGCCGGCGCGGTCGAGAGCGGCGAGCAAGATGTTGTCGCGAACGCTCGCGCCCTGGACGATGCCCTGAGCGCGGTCGGCGCCGACGTACCCGAGGCCGGCCTCGACCCCGTCGGCGGGCCGACGGAGCAGTCGGCGGCGGTCGCCGCGTTCCACGGTGATCCTGCCCGCGGCGCCGAAGAGACGGCGCAGGACGCGGTCGGCGCCGCTGCCGAGGAGCCCGGCGATCGCCAGGACCTCGCCCCCGGCGACGCTGACGCCCTCGCCAGCGAGGAGCGGCGTGCCGACCGGCCGGCGTCGATCCACGCTCGTCGCCTCGACGTCACGGCCCGTGATGTGACGCACGAGGCTCGTGAGATCGAAGGCCGACCGCTCGATCGTCGCCACGGCCCGGCCGTCGCGGAGCACCGTGCACCGGTCGCCCAGCTCGAGGACCTCCTCGAGGCGGTGCGAGATGTAGATGATCCCGACGCCGTCACGCTTCAGCGCGGCGATCGTCTCGAAGAGCCGGCGGACTTCGCGCGCCTCGAGGGCGGCGGTCGGCTCGTCGAGGATCAGCACGCGCGCGCGGCGGCTCAGGGCTCGCGCGATCGCCACGAGCTGGCGCTCGGCGTGCGCCAGCGCATCGACGCGTATGTCGGGGTCGCCGCGGAAGCCGAGACGGGCGAGCAGGACACCCGCCCGCTCGTACATCGACCGCCGATCGACCACCGGGAGGCCGAGCCGCCGCCGGAAGGGCAGGTGACCGAGCATCACGTTCTCCGCCACCGAGAGCGCGGGGACCAGGCGCAGCTCCTGCGGGATCAACGCGAGCCCGGCGCCGAGCGCCTCGCGCGGGTCGCCGAATCGGCGAGCGACACCATCCACGAAGATGCGTCCGGTGTCGGCCTGGTGGATGCCGGCGAGGATCTTGATCAGCGTGGATTTGCCGGCGCCGTTCTCGCCGACGATCGCGTGGACTTCGCCCGCTGCGAGCTCGAGCGAGACCTGGTCGAGAGCCTGAGTGGCGAAGAAGCGCTTGCTGAGCCGCTCGGCGACGACCACCGTCACCGCGCGACGCGCGGCACGATCATCTTGGGATCGACGACCCGTCCGCGCTCGATGATGACGTCGCCGTCGAGCATCACCGTGCAGTCCCGCATCGGCACGTCGTAGTGTCCCTTCGTGGCTCGGTTGCCGCCGCCCTGGGTGTTGGGGCCGGTCGAGAACAGGAAGTTGCCGGCGAACGCGCGCGCCCCGGCGTGATGGCGATCGGGCTCGTCTCCGTGGAGCGCGATGTCGTACCAGCGCGCCTGGGGATTGAGGCCCCAGCCGAGGTGCGACACCGCGTGGCCGTCCAGGTCGTCCGGCGACTGGCGATTGTCGTCGAGCCACTCGGTCATGAGCTTGGCGTCGAGGCCGCCCTCGATCTTGCGGATGAAGCCGCCCGCGATGTGCAGTCGGACCTCGTCGTGGACGTAGCGGCAGTACGGCAGGACGACGACGTCGCCCGGCTGCAGCACGACCACGCCATGCGCCGAGCCCTCGTTGGGAAACGTGTGCACCATGCCGGCGCCCCAGTGGTCGAAGCGTCCCGGTAATTCGGCAAACCCGTACTGCGCCATCACAGGGTACGCGCCGCACTGCACGCTCAGATCGGTGCCGGCGTCGCTCACGACGCGCATGACCCGGGCGCGGGCCAGCCGCTGCTCGGCGTGAAGCACGGCGTCCTTGAGACCGGGGGGCGACATCAGCCGCTCGAGGTCGTCGGGCCCGTCGATGATCATCAGCACGCGCGTGCCTGCGGATCTCACCTCGGCGAGCCACCTCGTGAAGAGGGGAATGTGCAGGCAGATCAAAAGATCGATCGCCTTGAGCGCGTCCACCGTGCCCTTGCACCGGCCGACGGTGGCCACGCCCACGCGGTCCCAGGAGGGCACCGCGTTCACGCACATCTCGTAGATGTCGGCGCCGAGCGCCTGGGCGGCGGCGAAGGCCGCCGAGACGTACTCGCGGCGCGAGGCCAGATCGCTGAGGACGGTGATCGTCTCACCCGGACGCACGTTGCACAGCTCGAGCTCTGCGCGGAAGAGGGAGGCGAGCGTGGCCGGATTGAGGATCTGAGGCCGCATCCAAGACCTCCGAGTGCCGGGATGATGCGCGCGCGGGCCGCTGGAAGTCAACTTGACACGTTTCACCGTTCGGCACTAGCGTACGCAGCACATCCCAGGAGGCCACGATGATCCGCGTCAGCGTGCTGTACGCCAACGAGCCCGGGAAGAAGTTCGATCACGACTACTACAAGAACCGCCACATGCGGCTGGTGAGCGAGCGGCTCAAGGACGCCGGGCTCGTCCGCTACGAGGTCGACAAGGGCATCGCGGGCGGCGCTCCCGGTGCACCGGCGCCGTTCATCAGCGCCGGCCATCTCTACTTCAACTCGCTCGCCGATTTCCAGAAGGGGATGGGCGCCCACGGCAAGGAGCTGATGGCCGACATCCCGAACTACACCAACATCGCGCCGCAGATCCAGATCAGCGAGGTCGTGGTGTAGCGTGAGCGCGCCGGCGAACGCTTACGACGTCGTGGTCGTGGGTGGCGGTAACGCCGCCCTCTGCGCCGCGCTCTCGGCACGCGAGCACGGCGCGCGCGTGCTCGTGCTGGAAAAGGCGCCGGAGGAGTGGCGCGGCGGCAACGGGTTCTTCACCGCGGGCGGCTTCCGCTTCGCGTTCTCCTCGTTCGAGGAGCTGTGCGCGCTCGTCGGCGACCTCTCCGACGAGGAGACGGCCGCCATGGAGGTGGAGCCCTACACCGAGGAGATGTACTACGACGACCTGATGCGGGTGACGGAGGACTGCGCCGATCCGGACATGGCCATGCTCCTCGTCCGCCAGTCGCAGCCGACCGTGCGCTGGATGAGGGAGCGTGGCATCCGCTGGATCCCGATGTTCGGCCGCCAGGCCTACAAGGTCGGCAACCGCTTCCGCTTCTGGGGCGGCCTCGTGCTCGAAGCGGTCGGCGGCGGGCCGGGCCTCATCGACATGGAGTACCAGTCGGCGGCCAAGGCCGGCGTCACCGTTCGCTTCCAGGCCAAGGCCATGCGGCTCGCCGTCGACGATCGCGGCGCCGTCACGGGCGTCGTCGTGCGCACGCCGCAGGGCATGGAGACGATCGCGACGCGCGCGGTCGTGCTCGCTTCCGGCGGCTTCGAGGCCAACACCGAGATGCGCACGCGGTATCTCGGCCGCAACTGGGAGCTGGCGCGCGTGCGAGGGACGCCCTACAACACGGGGGACGGCATCCGGATGGCGCTCGACATCGGCGCCCTGCCGTGGGGCCACTGGAGCGGCTGCCACGCGGTGCAGTGGGATCTCAACGCGCCCTGGCACGGCGACCGCAAGGTCGGTGACAACTTTCAGAAGCACTCGTACCCGCTCGGCATCATCGTGAACCTGCGCGGGGAGCGCTTCGTGGACGAGGGCGCCGACTTCCGCAACTACACCTACGTCAAGTACGGCCGCACCATCATCGAGCAGCCGGGCCGCGCCGCGTTCCAGATCTTCGACCAGAAGGTGGTGGCGCTGCTGCGCGAGGAGTACCGCATCCGCGAGGTGACGAAGGCCGAGGCCATGACGATTCGCGAGCTGGCGAGCAAGCTGGAGATCGACGTGGACGGGCTCGTGCGGACCGTCGAGGCTTTCAACAAGGCCGTCGTGGTCGCGCCGTTCAATCCGGCCATCAAGGACGGCAAGGGGACTCGGGGCATCACGCCCCCGAAGTCCAACTGGGCCCAGCCGCTCGACACGCCGCCGTTCGTCGGCTACGCCGTGACGACCGGCATCACGTTCACCTTCGGGGGCCTTCGGATCACGTCCGATGGCGAGGTGGTGGACTGCGAGCAGCGAACGATTCCCGGGCTCTTCGCCGCCGGCGAACTGCTCGGCGGGCTCTTCTATCACAACTATCCGGGCGGGGCGGGGCTGATGGCCGGCGCCGTCTTCGGTCGGATCGCGGGGCGGTCGGCGGCCCGCGCGGCGGCCAGTTAGCGTCGGCGGCGCGTGACGGCGCCGCGACGCTCGGAGGCATGACGGCGGAACCGCCGGCCGGCTTTTCGTATCATCCCGAGTTCCTCACGACGTCGGAAGAGGAGGCGCTCGCCGAGGAGATTCGCCGGCTCGAGTTCGGCGAGGTGCGCTTGCGCGGCGTCGCGGCTCGCCGGCGGGCGGCTCACTTCGGCTGGCGCTACGGCTACGAGTCCTGGAAGATCGAGCCCGGCCCGCCGCTCCCGGAATTCCTCGCGCCGTTGCGCGCTCGTGCCGCCGCGCTGATCTCTCTCGATCCCGACGCGTTCGCCGAGGTGCTGATCAACGAGTACCCGGCCGGCGCCGGCATCGGCTGGCATCGTGACGCGCCGCAGTTCGGGCCGGTGGTCGTCGGGGTGTCGCTGCTGGGCGCGTGTCATTTCAGATTTCAGCGCGGGCAGGGAACGGCGCGCCAGACGTATGCGCAGAGTGTCGAGCCACGGTCGGCCTACGTGCTGGGCGGGGCGGCGCGATCCGCGTGGCAGCACGCGGTCTCGCCGACGAAGACGCTGCGTTACTCGATCACGTTCCGAACGGTGCGGCGGCAGCGCGCCGCCGGCTGATCAGCGCTTCCAGGCCTGACGAACGGCGTCGATCGCCCCCCGCATGGCGTGGCGAACGCGCTCACGATTCGCCTCGGCGTCGGCCAGCAGCAGGATGAACCCTACCGGCGTTCCGCCGAGGAAGACGGATCCGTCGCCGGCGGCGAAGTTCGCCATGAGGAAGCTGCCGCGGCGCAGTCGGGGCCCGCGGACTTCGAGCTCGCGGCCGAGCGTCGCGGCCAGCGCCGACAACGCTTCGACCGGGATGTGAGAGGGCAGCTCGGAGGCGATGAGCAGGCCGTCGGGCGCGACGATGAGCCCGCCGCGCACGTGCTCGACCGTGATCAGCTCGCGCAACAGCGTGCGCAGGTCGCGGCCGCTGGTGGTCGGCGCCGAGTGCCCGACGCCATTGGCCACCGTCATCACGCGACCTGGGACGAGAGCTCGGCCCGGCAGTTCGTCCACACGCGTTCGAGGTGGGTGAGGGCAGCCGCCGTCTCGATGTCTCGTCCGAACGTCAGCGAGAGCATCGCGTCGCCGTCGGTCCGGAGGTACGTCGTTTCGGCGGCGCCCTCGATGATGGCGTGGTGGAGCGCGCCGAGCCCGGCGCGTACGACCAGGGCGGCGGCCAGCCGGTGGAGGTGAGCGGTGCGCGTTGCCAGCTCGCCGCTGCGCGGGCCGCGGGGCTGGGCGAACACGAGCGTGGAATCGGAACGAGCGATCAGGGTCTCGCGGCTCTCCGACGGCACGCGCAGACGGTCGGACTGGACGACCGGCGCCGGACTCGAGGGCCGTGAGGGGCGGGCAGGTACGGCAGTCGTGACGACGGCCAGCAGCGCGGCCGCCTCGGGGAAATCGGGGTAACGACCGAGCGCGCGGCGCAGCAGCTCGGCCGAGCGATCGTTCTCCTCCTGTTCCATCGCGATGCGCGCTAGCCCGAGCAGCGCGCGCGGCTGCACGGGATCGAGCGTCAGCACGCGCTCGAACTCCGCCTTGGCGCGGTCCATCTCGCGGAAGACCGCGTGGAGTGATCCGGCCATCAGGTGGCCGACGATGTTGTCGGCATCGAGCTTGAGGCCGCGCTCGACCAGCTCGACGGCCTCTTCGAAGCGCCCGGCATCGCGGAAGCGGCCGGCCTGGCGGAACATGGCGACGGTGGTCTCCGGCCGCCGCGCCCCGGCCACCGCGTTCAGGAATCGCTTGAAGACCATATGTCACGGGTGCATTCAAAATTCCCGCCAAACTTCTAGGCGACTGGAAATCCAGCGTCCGCGCGGTCGGGCACGCATCATTCAGTGCTTCGCATGCCAGCGTGTCAGGTGACCGCGCAAAGTTGTCACGCGATTCGAGGCTCGACCGCGATCGGCGCAGCGATTTCGGTCCGTGCCGACGAGCCGCAGTCGCGTTTTCCTTGAAGTAACGCCACCTCCGCACCGCCAGCCGGCTTGGCAGATCAGTTGCACAACCGCCCTCCGTCTCACACGGTCGCGGCCGTGTGCCCAGAGGAGGTTTCAGCTCGGGATGGGCAAGGTGATGGTCGTGGACGACGCGTACTCCGAGCTCCAGGTGATGGAGTCGATCCTGAGGGCCGCCGGGCACCAGGTGCTCTCGTACATCGACGGCGAGGACCTCGAGGACAAGATCGCCACGGAGCGGCCCGACGTCGTGCTGCTCGACATCGTCATGCCCAAGCGCAACGGCTACGAGATCCTCCGCGGCCTGCGTCGTGACGAGCGCACGAGGCAGACGCACGTCGTCGTCGTCTCGTCGAAGAACCAGGCGTGCGATCGCGTCTGGGGCCTCCGCCAGGGCGCGGACGACTACCTGCCCAAACCCTTCAGCGCCGACCAGCTGCTCACGGCGATCCGCCGGTTCGTGCGATGAGCGCCACCGCCACCGTCGTCAACACCGCCGTGCTCGAGACCCTCGTCGGCCTCCGCGTCTGCATCTTCACGGTCGGCGCCGAGCCGTTCGCGTTCGACCTGCGCCGCGTGCGCGAGGTCGTCATGCTCGACGAGCTGACGTCGGTGCCGGCGGCACCGCCCCAGATCGTCGGCGTGGCCAACCTGCGAGGCGACGTGTTGCCCATCGTCGACCCCGGGCGTCTGCTCGGCGCGGCGGTCCGGCGCACCGGTCGCCGTCGTCGCGCGCTGGTCGTTGCCGGCGCTGGCGCTCACGTGGGCCTCCTGATCGACGACGTCATCGGGCTCGAGACGTTCGACGACGTCCTCGAGATCGGGGACGCCTCCCACCAACCCTACGTCGCGTGCGCGCTGGGCCGCCTGCGCCGGAGCGATGGCTTCGTCACGCTGCTCGACGCCGACAAGGTCGTGGCGACCCTGCGTCATCGGGAGGCCTGAGATGAAACGGCGCCGCGCGTTAGGGGCCCTCGGGTGGAGCGTCGTCAGCGCGCTCTCCTCGCGCGACACGGCCTGGTCGCAGACGTCGAGCCCGCGCGCGGGCTCACGCGACGCATTCTTGCCCGACCGCACGGCCAGTGCGCCCGGGATCACCACGCGCGACATCCGCATCGGCATGACGGCGGCCTTCAAGGGCGCGAACGCCGGCCTCGGGACCGAGCTCTATCGCGGCGCGCAGGCTTGCTACACCGAGATCAACGCGCGAGGCGGCATCCACGGCCGGATGGTGTCGGTGATCGCGCTCGACGACGGCTACGAGCCGACGCCGTGCATTCGCAACACGATCGACCTCATCGAGAAGGAGCAGGTGTTCTTCCTCTCGAACTACGTGGGCACGCCGACCCTCACCCGGGCGCTGCCCGTCATCAAGCGCTACGCCGACCACCAGGTCGTCCTGGTGGGCAACTTCACCGGGGCGCAGCCCCAGCGCGAGGAGCCCTTCGTCGACCAGGTCTTCAACATCCGCGCGTCGTACCGCCAGGAGATGATGGCCCTCGTCGAGCGCTTCTGGCAGCTGGGCGCGCGGAAGTTCGGCGTCTACTACCAGATCGACGCGTACGGACGCAGCGGTACCGACGGCGTCGCCCGCGGCCTCGCGATGCGCGGCGCCCGGATCGCGGCCGAAGCCACCTACAAGCGCGGCGCGAAGTTCGACGAGGACATGACGCCGGCCGTGAAGGCACTGCGCCAGGCCGGCGTGGATGTCGTGCTGTGTACCGGCGCCTACCAGGGGTGTGGCGCGTTCGTGCGCTCGGCGCGCGACGCGGGCTGGCCCGTCCCCATCTCCAACGTGTCCTTCGTCGGATGCGAGGCGATGCTCAGCCTGCTCGTTACCCACGGCAAGACGAGCGGCCGGGACTACACACAGGCCCTCATCAATTCGCAGGTGGTGCCCTCCTACGACGACGCGAGCCTGCCCGCGGTCGTCGAGTACCGCGCCCTGATGGACCGACACGCGCCGCAGGTCCCGGAAGCGCTCCGCGACGGAAAGTACGCGCCCGAGCCCCACAGCTTCCGCAGCTTCGAGGGATTCGTGAACGCCAAGGTGATCGTGGAGGCGCTCCGGCGGGCCGGCGCGAACCCGACGCGGCCGTCGTTCCGCGCCGCGCTCGAGTCCCTGAAGAACGTCGACCTGGGCATCGGCGCGCCGCTGACGTTCGGCCCCGAGCGTCATCAGGGCCTCGACAGCGTCTACTTCACGCGCGTCGAGAACGGCCGCTGGGTCCCCGTGACCGACTGGTCGGCGGCGGTGAAGGCGTGACGACCGACCGGACGAGGCCGGCGCGCAGCGAGCGCAAGGTCCGCTTCGGACTGCTGCCCAAGATCATCCTCTTCCTCTTCGCCGCCCTCGTGCCGCTGGCCGCCATCACCTGGTACGTCTCGGTCCAGACGCTGCGCCAGAAGATGACCGAGGAGTTCACCTCCAAGGGCATGGCCATCGCCAAGAGCCTGGCCTCGTCGTCGGTGGACCTGCTCCTCACGCGCGACGCCTCGACCGTCCAGAGCGCGATCGACCAGTTCGCGGCCATCAGCGGCGTCCAGTACGTCGTGGTCTACGACGCGGGCCGGCACCTCGTCGCCCACACGTTTGCGCCGCTGGTACCGGCGGGCCTCGTGGAGAAGAACGTCGTGCCCGGCGACGCGGTCCAGCAGGTCAAAGACGTCCAGTACACCGATCCGGTCACGGGCACCGAGAGCCACATCATCGACATCGGTGTGCCCGTCCTGGCCGGCCAGCTCGGGACCGTTCGGGTCGGCATGGACCGGGCGATCATCGAAGCCGCCGCGGCCGGGGCCGGTGAGCGGCTGCTCTTCATCTTCGCCGGCGCGGCCGTCGTCGCCGTGCTGGCCGGCGTGGTCTTCGCCCGCCGGATCAGCAAGCCGATCGGCGCGGTCGTGCGCATCGCCGAGCGCGTCGGTCAGGGCGATCTCTCCAAGCTGGTGCCGGTGGCGTCGCGCGACGAGATTGGCCGGCTCGCCCTCACGTTCAACGACACCGTGGTCCGGCTCCGCTCGCTGGTGCAGACCGAGGCCGAGCGCGACGACGAGCGGCGCAAGCGTGAGGACCTCCAGCGCAACATCACCCGCTTCCTCGACATCGCCACCGAGATCGCGCAGGGCGACCTGAGCAAACGTGGCGACGTGACGTCCGACATCCTGGGCAGCGTCGTCGACGCGATCAACGTCATGGTGGACGAGCTCGGCGCGCTCATCAAGGACGTGCGCCAGTCGGCCCGCCAGGTCTCGGGCAGCGCCAACGACCTGATCGTGACCATGGACCAGATGACGGCGGGCGCCCAGGCCCAGTCGCGCGAGGCGATGGGCGTGTCGAGCGCGATGGAGGAGCTCACGCTCTCGGTGCGTCAGGTCGCCGAGAACGCCGAGGCGTCGGCCAGCGCCGCTCGCCTCACGCTCGATTCCGCGCAGAAGGGCGGTGACGCTGTCAAGGTCGGTCTGGTCGGCATGCAGCGGATCCGCGGCGAGGTGCAGGGCATCTCGAAGAAGATCAAGACCCTGGCCGATCGCTCGCTGGAGATCTCGGAGATCGTCAACACGATCGAGGAGATCTCGTCGCAGACCAACCTGCTCGCGCTCAACGCGGCCATCGAGGCCGCCGGCGCCGGTGAAGCCGGCCTGCGCTTCGCCGTCGTGGCCGAGGAAGTGCGCAAGCTGGCCGAGCGCTCGGCCAAGGCCGCCAAGGACATCGTCGTGCTGATCAAGACGATCCAGACCGAGACGCAGGAAGCCGTGATCGCGATGGAGGACGGCACCAAGGAGGTCGAGTCGGGATATCGCACCGCGGTGCAGACCGGCGAGAGCCTGCGCGACATCGGCGACATCTCTAAGAAGTCTGCCGAGCTGGCCCAGGACATCTCGCTGGCCACCCAGCAGCAGGTGCGTGGCGTGGAGAGCGTGGCCGTCGCCGTCCAGTCCATCGCCGGCGTGGCCGTGCAGACCGAGAAGGGCGTGGTCGAAGCCCGCAAGACGATGGATCACGTAGTCAAGCTCGCGGAGGAACTGATGACGAGCCTCACACGCTTCAAGCTGGCGAATTAGCGGGAAGGACGAACAGCCATGGCGCCCACTCCTACAGAGCTGCAGCGACTGGCCACGGTCATTTCCCGACGCACCGGGATGGCGCTTCCGTCCACGCGTCTGCCGTTCCTCACAGCCCGCGCCCGCGCCGTCATGGCGTGGGCCGGCGCGGACAACTGGGATAGCTGGCTGAGCGAGCTGGAGGCCTCGGCCGGCAACGACGACCGTGTCGGCGAAGCCCTGGACGAAGCGCTCCAGGTGCACGAGACGTGTTTCTTCCGCTATCCCGGCCACCACGCGCTGCTCAGCGACGTGGTGCTGCCCGATTCCCTCGCAGCGGGCGCGACGCGCCTGCGGATCCTCTCGGTCGGTTGCTCGACGGGACAGGAAGCGTACTCGCTGGCGATGACCGCCCGCGAGAACCTCGGCGGCGATGCGCATCGCCAGGTCGAGATCCTCGGCGTGGACGTCGGAAGGGCGGCGCTCGCCGCGGCCCGCCGTGGCGTCTACGGGCCACTGTCGGTGGCCAGCGTGCCTCCGCTCTATCTCGAGCGCTACTTCGAGCCGGAAGGACCGGCCTTCACCGTGCGGCCCGAGCTGCGCGCGATGGTGCGCTTCCTCCGCCACGACATCCGGCGCGAGCTCTATCTCGGAAAGTTCGACGCCATCTTCTGCTGCAACGTCTGCTTGTACTTCATGCGTCCGACCAAGGACCAGATCCTCACCCGGCTCACCGCGGCGCTTCGCCGCGGCGGCTATCTCTTCCTCGGCCACGCCGAGGGCGTGACGCCTCCCGTCGACAACTTCCGCGCGATTCACCGCCCGTCCGGCGTCATGTTCCAGAGGATCCCTGCGTGAACGCAGTCCCCGATCGCCAGTTTCTCGTCAGCGTGTTCCTCATGGAGGCCTGGGACACGCTCGGCGAGATCGAGGACCACGCGCCGGCGCTCGTGGCCGAGGGCCGTGTCGAGCCCCTCCTGGTGCTCACCCACCGGCTCAGGGGTGCGGCGGCGCTCAACGGCTTTCCCGGCGTCTCGGCCATCGCCTCCACGATGGAAACGATCGTCCAGACGTCGGCCCCGGCGCCCGCGGCCGAACGCCTTCAGGCGGCCGCGGTCCTCGACGATCTGATCGCCGATCTCAAAGTGGCGCTGGACGCCATCGCGGCGGGCGGGGACGAGGACACCGCCACCCTCATGGCCACGGCCACCACGCACGCACCGACGCCGGCGGCTCCCGTCGAGGAGCCACGGCTCGGTGAGCTGGCGAGCTTCTTCGCCGAGAACCCCGACGTCCTCGAGTACTTCGGCCCGGAGGCGGCCGAGCACCTCGACGCCATGACCGCGTCGCTGCTGAAGCTCGAGCGCGCTGGCGCCAGCGACGCCGAGCTGGCCGCGCTCTTTCGTGCCGTCCATACGCTGAAGGGCGCCGCGTACACGGTGGGCTGCCGAGTCGTCGGCGACCTCGCTCATCGGATCGAGGACCTGCTCGGCGCCGTCCGCGAGTCGCAGATCGAGCTGACCCCGGCCGTCATCGAGGCGGTCTTCGCGGGGACCGACGCCCTGCGCGCGATGCTGGCGTCGGCGGAAGGTGCGCCGACCGAGCTCGACATGCTGGTCGAGCAGGCCCGGCGTCTACTCGACGCGCTGCCGATTCCCGCCGAGCCGACGGCGCTCGCGCCGGCCGCGACTGCGCTGACACCCCTTCCACTCGCGCCGATTCCCGCCGACGACATGACGGTCGAAGAAGACGCCGCCGAGCCCCGGCCGATCATCCGTCCCAGTATCCGGGTCCACCTCGACCGGCTCGACGCCCTCATGAATCTCGTCGGCGAGCTGGTGATCGCGCGCAGCCGCCTCGAGCGCCGGCTGAGCCAGTTCGAGCGCGTGAACGAGCTCCTCGTCTTCAGCCAGTCGCGCATGACGGCCGTCGTGCGCGACTTCGAGCGCAAGTACCTGGACCCACGGATCGACGAGGTGAGGGTGGCCGGAGGTCCGCCCGGGTTCGATGAGCTCGAGTTCGATCGGTACGACGACTTCAACATCCTGGCCCGCAGCGTCGGCGAGATCTCGAGCGACGTCTCCGAGATCCAGGCCCAGCTTGCCGCCGTCGTGCGAACCGTGCGCGACGACACCGGTCAGGTCCAGCGCCTCACCGGCGATCTGCGGCGCCAGATCACGCGAGCCCGGATGGTGCCGGTCGGGCGCCTGTTCACGCGCGTCTCGCGTCAGGTTCGCCAGGCGGCCCGCCTCGCCGGCAAGGCCGTCACCCTCGAGGTCAGCGGCGAGACGGTCGAGATGGACAACACCATCATCGAGCAGATCGCCGATCCGCTGCTGCACCTGATCCAGAACGCGATCACCCACGGCGTCGAGCCCGAGGACGAGCGCCTCGCCCGGGGCAAGCCGGCCGCGGGAACGGTGCGTCTGCGCGCCTATCACAAGAGCGGCGCGGTGTACGTGGAGGTGGCCGACGACGGCCGTGGCATCGACGGCGACCATCTCAGGGCCTCGGCACGGCGGCGGGTCGCGGCGTCGGCATGGACGTGGTGCGGACCAACGTGACCAGGGTCGGCGGCGACATCGAGGTCGACACCGAGGTCGGGACGGGGACCCGCTTCACGATCAAGCTGCCGCTGACCATCGCGATCGCCGACGTCTTCCTCGTCAAGGTCGGCGGCGAGGTGCTGGCGATTCCCGTCTCGGCCGTGCAGCTCGTCATGCGGGTCCGGTCCGACGACGTCCGGCCGATTGACGAGACCCCGACCGTCGTCGTCGAAGGCCAGCCCGTCGACTTCATCCGCCTGCCCGATGTGCTCGGGCTGCCGCGCGGCTCCGAGCCCACGGCCGTTCCGGTGCTCGTGCTGCGGGCAGGACGCAAGCGGTTGGCGGTCGCCGTGGACGAGCTGCTCGGGAAGGAAGAGATCGTGATCAAGAGCCTGGGCGCGTTCCTCGAAGGCGTCGGGCCGTATTCGGGCGCCACGATCTCGGGCGAGGGCCGGGTGATCCTGCTGCTCGATGCCACGCGTCTGGCCGACCACTCCGCCGGCGCCGACGTGACCGCCGAGGAGATCGCGCCCCCGGCGCGGCCGGTGGTCGCGACATCCGGCGCCGCCCGGGTATGCGCGACGTGCCGGTCGTCGTGCTGACGACGCGGGCGGGCGAGAAGCACGCGGCGCTGGCGCGCGAGCTCGGGGTCAGTCACTACGTCACCAAGCCCGTGGACGAGCACACGCTCGTCCGGCTCGTCGACGCTCTCGTCGCCGCGTCGGCGCTGGAGACGGCGCCATGATCCGCGTGCTCGTCGTCGAGGACTCACGTTTCATGCGCGGCGTGATCAACACGATCCTGAGCCGCGATCCCGACATCGAGGTCGTGGGATCGGCCGCCGACGGCCTGGAGGCCGTGGACGCCGTGTCGGCCCTCCGCCCTGACGTGGTCACGATGGACGTCGACATGCCGCGCGCCGACGGCCTGTCCGCCGTCGAGCGGATCATGAGCGAGCGGCCGACGCCCATCGTGATGATCAGCGCGTACACCCGGCGCGACTCGTCGGCCGCCATCCGGGCGCTCGAGCTGGGGGCGGTCGACTTCGTCGCCAAGCCCTCGTTCACCGTCGATCTCGGTCTCGAGGCCCTCCGCGACGAGATCGTCAGCAAGGTCCGCATGGCGTCGCGGGTCCGTCCCGTGAGAACGGCGAGTCGAGCGACGGCTGCGCCACCCTCCGCGGTTGTCACCACGTCGAGTGAGCCACCGAACGAGGACCGACGGCACTGGGAGGCAACGCCCTGCGTGCTCATGGCGGCGTCGACCGGCGGCCCGGCCGCGCTGCTCTCGCTGGTTCCCCGGCTGGGCGGCGACTTCCCGGCCGCCGTGCTGATCGTCCAGCACATGCCGGCGCCGTACACCACCGCCTTCGCTGGTGAGTTGGCCGGTCGGTGCGCCCTGCGGGTGAAGGAGGCCGTTCACGGCGACTGGATCGAGCGAGGCGTCGTCTACGTGTGCCCCGGCTCGCATCACCTGACGCTGGCCCCGGGCGGGCGCGTCGTGCTCCACGCGCCGCCGACGCGCGACAGCGAGTGCCCGTCGGCCGACCTCGCGATGATGTCGATGGCGCGGAGAGTGGGCGCGCGCAGCATCGGCGTGATCCTCACGGGCATGGGCCGCGACGGTGCGGCTGGCGCGCGAGCGATCCGCCGAGCGGGCGGGCTCATCATCGCCCAGGACGAGGCGACGTCGGTCGTGTTCGGCATGCCGCGGGCGGCCGCCGAGGCGGGCGCGGCGAACGCCGTGCTCCCGCTCGACGACATTCCCCCGACGCTCAACGGCTACGTCGACGACATCGTGCGTGCGGTCACGCGAGGCCGGCGTGCCGTTTGATTGGGGCCGCAGCGCTGGCGACGGTGGACCGGGCAGCACGCGCAGCATGGCGCTGTTCACGGTGGCGTGCGTGGACTACGCGATCGACGCGGCCCGTGTGCGGCATCTGTTCCCGGCCGGACGCGAGGCGGGACGATCCATCGCCTTCGACGGCGCCACGTTCCCGGTGATCGACCTCCGGAGCATCTTTCGCTTGCCGGCAGGGCCGCGGACCGGGCGCGTGCTGCTCATGGACGACGGGGCCGGCCGGACGGCGGCGCTCGTCGTCGACGCCGTGGGGACGCCGGCCCGCCTGGATCAGCGTGCCCTCACGGCGTTACCGCCGGTGTTTCGCGGCCAGGAGCGCGTGCACTTCGAGGGGCTGGCCCTGCTCGACGACCGCGTCGTCGTCGTGATCGCGCCCCGCGGGTTGCTCGCCCGCGCCTGGCCGAGGCAGGTGGCGGTATGACGGCGGCGGCCGACCCCCGCGCGCTCATGGTCGTCGCCCTCGGCGATCGACGCGTGGCCGTGAACGGAGCCGAGGTGGCGGAGATCGCGCGGATCTCCATGGTGACCCCGGTACCCTGCGACGACCCGGCGATCCTCGGCGTCGCCGTGCATCGCGGCCGCATCGTGCCGCTCGTGGATCTGCGTCGTCGACTGGGCGACGGCGCCACCGGCCTGCCGCCATTCCTCTGTCTGTTCACTCGAAGCGGTGGGGCCGACATCGGAGTGCCGATCGACTCCGTGCTGGAATTCGGCCCGCCCGGCGGCTCGCGGGTGCCCGAGGGTGTCACCTTCGTGGACGTCTCGACGCTGGCGGCGGGCGATGGCGCGGCTGCTGCTCATTGATCCCGATCGCGGCACCGTGGCCGCCCTGCAGAAGGCGCTCGCCGTGGCGGGGCTCACCGACGTGTCCGCGGTGGTCAGCGGCTCGTTCGCGCTGACGATGCTCGAGCGCGACCGCCCCGATCTCATCGTGAGCCGGGCGCGCATCCACGACATCGACGGCTACGAGCTCTGCGGCATCGTGCGGAGCGACCCCGAGTTCACGGGAATTCTCTTCGTCGTGCTGGCCGACGCCGAGGACGAGGTGCCGGCGGGAGCGTTCGACGAGGGTGGCGCCGACCGGATCCTCGTCGGCGCGTTCTCGCCGGAGACGATCGTGACCGAGGTCAGGAGCCTCCTGGCCGCGCGCACGATCCCCGAGTCCGAGTCCGAGCCGGTGCCGGTGGCAGTGGCGGCGGCGCCCGAGGGGCTGCGCGGCTCGCTCGACGTCATGGACCTGGCCGAGGTGGCCCAGGCCATCGCGCTCGGCGGCAAGACCGGGCATCTGGTCCTCGCGCTGGCCTCCGGGGAAGGCACGGTGGTGTTCGACCGCGGACGCATCGTCCACGCGGAGTTCGGACAGCTCGTCGGCGAGCCGGCGTTCACCGCGCTGGTGGTGACGTCGCATCGCGCGCCGGGCGGGACATTTTTCTTCAACCCGATGGAGGCGGCCACCTCATTCCAGCGGACGATCGAGCGCAGTGTGGAGTCGCTGCTCCTCAGCACCGCGGCCGGCATCGACGAGGGCCGGGCCGACACCGCCGCCGGCGTGTCGAGCAACTAGGAGGAGGCGATCATGCCGAAGGTCCTGGTCGTGGACGACAGCCTCAGCGTGCGAAAGGTGGTCGAAAAGGCGCTGACGGGGCGAGGCGTCGAGGTCCTGTCCGCGGCCACCGGCACCGAGGCGATGGAGCGGATCGAGCAGGAGCGGCCCGACATCGTCGTCTGCGACGTGATCCTGCCCGACAAGGACGGATACAAGGTCTGCGAGTTCGTGCGCGCGCACCCGGCGGTGGCGCGGATCCCGGTACTCCTGATCTCGGGCGTGGTGAACAGCACGGTGCTGGCGCGCGCGGCCGAGGTGCAGTCCAACGACGTCATGTTCAAGCCGTTCGCGGCCGAGGAGCTGGTGCGGAAGATCGAGGGCCTGCTCGGCTCGCGGGTGATCACCGCCGCTCCGGCGTCGCCGGCGCCGCCCGCGCCCCGCGCGAGCGTGGCGCCTCCCCCGGTGCCCGAGCGCGCGCCGACGCCGTCGACCGCGCCACCGCCACCCGCTCCGCCTCCACCCCCGCCGCCGGTCGCGCAGCAACCACCGCGCGCGGCGGCCAGTCGGGCCGCGGCGGAGCCGATCGCGGCGCTCGAGGTCAGTGAGGAATTCTCTGGAGACGATTTGAAGTCGCGGCTCGAATCATTGTGCACCACGCCCGGCGTGCGACTGGCCGCGCTCGCCGATCGCGAGGGGTTCCTCATCGAATCGGCCGGTGACCACGCTCTGGATGCCGAGGTCGCCGCCGCGCTCAGCGCGTGCGTCGCGGAGTCGTCACACGGGATCGGCCGCGATCTCGCCCAAGGGGGGCTGCTCGGAATGATTCTCGAATATCAGCACGGCATGTTGCTCTTGCACGCCGTCGGCCGCTCGGCGCTCCTCGCCGTGGTCGTGGCCGACGCCTCCGCCCTCGGCAAGGCGCGTTACGTCGTCAGGAAGGCATTGCCCGACCTGGAGCGGGCCCTCTGATGGCCGCGCGCGGGTCGGTGTTCTCGTCCCTCCTGTTCGGCCTGGTGGTCTATGGCGGCGGTGCGTACGCGGTCGTGAAGTACGATCTGTGGCAACTCGCGGGAACGCCGCTCACGTTGACTCCGATGCACGCGCTCGTCGCGCCCCTCGGCTTCTATCTCTTCCTGGCCCTGACGGCGCTCGTTCGTCGTGTGGGCCTCCGCGCGCTCGGCATCTTCGTCGGTCGCTGCGCGCTCCACGTGATGCTGGTGATCGCCACCGCGGCCGTGCTGGTGCAGGTCATGGGCATAGCCGCCGAGCGCGCGGTGGGGCTCAGCGTGATCGATCTGCCGCCGCTGGTCGGCTTACAGATGTTCGCCGTCGCGACGAGCCTGGCGCCGCTCGCGGTATCCCGGCCGCGGTCGCGAAAGGAGAAGAGCAAGCGCTCCCAGGAGCGCCCTCACCGGGCGGAGGAGCGTGCACCCGAAGCGATGCGCTCACCTGCACATGCGACCGTTCACGCACCCGCGCCCCGCCCGGTGCCTGCACCAGCGCCTGTTCTCCTGTCGGCACCAGTCGCGTCGGCGCCGCCACCGCTGGTCGCGCCAGCGTCGCCCCCACATTCCGTGAAGGCCGAAATCGTGCCGCCGCGGCCGCCCGCGCCTGCGGTCACGCCGCCCGCCGTCATTCCTCCTTCCGTCGTCACGCCGCCACCGATCGTCGCGAAGTCGCCGGTTGCCACGCCGCCGCCAGTCTCCACGCCACCAGTCTCCACGCCGCCAGTCTCCGCGCCGTCTCCAGTTCCGCCGCCGCACGTCACACCGCCGGCGCCTCAACCCGTTCAGCGGCAGGAAGGGCCACGACGCGAAGAGGCCACCGTCACGCCGGCCCAGGCGTCTCGACCGCCGCACTCGGAGCCGGCGGAGGAGATGGTGCGCATCTCGTTCGAGCGCATCGCGGGTCAGCTTCCTGCTGACGCGTTTCGCCTGCCGCTCGATCGTCTCGGCGCGAACCTGCTCGAGCCCGGCCATCTCCTCGTTCCACGCCGCCTGCTGGGGCCGCAGCTCGCCGAGGGTCGAGCCCGCGTGCAGTGGAGCGTGGTCGCCGAGCAGTTCCCGCGCCAGGCGGTGACGGTGTCCGACGCTGACATCGCGGCTCGGCTCCCGGAAGGGGCGTTGACCCTCCCGCTCGACGAGGTGATCCGTCAGCTACCCGGCGACGCCTTCGCGCTGTCCTCTCCCATCGTCGACGTGCGCGGCATCGAGGACTTTCCGCCGCCGTTCCAGCCCCACGTGCCGCCGCCGTCCGAGGAGCGCCCGGCCGCGCCGGTCGCCGAGGTGGCGCGGTCCCTCACCATCGAGCGCTTCGACGTTACCCGAGCCCCCGAGCCCGAGCTTGAAGAGCCGGCCGTCTCGGTCGAGCCCGCCGTCGAGCGCGAGCCGGTGCTCGAGCGAGCACCGGTCATCGAGCGAACACCGCTGGTCGAGCGAGCGCCGAGCTTCGAGCACGCGCCGGTCGTCGAGCGGGAGGCTGCTCTCGAGCGAGAGCCGGCTGCGGAGCCGGAGCCCGAGCCCGAGCCTGAGCCGGTGATGTCCGACCCGATCGGCGCGGCCGAACGTGAGGTCGTCGTCGAGAACGAAGTGGAAGGCGAGCCGGAGCCCGAGCGCGTTCGGTTCGCCGCCGCTACCGAGCGCGAGGTCGTGCCGGTCGCCGAGCAAGAGCTGGAGCCGCCGCGCGTGTCGGCGCCCTTCATCGAGCGTCGCCGGCGCGCCGAGCCGAGCCGTGTCGCTGCGTTGTTGAAGCCGATCCTGAGCGCGCTCGAGGTCCAGGAGCAGCGGGTGGGCCGCCTGACCGTGCTCAGCGTGGCGTCGCCCGAGCTGGCCGCCGACGCGGTGGTGGAGAGCGCGGCCATACTGGCGCCACTCCTCGACGATCGACGCTTGCCCGCGCCGGCCTCGCAAGCGACGGTTCGAGGCGCTCAGGGCGCGATCGTGCTGACCCCCCTCGGTGTGCTGGCCGAGTCGGCGCCGCTGCTGGCCGTGGCCGTCGCTCCGGGCGCGCCGCTGGCCTATCTCGAGCGCGTGGCGCTGCGAGCGGTCGAAGCCGGGGCGTTGAACGGCCGACGCTCGAGCTCGATGAATGGATACGGCGACGGTGGTGACGACCTGCGCGACACCACCGTGCCGTCCCACGTCCGTACGCTCGGCGAATCCTTCCGGGCCTTCGGGAAAGTGGTGCCCACGGTGCTCCAGGACCGCTCATCGTCGCTGATCTGTTACATGTTCCTGGCGCCAGGGCTGGCGGCGCGGCCGCTCGCTCACTATGCGCGCGCCCTGCGCGAGGCGATGCGCGGCAGCGCGCTGGGCCCGCTCGAGTCTTTCATCCTGCGCATGGGTGAGGACCGACTCGTCGTGCGAGAAGTCGACGCCGGGCGCGGCGCCGCCGCGCTCCTCGTCGCCGGCGGCGGCCCGGTGGATCGCCTGGGGCTGGCCCGCCTGGAGCTCGAGCGCGCGGTGACGCGACTGGGGGCGCGCTGAGGAGGCGGGCGTGTCGATCATCAATCACGCCGAGAAGGTCATCAACTTCAAGGTCGTGTACTACGGCCCGGGTGTGGCCGGGAAGACGGCCAACCTCCAGTACGTCCACAAGTCGTTGCCCCACACCAACAAGGGCAACATGGTGTCGCTCGCCACCGGCGACGACCGCACCATCTTCTTCGACTTCCTGCCCGTGTCGGCGCTCGCGGTCCGTGGCTTCGAGACGCGCTTCCAGCTCTACACGGTCCCCGGCCAGGTCCACTACGACATGACGCGCCGGCTCGTCCTGCGCGGCGTCGACGCCGTCGTATTCGTGGCCGATTCGCAGTACGAGCGCTTGCCCGAGAACGTCGAGAGCCTGAAGAACCTCGACGAGAACCTGCAGCGGTATCAGTCCTCGCTCGACGAGATTCCGTACGTCATCCAGTACAACAAGCGCGACCTGCCGAACATCGCGCCGATCGACTACCTCGAGTACCTGCTCAATCGAAGGGCCCGACGGGTGCCCTTCTTCGAGGCGGTCGCGTTCGAAGGCAAGGGTGTCTTCGACACCCTCAACACGGTGTCACGCATGGTCCTCGCCGGCGAATTCGGCGACGGCGGGAAGGGGGCAAGATGACGAAGGTGCGAGACATGGTCATCCAGGAAAACGACGCGACACGGATCCGCGAGATCCTCCAGCGGTTCCTGAGCGAGTCGGCCGCGATCGAGGCGCTGCTCATCGACCGGAGTGGCCAGCTCCTCGCCATGGACGGCGTGGCCCGAGCGCTCGACACCGTCTCCATCTCTGCCCTCGCCGCGGCCGCGTTCAGCTCGACCAGCGCCATGGCCCAGCTCCTCGGTGAGACCGAGTTCACGGTCCTCTTCCACGAGGGCATCAAGCAATCCATCCACGTCTCGACGGTGGACGAGGAGGCGATCCTGCTCGCCATCTTCGACGAGCGCACGACGGTGGGCATGGTGCGGTTGTTCGCCAAGGAGGCGGGCAAGGGTGTCGCCGCGGTGCTCGCCGAGACGCGCAGCCGTCCCAAGCGGACGGGTGAATTCGCCACGCCGCTCCGGCCCGGGGAGGTGCGGCCATCGTGGGAGCCGCGTCTGCCCTAATCGCTCATGCCCGACCTGACCCCTGACCAGCGGCGCGAGCTCGGCCAGACGGCCGAGGTCTTCGAGATGATCACCGAGGCCAATCCGGCCGACGTGAGCGCCCTCGAGGCCCTCGCAGAAATTTACGTCAAGCTCGGTGAGCGCGAGAAGCTCGCGAGCGTCACCGCTCGCCTGGTGCGGGCCCGTCGCAACCCGACCGCGGCGACCGCCACCGCAACGGCGCCATCGCCCGCGCCGGCCCCCGCGGCCCCGGCGGTGCCGACGGCGGTGAGGACGGCGTCGCCGGCCAGCAAGGTGCCGGCGAAGCCGCCGGTCAAGCCGGTGGCCGTGCGATCGGAGCCGCGCGCACGCCTGATGCCGCTCGGCGACCTCCTGGTGGCGGGCGGCCTCATCACGCGCGATCAGCTCGCCCAGGCGCTGCGCAAGCAGAAAGGCTCGACCGAGAAGCTCGGCTCGATCCTCGTGCGGATGCACTTCATCAACGAGGATCAGCTCGCGGGCTTCCTCTCCCAGCAGTACGGCGTCCCGTCGATCACGCTGTCCTCGGTCAACGTGGAGTCGAGCGTCATCCAGCTCCTCCCGGGCGGCATCGCGCGGCGCTACGATCTGCTGCCGATCCAGCGCGACGGCGACAGCCTGACGGTCGCCATGGCCGATCCGGTCAACGTGCACGCCATCGACCACGTCACCTTCATCACGGGCCTGCGCGTGCTGCCGGTGGTGGCCGCCCAGGGCGCGATCCGCGAGGCCATCGAGAAGTATTACGAGAGTGGCGCCGGGTCGATGGCGGAGGCGATGAACACGATCTCGAGCGACCTCGAGGGCGTGGAGGTCGTGGGCGACGACGACGGCACGAAGATGGACGTCTTCGAGCTGAAGGAGTCGGCCGACGAGGCGCCGGTGGTGAAGCTCGTCAACATGGTGCTGGTCGACGCCATCCAGAAGGGCGCCAGCGACATCCACTGGGAGCCGTACGAGAAGGTCTTCCGCATCCGGTTCCGCATCGACGGCGTGCTGCACGAGATGCTGTCGCCGCCGAAGCGGCTGGAGGCGGCCATCACGTCGCGTATCAAGATCATGTCGAATCTCGACATCGCCGAGCGCCGGCTGCCCCAGGACGGCCGCATCAAACTGCGCTACAACACGCGAGAGATCGACTTCCGGGTGTCGGTCCTGCCGACCATCTTCGGGGAGAAGGCCGTCCTCCGAATCCTCGACAAGGACGCCCTGCAGCTCGATCTGACCAAGCTCGGCTTCGATCCGGGGGCGCTCGAGCACTTCGAAAAGGTGATCCGGCAGCCCTACGGGATGGTCTTGATCACGGGGCCGACGGGCTCGGGCAAGACGACGACGCTCTACTCGGCCATTCACACGATCAACTCGCCCGAGCACAATATTATGACGGCCGAAGATCCTGTCGAATACAACCTGAAGGGAGTTAATCAAGTTCAGATCAACGACGGCATCGGCCGCACGTTCGCCTCGGCGCTGCGGGCCTTCCTGCGCCAGGACCCGGACGTGATCCTGGTCGGCGAGACGCGCGATCTGGA
>WNGI01002850.1_pt1 | contig 28778 bp, 27 predicted proteins | sample 5400621 | NCBI WGS metagenome assembly WNGI01 (sample SAMN13153374, study PRJNA577476) | soil metagenome | isolation source: 20 cm soil or saprolite under Garry oak tree replicate 1 | place: USA:California | collected 2016-06-15
GCAGGCAACGGCTTTCTTTCGCATCCTGCAGGAAGCCCTGACAAACGTCGCGCGTCACGCGCGCGCGAGCCGCGTTCGCGTCCAACTCGACCAGCAAGGGAATCAAGTGATTCTCCGCGTCGAGGATGACGGGGTTGGTATTGATGCGGAACGGCTCGCCGATCCCGGGTCTCTCGGATTACTGGGAATGCAGGAAAGAGCCAGTGCCTTGGGCGGCAGCGTCACCGTGCGCCGAAACAAAAAGAGCGGCACAACTGTCACCGCTCGTATTCCGGTCAAGAACCGAAAACTGCGAAGAGAAACAGTGGCGAGGATCGAGGCTATATGATCCATGTCGTCATCGCGGACGACCATCCTGTCGTTCGCCAGGGGCTCAAAAGAATCCTTGCCGAAGAAACCGACATGACGTTGACCGCCGAGGCCGGAACGGGACAAGAGTTAATGGAAAAGCTTGGTGAAGCGGTTTGCGACGTCGTGCTCTTGGACATTAGCATGCCTGGCCGAGGTGGACTCGACACTTTGAATGAATTGCGTCGTCAACACCCGAAACTCCCCATTCTCGTCCTGAGCATTTATCCAGAAGATCAATTCGGCCCGCGGGTGCTCAAATCGGGAGCGGCCGGCTACATGAATAAAGAAACAGCTTGTGAACAATTGGTCAGCGCTATTCGGAAAGTTTGCGCCGGCGGTAAATACGTAAGCTCCGCCCTGGCGGAAAAGATCGCGGCGGATATGTCAGGAGACACTCAGCGCGCTCCCCATGAAACCCTTTCCCATCGCGAATACCAAGTGATGCGTTTGCTCGCGTCCGGCAAGACCGTCAGCCAGATTGCCCGTGACCTTTATTTGAGCCAAAAAACCATCAGCACGCATCGCGCTCGCCTGCTTGAGAAGATGCGGATGAAAACAAATGCAGAGCTAACCTTTTATGCGGTTCAGAATCATCTGATCGAGCTGTATCCCGCTGCCCATCAGGATCCCACATAGCAAATGTGACGCAGTTGTAGGACAAAAGCGGACAAACAATTCAGGAAGCTACCCATTTACACCAGCCTGATAGAATTCTATTTTAATTACGGTTGACGGTCGTTCTATCGCCGCAAAGGAGCGTTGGATTTTTGCATTCAATTTCCGTTTCGCCTGAACTGTTAGGTCCGTGCTCCCCATATCCCCCGACTTCCGGGGGTCGAGAGACTCCTCATTCAGTCTATTTCGTCGGTGAACATACTCTGATGCGGCGTATCCAGGTGCTCGTGCAGCGAGTAGCCGCGACGGATGCGACGGTGTTGATTACCGGCGAAAGCGGTACGGGCAAGGAAGTCGTTGCGCGCATCCTCCATAGCCTTAGTCCGCGTGCGGACCGTCCCTGTGTGCCGATCAATTGCGCCGCAATCCCACACGAGTTGCTGGAAAGCGAGCTGTTTGGTCACGCGCGAGGTGCGTTTACCGGAGCCCATTCGGCACGGGCGGGTATGTTTCAGCTTGCCGATGGCGGCACCATCTTTCTCGATGAAATCGGCGAAATTCCTCTTTCACTCCAACCCAAGCTTCTGCGCGTATTACAAAACGGTGAAATCAAACCGGTCGGCGCCGATCGGGCAGTTACGGTTAATGTTCGGGTTATCGCTGCCACCAACAAAGATCTGGCGCAAGAACTCGAAGCCGGGACCTTCCGGGAAGACTTGTTCTACCGGCTTCAGGTGATTCCGATTCATCTTCCGCCTCTGCGCTCCCGCCGATCCGATATTCCCCTGCTCATCGAGCACTTTCTCGAAAAATCCAATCGTAAATACGGCATGTCAGCCAAGCTCTCGCCGGAAGTGGGTGTCTATTTATGGGAGTATGACTGGCCGGGTAACGTTCGTGAGCTCGAAAACGTCATGGAACGGCTGGTGGTTCTGTGCGAGAATGGGCAGATCAGTCTTACCGATTTGCCGCCGAATATCTGCAGCTTTGTCTCAGAAAAGAAAATACCTAAGCCGACCCTCAGCAACAAAGAACTCGACTTTCGTTCTGCCCTCCGGCATTTCGAGCAGCGGCTTATCGACGAAGCCATGCGACTCGCCGACGGGAACAAAGCGATGGCGGCTCGAATGTTAAATCTCAAAAGAACAACTTTGGTCGCCAAACTGCGTAGTCGATTGATGGGAAAGGGTGAATATGCACCTCACCGCAACCGTATCGCGGGTTAAGGCATCGGCGCCGTTCACTATCTTAATCGTTGATGATAACCGCGACTTTGTCGAATTTCTCAAACTCCTATTATCCCATGATGGTTTCAGCGTCTTGTCTGCGTTCAATGGACCCGATGGCCTGGAACACGCGCGCGATCACGCGAATGTGGACCTAGTCATTCTGGATGTGATGATGCCGGAGATGGACGGCCTCACCGCTTGCCGTGAATTCAAAAGAATGCGGCCCTCCTTGCCGGTGATTCTACTCACTGCCAAAGATGACATTTCGACAAGAGCAAAGGCTATAGCCCTAGGGGTTTGCGAATTTCTTGCAAAGCCCGTCAATATCGACGATCTCCTGACCCGAGTGCGAACTCAATGTCAGATCTCCCAGTGGGATAAGGAACTGGACGTCGCCATTTCATCGAAGGCATAAACGAATCCACAGAGCGGAACACGGTCGACACTTTACCTTGAGTCAGACGCACAAAAACCTTCCATCTATCCGTGGTCGGACTCTTGCTCGACTGGTTCATTCGCAATGACCGGAACGATACCGGCCATCGGCTGCGGCCGGCAGCAAACTCGACTAGTTGATATTGACGGGCGGGGCAAAGGAAGTGCCCTCAACTGTTCCGGATGGATTTCTAGCTACCCCGACGTTGGGACGGCGTGCTATCATGAATAGTGCGACGCAAAACAATAAAAACTTCGGTGCTAAAATAACAGTACTCCTTGCGGACGATCACGCCGTGGTTCGACAGGGACTCCGCCTTTTGCTGGAGAAACAACCCGATTTTGATATCGTCGGCGAATCATCTGACGGGCTCGAGACCCTTCGCGCAGTCGAGAAATTCCGCCCCGCTATACTAATCGTGGACCTAGCCATGCCTCAACTCAACGGGGTGGAAATAATCCGAGAAATCGGCTACCGAGAAATCCCGACTCGGGCTATTCTGTTGTCGGCGCATATCGATGAACAATATGTGTTTAGTGCGCTGCGAAGCGGTGCCTATGGCTATGTCTTCAAAGGGTCGGCCGTTGACGAGCTAATTCAGGCGATTCGCCGCGTTCATCTCGGCCAGCATCATCTTCCGCCGGCTTTTTTTGAAGCCGCAGTGGACGCCTACATCGAAAAATTGGAAAAATCGGTCGAAGAAGATGGCTCGAACCCGCTGAGTCGTCGTGAACGGCAAATTCTACAAATGGTGGCCGAGGGGTTTTCCAACGCCGAAATTGGCACTCGCCTCTTTATCAGCACTCGCACCGTCGAAGTTCACCGGTCAAATCTCATGCGGAAACTTTCATTGCGAAACAGCGCCGACTTAGTCCGCTATGCGTGTGAGCATTTACCTCCGCCGGTGGAAAACAATCGGAAACATTAAATCGCCGGTCGCAACCTTGGTCCGGTCTCATTGCGAAAAAAATGGTTCGATGAAACGCTTTAGGTCAATACTTTTACCTCGTGTCGTTTTTTCGCTTTCTCGGATCCACATGAGTATTCATCGAGCGCCGGGTAACTCACAAAACTTTTATCAGATTATCGCAACAGACAATTAATCGAAGCGGGGTTCACGCTCGCTTGCAAGAATCCTGTCAACGGTGTGAGCACATGTAAACCACTGTTGACAGTAAATTAAAACCACGATCTACCTCAATTTTCTTCGTTTAGATTCAACGAACTGTCAACCGAGTAGATAGTGAAAATTTTGTCGCCGACTCATCAGGTTGAAATAAGCCAACCTTATTGCGGACGCTCGGCGTATAGCGCGATTGGCACTGTCATTGCGTCAAGCAATGGAAGGCCGGGATACTGTTCTCGGCGATCTGGTGTAGGCGAGACGGATTCACGAGAAAAGTGAATTGCGGCTATGGCGCGCATAAAAATCCTTTTGGCGGATCCCCACGCGATGGTACGCGAAGCCATCCGAACTCAATTGGAAGTCGAACGGGATTTCGTGGTTATAGGGGAAGCTGCTAACACTTCGAAAACAACCGATTTAATCAAAAAACTTTCCCCGGATATCATAATCCTTGACTTAGAGTTGCAGGGTTTCTTTAGTTTCGATTTTTTCCCGCAGCTATCCCGCTACTTTCCGGCGACTCGCGTGGTGATCTTATCGGCGCTTTGCACCAAGAGCCACGTCATCGCAGCACTCCAAAATAGGGCTTCGGGCTATGTATTTAAAAGCAGCAGCTACGAGACCTTGGCTGAAGCCATTCGCACCGTTGCTGCCGGCGGAATCTATGTACCCGTGTCGCTATCGAAATCGGACCTGCGAACGTGCATCAAACGGAAAAATCGGGCCGCGTTAGACCAGTCGAGAAATCTCACCCTGAGGCAACAAGAGGTTCTCGATCTCGCCGCCGAAGGTTTTACGAACAGCGAAATCGCTTCCCGCCTCTATATTAGCCGCCGAACCGTTGAAGCGCATCGGGCTCGACTCATGCACAAACTCGCACTGAACGACAGAGCTGCCCTAATTCGATATGCGTATAAGATGAGAGGGATTCAGCTCGGTGGCTATAACCAAGTGAGTTCGACGGCAAAATCTAATACTCAATAATCTCCTTCGCAGGGTGAAAACTACGTAGTCATGGCGGGTTCATGGAGCTACAGCTAGTGAATGCGCGGCTAAACGCCCGATTTGGCACGGCCCAGCCCAAGTCCAGGTGCAACGCACATCGTCAGGTATTCGATATTATTGGATAAAGCAGATTCCTAGCCCCATGCCTTCGGTAACTCGTCGAGCGAGGTCTCCCAGCGTACGTGATTGCTCATGCGTCGATGCCGATCTGGCTCGAGGAGTTGCATCACGCTCGCTGCAGTCGTCACGTCAGTAATCCTTCAGCAAGCAGTAAATAAAGACGCCACAATGGATGTCGTCTCCCTCCTCCTGAAACAGCGGTATCGTGCAGCGATGTTCGACCGGTGAACAGTATTCGCACTCCTGCGGCGTGGGATGAACGATCGGCTCAACGGCAACAGAGGCGTTGCGCGCTGCAAAAAAATCAAACATAGTCCATCCAGCGGTTCGTGAAACCATGAGGAACGGCGAGTTTTTTAACCTTTATAGCCACGGGTTCGTTCGCAGCGCAGTTGGAATACCCGAAGTGCGCGTGGCGGACCCGGCATTCAACCAAGCCCGAACTATCGAATTGATGGAAAGGGCAGAGCGCGACCAGGCCGCTCTCGTGCTTTTTCCGGAATTGGGACTGACCGCGTACTCTTGCGAGGATCTATTTCACCAGCAGGCATTGCTGGAAGGCGCTCTGGAAGCCCTTCGCAGTGTACTAAAAGCTTCCAAAGCTCTAAACCTGGTCGCCGTTGTCGGCATGCCGCTTCAGGTCGACAATCTACTATTCAACTGCGCCGTCGTCCTGTCTCACGGTAAGGTCTTAGGGATTGTTCCTAAAACATTCTTGCCCAATTATCGGGAATTCTACGAGTATCGGCAGTTCGCCGCGGCATCAGCGGCGCTAAGCGCCGCCATTGACGTCCTGGACCAGGGGCAAATTCCTTTCGGCGAACGTCTCCTATTTCAGTGCCAATCACAGCGACAATTGACGTTTTTTGTGGAGATCTGCGAGGATCTGTGGGTCCCTATCCCCCCATCATCCAGTGCCGCCCTAGCGGGCGCCACGGTGATCTTGAATCTTTCCGCCTCCAATATCACCATCGGCAAGGACGAATACCGCCACGCGCTGGCCGCGAACCAGTCCGCCCGCTGTCTTTCTTCCTATCTCTATGTCGCCGCCGGACCCGGGGAATCTACTACCGATCTCGCCTGGGACGGGCATGCCTTGGTTTACGAAAACGGCACGCTGATCGCTGAGTCCGAAAGATTCTGCTACCGCTCCCAACTCATCGTAGCCGAACTCGACCTTGATCGTCTTACGCAGGAACGTATGCGCCAGAATAGCTTCGGCCAAAGCATTCAGTACTATCGCGAAGAGCCGCGCCGATTTCGCACAATCGGCTTCGACATCGAGTTACCAAGAACCGGCCGTTTGCTGTGCCGGCGCAAATTCGAAAGATTTCCGTACGTACCTTCGGACCCCGTGTTACGCGACCGCCGCTGTTACGAAGCCTACAACATTCAGGTGCAAGGCCTGGTGAAACGCCTTCAGAGTTCCCGCCTATCAAAGATAGTGATCGGCGTCTCCGGCGGCCTTGATTCGACCCACGCGCTTATCGTCGCTGCCCGTGCGCTCGATCTACTGGCGCTGCCGCGGTCCAACCTTCTCGCCTTCACGATGCCTGGTTTCGCCACCACTCAACGCACTCTGACAAACGCCAAGGCGCTGATGGACGCGATTGGCTGTGTCGCTCACGAAGTGGACATCCGCCCGAGCTGCGAGCAGATGCTCCGTGACATCGACCACCCCTATGCCCATGGCGACCCGGTCTATGACGTGACTTTTGAAAATGTCCAGGCAGGGGAACGAACCAGTCACTTATTCCGGCTTGCCAACCTCCATCAAGCTTTGGTGTTGGGAACCAGTGATCTCAGTGAGCTTGCGCTTGGCTGGTGCACCTACGGCGTGGGCGATCACATGTCCCACTACAGTGTCAACGCGAGTGTACCAAAAACATTCATTCAATTTCTCATCCGCTGGGTGGCTGACACAAACCAGCTGGGCGAACAAACCAGCGGGATCCTACTTTCCATCCTCGAAACCGAATTCAGCCCGGAACTGATACCCAGCGATCCTAACGGCGAGCAACCGGCGCAGAGAACCGAGGATGTGATCGGCCCCTATGAGCTGCAAGACTTCAATCTCTATTATACGGCACGCTTCGGCTACCTGCCCTCAAAGATTGCCTTCCTCGCCTATTGCGCCTGGCGGGATCGGACCCTAGGGCAATGGCCCAATATTCCCGAAGATAGACGCAATCAATACACGATAACCGAGATTAAGCGCTGGCTGTCAGTTTTCGTGTGGCGATTTTTCCAGATGAGTCAATATAAGCGGAGCTGCATTCCTAACGCTCCTAAAGTTGGGTCTGGCGGTTCTTTATCGCCGCGTGGCGACTACCGCGCACCAAGCGATAGCGAAGCTACAGTGTGGTTGAACGAAATCAAACAGATTCCCGACGATGACCCAACGCCGGATCAGTAGTCACTCCTGACGGGCCAGCTCGTCCGGTAAAAGACTTGCTTGAGGTCGATGACCATGCCAGCAAAGTCAAGTCAAACCCGTGCATGCTTCGATGTCACAGACTTAAGCCTCGCGCAGTAAATCAGCGAACAAGTCGAGGAATTCTATTTTACTGCGACAACGCAAGGCGTCGCACTCGGCTCCAAGCGATCGTCTGGTCATTACGAACCACAACAGTCGCGGCCAGTAAAAATGCGCGCGTGACAGCGCTTCAAAGATCTTCCGTCACGAGTAGATCGCAACACCCAGTATTTATCGTCAGATCCTCGATGAAACGCGAAGAAACACCGCTGCATCGCTTAAGGGTTTGGTGGATTTTCAGCACAAGTCCTTGCCAAAGTCCTTCACCAGAGTCTGATCCCGACTGTCAAATCATTTAAATTACGCCATTGGTAAGGCTGAAACAAAGAATTGGTCGGGGCGACCGGATTTGAACCGGTGACCACATGCACCCCAAGAGTTTCAGTGTAAAATTAGTTCGCTTGGAAAATCGTAAAACTACCGAATTTTCGAGAATTAGTGTGCCGTGATTCCACACAACTTAACGCAGCTTTTCGAGGAAATCATAGAAAAGTCCTCACCAAAGCCCTCACCAGATTTACAGCGATGAGAGGTTCCATTCCTTGCCGAATCACAATACGCAAACTATTAGAACGCACAATAATTTTCCATTAATCTATTCGCTGGAGGGTCTCCGGACCCTAAGTACAGGTTCGATTCCTGTCCGGCGCACCAACTAAATTTTACAACAGTTTCCTTACAATTTCTTGCTATCGCGATAGCAGCTAGGGGAACAATTTTGTGACCACTCGCACGTCCCGGCTAAGAGTAGCATTCTATTGACCCGCACGTTTTGAAGATATGGTGGAGCCGGCGTCACAGTATAAAGAACCTGTTAATTTTTTGGTCGTCCAAATAGCGCGGGTTAGGCTAAAGAAAGCTATCTTCCGTCGACCAACATGAGATCGGGGTCCTGCAAATGCTGTATTACGACGCCGAGAAAACGGCCCGCTTCGACACCGTCGATCACCCGATGATCGAAAGCGAGAGAAAGAGGCATTATCTTCCGGATAACGATTTGTCCGTCGCGTGCGACCGGGCGATCTTCGATCTTGCCCAATCCCAATATGGCCACTTCGGGATAATTGATGATCGGGGTACCGTAGGAGGCGCCGACGACCCCATAGTTGGTAATCGTAAACGTGCTGCCTCTTAGCTCTGGGAGGTCAATCTTTCGATGCCGCGCTTTCTCGGCGAGGCCCGCACCCTCTCTTGCCAAGTCCAGAATATTTTTCCGGTCGGCCTCCTTGACGACGAAGACGATAAGACCGTCGCTGGTGTCGACGGCGATGCCGATGTTGTAATACCTCTTCAGAACAATCTCTCCCGCGGTCTCGTCAAGTGACGCGTTCAAATACGGGTGGGCCTTGAGCGCCGCGATGGAGGCCTTGATCAAAAAAGGCAGGTAGGTCAGCTTGACACCTTGTGCTTCGGCGCGCTTTCTTTCTTTGGAGCGGACCTGTTCTAGCTCGGTAATATCCGCATCTTCCCAGATGGTGACCTCGGCGACCCGCTTCGACGCTTCGGCCATCCGTTTAGCAACCGTGCGCCGCAGTCCCCGCAGCGGGATTTTTTCGATCGGACCATAAGTGTCCACGCCTGCACCCACGGGTGCCGCGATTTTTTCCGCCAGCCCTTCGACATCCTCTTTAGTGATCCGTCCTCCCGGTCCGGTTCCTTTTACTCCTGTTAGATCCAAGTTCATTTCTTTGGCAAGCGCACGAACGGCCGGCGTGGCCAGTACCGGACGGACAATTTCAATTTCTTTTTCCTCGCTTAGGGATCCCACCACAGTACCGGAATCTTTCTTATCGGACTCCGGCGCGGGAGCGACGTCTTCTGTGTCTCGGACCGTTGTCAACACAGCGCCGACTTTTACGATCTCCCCTTCGTTGCCATGAAGTTTTTCGATCTTTCCGGTGTAAGGAGAGTTCAAGGTGAGTACGGCTTTATCCGTCTCAACCTCGACCAATTCCTGATCCTCCTTTATCCAGTCGCCTTCTTTTACCAGCCAGCGGACGATTTCGCCTTCCGCAATTCCTTCGCCCACATCAGGAAATTTGAATTCTCGCAGCACGGGCGCCTCCGATGACTTCAGAAGTTTACCGTTCGATTAGCCGCCTCAATCACCCTTCCGGCATCCGGCAAATAATATTTTTCCAGTTTCGGCAGGGGCATGATCGTGTCGAAACCAGTAACGCGCTGAACCGGCGCTTCCAAGTAAACCAGCGCTTTCTCATTGATGCGGGCAACAATTTCCGCGCCGACGCCGCAGGTTGCCGGCGCCTCGTGCACCACCACAGCTCTATGGGTTTTTTTCACTGACGCGATGATCGTTTCGCTGTCCAAGGGAGATAACGTTCTTAAGTCTATAATCTCGGCCTTCGTGCCATTCTTTTCCATGAGCGCGGCAGCTTGGAGTGTGGGCTGTAGCATCGCTCCCCAAGTAATCAGTGTAATGCCGGTTCCCTCCTGTACGATCCGCGCTTCGCCGAGCGGTACGATATACTCGTCTTCGGGAACTTCTTCTCTTAACGAGCGATAAATCTTTTTGGGTTCCATAAAAATCACCGGATCCGGGTCGCGAATCGCGGAGATCAAAAGCCCTTTGGCTTCGTAGGGAGTGGAGGGAACAACGACTTTGATTCCCGGTGTATGGACGAAATAAGTTTCGTTGCTGTCCGAATGATGCTCCGGCGCGCGAATGCCGCCGCCGTAAGGAAGCCGGACGACCAACGGGCAGTGGTAGCGTCCTCGGGACCGAGTTCTGATCCGACCCGCGTGATTGGCGATTTGTTCCATCGCTGCATAGACAAAACCTTCAAATTGGATTTCCGCGATCGGTCGAAGGCCGTAAATCGCCATGCCAATGGCAACGCCGGCTATGGCCGATTCCGACAACGGCGTATCCATAACTCGCGCCTCGCCAAAGATATCGAGCAATCCCTGCGTGACCCGGAAAACCCCGCCGTTCTTTCCCACATCTTCCCCGAGGATGAGCACTCGAGGATCTTTCTCCATCTCTTGTTTCAACGCCAAATTGATCGCTTCCACAACTGTGAGTTTCGCCATGGAAAACCTCACTCTCTTTGGTCACGCCGGCCATTGGTGTTGACGAAACCTTCCATCTGTTCTCGGAGGTCCGCCGGTAGATCTTGGTAGGTAAAGCGGAACATGTCCAAGGGATCAGGCGGAGGAAGACTTTCTTCTTCATGAACCGCACTCTCGACTTTTTCCTTGGCCTGCGAGCTTACGGCTTGATCGTAAGCCTTGTTCCACAGCCCGCCCTTCTCCAGGTATTTTCTCAAGCGTTCAATGGGATCTTTTTTCTTCCACTGTTCCACTTGTTCCGGGCTGCGATAACGCGATGCATCGTCGGCGGTCGTGTGGTCTCCAAGACGGTACGTTAGACACTCGATGAAAGTCGGTCCCCCTCCCTCTCTTGCGCGCATGAGTGCCTCACTGGTTGCTCGGTAGACCGCGAAGACATCGTTGCCGTCAACCTGCACTCCCGGGAAACCGTAGGCGAATGCTTTCTGCGCCAATGTCCTGGATGCGGTTTGGCGTTTCAGCGGAACGGAGATCGCCCATTGATTGTTCTGGCAGACAAACACCACCGGCGCGGCGAAAACGCCGGCAAAGTTCAGCCCCTCGTGAAAATCGCCCTTGGAAGTTGCACCATCGCCCATGTAGGCCATTACGGCGATGGCATCTCCCTTGGCTTTCGCCGCCAACGCGACGCCGACGGCGATGGGAATCTGAGTGGCGACGGGAATGGTGATGGGGAAATCGTTTAACCCCTCGGGTATTTGACTGCCGCGTTCGTCACCGGCCCAGTATTGAAAGATCATCCGCATGGGTAGGCCGCGCACGAATGACGCGCCCGGTTCTCTGAATGCGGGAAACATCCAGTCCGTCGGCCTGAGCGCGTAGGCGCTGCCGACCTGCGCCGCTTCTTGTCCGAGGATGGAGGCGTAGGTGCCGAGGCGACCTTCTCGCTGCAGCTTGAAGGCCTTGTCGTCAAAGGTCCGGGCTAGGACCATCGATTCGTAGAGCTTCTTTACTTGCTCGTTGTCTAAAGACGGGCGAAGCTCCTCGTCGCAATTCCCATCTTCGTCCAGGATCTGGAGCCACTCAACGCTGAAGGTCTCAATGACCTGCTTCGGCATGAGGATCCCTCCTATCGTAAGGATAGCATGTTACTCGATATCGACAACGGAAAAAATCAAATTGCTCTCTAGGGTTGTAATTTTAAATCTTAACGTCCGATCCAAACATGCTAAACTACTTCATGAGGCTCTAGGAGGTCGCAATGGCTTCCGGCGGGATTTTGCAAACTCCGACGCGGTTGTCGGCAATAGCGTTGGGGCGATCCGAGGTTGTTCTCATTAACGCTCTCAACCGCAGTGACAAATTCTTGTCTGCGGTAGAGGGTCTCAAGTGCCGCGCCCTTCGGCGGCGCCTCGAAAATCCACTGCACCTGCCTTCGTTGCAAGCCTTCGGTCCCCACCACAACATCACTGTAGAGATGCCGGTCGGCCGTTCATTTGGCCGGTCCGGTGCCAAGCATTCCAGAGAACACAAGAAACGCAAGTTTTCGGCTGGCGACCGGTCGCAAAAAAGTGGCACGCCTGCGTGCGTTCCACTTGCGAAGAATGACTCACTATAGGAGGCTCCATCTGGCTATGAGACAAGCTGTCATCGTCAGCGCTACACGCACTCCCATAGGGAGTTTCAATGGCGTTCTCAGTTCTCTGCCAGCGACGAAATTGGGAAGCATCGCGATCGGTGGAGCGCTTAAGAAGATCGATTTCAGAGGCGACGAAGTGGACGAAGTCATCATGGGGAATGTCCTTTCAGCGGGCTTAGGACAAGCGCCGGCGCGTCAGGCGGCGTTAGGTGCGTCATTGCCCAACTCGGTCGGATGTACAACCGTCAACAAGGTCTGTGGTTCAGGTCTAAAGGCGGTGATGCTCGCCAACCAGGCCATCGTCGCGGGTGATGCCGATGTAATCGTCGCCGGCGGCATGGAGAGCATGAGCAATGCGCCCTATTTATTAACGAAAGCACGAGCCGGCTACCGCTTGGGTCATGGCGAGCTAGTGGACAGCATGATCCGCGATGGGCTGTGGGATGTCTATCATCAGTTTCATATGGGCGAGGCGGCAGAGCTGTGCGGTGAAGAATTAAACATCTCCAGAGAAGAGCAAGATCAGTTCGCCGCCACCAGCTACCGCCGCGCGCTGGAAGCTCAAAAGCGCGGCGACTTCAAACGCGAGAGCATGACTATCGCCATTCCACAAGAGAAAGGAGGCGAGCAACTGGTCGAGGAAGACGAGGAGCCGAAACGGCTGCGCCTGGAAAAAATACCCAAACTCAATCCGGCGTTCAAACGACAAGGGCGGGTCACTGCCGGCAACGCTTCCTCCATTAGCGACGGCGCCGCCGCGCTAGTGGTGATGCTCGAAGAGAAAGCAGGAACTCTCGGGCTCAGGCCTCTGGCGCGCATCATTGGCTACAGCTCGTTCGCTACGGAACCTGCCATGTTTACCACGGCTCCGACGCAAGCCATCTTCGGCCTGCTTAAAAATTGCCGTTGTGATTTATCGGACATCGACCTTTTTGAGATCAATGAGGCGTTCGCGGTTTCCTCCATCGCCGTCAACCGGGAATTGGACCTAGATCCCAACAAGGTCAACGTCAGAGGCGGCGCGGTAGCTCTCGGCCATCCCATCGGCGCCAGCGGCGCGAGAATACTCACGACACTGATTCACGCGTTGGAGGATCTGAATTTACGCAGAGGTGTCGCCAGCCTTTGCATCGGCGGCGGAGAAGCAGTGGCGATGATGATTGAAAGAGTTTACTGACTATGGACTTCGACCTCACCGAAGAACAGCGCCTTGTCAAGGAGACTGCGGCGACTTTTGTGACGAAAGAGGTTAAGCCGCGTGCCCACCGGCTGGACCGCGACGCTGTCTATCCGAGCGAGCTGGTCCGGCGTCTCGGCGAAATAGGATTCATGGGAATCTGTATCCCACAGGAATTCGGCGGCTCCGGTGCGGATCTCGTTTCATACGTCGTCGCGATGGAGGAGATCTCCAAGGGCTGGGCTTCGCTGTCAGTGATCATGAGCGTGCAAAACTCGCTTGTCTGCGCGCCTATTGCTCGCTTCGGCAGCGCGGCGCAGAAGAAAAAGTACCTGGCTTCGTTAGCCACCGGCGAAATGCTGGGATGCTATGCCTTAACCGAGCCCGGTGCGGGTTCAGACGCGGGCTCCATTCAGACCCAGGCCAAACGGGTCGGCAGTGAATATCTGTTGAATGGCAGCAAAATATTCACCACCAATGGCAGCCACGCAAACCTCGCCATCGTATATGCGGTAACCAACCCCGCGAGAGAAAAAAAAGGTATTTCGGCTTTTCTGGTGGAAACGAACACGCCCGGATTCGTCGTGGGCAAGCTAGAAGACAAACTCGGCCTGCGGGCGTCGGATACGGCCAGTATTCATCTCGACAATTGCCGCGTTCCGCTGGAGAACCTATTGGGTGGAGAGGGAGACGGATTTCGGATCGCGCTGGCGACTTTAGACGGCGGCCGCATCGGTATCGCCGCCCAGGCGCTCGGCATTGCGCAAGGCTGCCTCGAAGAGGCCCTTGCCTATGCCAAAGAGCGCGAACAGTTTGGTCAGGCGATCGCCAACTTTCAAGCCATTCAGTGGATGCTCGCGGATATGGCGACGGAGACTGACGCCGCTCGCCTCATGACCTATCGCGCGGCATGGTTGGCGCAGGAAGGAAAAAACTTCACGAAAGAAGCGGCCATGGCCAAGCTATTCGCCGCCGAGGCCTGTAATCGAATTGCTTACAAGGCACTGCAGATTCACGGCGGCTATGGTTACACCAAAGAATTCGCCGTCGAACGTTTTTTCCGCGACGCTCGGATTACGACTCTCTATGAAGGCACATCAGAAATACAGCGCCTGGTCATCGCGCGCAAGCTGATTCGGGCCGAGGAGGTCGCGGATGAACTCCCCTGAAAAGAGCCGCAAGAATCTGTCCGGCATCGAGATCCAACGATGCTACGGCGCCGAGGACATAAGAGCTTTCGATGCGGCTCGTGACCTCGGCGTACCCGGCGTATTTCCCTTTACCCGCGGTATTTATTCGACCATGTACCGGGGACGGCTCTGGACCATGCGCCAGTTCGCCGGCTTTGGCTCAGCCGAGGAGAGCAATCGGCGCTACCACTACTTGCTCCAACAAGGGAACATGGGCTTGTCAGTGGCCTTCGACATGCCGACGCTCATGGGCTACGACTCCGACGATCCGAGATCGAGAGGCGAAGTCGGACGCTGCGGCGTCGCGGTGGATTCCGTCACCGACATGGAGGTTCTTTTTCGCGGCATTCCGCTGGATAATGTGAGTGTTTCGATGACGATCAACGGACCCGCGATCGTTCTCTTCGCCATGTACTTGGTGGTTGCCGAACGCCAGGGAGTCAAATTTCGCGATCTCCAAGGAACGCTGCAAAACGATATCCTGAAAGAGTATATCGCGCAGAAGGAATGGATCTGTCCGCCGGCACCCTCACTCAAGATGATCAACGACATCATTGGTTTCTGCGTCGAATCGGCGCCTCGATATCATCCGCTGAGCATCAGCGGCTACCATATCCGCGAGGCTGGCTCCACGGCCGTTCAAGCGGCCCGGCGCCTGTGGGCACACGAGATCAAAAAACGATTCCATCCAGCAAATCCTGACTCCCTAGCCCTTCGCTTTCATACCCAAACCGCCGGCTGCGCGCTAACGGCGCAGCAGCCTTACAACAACGTCGTGAGGGTGACGCTTCAGGCTCTGGCCGCCGTTCTTGGGGGAACCCAATCATTGCACACCAATTCTCTGGACGAAACGCTTGCACTTCCTTCCGAAGATGCAGTGAAGATCGCTCTGCGAACCCAGCAGATCATCGCCCACGAATCAGGCGTCACCGATACCGCGGACCCGTTGGGCGGTTCCTACTATGTAGAATGGCTGACCGACAAGATGGAGAGCGAGGCAAAGAGTTACTTCGACAAACTCGACGCCATGAGAGGGATGGTTCCGGCCATCGAACGCGGCTTTCCGCAGGGCGAAATCCACCGCGCCGCCGTCTCGTATCAAAAAGAAGTGGATGCACGGGAACGAATCATCGTCGGGGTCAACAGTTTCGTGGAACCAGAAAGGAGTCGCGTGTCAATTCTCAAAGTTAAGGACGCAGTCGAGAAAAAACAGGTCCTAAGACTTCGCCAAAGAAAGAAAAGCCGTAGCGCCAAGAAAGTCGGCTTGGCGCTTAACCGGCTTGGCGGCGTTGCCGAGGCAAGCGGCGATCTCATGCCGGCGGTTATGGAGGCGGTACGCGCCGAAGCCACTGTGGGCGAAATCTGCGAAGTGTTCCGACGGGTGTATGGAGGCTATCGAGAAGCGGCGCTGATCTGAAGAAATTTCGCACACGCCCATTACTCCATCGCCCCAATCGAAGTGACCTATGACGCCTGCACAGGAATCGGCATCTCAGCTGAGTAAAAAACTTCGGGTGCTGGTGGCAAAAGTCGGTCTTGACGGCCACGACCGGGGCGTCAAGATTGTCGCAAGAGCACTGCGTGACGCTGGCATTGAGGTCATCTATCTCGGCATTCACAACACGCCTGCGGAGATAGCCGCCTCGGCGCTGCAGGAAGACGCGGACGCGATCGGGCTTTCCATCCACTCTGCCGCCCACCTGACTTTGTTCGGCGAGGTGATCAAACTCCTCAAAGCAAACAACGCAAACGATATAGTGGTTTTTGGCGGCGGCATCGTTCCGGGAGAAGACATTGGCAAGCTCCAACGAATGGGCGTGAAAAAGATATTCACGCCGGGCGCGCCGCTCGAAGAGATCGTCAGATTCGTGAAATCCATCGGGGTTGAGACGCGGAAGGCGCGAGGCGACAGGCGGCGGTCCCTGGCTTCCTCTCCCCCGCCCACCCTATTAAGGAAGAGAAGGAACAAACCCAAGAGCACATAGAGTGAAAAGAGCAAAGCCGTATGAATTTTGATCTATCAGAGGAGCAAACACTTCTCCGGCAGACCATCCGTGAATTCGCAGAGCGGGAAATCGCCCCCGGCGCTTCAGCTCGGGACGAGGCGGCGCGGTTTCCGAGCGACCTCATTCCTCGGATGGCGGACCTGGGGCTTTTCGGCATCAACATCCCCCAGGAGTACGGCGGCGCAGGACTCGATGCGCTTGGCGCCACGATCATTATCGAAGAGGTTGCTCGATTCGATGGCGCGCTGGCGCTGATCGTCGCTTCTCACAATTCTCTTTGCGCAGGTCATATCCTTAGCTTTGGAAGCGAAACGCAAAAGCAAAAATATCTGCCCTTTCTGGCGAGCGGGAAGAAACTCGGCGCTTGGGCGCTCACGGAGCCCAGTTCTGGCTCGGATGCCGCGGCCCTCAAAACCAGCGCTACGTTCGATGCAGATCATTGGATTCTCAATGGAGAAAAGCAGTTCATCACTCAGGGCTCCACCGCGGGCGTCTACGTGATTATGGCCTCTACGGACCGGTCCCAAGGCAAGCGCGGGATTTCGGCATTCATCGTCGAGCGTGAGACGCCGGGACTGAACGTCTGCAAGGTGGAGAATAAGTTGGGGGTACGCGCCTCAGATACGGCCGCCCTGCGCATGGAAGCCGCGCGCGTACCCAAAGATAACCTGCTCGGCGCTCTCAATGAGGCCTTCGACAACCTGTCGCGGATTCTTCAAGGCGGACGCGTCGGCATCGGCGCTATGGCGGTCGGCATCGCCCGCGGTGCATTCGAAGAAGCGCTCAAATACGCCGAGGAAAGAAAGCAGTTCGGCAAATTCATCGCCGAATTCGAAGCGATCCAGTGGATGCTCGCAGACATGGCAACCGAGATCGATGCCGCTCGTTTATTGGTCCAACGCGCGGCGCGCTTGAAGGATGCCGGTGCGCCTTTTTCCCAGGCTGCTTCCGAGGCCAAACTCTATGCCGCGGAAGCCGCCATGCGCGCCACCACCAAGGCAATCCAGATTCACGGTGGCTACGGGTATCTCAAAGACTACCCTGTGGAGCGATATTTTCGTGATGCCAAGCTCTGCGAGATCGGCGAGGGAACGTCTGAGGTCCAAAGAATGATCATTGCGAAAGAGATGCTGGCGGCGAAATAACATTTGGAGACGAACTCAGATGCCCGAACTCACAAGTCAGCGGCTCGATCACGCGCCACCCGGAGCTTCCATTTCCGATATCGGCTTCTGACTCGTGAATTCACGAATCGGCGATGTCGACGAATCTTACAAAGCGAGTTCTCAAAGGTGACGTGCGTGCGCTTGCGTCGCTCATGACGTTGATCGACGACGATGATCCGAGGGCAAGAACCGTTCTGAAAGCTGTCTACCCGAAAACCGGCCGGGCGCATGTGATCGGCGTAACCGGCGCCGCCGGTACGGGAAAGAGCAGCTTGATTGATCGTATGACCGCGGAATACCGCGGGCGTCAAAAAACCGTCGGGATTCTCGCCGTGGACCCGAGCAGCGCCTTTTCGAACGGCGCTCTTTTAGGCTACCTGAAATGGGCGATGAAGTTCAGGGGATGAAAGCCGGCCTCGCGGAGATCGCCGACATTCTTGTGGTGAACAAAGCCGACCTTCCCGGCGCCGATGTGACGGTTCAACAACTCAAAGCCATTTTCAGCGACTTCGATATTCTCCTCACCTCAGCGATCAACCATGACGGCGTGCGGCGACTCGTTGATGACATCGAAAAGTATCGGCTCAAAAATCTCCGCAACGGTGACCATCACAGGAAGCGGCTCAGCCTATGCCGCGAGGAGTTGCTGGCTTTGCTGCGCCAGAGATTAGTGATCCAGCTAACCCAACGAATCGACGATCATTTACTCGATGAACGTGTCCAACGGATCGCTGAGCGTCGGGTTGATCCCTATAGTGAAGTGGAAGACCTGGCGAGAAGACTCGGATTCTAGCCCGGATTATTTATGATCAGAGGAAAAATGACCGAGCGTTGTACGAGAGTCTCAAATATTTGCAGAACGCCGCCGGCGCGACGCCTTCTCCTTTCGATTACTTCCTGACCTTGCGCGGCCTCAAGACGTTGGCCTTACGCATGCGCGAGCACGAAAAAAACGCCATCCGCATAGCGATCTCCCTAAAACAGCACCCGCGGTACGATGCGTTTACTATCCCGGTCTTCCCGACCATCCGGGACACGACATTGCCGCCTCCCAGATGGATGGTTTCAGCGGCATGGTATCTTTCGAGGTCAAAGGCGGACTTACCGCGGCGCAGCGTGTTTTGTCTCGCTTGTGGATCTTTAAGATCGCCGAGAGCCTCGGCGGCGTGGAGTCTCTCGTCGAGTTACCAGCCGTTATGACACACGCGTCGATCCCCAAAAATGAGCGCAAAAAAGCTGGACTTGAGGATAGGCTCATTCGATTGTCGGTCGGCATTGAAAACCTCGAGGATCTTATCGACGATAATGACGGCTTTGAGTCGGTAAGACTAAGGACGAAATGAAAAAAGCGGTGCACAAGAAGCAAAATCCGATTTTGGCGATGTTGGAAGATTATGGCATTCATCCTGAGCGCGGGTTTTTGCCGTCACCGGATCCATTGGAGCATTTGCCGGAAGAATTCGAAGCCTGGGAAACTGCGGCCCAGGGTCTGCCCAAGTTTCTCGTTAGCGGGAAAGTTCGAACTTTCATCGACCAGCTGCCGATCCTGGACGCGTCGCGACTACTCGACGAGCGTGAACAAAGAAGGGCGATGGTGATTTTGTCTTTCCTGGGACACGCCTATGTGTGGGGCGATAAGGAAGCTATAAATTCACTGCCGGCGTGTCTAGCCGGCCCTTGGACTCAAATTGCACGCCTTCTCGGCCGCCCGCCGGTGCTATCCTACGCCTCCTATGTATTGGACAACTGGCGAAGACTTGATCTTGACTGCCCGATTGAGTTGGGCAATATTTGTATGCAGCAAAATTTCCTCGGCGGTCAAGATGAAGAGTGGTTTGTGCTCATTCACGTGGCGATCGAAGCCAAGGCAGCGCTTGCGCTCGCCGCCATTCTCGCCGCGCAACGAGCCGTCGCCGACGATCGGCCGGAAATCGTCGCGCAACAACTGACAAACGTTGCGCGCACGCTCGCAGACATGCACGAGACTCTCCTGCGCATGCCCGAACGCTGCGATCCGTACATTTATTTCAACCGAGTAAGGCCTTACATCCACGGTTGGGCCAATAATCCGAGTCTCCCGGCGGGAATGATCTACGAAGGCGTGGCGCAATATTGCGGCAAACCGCAAAGCTTTCGTGGTGAAACCGGCGCGCAGAGCTCGATTGTTCCGTCACTCGACGCGGCGTTGGGAATCACGCACGAGAAGGACATGCTGCATACCTATCTAATGGAGATGCGGACTTACATGCCGCCCAAACATCGGTCCTTTATTGCAGCGGTGGAAGCGGGACCCTCGGTGCGCGGCTATGTGATACAGCGCCACAAAAAACATCCGGCTCTGCGAGAACACTACAACGCCGCCGTCGACGGCGTTGAGCGTTTTCGCTCGACGCATCTAGAGTATGCGCATAACTACATCGTCAAACAGAACCGGGCTGAGGATCACAATCCGGCCCACGTAGGCACCGGAGGGACGCCGTTCGCCCCTTATCTGAAAAAGCATCGAGACGAAACCGCGCGACACCGGATCAGATAGCAAGGAACACGATAGGACGGTCGGCGGGGTAATGCTGCCGAATGCGTTTGGAGACCATTCACTTCCGCAGATAACGTTGCACTGCAGGGTTGATGCCGACCTTCTTGCCATGATCCCACAAGTAGAAACCCCGGCCATTTTTAATGCCGTAGAATCCGGCAGCGACGAGCTTGGACAATAAGTCTGCCGGTTTGTAGGCAGGGCCGAGTTCTCTTTCGAGAACCTGCGCGATCGCCAGCGTAGTGTCGAGACCGACATAATCCAGCGTGGTGATCGGACCCATCTTGTGGCCAAGGCAAATCGTAGTCTTGTCGGCGTCCTCGCAGCTCATGATGCCTTCCTCGATGACTTTCACGGACTCATTCAAGAACGGTATGAACATACGATTGATGCCAAATCCCGCTTTGTCTTCGGCTCGGATTGGCTCCTTGCCGAGTTCTCGACAGAATTCGGTGACCGTCTGAAAGGTTTCGTCGGATGTCAGAAAACCACGGATCAACTCGCAGCCGGGCTGAACGGGCACGGGATTCATGAAATGCATGCCGATGAATTTCTCCGGCGTTGTATATACGCTCGCAAGCCGCGTGATAGAAATCGAAGAGGTGTTGGAAACGAGCAACTTGTCGTATCCGATCTCCGCCAGCGATGATATCAGCTGCTTCTTAGCCGGCTCGTCTTCGATAACTGCTTCCATGAGGATATCGCAAGCCAGAAGATCGCGGCGATCCATCGACGGCTCGATACGTGCCATGATCTTTTCCTCTTCATCAGGCGCAATGCCTGTTTTGCCGCTGGATTTCCGATAACTCCCCACCAAGAGTTTGAGGCTGTCGCGAATACGCTCCATGCCTTTGCCGACAATCTGCGGCGACACGTCGATGACGACGGTGTCAAAATTCCGCGTCGCCGCGACCTGCGCAATGCCGCTACCCATGAGACCCATGCCAAGGACGCCGACTTTGTGAATCCCTGAGCCCATCGGAAAATCTCCTTTGTTAACTTGCTATCCAACTCTATTATAGCTCCTTAATCCGCGGCGAAACCGCAAAAGTCAACCGCAAAAGGATTCTCAATGCCTTAGAGGCCAAATAGAAAAACCTATTAAACGATTATTTTTCGCATGCTATGTTTTAGTTAGATGGAGGCCTCTGCGGGGCTAAACCCGCTCACAACCACACCAATACATTATGCCTCTGCCGAATAAGGAAATAGTTATTCTCTCGGCGGCCCGCACTCCGTTCGGTAAATTTTGCGGTGCGCTCAAAGACCTAACCGCCACCGAACTGGGTGTCGTCGCCGTCCGGGCCGCTTTAGAGCGAGGAGGAATCAAGCCTGAGGAGATCGACCATGTTATATTTGGCAACGTGCTGCAGACCAGCGCCGATGCGGTATACTTGGCGCGGCACATTGGCCTCAAATCCGGAATTCCGCCTTCGGTTCCCGCGCTGGCCGTGAATCGGCTCTGCGGCTCGGGGTTTCAGGCGATCGTGAGCGGCGCGCAGCTTCTTTTCCTCCAAGAGGCAAGTTACGTTCTGGCGGGCGGGACAGAAAACATGAGCCAAGCGCCGCATGTGATTCGCGGCGCGCGCTGGGGAATTCCGCTGGGCGAAGAAAGAATGGAAGACTCTCTGTGGTCGGCTTTGACCGACAGCTACTGCAATCTCAACATGGCCGAGACCGCAGAGAATCTCGCCAGCCGATACGGCATCACGAGGAAACAAGCCGATGCATTTGCCCTTGAAAGCCAGATGCGCACAAAGTCGGCAAACGAATTCGCGCGTTTCAACGAGGAAATTGTTGCCGTCGCCGCTGTTCTCGATCGCGACGAGCATCCTAGACCCAATACGACGCCCAAAGGGCTCGCAGAATTGAAGCCGGTTTTTCGCAAAGACGGTATCGTCACCGCTGGCAATGCCAGCGGCATTTCAGATGGAGCCGCAGCGGTGGTTCTGACCACGGCCGAGAAAGCTGAGAAGCGCGGCGTCAAGCCGCTCGCGCGTATTGTCTCGTGGGGCATCGCCGGCTGCGATCCATCGATCATGGGCATCGGCCCGGTTCCCGCCATCAAGATCGCTCTAGAGGGTGCGGGACTCGCTCTCGATCAGATCGATCTTTTCGAGATTAATGAAGCATTCGCCTGCCAGTACCTCGCCGTCGAAAAAGAGCTCGGCCTCGATCGAAAAAAGATCAATGTCAACGGTGGGGCGATCGCCATCGGCCACCCTCTCGGCGCAACCGGTGTAAGACTCACGGTCACTTTGATCTTTGAGCTGAGAAGACGAAACGCGCGTTTCGGTATCGCCAGCGCTTGTATCGGCGGCGGCCAGGGGATTGCCTTGTTGGTGGAAAGAATGTAGTCGCCTCTTCAAAACGTTTGCAACGTCATCTGTTCCGTCGAAGATTCACTCGACCAGTCTAAAACCTTCGATATCCAGTATCGAGCCGGTGCGTTTCGCTTTTGGCTTGATCACAGCTTTGACGCGGCTTCCAATGGAGATGCGCGACAGATCTTTAACATCGAGCAGTCTGTGTAGCATCACTGTCGTGGCGCCTTCTAACTGCACCAGCGCCGAGGTCACAGGTTGCTTGAGACGTCTGCCGTTATGATCGACATAAGCATAACTGAAACTCTTGATGACACCGTCGGGCTGAACCCGAACTTCTTCGGTCAACTCGACAAAGCATCGCTCGCAGAATTGTCGGGATGGAACGAATACTTGATGGCACGGACGACATCGAGTTCCCACCAGCTTGCCCTTCTCCTTCAGCGCTTTGAAGAACCTTTGACCGCCAATGCCGGCGGTATAGAGCGACTCGATCGGAATCTCGCCGCGCCATTTTGCTATGTGGCTTTTGCGCAATTGTGTTCCTGCCATGTCCGTAACCTCCGGAAAACAGCGGCAACCCCTCGACTGCGCGGGCCGCCTTATTTAGCGCTCACCGTCCTTTGGGACCGTCGATTTATCGGCATCCAATAGGCGATATCCGTGATACTCCCGGTGCGCTGAGCCGGGGGCTTCCAAACCGCCGCGACGCGCATGCCGATGCGCACGTCCTTTGGCGCTACCTTACGAACAAGATGAAGGATGCCCATCCCAGGCGATGCGCCGTCGATTTCAATCACCGCGGGGATTTCCGGCTGCTTCAACCGGCGCACATCCCAGCTCACATAGCAGAGCGAAAACGTGTTCACTGTGCCGGTAGCTTTGACATAGACCCAATCATCGGTCGGGCGAAAACAGCGTTCGCAGAACATGCGCGGCGGGATCATGACGCGCTCGCATTTGCGGCAGGAACGCGCGATGAGCCTGCCATTTTTGAGTTCCGCCAAATAACGGCCCATCGCCTCGCCGGTATCCCAAGTGTAGCGGAGCGCCGGCGCGTACGAGTTAAGAAAAATCTTGCCCCGTTTCAGAGCCTTGGCGTCTAGCGGCGTTCCCTGAACGATATTCGGCTCGGGCTTGATTGTTCTATGAATCATCGTGCCGACTTGAAAGGATTGAACGGTTTACACCTTTTTCAACGTTTGGGTTCTGTGGTTCCAACGACGACCACCGTGCCTACCTGCATCAGATCGCCCCAGGCTTGCGCCACGCCGCGCTCCGGTTTGCCTGGTACTTGGCGCCGACCCGCTTCGCCGCGCAGTTGCCAGAAAAGCTCGCAGATCTTCATGGTTCCTGCCGCCGCAATGGGGTTGCCGACTCCCAACAATCCGCCAGAGGGCGTGACCGGTAGATCGCCGTCGCGATCAAACACACCATCCGCCAGAAGTTTCGGCGCTTGGCCTTTAGGCGCCAATTGCAGTCCTTCGAGGTGATGAAGCTCTTTGTATGCGAAAGGATCATAGGGCTCCGCTATGTTGATCTCTCGGCGCGGTTCTTTCACACCTGCCATGCGGTAGGCCATCCATGCCGCCTTCTCAACGTACTCGGGATAGTACAGGTCACGATTGGTCCAGTAGGCGGTGTCGAGACACCAGCCGACGCCTTGAATCCAAACCGGCTTTGAGGTGAGTCGCCGCGCGACATCGCCAGCCGCAAGCACTACCGCCGCCGCTCCATCGCTCGTCGGACTGACCATCAAGCGATGCACCGGCCAAGCCATCACTTCGGAGGCGAGCACGTCTTTTACGGTAATCTCCGCGCCAAGCTGCGCCGAAGGATGACCCAGAGCATTGCGCTTGTTCTTCACCGACACGCGCGCGATCTCTTCAAGTGTAATGTGATGGGTTTGCATGTAGCGATTCTGCTCCAGCGCGAAGATCCATAGAAGGTTCGGCTTGAGCGGCTGTTCGGTGAACGGATCGAAGATCGAAATAAAAGCGGCCTGCGGATGCGGCTGGCAGGTCGACATCTTTTCTTCGCAAACGACGAGCGCGGTATCAAAGAGGCCCGATGCTACTTGAAACCAACCTTGGGCGACGGCGTAAACGCCGGTGCCGCCGCCGACATAACATCTTAGATAAGGTTTGCGCCAGCCGCCGCAGCCATCCGCGAGATACTCGCCCTTCATATGCATGCCGTCGAAAGCGTCCGGTGCGCTGCCGAGGACGGCGCCGTCGATTTGATCCAGTTTCATCTCGGCGGAGTCCAACGCAGCCTTGGCGGCGAGCCAGGCAAGCTCTTTGGGCGTTTCCAAGGCGCGCCGCATGAACTTGGTCATGCCCGCTCCAACGATCGCAACTGGTCGAGAAGTCATAGTCGTCTCATGTCAGTGTGTTGGTGTTTTATGTGTTTTATATCCGACGACATTCAGTGGCGACCGGAATAATGGAGTGCTGCAGTAGTGGGAGTAATGGGTTTTATCAGTACTCCAGCACTCCACTACTCCAATTCGTTATCTTCCCAGGATCACTACTGCGCCGCTCGTCGTCGGCACGCCGCGCCAAGATTGCGCCAACCCGACTTTCGCTCGCGGTAGCTGCCGCGGCCCGGCCTCGCCGCGCAACTGACAAACGATCTCGGCGAGGCGGTAAAGACCGCTTGCCTCGAGCGTGTGGCCAATGCCCAACGATCCGCCGGAAACATTCACGGGCATCTTGCCAGCGGCGCCGGTTTCGCCATTCTCGACGGCTCTGCCTGCCGCCACGGCCTGCGGATAAATTCCCAAAGCAACTAAATGTTGCAGTTCTTTGTACGCATAGGCATCATCGACTTCGAAAAGATCGATCTCGGCGACTGGATCCTTGATTCCAGCCTGACCGTACGCCATAGCTGCAGCGGCGCGAATGTATTGCGCATCGATCCAGTCGCGCGATTCCAAAGTTGGACTGTCGTTCGCAAAGCCGACGCCGCGGATCCAAACCGGCCGCGACTTGGATGGCTGAGCCCTACTCGCGCCCGCCAAAACGACAACCACGCAGCCATCGGCGCTCTTAGCCATCTCTGCATCGCGCAAGGGATAACAGAGGTAGGGAGATGATTGGACATCCTCGGCGCGGAGATTCATCGGATAAGCGGCGGCGATATTCTTGAGCGCGTGAGTACGATTTTTGGCGACGACCTGCGCGCACTGTGCTTGGGTGATGCCTGTTGCGTGAAGGAAGCCATTCATCTCCAGTCCGGCGATGACGTGCGGATTGAAATCGAGCGGACGGTTGTAAACCGGGTCAAGCGCATAATTGAGAATCGAGTTTGGATTCTCCAAATTCGAATGCTTGCTGTGCGCCTCGACAACGACCAAGCCAACGAGTCCGGAGCGGAGCTGCATCACGGCATCGGCGATGCCGTAGAGCCCGTCCTGAGTCAGCGTGTGCATCGGCTTTTGCACGGCGCCGAGTTGATCCGGCGTATACTCATCGAAGATCGAGATGCCTTCGGTGAGATCTTCCGCGCAGGTAACAAAGGACTCGACCTCATGCGCATCGATGCCGGCGTCCGCGTATGCCTTCTGTGCCGCCTCGAACATCATCTCCTTAAAAGAGAGATGCTCCGAGCTCGGTCTTGCGGCCATGACGCCGACCCCGATGATCGCGACACGTTCGTTCATAAGACGGCTGTTTCGGATTTAGAGTTTCGAGTGCCACCCCTGCGATCGCAGAGACTCACGCAACGAATCTCGGCGACATTGCGCTAAGCGACCTTTTTAGTGTCCTGTTGTCTTAGCCTCAGCTCGCGCTTGAGCACTTTACCCGAGGGATTGCGCGGCAACGCTTCGATGAACTCGACGTAGCGCGGCGCCTTGTACACTGCCATACAAGCGCGGCAATACTCGATGACGTCTTTCTCAAACAGCTGTACGTCCTTCTTCAAGACCACAAAGGCTTTGACGGCTTCACCCGACACCGGGTCGGGCACGCCAATCACCGCCGCTTCGGCCAAGTCCAAATGATTCGACAACACCTCCTCTACTTCCCGCGGCCATACTTTGAAGCCGGAGACATTAATCATGTCTTTGGCGCGGTCGACAAGGTACAGATACCCGTCGGCATCCATCCTGCCGATGTCGCCGGTCAGAAACCAGCCGTCGCGGATCACCTGAACCGTCTCCTTCGGCCTATTGAAGTATCCCTTCATAACATTCGCGCCTTTGATCGCGATCTCTCCTAGCTCGCCAGAGGCGACTGTTTCGCCCTTTTCATTAATGACCTTAATCTTGGCGTACTGGACCGGCTTGCCGACGCTTCCCTCGCGATACTCGCTATCGTGATTGTAACTGGCGAAGGGCGAAGTCTCGGTCAAACCATAACCTTCGTATATAATCTGACCGAAGCGTTCCCGCCATTTTCTTACCGTCTGTACGGTCAACGGGGCTGCCGCGGAAAAATAATATCGAATCGACTCCAGCTTCTTTTCGATCTCCGGTTGGGAAAGCAGACGAATGTAGACGGCGGGCACGCCAAAAAACATCGTGGCTCTGTTCACAGCCGCTGACTCAAGCACCTCATCGGGAACGTACCGCTCATGCAAAAGCAGGGTCGCGCCGACATGCACCGACGTGTTCATGATGAAGTTTTGTCCGAAGCAGTGAAACAACGGCAGGAAACATAACAGCCGATCTTCCGGCGTCATGCCCGTATGGTGATGGGTAGCTTGCGAGTTGAACAGCAAATTGCCGTGGGTGAGTAAAACCCCTTTCGGCTGACCCGTTGTACCGGAGGTATAAAGGATGGCGGCGCCGTCTTCGGTTTCGACACGAACGTTGGACGCTTCCGATGGTGGACGGTCGGCAATTAGGTCGAAAAACCGTAGACAGCCGATCCTATTCGTTTCTCCCACGACAACGGTTCCTCGCAGCGTAAGAATATTCTCCGGAACCTGTTCCAATAACTGCGGCATAGTAATGAGCGCTTTTGCGCCGCAGTCGCGCAAAATGAACTCCACCTCATCGCGCTTGAGCATGACGTTGAGGGAAACCGCGATAGCGCCGAGTTTTTCGACGGCGTAGTAAGACAGCATAAATTCGGGAATGTTGGGCAAAAAGATTGCCACGCGATCCCCTCGCTGAAGAGCAAAGCGCTTGCTCAACGCGGCGCTCAGACAGCAAGCCTGCTTGTAAACCTCGCCATAGGTTATTTTCCGTCCTTCGAAGATCAGAGCGTCTTTTTTGGGAAAGCGAATTTGCGCGCGCTCCAGAAAATCAAAGATATTCATACGATCTCCTAAAGCTCAGCAATGGGTATCGATCTTTGTCTGATCAATTCCGTAACCTTTCTGATATCGCCGTCCATGGGACGGTCCTGGTCGGCAAATGCCACTTCCCGTCTCACCGTGTCATAAACCGTCCGGTTCACATGTCCCAGCTGTGCGCTCCCGCCGCGTAGGTCGATTGCTTGGCAGAGAGTGATCAGCGCGATCGCGGTGGCATCGTGCAAGATCGTCGTCATCTGCATCGTCGTTAATGCCGAGTGCATTCCCAAACTCACCATGTCCTGGTTATATTGCTCCGTCGGCAGCGTGTGGATCATGCTCGGGTTCGCCAACTGCCTAAGCGCGCAAACCAAGCTGGTTAAACAGAGTTGCATTCCCTTAAACCCCGAGAAAAGACCGGGATGCGGTGCGAGATTCGGTGGGAGGCCGTTATTGAATCGCTCATCAACCAGCATGGCGATCAGCGCATGCAGCCAGTTTCCCATCGTCGCCAGGTCGATCTTCCAACTGTCTAGCGCGCGGGCCACATGGCCGCCGTAAAAATTGCCGGTGTGATAGACGCGGCCGTCAACCGGATCGAGCAGTGGATTATCGTTGGCCGAGTTGAGCTCTCGTTCGATCACCACTCGGTGAATCTTCACCGCTTCCAGAATCGGCCCGATGCCCTGGGGCACGCAGCGCAGCGAATAGGGCTGCTGGATCGCCTCATCGGAGCGCTCGATCGAGTGATTGTCGCCGTGAAAGCTCTCTCGCACCCTGCCGCGAATGTCATCCAAACTCCGCACGTAGCCGCTTCCTTCAATGAACCTGCGGCAAAGAGCGGCGGCTTCGATTTGACCCGGATGATTCTTCACCGCTTGCACGGCGTCGCGAAACGGATCGTCCGTGCTTTTCATGCCTTCCAGCGCCAACGCGCAGGCGGCGAGCACCAAGCGCGAGAGATACGCGCCATCATCCATTTGCAGCGCCGCTACGCCGGTCATCACCGTCGTGCCATTGATCAGGGCAAGTCCCTCCTTGGGCTCAA
>WNGI01000513.1_pt1 | contig 28773 bp, 25 predicted proteins | sample 5400621 | NCBI WGS metagenome assembly WNGI01 (sample SAMN13153374, study PRJNA577476) | soil metagenome | isolation source: 20 cm soil or saprolite under Garry oak tree replicate 1 | place: USA:California | collected 2016-06-15
AGACCGCCTACGCCGTGCAGGCGCTGATGCTGGCGCCGGCCGAATTCCGGGCCCAGATCCGGGAGCCACTCCGCCGGGCTGCCGCCTACCTGAATGAAACAGAGGGCGAGCCCGTCATTCCTATGTGGGTTGGCAAGACCCTCTACGGGCCAACCCAGGTTGTCCGTTCCGCGGTGCTTTCCGCCCAGATCCTGCTTGCGAGGAGCGAACATGCTAGACCGGCGGATTAACAAGCTCAAAGAGAACCTCTTGCGACAGGAGGACGAAGCCCTGGTGGTTCGCCATCTGGTCGACGCCAACCCACGGGGTGACGACATGCTGGGCGAGGTCTGCCGTGCTGCGGTCCTCCTCCACCCAAGCGCCAGTTTCGAGCAGGCCCTGGCACTGGCTCGGACGATGGCGTACATCGTCTACATCGACGACTACCTCGAGGAAGAGCACCCCGAGCTGGACCTGGCCGACTACCGGCGGGTCTGCCAGAACTTCTTGCTCTGGCCCAACCGCGACCTCAGCCAGATGCCCCTCGTCAACGCGACCGTTGCGCGCAAGCTCGAGGAGCAGTTCCGCGAGGACGAGGTGCCCGAGGAATGGACGGCCATGCGCCGGCTCGTCTGGGAAAAGTCGATCTGGACGATGCTCCAGGAAAACCACTGGTTGAAGCACAAAGAGCGCGTCACGCTCGACGCTTACCTGGCCAACGGGATGTACAGCAGTTCCTTCCCCATCGTGCAGGTCTCGATCCTGGCGTTTTCCTACCAGGATGTCTCGCAGGAACTCAAGAACCGAATCTTCGGGCATATCTGCCAGGCCTCGCGCGTGGTGCGGCTCGCCAACGACCTGCGCACCCACGAGCGGGAGTCGGCACAGGGACGCTTCAACTCGGTCGACTTGATCTCCGGCGGATCCGCCGAGCGCACCCTCGACAGCGCCCGCGAGGCGGTCCGTCACCTGATGGAGGAAGAGTTCGAGCAGCTCAAGAAGGCGATCGCCCGGGAGCGCCGCACCGGCATCACTCAGCAGTTCCTCAGCCACCTGATCGACAGCACGCAGGTGTTACTCGACTTCTACGAAGTCCCGGGCGGGCGACACAGCCAGGGCCGGCCCGACCGGGTGCTGAAGGCCAGCTAACCGGATCCCATGAGCAGCTCCATCAACCTGAAGCTCGGCGCCCGCAAGCCGTCTGAGGCCGGGAGACCGGACGCCTCGGCGATCGAGATGGAACGGCGCATCATCTGGATCCGCTGGCTTGCGATCCTCGTCTCGCTCGGTGCCCTCCCCTTCCTGGCATCGAGCCTCAACCGCCAGTCACTGGTGACCCTGCTCGCCCTGATCGGCCTGGGCGCGATCTACAACCTGACGTTGCTGGTCGTCCTGCTGCCGCGAAAGCCCGAATGGCTGACGGCCGGTTACATCTCCGCCATCGGCGACGTCCTCCTCGTCACCGGCGGCGTGGCCGTCACCGGCGGGCTCGAGTCACCGTTCTTCCTCGCCTACTTCGTGGTCACCGTCACTACGGCCGTGCGATTTGGTGGTCTGGCGGCGATCGTCGCCGTCCTTACGATCGCGCTCAGCTACACCGCGGTCGTGTACTACGGCAACACCGTCCAGGGCACGGCGCTGACGCTGAACGACCTGACCAACCTGGCGATGCGCACCGGCTTCGTCGCGCTCACCGGCATCTTCGTCGGTTTCGTCGGCGACCGCGCCCGTCGGGCGGAGCGCGCGCTGCAGGAGGAGCTCGAGCGGGCCCACGCCTCGCTGTCGGAGGTCACCGTTGAGCTGAACCGCGACCTCGAGTTCGAACAGACCTGCCAGCTGACGGCGGACAAAGGCCGCTCCCTGCTCAGCGCCGACGCCTTCTTGATGCAGGTCCAGATGCCGCCACTGATCGGACAGGACGAGGCGACCCCCCCGGCCTCGATGCTCTACGTCGACTGGACGCCCGAGCTGAAGGCGCAGCATGCCGGGGTCGACCTGACAACCGCCCGGCTGGCGCTGACGCCCGCGACCGGCGAGCAGGTGATCGCGGTCGCGGATCCCAACCTGCTGCTGCCCAACGAGCACAAGCCGCTCCCGGCCGGCATGTGGTTCCGGATCCCCGTGTTCCACGGCGCTCGCGCGATCGCCGACATGATCGTCGGCTTCATGGGACGCGAGCAACCCCTCCGCCAGACCGAGATGGAGCTGATGCTGACTTTCGCCGAGCGCGCCGGCATCGCGATGCGCAACGCCCACGCCCTCGATCAGGCGCAGAAACTCTCCGTCACCGACTCGGTGACCGGCCTGCCGAACCACCGCTATTTCCATACGAGGTTCGACGAAGAGATGGAGAAGACGAAGGATACCGGCGGGTCGATCACGGTGATGATGATCGACCTCGACCGCTTCAAGGTCTACAACGACAGCTTCGGCCACGCCGCCGGTGACGTGGCGTTGAAAGCCGCGGCGCGCACGATTTCTTCCACCATGCGACGCGAGGACACCGTGACCCGCTACGGGGGCGAGGAGTTCGTCGCCATCCTGCCGGGCGTCGACCTCCAAACCGCGCCGATCCGGGCGCAGGAGATCTGCGACACGCTCTCCAAGGTCTTCATGTACAACCCCAAGACGATCTTCGCCCCACTCACCGCCTCGGTGGGCTGGGCGACCTACCCGGTCGATGCCCGCAACCGCGACGAGCTGCTGAACCGCGCGGACCTCGCCATGTACATGGCGAAGAAGCGCGGACGCAACTGCATCTGCGGCGCCTGCGAGCTGGAGAGCGTCGCCGCCCTGGACTCGGTCCTCAGTGAAGTCGTCGCCCAGCTGGCGAGTGCCGACACCGTCGGACCCGGCATGGTGGCGACGCTCGAGAAGCGGCTGGGACAGATCGCGAACTCGAGCCACCTGGAAGAGCTCGCTGAAGGCATGCTCTCGCCCAACAGCGAGGCGACGCTGGAAGCGCTCAACGCCCTGGCGGCGTCGATCGACGCCAAGGACCCCTACACCAGTGGCCACTCGCAATCGGTGGCGAAGCTCGCCGAGGACCTGGGCGACATGCTGCAGCTGTCGGGAGCGCACAAGAACCAGCTGCGCCTGGCCGCGATCCTGCACGACGTCGGCAAGATCGGCGTCGTCGACAAGGTCCTGCTCAAAGAAGGCAAGCTCGACGAGGACGAGAAGCTCATCATGCGCATGCACCCCATCCTGGGGGCGCGCATCCTGCAGCCGATCAAGGCCTTCCGGCAAATCTTGAACGTGGTCTTGCATCACCACGAGTGGTACGACGGCAGCGGCTACCCGGACGGCCTGGCGGGCCAGAACATCCCGCTGCACGCGCGCATCGTGTCCGTCTGCGATGCCTATCACGCCATGACGTCGACCCGCCCCTACCGCCAGCGCCGCACACCGGATTTCGCGCTCGCCCAGTTGGAGGCCGGCAAGGGCACTCAGTTCGACCCCATCATCGTCGACTACTTCATCCAGATGATGCGCAAGCGGCAGGCAGAAAATCCGGATGCGCTCGAGGCCGACGTGCATGACGAGCACCCGAGCACGCCCGACGCCGCGGCGGCCGCGAGCTAAACCCCCATGGCGCTGGACGCGAACGGCCATCCGGTCTCTCGCATCGCGCAGCGCAAGCTCGACCATCTCCGGCTCTCCCTCGAAGCCTCCGTGCAGTCGACCCGGGGGGCCGGCTTCGAGCGCTTCGCGTTCACCCACCAGGCGCTCCCCGAGCTGGACCTGGACGCCATCGACACGAGCACCAGCTTTCTGGGCAAACCCCTCAAGCTGCCCTTCCTGATCTCGAGCATGACGGGCGGTGCGCAGGCCGCGGGCGACATCAACCGGCGGCTGGCGCTGGTGGCCCAGACGGTGGGCATCGCCTTCGGCGTCGGCTCCCAGCGAGCCGGGCTGACGCACAAGGACCTGCGTCCGACCTACCAGGTTCGCAGTGTCGCTCCTGACGTCCTGCTCTTCGCCAACCTCGGCGCCGTCCAGCTGAACTATGGCATGCGCAAGGAGCAGGCCCTGGAAGCGATCGAGATGATCGGGGCCGATGCCCTGGTGCTGCATCTCAATCCGCTGCAGGAGGCGCTGCAGCCGGAAGGCGATCACAACTTCAGAGGACTGATCGAGAAGATCGGTGTCCTCTGTAAGGAGCTGCCCGTGCCGGTTATCGTCAAGGAGGTCGGCTGCGGCATCTCAGAGCGCACCGCGCGGCTGTTGGCCGTGGCCGGCGTGGCCGCCATCGACGTCGCCGGGCTTGGCGGCACGAGTTTCGCCCGCGTGGAGGCCTTCCGCCGGGAGCGGCCTGAGGAGGTCGAGCTCGCCCTGGCGTTTTCCGAGTGGGGCATCCCGACGTCGGAGGCGCTGGTCGTAACCCATCGCGCGGCACCACAGCTGCCGCTGATCGCCAGCGGCGGGCTGCACCACGGCCTCGATGCCGCCAAGGCGATCGGCCTGGGGGCGGACCTCACCGGCTTCGCCCACGCCGTCCTCGCGGCGGCCTCGGAAGGCGAAGAGCCGGTGCGCCGCCTGCTCGACGGCTTCGCCTGGCAGCTGCGGGTCGCCATGTTCTGCGCCGGCGCACCGAACATCGCCGCCCTACATGCCAACCCACCAACGGAAATCAAATGACATTTGTGCTTCCCCTCCCCCGCTTACGGGGGAGGGAAGGGTGGGGGCGTTGAAGACCAAGAGCTTTGCCAGCCGCGCCGATCGCCTGCAGGCGATGAACCAGGCGCTGGACCGCGAGCTTTCGCGCCTCTCCCAGCGGGCCGGGTCCAGCCAGAGCTCACTGCTCACCGAGATGGTGCAGTACCACCTCGGGTTGCGCAAAGCCGGCGACCGCCCCGGCAAGCGGCTGCGCGCGAATATCGCCCTGCTCACCTGCGAGGCCTTCGGACGGCGCTACGCCGATGCACTCTGGGCGGCCGTCGCCGTCGAGCTGGTGCACAATTTCTCGCTGGTCTTCGACGACGTCCAGGACAACGACGAGCTGCGGCGCGGCCGGCCCTCGGTCTGGAAGGTCTGGGGCATGGGCCAGGCGCTCAACGCCGGTGCCGCGCTGGAGGCGCTCGTCACGCGCGCCGTCGTCGACCTGTTGCCTGCACGGTACTCCGACCGCACGCGACCGGCGCTTTCGCTGCTATCCGAGGCGATGCTCGCCCTGTGTCGCGGCCAGGTGATCGACCTGCAATTCGAACAGCGCGTCGACGTGTCGGTTGACGACTACCTGGAGATGATCGGTCTCAAGACGGCGGCACTCTTCGAGTGCGCCGCCCGGCTCGGCGGCCTGGCGGCCGGCGTTGGCGACGCCTCGCTCGAGAAGGCCGGCAAGTTCGGCTACCACCTTGGCGTCGCATTCCAGGTGATCGACGACATGCTCGGTGTCTGGGGCTCCAGCTCGCAAACCGGCAAGCCGGTCGGCAGCGACCTCAAGAATGGGAAGAAGACGCTGCCGACGCTCGTCGCGCTCAAAGGCGGAGCGGCCGGGAACCGCCGGGTGCTGCGTGCCCTGCTGACTCGAGCCAGGTTTACGGCCGCCGAAATGGAGACGGCGCGCGCCATCATCACCCAGGCCAGTGCGCGGGCGACCTGCCGCCGTCAGGCGGCCGAGCATCTCGCCGAGGCCCGACTTCAGCTTTTCGGCATGACCGACCGTCCCAACTGGGCCGTCCGGGCCCTGGCCGAGATGGTCACCACCCTGGAGTCGGGACTGGTCTAGACGCGGTGACCGACCTTCGCGCGGGCACCAAGAGGGGCGCGGCTGGCACAATGGTCGCAGGAGGATGGGGTCAGCGGCTGTACGGACGCGTACCCCGAGGTTCGTGACATATCTGGTTTGGGCTTTGCTATTGCTTCTCGCCGTCGGGCAGCCGGCCGTCAAGGGTCCCGTCATGGCACCGAGTGAAGTGATCGGCGTGCACGCTGGAACAGACACCCACGGGCTGCAGGGGAAGGTCTACGTCGCCCTGGGTGACAGCATCAGCGCCGGCCGTTTCGCCACGGCGCCGGACGGAACCTTTCCCGCGCTGGTTGCCGACAAGCTGGGGATGAACCTCAACCTCGTGGCCCGCAGCGGCGCCAAAGCGGCCTGGGCGATCCCGCTGCTGGGCTCCGTCACCGCCGCCCACCCGGCGCTGGTGACGATCGAGCTCGGCACCAACGATGTGGGCTTCAACACCCCGCCGGACGTGTTTGCCTCCCAGTACGAAACCATCGTCGGCGCCGTCGCTGGCCCGCAGACCCGCGTGCTCTGCATCGGCAGCTGGCTGCCCAGTGACAGCCTCGACGCGATCATCGCGCAGGTGTGCGAGCGGCACGGCGGAACGTTCGTCAGTCTGAATGGGTTCTACGGCGTCAATGACTTCCACGGGCAGGACGGCGGGTCGAGTTATCTCGGGCGCACCGACTGGTTCCATCCCGGCGACCAGGGACACGCCGCGATCGCCGCCGAGATCCTCTCGGCGCTCGGCGCCGGGCCGGCGCCCATTGTCGGTCCGCTGCCGCCGGCACCGCAGATTCCCGACGTCATCCGGACACATCCGAAGTAGGCGCGGCCGGTTTCGTCGGTTACGCCTCGAGGATTTCGCCGATCTTCAGCGCGAGGTGCAACCCGAGTCGGACCTCGGCATTGCGCAGGTCCGCGCCGAGGATGTCTTCGATCCGGCCCAAGCGATACAGCACGGTGTTGCGATGCAGGTGCAGGAGGTCGGCCGCCTCGGTGGGACTGCCGTTGGTCGCGAGGTAGGCCCCCAGCGTCTCGAGCAGCACGCCGCGACGGTCCTTTGCGCCCAGACGTCCCAGCGCGTCGTCGCGAAACGCGCGCAACTCCGGAAGTGGCTCAAGCGCGTAGAGAAGCCGGTAGAGACCCAGGTTCTTGAAGGCGGTCGCGCTGTCCGGTCCGAAGAGACGGCGGCCCATGGTCAGGGCCTGCTCGGCCTCACGGGCGCCGCTCGCGATCTCCGCCGTTCCCGTCCGGGCCGCACCGTAGCCGAGCGCGACCGGACCACCGGCGGCACGCGCCGCGCGATGCAGTTGCTCGACCAGGGCCCTGGGGTCGATGGCGCGCTTCCCTGCCAGGCTCACCAGCGCCAGGATCGAATCGCCGCGCTCGCGGACCAGCGCACTGCTGCGCATAGTGGCGAGCAGGCGCTCCCACGCCACTCGCACCTTGGCCGCGTGACCGCGCTCCGCCGGCTCAGCCGCGACAAGCAGATAGGATGCGTCGACGTCGAAACCCTTGCGCTTTGCACGTTCGCGAGCCGCCTGGTGCGAGCCCGGCCGCCCCGCCGTCAGCACGTCGAGCAACTCCTCGTCGACCTCGTCGCGGGCGTCGTGCGCGGCGCGGGCCCGAACCAGCTCGATGGCGCAGGCATGCGCCGCCCGGCCCACCGCCAGGCGGTGCATCTCCCCCAACTCGCCATCGGAGCCCAGCAATGATAGGAATCCCGCGATGCTGCCCTGCACCATGATGGGCGCGACCAGCCGAGCCTGCCCATGGAGCAGCGGTCGCACCGCGACCGGCGGATCGAAGGCGCTGAGCGGCACTTCTCGCAACCACTCCTCCAGCGCCGGGCGCTCGGCGGCAATCGCCGCGGCTGTGCCCTCAGAGAGCCGGCCGCCGCCCACGAAGTCGACCGTGGTGTCGCGCTCGAGCAGGACGGGCACCCCGGTCAGCTCGTGCAGCCGCGCGAGCAAGGCGGGCAGGCCGCGTCCCGCCAGCGCGAGCTCACTGAGCTGGCGATGCAAGTCCTGCGCGCGTTCGTGCAGCTCGGCGCGCCGGTCGACGATGTAGCGCAGCACCGATTGCTCGACCTGGTCGAGCGGCGTCGTCGCCGGCAACGAGAACAGCGGAAGCCCATGCGCCTCGGCGACCCGACGCGCCTCGGGCGACACGCGCCCAAGGACCGCGGCACCAGCCACCGCCTGCCCGACAAGCGATTCGACCAGGCGCGCGACCGTGAGCCGCGGGTCGACCGCGGTCAGCACCTGCGGATTGATCAGCAGCAGCTCCCCGCCGCGAAGCGGGGTGAAGGCCGGTGGCCGCGCCCGCAGCGCGGTGCACCAGACGACCTCGCGCCGGCTGCCGGCTTCCCCGGCGACGAGCTCGGTCTCCTTCGGTAGGGCGCCGTGCCAGACGTCGTCGACCGTGACGTGCGGATGGGGCGGAGCGGCCGATTTCGGAGGGGCCATCTTCGTACGCCGCGCCCTACCGTGGCGCGACGAGCGATATTATCCCACAGCCCGGATGACGGGCTTCGGTCCCCGCGCACAAACGCGATAGAGACTCCCTCCCCCGCTCTCGGGGGAGAGGCAGGCTCACGGTTTCCCTCCCCCGCTCGCGGGGGAGAGGCAGGCTCACGGTTTCCCTCCCCCGCTCGCGGGGGAGGGCAGGGTGGGGGTTAGGCCGTTCGGACTCGGCGGCGAGAGGGGCGGGTCGGCTTGGCTCGGGGACGGGCGCGCTCCCTGAGGGGGGCCTTCTTCGAGCCGTTTTCGGCGGTCTTCTGGCCGGCCTTCGCCGGGATCTTCCAGAGGGACTCGAGATCGTAGTAGGAGCGCTCACCCGGAAGGAACACGTGCACGATCACGCTGGCATAATCCAGGACGACCCAGGATCCCTCCGCATAGCCGGCGGTGCGTAGCGGCCGCACGCCCTTCGCCTGGCAGGCCTCCACGATGGAGTCGGTGATGGCGCGCACCTGCCGGTCGGTGTCACCTTCGCAGATCACGAAGTAATCCGCGATCGAGCTCTTCTGCCGGATGTCGAGCCGGACGATCCCCCGAGCCTTCTTATCGGCAGCCGCGTTCGCAATGAGCCGGCTGAGCTGAAGGGGGGTCACCGACGTAATTATCGCAATTGTCACAGTGCCTCAGACCTGGTACAGCCCGTGCGTGCGGATGTAATCGGCCACGGCGGCCGGCACCAGGTCATCGATCGGGACCCCGCGCGCAACGCGATCGCGGACCTGGTGGGCGGCGATCGCCGGCGTATCGAGATGAACGATCCGGCTGCGCGCCGGGGCAAAGCCGAGCTCATGCAGCGTCTTTGGCGCGAGCGCGGTCTCGGGCCGATTGAAGATCACGAAGTACCCCTCATCGAGCAGCGCACGGGCATCGTGCCAGCTGCGGATCTGCAGTGCGGCATCCGATCCGATCAGGAACACAAAGCGCTGCCGCGGATACTCGCGCGCGAGCTGGCGAATGGTATCGATCGTGTAGGAGATGCCGCCGCGGTCCACCTCGGTGCGTGATGGAAGCAGGCCGTCATAGCCGGCGACGGCGAGCTCCACCATCCGCATCCGGTCTTCCGCCGGCGCCACCGGTACGGCCGTGCGATGGGGTGGCGTGGCATTCGGCATCAACCAGAGCTGATCGAGGTTCGCCACGTCCAGCAACTGGCGGGCCGCGGCGAGGTGCCCATTGTGCACGGGATCGAAGGTCCCGCCCAGAATGCCGATGTCAGCGCTGCGGATCGTAGAGAAACTCCACGTCGGAAATCCGCACCGTCTCCCCACCGTGGGCACCGTGACGCGCGAGCGCGTCGTTCAATCCCCAGCGATCGAGCATTCGCTGGAAATGCGCCAGCCCTTCGGGATTGGTCATATCGGTCATCGCCAACAGCCGCTCGAGCTGGTTGCCCGAAACTCGAAAGCCGTCGTCGACTCGCTCGATCGTAAAGGGCTCGGCCGAGCTCGGACCGCGATAGACCTTGAGCGCGGGCAGCGGCGGCGGCGGCTCACCCTTGCGCTTTTCCAGCATGCGCGATGCCGCCCAGAGCAGGTCCTTGACGCCTTCGCCGGTGGCGGCCGAGATCGGAACGGTGCGCCGGCGCAGCTTCACCAGGCGCTGCCGGAAGGCGAGCACTTCGGACGCATCCCTGACGGCATCCATCTTGTTGAGCGCGATCAGGTGCGGGCGGCGGGCCAGCGCTGCGCTGTATTTCTTGAGCTCGCCGCGAACCTGCTGGTAATCGCTCCACAGCTTGAGTTGATCGCCCGCGGCCGCATCGATCACGTGGATCAGCACGCGGGTCCGATCGATGTGACGAAGAAACTGCAGGCCGAGTCCCGCTCCCTCGTGAGCACCTTCGATCAGGCCGGGCAGGTCCGCCATGACGAAGGTGGCGTCGTCGGCGAGCTCCACGACGCCGAGCAGCGGCTCGAGGGTCGTGAATGGATAGTCCGCGATCTTCGGTCGGGCTGCACTGGCGGCAGCGAGGAGCGTCGACTTGCCGGCGTTGGGCAGCCCGACCAGGCCGACATCGGCGATCAGCCTCAGCTCGAGCCAGAGCCAGCGCGCCTCTCCCGGCTCGCCCAGCTCGGCAAACCGCGGGGTCTGCCGGGTCGACGTCTTGAAGCTGGCGTTGCCGCGTCCACCACGCCCGCCCTTGGCGACGACCAGGCGCTGCCCCTGGGCGACCAGGTCGGCGATCGTTTTTCCCTCCTCATCCTTGACCAGGGTCCCGGGGGGAACCTGGAGCATGATGTCTTCGGCATCCTTTCCGTGACGCCGGCTTCCACCACCTCGGCCGCCACGACCGGCGGGGAAGTGATGCGTGAAGCGATAGTCCTGCAGCGAGTTGAGCTGGCGGGAGACCTCGAGGATGACGTTGCCGCCGCGCCCACCGTTGCCGCCGTCGGGTCCCCCCCGCGGCACGAACTTTTCGCGGCGGAAGCTCAAGGCACCGGCGCCACCGTCCCCACCTTTGACGAAGATCTTGACGCGGTCCGTGAACATCAGGACCCGGCCCGGCCGGGCGACCTTTGCTCGACCGGCTTAGACGGCTTCGGCGAGCACGGAGACTTTCTTGCGGCCGTGCCCCGTCCGCTCGAAGCGGACCACGCCGTCGACAAGAGCGAACAGCGTGTGGTCGCGCCCCATGCCGACGTTGGTCCCGGGAAAGATCGCCGTGCCCCGCTGGCGGAGGAGGATGGTGCCGGCATTCACCGCCTGGCCTGCACCCGTTTTCATGCCCAGCCGCTGGCCGACGCTGTCGCGTCCGTTCCGTGAGCTGCCTGCGCCTTTTTTGTGTGCCATGTCTTACTCCTGGGTGGTCTTCGATGCGGCGGCCTTCCGAGTCTTCGTTGCCGGTCGTGGGCTCGCCGGCCGCTGCGCCTTCACCGGCGGTTCACTCGCCGCCGGTCGGGCGCCCGTCCCCGCGCCGGGTGTCCGGATGGCGCCGATGCGCAGCTCAGAGAGCTGTTGGCGGTGTCCGGTCTTGCGCCGCTTCCGCTTGCGAGCCTCGAACTTGAACACGATCACCTTGTCGCCGGCCCGGTGCGAGACCACGGTCGCCTCGACCGCCGCCCCGGAAACGAAGGGCGTCCCCACCATCGGCCCGCCGTCGCCACCCACCATCAAGACCGAATCGAGGCGTACGGTCTCGCCGACGTTGGCGGAGACCCGATCGACCACGATTCGATCGCCCTCCGACACCCGAAACTGTTTTCCGCTGGTGGCAACGATGGCAAACATGGATAAAGCGCCCCCGGGCGCGACTTCGTAGTCTAGCACTAGGGAATCTGCTCGGGCCCCTGGTTGACGTGATTCTCGTAGAAGCGGGTGATCTCGGCCTGATCGTAGCCGTCCAGGAACTCGATGTAGTCCCAGGCGACCAGCGCGACTTTCTTCTGCATTCCCTTGCTGTAAGGGGTGAGAACGACCTTGACCTCATGGTAGGTCGGGTCGAAGGGCGCCAGGTCCGTGACGTAGTGCTCCAGCGAATTTTTTAACGTGGTGCAGTCCGTGCCCGATGGGCAGTCATAGAGGATCGCCATCCCGCCGTGCTCCAGGTTGTGAACGTACTGGCCCTCCTGCAGGGTGGCGATCGTCTGCCAGGGGACGGGGGCAATCCCCTGCGCGGAGTAGTGCGGGCCAGACGCGGGCGGATAGAACTTGTACGTCGGCGTGGTCGAGGGGTCGATATGATTTCGGCCCTCGTCGGGGACCGGCTGACCCACCGTGCCACTGACCGTCTGGAAGGTCAGCCGGTTCTGCGTCGAGACCTGCGCCGCGTGGTTGAGGGCCAGCGCGACGATCAGGATCGCGACGGCGGCCGTACCCAGAATGCCACCGATGATGAACAGGTTGCGGCGGTCGCGGGCGCGCTGGCGCGCCGCCGCCTCTTCCCGCTGCTGCTGCCGCAGCGCCTTCAGTTCCCGCTGGGTCCTGGACATTGCTCTCATTCTCCCAAACGGACCGGATCGCCAAACCGCGTCCGCACCGCTAACCCGCCGTCACGATCACAGGCGACTGGTCGGACCCGCCGATCATTTGCGCATTGCTGCTGTTACCGGAAACGACGTTGGCGTGCGGCCCGAGGGAGGCCCCATTGATCTTCGCGGTGAACGTGATGACCAGCGTGGCGCCATTGAACCCACCGGCCGGCACGACAAAGGGTCCCCACTGCGGTGTCGGGGAGCCGGCGGCCGGCTGTAGGCGCGAGCCGACGCTCTTCCCATTGATCACGACGCTGGCGGTCGACTGATAGGCAAAGCCTTGCGGCAGCGTATCGGTGACCGTGACCAACTGGGCGGCGTCGTTGCTGTCGTTCTCGACCGTGATGACGTAGGTGACCGTGCCGTTCTGGCCGGCGTAGGGGGCCGTTGGCGCCACCGTCATCGTGATGGGGAGCTTGGTGCCCTTGCCCACAGAGACCGGGGCGGCATTGCCCAGGGTTTGCGGCGGGACATCCGCGGCGCTGGTCACCGACGCCGTCAGGTTGTAGAGCCCGGGGGCCACGGCGGGAAGGATCCTTGCCTGGAAGGTGAGGCGCACCAGGCCCGGCACTCCATTGCTCGCTCCCGGGATATCCCACGAGGACCAGAGCGGAAGGAGGCTGTTCGCCGGTGGATCGATGGTCGCCACCCGCAGGCCGTTGCCCTCGTAACTGGTGGTCGTGCTGTAGAGGAAGCCGGGCGCGAGGCTGACGGAGACCACGACCCGCTTCGCGACCGCCGAGCCGACGTTGGCGACCGAAATCACGTAGGTCGCCAGGCCGCCGGTGGTCAGCTGGCCGGCAGCGGCGGCCACCGTCAGGGTCAGCGAGGGGCGCGGTTCAACGACGACCGCGACCGGATCACCCTGGTCGATCTCCCCGCCGTTCGAGGTGGTGATCTTGACCTGGTTCTTGTAGTCGCCCGGATTCAGTGGCACCTGGATCCTGAAGCTCAACACCAGCGCGCTCAGGGTGTTGCCGGTCCCAGCCGGGATCGTCCACGTCCCCCAGGATGGATTGCCCTTTATTCCGGGATCGCTGGTCGCCGTCCGGATCGCATTGCCGCCCAGCGTCGTCAACTCGTAGTAATGAAACCCTTCGGGTAGAACATCTTCGACGACGACGCCGCGGGCCGCTCCAGCACCGGTGTTGCGGATCGAGAGGGTGAGCCCGGTGAAGACGCCAGGCGACACGTGCCCTTTGTGGTCGGCGCCGGCTGGGGCGTCGGTGGTCTGCGTGATCACGAGGTGCGAGGTTTCGCTACCGGTGCATGCGGCCAGCGCGACTGGGCTCAGCAGCAGGCTGACGGCGAGAGCGTTTGAGACGTTTCTGAGTGACTTTGGGCCCATCCGGATTCTTCAACGGAAGCGGGATCCCGCATTCGCCCAGCAAACGCACCAGCAGGCGCATCGGCATCCCAACGACATTGTCGTAGGGCCCGCGGATCGATTTGACCAGCCGGTGGCCCTCGCCCTGTATAGCGTAGGCACCGGCCTTATCCTGCGCTTCGCCCGTCCGGACGTAAGCCGCGATTACCCTCGAGGAAAGTTCACGCATCGTGACGTCCGTGCGCGAAATTCCATGCGCCTCGCATCCGGAGCGGCGGTCGATCACATGCACCGCCGTATAGACCTGGTGCCGTCGCCCGGAGAGTGAGCGAAGGAAGGCGGCAGCCTGGCGGCGGTCGCCCGGCTTCCCATAGATGCGCCGCTTAAGGACCACCTCGGTGTCGGCGCCGACCACGATCGCACCTGGCGTCCGGTTGGCGACCGCGGACGCCTTCGCGGCCGCGGCCCAGGCTACGTAGCGCAATGGTCCAAGCGGCGCCGGTGGCGACTCATCGATACCAGGCGCCACGGCCCGAAACGCAACGCCCGATTGCGTGAGAATGTCGATCCGCCTGGGGGATGTCGACGCCAGCACGATGGGTCGCACGAAAACCTCTCTGCGATCAGAGACGGAGCAAGCGTAGCAGCAGGGCGGGCGCGACACCGCAGGCGATCGACACGGCGGGAACGACCCATCCGAGTGGCGAGCGCGGCCGCTCGGGCGACGGCGCCAACGCGTGGCCGTCGAACAGCGGCGCCAGCTGCAGCCCGGCGAGGACGAGCGCCGCCAGCACGCCAAGGGCGAGGCTCGCCTGAAGCGCGGCGATGACCGCCATCGATGCGCCGGCGAAGGTTACCGCCGGCGGCCAGTTGGATCGGGCGAGGAGCACCAGCCGGGCGGCCGTGCCAGACCATCGCTCCGGCATCACCTCGATCCGAACGATGGCGAGGTCGATGAGAAGGAGTGCGGCGGCCAGCGCGCCGAGCCCGAGCGAGTCACGCGCGCTGATCCCGAGTAAGAGCAGGGCGAAAAGCAGCTGGTCGCGGACGATCGCCGGACGGCCGCCGCGGTCGGTGAGCCAGGCGAGCACCATCCGCGCCACCAGGAGCACGGCGCCCAGCGCGGTGATCCACTGCAACCGAACGAGATTGGGCGAGGTCACCGCCGCCAGAGCGAGCATGACCACAAACCCCGCGGTGGGGAGCACCAGGACACGGATGACCCCCGCCCGCGCGGCCAGCACGATGAGGACCAGGCCGAGCGCCAGTGCCACGGCCTGCACGCGGACGGTCGACGTGGACGTCGAGGTCGCCACCCCCTGGAGTACCGGTGTCAGGCCAAGCACGCCGAAGGCGATCCACGCCAGCTGCTCCCCCTCCTTCGTCAGTACCGTTGCGACCGCGATCAATGCCCCGAGCGCCGCCCACCGCAGACTGGGTGCCGACGCGCTAACGACCAGGACTCCCAACAGCGCCGTCCACTCGGACCCGATGGGCGTGAGGGCGGCGCCGGCGACCAGCAGCACGGCGCTGGCCAGCAGGATCACCCCGCTCACATCAACCGAAAAATCGAAGAGGAAGATGCGGGCGATCGACGTGCCGACTCCCGCCACGACCACCGCGACGGCCGCGAGCCCCAGCAGGGTCACGCTCACCGGAAGCTGGAGCGGGCCCGGCAGGCGCCAGCGTTCGCCGGCAATCGGCATCAGGGCCATGGCTCCCGCCAGGCTCGCGGTCACGGGTCCGGCCGGGACGGCGGCGAGGATCACGGCCGCTGCGGCCGCCACCATGAGGACCTGGCCCTGCAAACGCTCGAGATGGTCGATCGGGCTCGCAAACCAGGCGGCCCCGAGTGCGCCGAGGAACCAGGGCACGGCGCTGAGCAGCAGCGGGTTCTCGCCGACCGGTAGCCGCGCGGCGAGCAAGAGCGCGAGCAGCAGCGCCACCGCGATGGTGGCGACCCGTCGGGTCAGTCCCTCGAAGCTCGAGTTGACCCGTTCCCCGGGGCGCGCCAGGAGCAGGGATGCGCCGATCGGCCCGATCGCCCATACCACCGATCCGGGGTCGACCAGCAAGGCGAGTGACCACGCGGCCGCGAGCAGGGTAGCGATGGTTGCCGCCTGGCGTCGTCGCCCGGCGCTGCCAAACGCCAGCAGCAGGCCCAGGAAAAATAGCGCCGCCGGGATGTAGAGGATCATGGCCGCGTCAGGACGTTGTACACCGCGACGGCAAAGGCGCCCCACAACACGAATTGCCCCCATGTCGGCACCGTCGGCAACGCAGCCCCGGGCAATCTCCAACCCCGCAAGCTCTCAATCAGCCGTTTGCCTCCTCCGCGTGCCGGGGAGGGAAGAGTAAAGGCTCTCAGGCGCAGCCGCCACGTGGCGAGCCCCAGCGCGAGCCCCACCACCAGCGACACGACCAGGGCCGGCCAGGTGCGGCCGCCGGCGACGATCCCGAATGGGCTGGTCGCGACCGTGCTACCCGGAACCAGGCGAACGGTCGCCGCCGCGGGCACCACGAGACGGCCCATCACGACAATGGGAAAGGCGGCGATCAGCAGGAGTCCCGCGGCCCAGACCGTGGGGGGATCCACCTGCAGAGATCGCGGCCGCTTCAGACGGCTGAGCGCGGCGATCGCCGACAGCGCGACCGCGATTCCGACCGGGATGATGCCGAAGAGGAGCCCGCGGGCATTCAGCGCCAGGCCGCCTAGCCAGAGGCCGACGAACGCGGTGCTCCCCGGGATCATGGCGAGGTTCACCAGGGTCAGAACCTCGGGCGCCGACCGAGCGGCAACCCGGACGCTGGCAAGCCCTGCGAGCGGCACGAGCAGCAGCCAGAGCCAGGTGCACGCCACCGTCATCAGCGGCTCGGCGCCGGTCGAGAGCGCCAGCGCGAGCGCAGCGTGGGCCACCAGGAGCAGTGCGACGCGGCGCGCGCCGGAGCGCTCGAAGAGCGCGAGCCCGGCCATCGCCAGCGCCACCAGCGTGGCGGCCGCGAAAAGGACGACCGCCGTCGGCCGGTCAGGAAGCCGGCCGCCCATCAGCGCCAGCATGCGCATGAGCAGGTACCCTGCGGGCGCGACCCAGACGATGGCCGGCTCGAAAGCCACGGTTGCCTGCGGTCCCCCCGCGCTGACCGCCAGGGCCCCGACCCGCGCCACGACCGGCACCAGGACGAGAACAAAGGCGGGGAGCGCGAAGGTATCAGATGGCACGCCCGAGAAAGCGCTGGTTCCGACGGATTGAATCGCGCTGGCCGCGGCGAGCAGCAGCCCGATGTCCGCGACCTGGACGCTCAGGCGAATCGCGCGACGCCGCCGAGCGGTTTCGTCCAGCGCCCCCGTCCAGGCGAGGGTCAGCAGCTGCAGGGCGAAGTACACGAGCAGCAGGTTGTGGGCGAAGATCACCGCGCACGTGGCCGCGGCGGTCAGTAGCCAGCCAAACCAGGGATCCCGTCGATCGCCGTGAAGTCGCAGGCGCGCCAGCATGAGTAACGCGGCGGTGATGAGCGTGACGGTGGCAAATGCCAGCGAAAGACCGTCGAGCCGGATGGCGAGGTCGGCGTAGGGGACGGTCGTCAGGTAGGGTACATCGACGTGCTCGCCGGGCGCCAGGCGTAGCAACTCGACCAAGGCGATGATCCCGGCCACGCCGGTTGCGGCGACGGAGATCCAGCCGTTTGACGCTCGGCGCGGTCGTCGTTGAACAATGGCCGCCGCACCCAGCAGCGCAAGAAACGGGAGCAGCGCCTGCGCCGCAAGCGGCATGTTCGACCTAGCTCGAGGTAACTAGCGAGCGATGCGTGGCGTGGGGACCGCTCCACCCTGGAGCGGGACTTCTTCGGCGCAGTAAGGGCATACGCTCCAACCCAGCTTGAGCTGTTTGTTGCACCGCGGGCAGAGCTTGCTGAACTGCGTCTTGCAATGCGGGCAGAGGACGTACTGGGAATCGATCGGCTCCCCGCAGCTGGGGCAGGGGCGCAGCTCGCGTGCCGGGCCGCCGGGCTCCGAGAGTGCCTGGGTCTCGAGCTCCAGAGCGCGCCGTTCCGCCATCGTCAGCGGAGGCCGAATGATCATGTAGATGAAGAGTCCGAAAATCGGCAGCACCAGGGAGAGGCCGGTGGCGAATACGTGGAACAGCACGCTATTCGAGCGCTCCCGCGCATCGCGGAAGGCCCAGTACGAGAGGCTGAGCCAGAACGCCAGCAGGTAGAAGACGACGATGAAGAGCAGTGGTTTCAGCGACGTTAGATTCGGCAAGGCGCCTCCTCACGAATCACAGAATTTTGACTCCCGCTACCTTACCCTAATACCGAACCTTCGGGGAAATACCGGCGGCATCCACTCGGCTACGGGATTCCCGGTTCCCGTCTCTCGCTCATGAGGCGCCGGGGGCACAGGCCGGTTCAGGAGTCGAGGAGGGTCTGGAGCCGCTCCGCGGCCTGCCGTGCCTGGGTGAGACGGGCCCGTTCCCGCTCGACGACCGCCGCTGGGGCTTTCCCCGTGAAGTCGGGGTTGTTCAGCTTCGCCTCGATCGACTCGATCTCGCGCAGTTTCTTCTGCAGCTCCCCCTGGTGGCGCTGCTTTTCGGCCCCGCCATCACCGGGAAGGCCGAGCCGCACGGTCGTATTGCCGACGACCACCACCGACTGTGGCATGTCCTGCGGCAGCTTGCCATTGAGCTCGAGCCCGGCCAGCGTGGCGAGGTAGGCACGTCCAACCGGCTCAGTTAGCAGCCGCCGCGCCGACGTGACCTCAGCGGGCAGCCGGCGCGCCTTCTGCTCGGACCCCTGGCGCAGATTGCGAACCTCCCTGACCACGTCGAGCAGATGCGACATCTCCTCCATCAGCCCCCGATCCTCGATCGTTTCGTCGGGCAACGGCCAGGCCGCGTACATGATCGTCTCGCCTTCGTGCGGCAGCCGCTGCCAGAGCTCTTCCGTCACGAACGGCATGATCGGATGCAGCAGCCGTAGTGTCGTCTCCAGAACGTTCACGCCGACGGCCAGCGCCGTCGGCGCTGAGGCCCCGGAAGCCTGCAGCCGGGGCTTGATCAGCTCCAGGTAATCGTCGGCGAACTCGTGCCAGGTGAACTCATAGAGCACGTCGATCGCCGGACCAAACTCGAACCGCTGGAATGATTCGGTGACCAGCCGTGTGACAGCGCTGAGCCGCCCCAGGATCCATGTGTCCGCGGGCTCGAGCGTCGCTTCGTCGATCGGCATCAGCGGCGCGGCCTCCGGCAATTTCGCCAGCAGCAGGCGCGTCGCATTCCAGAGCTTGTTGGCAAAGAGCTGGTAGGACCTGATCTTCTCCTCGGAAAAGCGGATGTCCTGTCCACTGGTGCCGAAGTAGGCGGTCCACGCGCGGGTCGCATCCGCGCCGTACCGCTCGATCATGTCCAGCGGGTCGACTCCGGTGCCCAGTGACTTGCTCATCCGCCGACCATCGGGCGCCAGCACCGTACCGTGAATCAAGACATCCGAGAAAGGCACGACATGCAGAAAGTGCAGGCTCATGAAGACCATGCGGGCCACCCAGAGGTAGAGGATGTCGCGGGCAGTATCGAGCACCTGCGTCGGATAGAAGCGGCGCAGGTCTTTCGTGTCGGTGGGCCACCCGAGCGTGACGAAGGGCCAGAGCGATGAGGAGAACCAGGTGTCGAGCACGTCGGGGTCCTGCGCCAGGTGCCGGTCGCCGCATTGCTCGCATTGCTGCGGGTCCTTGAGATAGGCGACGGCGTGGCCGTTGGCGCAGGTCCACACCGGGATTCGGTGGCCCAGCCAGAGCTGCCGGGAAATATTCCAATCGCGGATATTGCGCATCCACCGGAGGTACTGCTCGCGCCAGCGCTCAGGGTGGAAGCGCACATCGTCGCTCTCTGCCACCGCAATCGCCGGCTCCGCGAGCGGTTTCATCCGCACCCACCACTGCGCCGAGACGATCGGCTCGATGACGGCCCCGCAGCGATCGCAGTGGCCCACCGAGTGGCGGTACGGCTCGATCTTCTGCAGCGCGCCCTCGGACCGCAACATCTCGACGATGCGCTCACGTGCCGCGGGCACCGTCAGGCCGTGGAGTTGCGGGACCTCCGGGATGTTCATCCGGCCGTCCAGGGTCAGGATGCTCAGGACCGGCAGGTGGTGCCGCTCACCAATGTCGTAGTCGGTGACGTCGTGGCCGGGCGTCACCTTGACCGCCCCAGTGCCGAACTCCTGGTCGACCGCCTCATCGGCCACGATCGGCACGCGGCGGTGGACGATCGGCAGCACGACATGCTTGCCGATCAAATCCTTGTACCGCCAGTCATCCGGGTGGACCGCGACACCGGTGTCGCCCACCATCGTCTCGGGGCGCGCTGTGGCGACGGGGATCGTGCCAGCACCCTCGACCGGGTACTCGAGGAACCACAGGTGGCCGTCCTCTTCGACGTACTGGACTTCGAGGTCAGAGATCGCGCTCTGGTCGCGGGGACACCAGTTGACGATCCGCGGACCGCGGTAGATCAGTCCCTCCTTCCAGAGCTGGACGAAGACGTAGCGGATCGCCTCCACGTAGGCCGCGTCCATGGTGAAGCGGTTTCGCGACCAATCGGCGGAGAAGCCAAGCCGGCGCATCTGGCGAAGGATGGTGTGGCCGGTGGTTTCGTACCACTCGCTCACGAGGCGGTCCCAGGCCTCGCGACCAATCGCCTCCTTGGTCGTCCCTTTCCTCGCCAGCTGCTTCTCCAGCACGTTCTGGGTGGCGATGGCCGCGTGGTCGGTCCCCGGGACCCAGAGCGCCGTGTCGCCGAGCATGCGGTGCCAGCGGACCAGAACGTCCTGCAGGGTGTACATCGCGTGCCCCATGTGCAGGTCGCCGGTGATGTTGGGCGGCGGCATCGAGATCGTGAAGGTCTTGCCGGTCAGGCTGTCGCGCGCCTTGAAATAGCCGCGCTGCTCCCAGGTGTCATACCAGCGCTGCTCGACGGCCTTCGGGTCGTACCGCGTTTCCACAGTTGGGACAGTCTACGTGCTGCTTCCCTCCCCCGCTTGCGGAGGCGGGCCCGTCGGCCCACGCGAGCGGCGCTTTAGTGCCATGCGAGCGTTTGAGACGTTCGGGTCAGGGTGGGGGCGTCCGATCCTCGGCGTTGGCGATCGCCGCCTCTTCGACGCCGGCCGGTTCGGTGAGCTCGGGCAGGAGGATGGTCCCGCTGCTCGGCAGCAGCGCCTCGGCGATGACTTCGTCCATGGTCTGCACGAACTTGAAGGTCAGGCGCTTGCGGATGTCGGCCGGGATGTCCGCGAGATCGGCCTCGTTGTCGGCGGGCAGCAGGATCGTCTGAATGCCGATCCGGTGGGCGGCCAGGACTTTCTCCTTGAGCCCGCCGATGGGCAGCACGCGTCCGCGCAACGTGATCTCACCGGTCAGCGCCACGTCTGATCGGATCGGACGCTGCGACAACGCCGAGATGATGGCGAGCGCCATCGAGATCCCCGCCGAGGGGCCGTCCTTGGGGATGGCGCCCTTCGGGATGTGGATGTGCAGGTCGAGCTTGTCGCGGAAATCGACTGGGATGCCGAGCGTCTGCGCATTCGAACGCGCGTAGGACAGCGCGGCGCGTGCCGACTCCTGCATCACGTCTCCCATCTGCCCGGTGAGGTTCAGGTTGCCCTTTCCCGGCATGGTGATCACCTCGATCGTCAGCAGCACGCCGCCGACCTCGGTCCAGGCGAGCCCGTTGGCAACCCCTACCAGTGGCTCCTTGTGGCCCTCGTCGGGCTTATAGCGCGGTGGCCCGAGCAAGTCTTCCAGCCGGCTGGGCGCGATCGTCATGCGGCGGGTCTTGCCCCTGACCACCTCGCGGGCGACTTTCCGGCAGACGCCCGCAATCGATCGCTCCAGGTTGCGGACGCCGGCCTCGCTGGTGTAGCGGCTGATGATCGTGGCAACCGCCGAGCGGGTGATCTCGATGTGCTTTTCGGTAAGGCCGTGGTCCAGGAGCTGCTTGGGGATCAGGAACTCGCGCGCGATCACCATCTTCTCCTCGGCCGTGTAACCGGGAAGGTTGATCACCTCCATGCGGTCGAGCAGCGGCCTCGGGATGGAGTAGTAGAGGTTCGCGGTCGTGATGAAGAGGACTTCGGAAAGGTCGAAGGGGATCTCCAGGTAATGATCCGAGAAGTGCTTGTTCTGCTCCGGGTCGAGAACCTCGAGCATCGCCGAGGCGGGGTCGCCTCGAAAGTCCGACGACATCTTGTCGATTTCATCCAGCAGGAACACCGGGTTGCGGGTTCCGGCCTCGCGCAAGCCCTTGATGATTCGCCCCGGCATCGAGCCGACGTAGGTGCGCCGGTGTCCGCGGATCTCGGCCTCGTCGGAAACGCCGCCCAGCGAGACGCGGACGAATTTCCGCCCCAGCGCCCGGGCGATCGAGCGGCCGAGGCTGGTCTTCCCCACTCCCGGCGGCCCGATGAAGCAGAGGATCGGCCCCTTGGGCGACTTCGTCAACTGGCGAACGGCGAGGAACTCCAGGATGCGTTCTTTGATCTTCCGCAGCCCGTGGTGATCTTCGTCGAGGACCTTCTCCGCCGCCCGCAAATCGGTGACGTCCTCACTGGACGCGCGCCAGGGAAGCGAGACGACCAGGTCGAGATAGCCATACAGCACCGAGATCTCCGGCGAGCCGGGCGGCATTCGCTCCAGGCGGTCGACGTCCTTGAGCAGGCGATCCTCGACGGCTTCGGCCAGCTCCAGCGCCCTGACGCGCTCGCGCATCTCGTCCGACTCGCTCGGGTGCGGCTCTTCCTCACCGAGCTCTTCCTGGATAACACGGATCTGTTCTTTCAGGTAGAACTCCTTCTGCCGCCGGTCGATCTGCTTCCGGACCCGCTGCCGGATAGAGCGGTCCATATCGAGAATCTCGATCTCGCGCTGTAGCACCGCTGAGAGCTTCTCCAGGCGCGCGTTCATCTGGAAGGTCTCCAGCACGTCCTGCTTGTCGGTGACCCCGATGCCCAGGTTGGAGGCGACGATGTCCGCCATCCGGCCGGCGTCCTCGACACCGCGCACCGTCAGGTTGACTTCCGGCGGCACCTTCTTGTCGAGCTCGACGTAGCGGTCGAAGAGGTCGACGACGCCGCGCATCAGGCCCTCCAGCTCCGGCGAGGGGAGGAACTCCTCCTCCAGCAAGGCGACCTCCACCCGGAGGTGCGGTTCGCCGTCGATGAAACGCTCGATCACCGCTCGCGACGAGCCTTCGATCAAGACCTTGATGGTGCTGTCCGGCAGCTTGAGCATCTGCACGATCTCGCCGATGACGCCGACGCGGTAGAGGTCCCCTTCGGTCGGGTCCTCGCAGTCGGCCCGGCGCTGGGTGCAGAGGAACACCTGCTTACCCTGCGTCATGGCCGCCTCGAGCGCATGGATCGACCGTTCCCGCCCGACGTAGAGCGGCACGATCATGTGGGGAAAGAGAACGACGTTCTTGAGGGGGAGGAGCGGTAATTGAATGGTGGCCGGCGAGCCGGTCACAGCCGACAAGTCTGTCCTACGCGGTCTGCTCGGGTGCGATCTCCTCGAGCTCTTCTTCCGAGTACATCTCGGGCTCGGTACTGAAGTTGACCGACTTCTCGGTAATGACGCATCGCTTAACCTCCGGGCGTGACGGAACTTCGAACATGGAGTTCAGCAGGATGTCCTCGATGATGCTCTTCAGCCCGCGGGCTCCGGTGCCGCGCTGCAGTGCCTTCTTGGCGATCGCGGTCAGCGCCGCCGGCTCGAAGACGAGCTGGACGTCATCGAGGGCGAAGAACTTCTGGTACTGCTTGACGAAGGCGTTCTTCGGCTCGGTGAGGATCCGGATGATGTCCGCTTCGTCCAGGTAATCCAGGGTGACGCCGATCGGCAGGCGGCCGACGAACTCGGGAATCAGGCCGTACTTCAACAGATCCATCGGCTGCAGCTGCTTGAGAATCTTGGTCGTTTCCTTGGTGCGGTTGGAGTGGATTTCCGAGCCGAAGCCGATCTGCTTGTGGCCGATCCGGTGCTCGATGATCCGCTCCAGGCCATCGAAGGCGCCGCCGCAAATGAAGAGGATATTGGTGGTGTTGATCTGGATGAAGTCCTGGTGGGGGTGCTTGCGGCCGCCCTGCGGCGGAACGTTGGCGATCGTACCCTCCAGGATCTTCAGCAAGGCTTGCTGCACACCCTCCCCCGAGACGTCGCGCGTGATCGAGGGGTTATCGGACTTCCGTGCGATCTTGTCGATCTCGTCGATATAGATGATGCCGCGCTCGGCGCGGGCGATATCGAAGTCGGCAGCCTGGATCAAGCGGAGCAGGATGTTCTCGACGTCCTCGCCCACGTAACCGGCCTCGGTCAGTGAGGTGGCGTCGGCAATCGAGAAGGGGACGTCGATGATCTTGGCCAGCGTCTGGGCCAGCAGCGTCTTGCCGCAGCCGGTCGGTCCCACGAGCAGCACGTTCGACTTCTGCAGCTCGACATCGCCCGCCATCTTGCTGTGGGCGATGCGCTTGTAGTGGTTGTAGACGGCGACCGAGAGGACGCGCTTGGCGTGGTCCTGGCCGATGACGTACTGATCGAGCGCAGCGTTGATCGTCTTGGGGTTGGGAATCAGCCCACCCTTGGTGCGCTTCTGCGAGGTGGTCTTGGTGTCCTCTTCCAGGACCTCCTGGCAGAGGTCGATGCACTGATCGCAGATATAGACGCCCGGACCGGCGACCAGCTTGCGTACCTGGGACTGGTCCTTCCCACAGAAGGAGCAGCGGGTGTGCCGGCGGCGATCCTCGCGTTCGTTCATCGGGATGTCTTCGGCCCTTCGCGTTCTGGTTCGGGGTGCGGCTCCGGTCGGCCGCTGCCGGCGGTGCTGAGCTCGAGGCGGCCATCCTTGGCCGCGGCGGCGACGTCGCCCGGCCGCGCGGTGCTGAGAATGATGTCGTCGATGATGCCGTAACCCTTGGCCTCTTCGGCACTCATGAAGAAGTCGCGCTCGGTGTCGCGCTCGATCTTCTCGATGGGCTGGCCAGTGTGCTCCGCCAGGATGTCGTTGAGCGTCTTGCGGATCCGGAGGATCTCCTGAGCATGGATCTGGATGTCAGTGGCCTGACCCTGGAATCCACCAGACGGTTGATGGATCAGGATGCGGGTATTGGGCAGGGCGAAGCGCATCCCCTTGGTGCCGCCCGCAAGCAGCACGGTCGCCATGCTAGCGGCGAGCCCCATGCACACGGTGGAGACCCGCGGACTGACGTAGCGCATCGTGTCGTAGATCGCCAGCCCGGCGGTGACGACGCCACCAGGGCTGTTGATGTAGATGTTGATGTCCTTGTCCGGGTCCTCGGAGGCGAGGAAGAGCAGCTGCGCCATGACGACATTGGCTACCTGGTCGTCGATGGGGGTACCGATGAAGATGATGCGGTCCTTGAGGAGCCGGGAGTAGATATCGAAAGCGCGCTCACCACGGTTAGTGGTCTCGATGACCATGGGGATGAGGGCTTCTGGACGCCGGCTGAGCCGTTCGAAATTCATGGCTGGCTCTCCTGTCGTCATTATAGGGTCCAATTCTTACAATCCGGTCTTCCGCGTACTCACTTTTGAATACGCATCAGGTCAGCGTCCTTTCTTCTGCCGCGCCCGCCGCTCTCCCCCCGGCGCCGCTTTCCCCGCACTCTCCAGCTCTTTCGCTTCCGAGGGCGGCTCAATTGTAGCCGAAGATTCCGGGGCCGCCACACTACTCAAAAAGTCAATGGTCTTTCGCATCAAAAGCTGGTGCCGGAAGTAGGCTCGGACCGGGTCGGCGGTGCGCAAGTCCCCATGACGATGGCCGCCATGATCCTCTTCCGCCAGGGCGTTGTTGACTGCCTCATCTACCTCGGCGTCGGAGACCGTCAGCCCTTCGCGCTCGGCGACCGTCTCCAGGGCCAGCTCGAGCCGGACCTTCTGCACCGCCTGGGGACGCTGTTCCGCCTTGAGCACGTCGAGGGAGGTGTTGGTGTATTGGAGATAGCGCTCCATCTTCACGCCCTGCTCCTGCAGGCGCGTCTCCAGCTCCCGGATGCGGCGTGACACCTCGCGATCGATGAGGGCCTCCGGCACTTCCGCCTCCATCCGTTCATCCAGGGCTTTGAGCACATCGTTCTCGAAACGCTGCTCGTCCGACTGGTGGGCCGCCTCCTGCAGCTCGTCGTGGACCTCCTGCCGGAGCTCGTCGAACGTCGCGCCACGTCCGACCTGCTTCGCCAGCTCGTCATCCAGCGGCGGCAGGCGGCGTTCCTTGATGGACTTCACGGTGATGCGAAACGCGACGTTCTGGCCGGCCAGATCTTTCTTGGGATAGTCCGCCGGGAGCGTCAGCGCGATGTCGCGGGTCTCGCCAACCGCCTGCCCCATCAAACCTTCGGCCAGCCCCGTAATCAAGCGCTCCTTGTCGACCTCGAGCTGGGCGTCGGTCTCGCTTTCGCCGACCAGGACGGCGCCGGATTTGATGATGTGTGTATCCACCGTGAGAAAATCGCCGGCCTGCACCGGACGCTCGGCTGCGTGCAGCTCGGCGAAGCGCAAGCGCAACCGCTCGAGCGCCTCCTCGACCTCCTTGTCGCCGATCTCACTATGTGGGCGCGGCACGCTGATGTCCTTGTAGTCCTTGAGCGTGATCTCGGGCTTGATCGAAACCGTCGCGGTAAAGCGCATCGGCTGGCCGCGCTCGAACTGCTGCACCTCGACGCGCGGCACATCGATGGGATCGAGGGCGGCTTCGTCGAGCGCCGAGTTGTAGGCGGTCGGAAGGATTAAGTCAAGGGCCTCCTGGCGGAGCGCCGGCCAACCGATCTCACGTTCGACCATCGGTCGGGGCGCTTTGCCGGGCCGGAAACCCGCAATCCGCACGCGGGGCGCCAGCCGGCTATACGCCTGGTCGATCGACTTTAAAACCTGGTCGGCGTCCACTTCGACGGACAAAACGACCTGCGAACCGGGCTTCTTCTCAGTATCGACCTTGACCGCCGCCACGGGTTTTACGCTACCAGTTCCCCGCAAATTCGCAAACGTCCGAGTGGACAGCCTCGATCCGCTATGGATCTCCTAACAACTTCCCCTCCCCTGCTGGCGGGGGGAGGGTCAGGGTGGGAGGCGCCGCTGAGACGCGCATTCGGGCCGTTTGCCGGTGCGGCTACGCAAGCGGATTCCGGGCACGCGCACCTAACCTGTGAAATCGTGCGGGCGAGAGGACTCGAACCTCCATGGCTTGCGCCACACGGTCCTAAGCCGTGCGCCTGTACCAGTTCGGCTACGCCCGCAGGCGCAATGAATATACCCACGTAAGATCCGTCCGTGGCCGCGTTGACGATTGCGCCGGACGTTGACCGTGCGCTTCAGGCGGGCAAGCCGGTCGTGGCGCTCGAGTCGGCGGTCATCACCCATGGCCTGCCCAAAGCGGCCGCCATCGAGGCCGTCAAGCGCCAGTGGGAGGCCTGCCAGAAGGAGAACGTCATCCCAGCTGTAGTCGCGGTCTTCGATGGTGCGCTGCGAGTTGGCCTCACGATCGAGGAATGTGAAACGCTCGCGGGCCGACCCGGCGCCGTCAAGGTCTCGCACTGGAACCTCGCGGCGGCAACCGTCAACCCGGGGGTTGGCGGCACCACGGTCGCCGCCACGATCGTCGCCGCGGCGCGGGCCGGGATTCGCGTCGTCAGTACGGGTGGTATCGGCGGCGTTCATCCGGGAAGCGGGGAGGACGTCTCCTCGGACCTGACGGAGCTGAGCCGGCAGCCGGTGTGCGTGGTGTGCGCCGGGCCGAAGTCGACGCTCAATGCCGGCGCGACGCTGGAACGGCTGGAAACGCTGGGGGTGCCGGTGATCGGCTGGCGCTCGTCGTTGCTGGCGGGTTTCCTCGCCACCTCAGCCGGCCTGCGGCTCTCTATTCGCGTCGAGGCCGTGGACGAGCTGGCGTCGATCCTCGCCCGGCACTGGGAGCTCGGCGGCGCCGGGGTCGTGATCAGTCAGCCACCCTCGGGCGACCTCGCCATCCCTGCGGCGGAGCTGGCGGCAGACGAGGCGACGACCGCCCGCGGACCCGACCGAACCCCGGCTGAGCTGAGCCGCCTGCAGGCCCGCCTGGGCGACCGCGTCATCCGCGCCAATGTCGCGCTGCTCGAGCGCAATGCCGCGCTGGCTGCCGGAGTGGCGCAGGCCCTGCGCAACCATGGCTGACCTTCCCCCCACGGCGGAGCAGCTCCGCAGGCTGAAGAACACGGTAATGGGCGCCGGCTATCGCCTGTCACAGCTGGCTCAATCCGGCGAGTTGCAGCCCGGCGCATCGACGGAGCTCGCCTCGATTACGCGCGACCTGAACGAGGCCGCCGGGCGGTTAGAGCGGTTGCTCGCCACCCTCCAGCGAGACCGGTAGAGGATCGGGCCGAACGGCACCGAAGACCGCACCCGCGGCGGCAATGGCGATGATCAGGCAGGCCGCCGCCGCCGTGAAGAGGGCGATAACGATGAACGGGCCGGTGTTGTGGCCGGCGGTCAGGTAGAGCGCGGCCGCCAGGGTCCAGAAGCCGGTGAGGGCGGCCGCGAGCCGGGCCCACACGGGGGCGTTCTTCAGGTACCGCTCGTGGGTGCCGAGCTGCAACGGCAGTCGCTCCGCCCACTCCGGACGGAACTTCCAGGCGGCCGCCAGCGCCGCCCAACTGGCGGCGTTGATGAGGGCAAAGAGGCTGAGGCTCCCCCGCACCAGGTCCATACAAGAGCAACGCCGTGACCCCGTCCCTACATTGGGCGTGACGAGATTGCTACCAAGGGCGACAACATGTGGCTCCCCGGACAGACAGCTGCCGGAGGGAGCCGTGAGAATTCGTCCGCGATGGCTAGTCCGACCCGAGTCAATCGAACCTATCGGTTTCGGATTTACCCCACCCGAAAGCAGCGGCTTGCGTTGGAGGCCCAGCTTGGCTTCGCTTGCGACCTTTATAACGCCGCGCTAGAGCAGCGTCGCTATGCCTTCGGAACCGGCCAGCGGGTGGGGTACGTGAGCCAGTGCCGCGAGTTGACCGCGCTGCGGGCCGCGGGTGATGGGCCGTCAAAGATGAGTTGCTCCGCCATGCGGAGCCCTTTGCGACGCTTAGAACGCGCCTACCAAGCCTTTTTCCGCCGAGTAAAGGCGGGGGAGAAGCCCGGTTATCCGCGCTTTCGCTCACGACGACGCTACGACAGCCTGACATGGGACTCGGCCTGGTCAA
>WNGI01000515.1_pt1 | contig 28760 bp, 23 predicted proteins | sample 5400621 | NCBI WGS metagenome assembly WNGI01 (sample SAMN13153374, study PRJNA577476) | soil metagenome | isolation source: 20 cm soil or saprolite under Garry oak tree replicate 1 | place: USA:California | collected 2016-06-15
GCCGGAGCGACCCGACCAGAAATAAGAGAACGAACGCGGGGCCGGTCCCAAACCTGGGACCGGCCCCGCGCAGTCATTGCCTCCCTGGCCGGGGAGGATGAGGTTGCCCCCTAGAAGACTAGGCGCCCCGCCGGTCGATCACCCGCTTGGACTTGAACGCCGTTCGCTCGATCGACCCGGGCGCGACGATCCGGACTCCGGGAGCAACGAGCAGCGCCTCGCGCAGCGCACGGCGCAATCGATCGGGCAGATCGGCAGCGGCCGCCTCCGGCCCCGCCTCCACGACGACGGTGCAGCGATCCAGTCCGGTCTCGCGTTCAGTCTCCAGTTCGATTCGAAACTCGTCGCTGAGCTCGGCGAAGGCCCGAACCGTCTGCTCGACCTGCACCGGGTAGAACTTCGCCCCTCGAAACACGATCAGGTCGTCGCTGCGGCCGACGATCCCTTGTGGGGAGCGCGCGTGGGTCCGCCCGCACCGGCACGGGGCCGGATCCAGCCGCGCGTAGTCGTTTGTCCAGTACCGGATCATTGGGGTCGCTTCTCGTGTCAGGTGGGTCACCACCAGAATCCCCTGGTCACCCTGGGGAACGGGCTGCCGGGTCTCGGGGTGCACGATCTCGATGAGGTAGTGATCCTCCGCCCAGTGGAGCCCCGCCTTCTCCGTGCACTCGCTCGCGAACGTGGGCGCGATCTCCGCCAGGCCGTAGTAATCGTAGGCGTCGATCCCGAGCGCCCGCTCCAGCCGCCCCCGGGTGCTCGGGAGCTCCGTCCCCGCCTCCCCGCCGAAGCATCCGGCGCGGAGCGCCAGCGGCTCCGCCGCGTCTCCCGCCTGCCGCAGCCGCTCGCCGATGTAGAGGCCAAACGATGGGGTGGCCAGCAGGACCGTGGCGCGGGTGCGGGCCAGCATCTCGATCTGCCGGGGCGCCGGGCTCGTGCCCGTGGGCACGCAGAACGCGCCGATGCGGGCGGCGGCGTAGTGCACCGCCAGCCCCGCCACCCACAGACCATAGGCGAACGCGTTCTGGATCACGTCTCCCGGGCCGGTCCCAAATGACCACATCGTCCGCGCGGTGTGGTCGGTGATGATCTCCACGTCGGCGGCCGACCAGATCGTGTTCACCGGGCTCCCCGTGGTCCCCGACGATGGATGGAGCTCGCGCCACGCCGCCCGCGGAGCGAGGACGTACCGCCCGAACGGCGGGTGGGCGGCCTGCTCGTCGCGCAACTCCTGCTTGGTGACAAACGGGAAACGGCCGAGGTCGGTGAGCCGCTCCAGATGCCGCGGCGCCACCCCGGCCCGGTCGAATTTCTCCCGGTAGAAGGGCGACTGCTCGTAACACCGGACCAGCTGCCGGCGGAGCCGCTCGAGTTGAAGCGTCTCGAGATCTCGGCGGGGGAGCGTCTCGACGTCGCGATCCCAGAACCGGTCCCGAGCCATGAGGGCGACCTGTCCTCCGGTCGACCGCCTCCCTGGGAAGGGATTCAGTCGGCGATGCCGGCGAGCTCCTTCGCCAGCGCCACATATTTGTCCATCGGCGCTGTCCGGTAGATCGTCAGCTTCTCGGCCTCGATGGAGCCTTCGGCGTGGATCGCCAGCACGGCGTGGTACCCGCCCAGGGCCGAGGTCGTGACGTCCGAGATCAGGTGGAGCAGACGCAGCCGCGCTTCGGCCCCCACGCCCTTCCCGCCCAGGTAGCGTTCAATCAGGGGCCGCAGGACTGGCTGCTCCCAGTCGGCCTGCCCGGGGGCGGTAACGAGAAGGCCGCCGGCGATCTCCTGCACGCGGGCAATCGCGTCGTGGAACTGGGTGGCGAAGTGCAGCTTGGCGATGTTGATGGTCCCCGGATCGGGGACGGCGATCCCCAACGCGCCCGGATAGCAGTCGAGCGCGGCCATGCGGGTGAGGGCCCTGAGGGTCCGGGCGTACGCGACCAGCCACGTGATCTTGTCGCGGATGTGCCCGGCCCGCTCGATCCCGTTGTATTGGGCAATCAACTGGGCGGCGCCGGCGAGGAGATCGACCAGCGGCAGCTTGTACGAGACCGCGGTGAACCGGTGGAACTCGACGAACGTCCGGGCCAGCGGTCCGGCATAGTCCCACTCCCCCTGCAGAAACACCCGGTCGCGCGGCACGAAGACGTCGTCGAAAACGGTGAGCGTCTCTGTCATGCGGTGCCGGCTGGAGAGGGGGTGCTCGAACGACGAGGCGGTGTGGCCGCCGTAGGGGCTCACCGCCAGGGTCAGCCCCCGGGTGGCCACCGGCACGGCGAATGCGACGGCGTAGGCGCGATCGCCCTCCCCCAGTGCGCGTGTGGGCAGGACGATCAACTCGTTGGCGTTCATGGAGACCGAGGTGTGGACCTTCGCCCCGCGGACGACGATGCCGTCGGAGCGCTCCTCGACCATCCGCACGTAGTAATCCGGGTGCGCCTGCTCGCTCGGCCCCACCCCGCGGTCGCCCTTCACGTCGGTCTGGGCCACTGCCATCGCCAGATCGTTGTCCCGGCAGTGCGCGTAGAACGCCCCGATCCGCTCGAGGTACCGGGTGCCGCGGGCGCGGTCCAGGTCGTGCCCGACCAGGTGCAGGGCGAAGAGCGCGTCGGTCCCGATCTCCTTCAACAGGGGCACGATGGTCCCCCCGAAGCGCGTGCCGGCCTCGATCAGGCCCATCCGCGCCAGGAGGTCCTCCGCGGTCCTCGGGATCGCAAAATAGCGGCTCATCTCTCCCCCGCCGGGCCGGGGGACCACCGCGAGCGGCCGGTGCCGGGGATCCGCGGCCATCTCATAGTCGAGCGCGGCGTGATCCACGGCCACCCGCAGGGCGGGGTGCGCGGTCACGTCGCGCACGCGCTGTCCCTCGTAATAGACGACCCGTCCGTCCCGGAGGCTCGCCCGGTATTCATCCGCGGTCCGCATCGTCCGCCCCCTCACCAATTAATAACTCGCCCAGGTCCGGGGCACGAACAGCTGCTCCTGCATCCGGATCGCGAACCGGTCGGTCATGCCCGCGAGGAAGTCGCACACGGCGCGTTCGACGGTCACGCGGCCCTCGTCGAGCAGCCGCCGGGAGTCCTCGCTGATCTCCCCGGGGTGGCCGATGAAGTATTCGAACAACTCGAGCAGCAGCCGCTGGGACTTGGCGACCTCGGCTTTGGCCGCCGACCCCTGATACACCACCTCGAACAGGAAGTCCTTGAGCCGGTTGAGCGCGGTGCGGACGTCCTCGGTCATCTGGATCCGCCCGGCATCGGCCGACCGGGCGACGAGATCGCGGACCGTGGTGTCGATCCACTGGCCGCGGGTCTGCCCGAGGACGCGGCGGACCGCCTCCGGAACGTCCTCTTCCCGAATCAGCCCCGCCCGGATCGCATCATCCGTGTCGTGGTGGACGTACCCGATCCGGTCGGCCACGCGCGCGAGCTGCCCCTCCACGGTCTCCGGGCCCGACGCGGGCTGCATCGCCTCGAGATCCGGAAAAATCTCGATGTCGGACGGCCCCTTGGAATGGCCTCCGATGCCGTTGCGGACCTCCCAGGTGAGGTTCAGGCCTTCCTGGTAGGCCCCCTCGCTGGTGCGGCGGCGCTCCAGCACTTCGACGACCCGGAGGCTTTGGATGTCGTGCCGGAACCCGCCGTGCTGCGCCATCGCCCGGTTGAGGGCCTCCTCTCCGGCGTGCCCGAAGGGGGGGTGCCCCAGGTCGTGTCCCAACACGATGGCCTCGGTCAGGTCCTCGTTGAGCCGGATCGCCCGCGCGATCGTCCGCGCGATCTGCGCGACCTCGAGCGTATGGGTGAGCCGCGTCCGGTAGTGGTCGCCCTCGGGGGCGAGGAAGACCTGGGTCTTGTGCATCAGGCGGCGGAAGGCCTTTGAGTGGAGGATGCGGTCCCGATCGCGCTGGAACACCGTCCGCAGCTCGTCGGGTGGCTCGGGCCGGGGCCGGCCTCGGGACCGGGCGCTCCTGGTGGCGTGGGACGAGAGGAGCTGTTCTTCCCAGGCTTCCGTCCGCTCGCGCGGGATCATCGCCTTTGCTCTCGCCCGCTCCGATGGAGCGACTGCCGCACCACCCCTAGCGGTCGCGCTCGGCCCGCGCCTGCTTCTCCTTCAGGGCCGCCTGCGCGGCGGCCAGCCGCGCCGTCGGCACCCGGTACGGCGAGCAGCTGACATAGGTCAGCCCGATCTTGTGGCAGAACTCGATGCTGGCGGGATCGCCCCCATGCTCGCCGCAGATGCCGAGCTCGATGTCCGGGCGGGTCTTCCGCCCGAGCCGGACGGCCATGTCCATCAGGCCCCCGACGCCCTGGGTGTCCAGCACCTGGAAGGGATTCTCGGGCAGGATCTTCTCGCTCACATACCGGAGGAGGAACTTGCCCTCGGCGTCATCGCGGCTGAACCCGTAGATCAGCTGCGTCAGGTCGTTGCTGCCGAAGGAGAAGAACTCCGCGAGCTCGGCGATCTCGTCCGCGACCACGCACGCGCGCGGCACCTCGATCATCGTCCCGAACTTGTATTTCACCCGCACCCCCTGCTCGGCCATCACGCGCTCGGCGAGCGGCCTGAGGCGCTCCTCCACGACCCGCAGTTCATTGGGATGGCCCACCAGCGGGATCATGATCTCGGGATGGCTCTTGATCCCCTGCTTGGCCAGGGTGCAGGCCGATTCCAGGATCGCCCGGACCTGCATGTCGATGATCCCCGGAAAGAGAATCCCCAGCCGGATGCCGCGCAGCCCCAGCATCGGATTCTGTTCCCGCATCCCCGCCACCGCCCGGAGCAGCCGCTCCTTCTCCGCGAGTGCGCGGGGATCGTTGCCGCGCACGCGGAGCTCGGTGACCTCCACGAGCAGCTCATCGTATCGGGGGAGGAACTCGTGCAGCGGCGGGTCGATCAGCCGGATCACCACGGTGGCCCCGGCCATCTCGCGGAGGATGCCGGTGAAATCCCCCCGCTGAATGGGCAGGAGCTGGTCGAGCGCCCGCTGGCGCTCCGCGTCGGTCTCGGCCAGGATCATCCGCCGGACGATCGGCAGGCGGTCTTCCTCGAAGAACATGTGCTCCGTCCGGCACAGCCCGACCCCCTCCGCGCCGAACTCGCGGGCGCGGGCCGCATCCCGCGGGTAGTCCGCGTTGGCCCAGATGCCCAGGCGGCGCGCGCGGTCGGCCCACCCGAGCAGCGTCTGCAGGTCCCGCTCCTTGCTCAGGTCGGGATCGAGCGTCCGGATGGCGCGGCCGAAGACCTCTCCGGTGGTGCCGTCGATGGAGATGAACTCCCCCTGGTGGATCACCCGGCCGTCGACGCTGAACTGCTTCGCCTGGGGATCGACCCTGATCGCCTCCGCGCCGGCGACGCAGGGCTTCCCCAGCCCCCGCGCCACCACCGCGGCGTGGCTGGTGGCGCCGCCGCGCGCCGTCAGGATGCCGCGGGCGACGAGCATGCCGTGCACGTCGTCGGGGTTGGTCTCCGGACGTACCAGGATGACCGGCTGGCCGTTCCCGCCGATCTCCACCGCCGTGTCCGGGTCGAACACGGCCGCGCCGGTGGCCGCGCCCGGAGACGCGTTCAGCCCCCGGGCCAGCAGCTTGCCCTCACGCTCCGCGGCGGCCTTGTCGTCCGGGTCGAACCGCGGCAGCAGCAGCTGGTAGATCTGCTCCGGCTCCACCCGGAGCAGGGCCTCGTCCTTGGTGATCAGTTTCTCCGCGACCATGTCCACCGCAGCCTTGACCGCCGCCTGCGCGGTGCGCTTCCCCGCCCGCGTCTGCAGCATCCAGAGCTTGCCCCGCTCCACGGTAAACTCCAGGTCCTGCAGGTCCCGGTAGTGGCGCTCCAGCATCTTGGCGACGTCCTGGAACTGCCGGTAGACAGCGGGCAGCTCGCGCTCCATCTGCGCGATCGGATGCGGCGTCCGGGTGCCGGCCACCACATCCTCCCCCTGGGCGTTGGGAAGGTATTCCCCGTAGAGGCGCCGCTCGCCGGTCGAGGGGTTTCGCGTGAACGCCACGCCGGTGGCGCTCTCCCCGCCCATATTCCCGAAGACCATGGCCTGCACGTTGACGGCCGTCCCCAGATCGTGGGGGATCTTGTTGTAGTTCCGATAATCGACGGCCCGCTGCCCCATCCAGGAGTCGAACACGGCCCGGATCGCCATCTCCAGTTGAGCCCAGGGATCGGTCGGGAAGTCCACGGCCTTCTCGCGTTTGATCAGCGCCTTGAACTCCCGCGCGATCTCCGCAAGGTCGCGCGCGGTGAGGTCGGTGTCCACCTTGGCTCCGGCCTGGCGCTTGCGGGCCTCGATGATCGCCTCGAACTTTTCCCCCTCCACGTCGAGGACGATCTTGCCGAACATCTGGATGAACCGCCGGTAGGCGTCCTGGGCGAATCGCTCGTCCTTGGTGAGGCCCGTCAGTCCCCGCAGCGTCTCCTCGTTCAGGCCAAGGTTGAGCACGGTATCCATCATGCCCGGCATAGAGAACTTGGCCCCCGAACGGACGGAAACGAGCAGCGGGTTCTTGGGATCGCCGAACCGCTTGCCCATCTTCCGCTCCACGGTGGCCAGCGCCCGCCGAACCTCATCCATCAGGCCCGGCGGAAAGGTCCGGCCCCTGGCGTTGTACTCGTTGCACACCGCCGTCGTCATCGTAAACCCGGGGGGCACCGGCAGGCCGACGCGGCTCATCTCGGCCAGCCCCGCGCCTTTGCCGCCGAGCAGGTCCCGCATCGTCGCGTTGCCCTCTTCAAACAACCAGATGCGCTTTCGCGCCGCCCGCGCGCCCGCGGGGCGGCCGGCGGATCTCCGGGCCGCGGCGCGGCGCGCGGCGGGTCTCCGCGACGTGTGGGTCGCCATGCGTGTCCACCTCACAGTCCAGGAACGACGCTGATTAGTTAGGAAGCAGGAGAAGCCTTTCCTTCTCCGGTGACCACGCGCGTCAGATCGGCGAAGGGCCGCATCAACTGGACGACGCGGGACAGCAGCGCCAGGCGGTTCGCGCGGACCGTCTCGTCCTCGGCCATCACCATGACGTCGGTGAAGAACCGGTCGACGGGGTCGGCGAGCGCGGTGAGGCGCTGCAGCGCCTGTTCATAGCGGCCCGCGGCATCCCCGGGACCCCGGTCGGTGGACGAGCGGGCCGCTCCCCCCCGAGACCCTGCCGGCCCCAGGGGTTCCACCCGGTCGAGCGCCGCCAGCAGTGCGCGCTCGGCCTCGTGTTCAAGACCTTCGGGCCGCACCTCGCCGTGGAAGTTCGCCGGCACGATCCGGGCGGCGCGGTCGAAGGCGGTGTACAGGCGCAAGAACTCAGGCCGCCGCCGGAACGCCCACAGGGCGTGCGCGCGGTCTGCGGCGTCGGCGAGATCGTCCGCGCCGGCCTCCAGGACGGCGTCGACGGTGTCGTAACTGAGGCCGGCCTCGATCAGGGTCGTTCGCAGGCGCTGCCGGAGGAGATCCAGGGTCCCGTCGATCGCCGCGCTGCGCCTCGCTGGGTCGAGCGCCGGGTGTGTCTCGGCGAGCGCCGCCCCCGCAAACGTGCGCAGGTTGATCCGCAGGTGGCGGTCGAGCACGATCGCCACGATCCCGCTGGCGGCCCGCCTGAGACCGTACGGATCCTGCGATCCGCTCACGGCGAACCCGGCGGCCAGCGCGCTCAGCAGCAGATCGAGCTTGTCCAGGATCGCCAGATACGCGCCGACATCCGACCGTGGCAGCAGGGCCCCTCGGGGCAGGTATTGCTCGCGGAGGGCGCCGGCGACCGGGGCGGGCTCCCCGTCGAGCCGGGCGTAGACGCCGCCGATCACCCCCTGGAGTTCGGGAAGCTCCCGCACCATCTGCGTCACCAGATCGGCTTTGCTGAGCCGCGCGGCCCGCTCCAGGTGGCCGGTCTTCTCCACATCGAGCGCCAGCGCGTTTCCGAGCAGATGCGCCAGCCGGGTGAGGCGCTCGGTCTTCTGGGCCATCGTCCCCAACCGTTCGTGGACGACCAGGCCGGCCAGTTCCGGGATCCGGGCCTCCAGGGGGCGCTTCCGGTCCTCTTCGAAGAAAAACTGCGCGTCTGCGAGGCGCGCGCGGAGCACCCATTCGTTTCCCTCGCGCACCGTCTCGAGGCCGCGGGATCCCCCGTTCCGCACCGCCACGAACACCGGAAGCAGCTGGGCGCTGGCATCTTCGACGGCAAAGTACTTCTGGTGATGCTGCATGACGGTGATCAGGACCTCACGGGGGAGCGACAGAAACTCCGGCGCGAACCGGCCGGCGAGGGCTTCGGGCCACTCCACCAGCTGAATGGTTTCCTCGAGCAGGTCGGGATCCAGAATCGGGTGCCCGCCCGCGCGGCGCGCCACACGGGTGGCCGACTCGGTGATCCGCCGGCGCCGCACCTCCGGATCGAGGAGGACGAACCCGCGGCGGAGCGCCGCCTCGAACCCATGGGCGTCTGGGACCGTGATCGGGCGCGGGCTCAGGACGCGGTGGCCGAAGGTGCGCCTGCCCGTTTCGACGTCCGCAAAGCGACAGGCGACGACCTCGCGCCCGAGGAGCGCCACCAACCACCGCACCGGCCGCGCGAAGCGGACGGCCTCAGGACCCCATCGCATCGTCTTGGGAAACGCCAGCCCGGCGGCCAGCGCAGGCAGCACCTCGCCGAGCGCCTTGATGGTGGGGCCGCCCGGAGAGCGCAGAATGGCAAACACGTACTCGCCCTGCGGGGTCGACCGGCGCTCCAGGCCGGCTACGGACACTCCCTGCGACCGCGCGAACCCCTCGGCGGCCTGGGTGGGCCGGCCGTCCGCCGCGTACGCAGCGCGCGCGGCGGGACCGCGCACCTCACGAACGGCGTCCTCCTGCCGGAGGACCACCTCCTCGACGGCAAGGACGATCCGGCGGGGCGTGGACCACGCGGCGACCGCGCCACAGGCGATCCGGGCGGCGCGCAGCGCCTCGGGCGCCATCTCCCGGATCTGCCGGGCCGCGGCCCAGGCGGCGGCCGCCGGCAATTCCTCGGTGCCGATCTCGAAGACGAGCCGCGGCCGTTTGTGCCGGGTCGGTTTAGGCGGCATGCACGCGGCCTCGAAGCAGCGGCCAGCCCATCTCCTCTCGCCGGGCGAGGTACAGTTCCGCGCTGCGCCGCGCCAGAGCGCGGCACCGGCCCATCAGCGACGCCCGTTCCGCGACCCCCACCGCGCCCCGCGCATCCAGCAGATTGAAGACGTGGGAGCACTTCAGCGTGTACTCGTAGGCCGGAAACGCCAGCCGGGCGTCGAGCAGGCGCTGGGCTTCGCGCTCGTACGCCTCGAAGAGCTGCCCCAGCACAGCGACATCCGCCGTCTCGAGCGCATAGGTCGACTGCTCGAACTCCTCCTGCTGGCGGATCTCGCCGTAGGTCACCCCGGGCGCCCAGACGAGGTCGAAGACGCTGTCCTTCCTTTGAATGGACTGGGCGATCCGCTCCAGGCCGTAGGTCAGTTCCGCGGAAATGAGCGGGACATCCATGCCGCCGACCTGCTGCATATAGGTGAACTGGCTGATCTCCTGCCCGTCCAGGAACACCTGCCAGCCCAGACCCCAGGCCCCCAGCGTCGGAGCCTCCCAGTCGTCTTCGAGAAAGCGGAGGTCGTGATCGAGCATCTTGATGCCCAGCCCCCCGATGCTCCGGAGGTACAGGTCCTGCACGTCGGCGGGGGCGGGCTTGAGGATGACCTGATACTGCAGATGGGTGTACAGCCGGTTGGGGTTCTTGCCGTACCGCCCGTCGGCCGGCCGCCGGCTCGGCTGGGTGTACGCGACCTTCCACGGCTCGGGACCCAGCGCGCGCAGAAAGGTGGCCGGGTGCATCGTCCCGGCCCCCACTTCACCATCGTACGGCTGCGCGATCACGCAGCCGTACGCAGCCCAATAGCGTTCCAGCGAGAGGATGATGTCTTGAAAATGCATTCGTCCTCCATCTCAAGCGTCCACTGCTTGTTCGGAGGGACGAAAAGCCGATCCTGTCCGGCCGTCACCCGATGCCGAGCGGCTCTTCTTCCCGCTTCCGCCTCAGGGGAACGGAGGTCAGGACGGTGGCAACGGCCAGAGCGGCAAACGCCGCCGCCGCCCAGGTGAGAGGCAGCTCGATGACCCGGTCCTCATCGTTGACCCGCAGCATTCCGGGCCGGCCCTGACGCACCGCTCGCCTCGCCTCGTCTATCGCGCCCCCAAATTGAGCGATCGCGCGCTTTGCCCGCTCCAGGTCGATCTCCATGCGACCACCTCCGCACACTTATCTTATCACGCGCACGATCGCGTCGTCACCCCCGCCGCAATCCTTCAGCGGCGTCCGCGAGGTACATCACACGGTCTCGTTACTTAATGGTCGTGGTCAAATCCGCGGTTCCCGGAGACTCAAGCGGCTCCCTGAGGCGTTTGATGACCAGGGGCGCGCGCAGCCTGGCTTCCCACCGGTGCTCCAGGTGAAGCTGGACCAGCCGGGCCAGATCCCCACGCTGCACGGGCGTCATCCGAAGCCGGGACGACTCGGGGCCGGGCGTCCGGATGAGGTGGTCGAACGTCGCCAGCAGCCCGGGGGGCACGGGGACCGCCTCCGCATCCCCCCTCCGGCACGCCGGGCAGAGGGCGCCTCCTCTTGCGGGGCTGAAGGCCCACGCCTCCGCGGCGCCCCGGACGCGGGGAAGGCGCCGCCCGCACTCCACGCACATCGCCGTCTCGGGCTGATAGCCGAGACACCCGGCGAGGCGCAGCGCGAACCGCAGCACCGCGACGTCCGCGTCGTCCGCGCGCGAGCGTCCCAACGTCTCGAGCGTGTCGAGGGTCAGGGCGAAGACCTCCTGGTGCGGATCGCGATCGGCGAGCCCGCGGTCGACGAGTTCCGCCACATAGGCCGCGTACGCGGACCGGATCAGGTCCGCCCGCACGCCCGCGAACGCCTCGACGATCTCGGCCTGGGCGATCACATCCAGCGTCCGCCCGCGGGCCAGCAGCAGCCGCGCATGGGTAAACGGCTCGAGCCGCCCGCCCAGCCGGCTCGCCGGCCGGCGAATGCCCTTGGCGGCCGCCCGCAGCTTTCCGTACTCTCGGGTGAAGAGCGTGACGATGCGATCCGCCTCGCCCAGCGCCTGCTGCCGGAGGACGATCGCCTCCGTCTTATAGACCGGCATGCCGGCCCCGCCCCGCCACGGGGGGGAACGGGCTGGGCAGCAGCGTTGGGAGCGCGACCACGGTAGGCGCTCCTCGCGGGGAAGCGAGGATCACGTTCTGCACACCGAACTCTTCCATCACCTGCCGGCAGGCCCCGCACGGGGTGAGGGTGATCCCGGGCGGCCCCACCACCGCGACCGCGGTCAGCCGCCGCCGGCCGTTCGCCACCGCCGTATGAATCGCCACGCGCTCCGCGCAGAGCGCCAGCCCGTAGGACGCGTTCTCGACGTTGCACCCCGCGTAGACGGTGCCGTCGCTGGCCAGCACCGCCGCGCCGACCGGGAATTGCGAATAGGGCGCGTACGCCCGACGCCGCGCCCGCGCCGCAACGCGGACCAGCCGCGTATGCTCCTTCGAGAGATGGGGCCGCGGGAGGGCGGGTGGGCGCCGGGGACGCCGGGCGCGCTTTGCGCTCCTGCCCGATGCGCGCCTCATGCGAGCCACCGGCCGAACCAGGCAAGCGTACGGGCCCAGGCGTCTTTCGCCGCGGCGGCGGCGTACTTGTCCCCCGTGTCGTTGAAGAACGCGTGGCCGGCCCCGTCGTAGATCTTCATCTCGTACGTCACGCCGGCCCGATCGAGGGCCTCGCGCATCGCGGCGATGCCGGGATTGACGAACGAATCGGTGGCGCCGTAGAACGCCAGCACCGCTGCGCGGATCTTCGACACGTCTTCCAGCGGTGGATTGGGACCGTAGAATGGCACCGCGGCCCGCAGATCCGGGTTTTGCGTCGCCAGCCGCCAGACCACGCCGCCCCCGAAGCAGAACCCCATCGTCCCCACGCGGTCGGCGCGCACGGACGGCGATCCCTGAAGGTAGCGTACGCCGGCGTTGAGCACCGCGACGTGCTGGGCCGGCGGCGTCTGGGAGAGCACCGTTGCCGCCTGCGCGGAGTCGGTAAACTTGCCGGTGCCTCCCTGCGGGGAGAGGAGGTCTGGGGCCAGCGCGGCGTATCCGGCCTTGGCGAGCCGCCGCGAGACATCCTTGTAATGCTCGAGGAGGCCGCGATTCTCATGCACGATGAGCACGCCGGACGCCTTGGGCCTCTGCTTCGGCAGGGCGAGGTAGGCCTGGATCGCCGTCTCGCCGAGGGAGAACGAGACCGCCCGCGCTTCGACCCCGGGATCATCGGCGGGCACGGTCACCGCCGCGGTCTGGGCCCGCAGGGGGACGGGCGCCGAGGCGGCCGCGGCCACCTCTTCGGCGGAGGCCGGGATCCCCAGGCTCGCCAGCGTCGAGACGCCCGCGGCAGCCCCACCCGAGAACACCACGACGCGTCTGAGGAACTCCCGGCGGGCGACGTGACCTTCGCGGTAGTCCTCCGTCCACTCGTCCAGGATGTACCGCTCCAGATCAGTCATCGGTCCCCCCTGCTCGGTGTGACGTCACGCGAAGCGGCTGGAACATCCCGGCTGGCCCGCGGAGGCGGTCCGCATTATTCTAGCACAGCGGGACCATTGCGCCGGCCTCACCGGCGCGGCGGTGAGCCTTCCCGGCTCTGCGCTCCCTCCCGGGACTGCGATCCGTCCCGGCTCTGCGGAGCCACCTTTCGCGGCAGCGCGGGGATGGCCATGCCGCCCGAGACCAGGAGCTTCAGCCCATCCTGGACGCTGATCCGGAGGGGCTGCACGTCGCGCTCGGGCAACATGATCAGGTATCCCGACATGGGATTCGGGGTGGTCGGCATGAAGACATTGAGCACGCGCTCGCCCGCTCTCGCCGCCAGCTCATCCTGCAGCGGCCCCTCGATCACCCCGGTGACGAACCCGATCTGGTACATCCCCCGGCGCGGATACTCCACCAACACCACCTGCTGAAAATTCACGTGGCGCTGGAGGAGGCTGTCGCTCATCTGCTTCGCGATGGTGTAGATGCTGCGGACGAGGGGGATGCGCTTGAGCGCGCCGTCGACCGCGGCCATCACGCGCCGGCCCACGATGTTCGTCGTCACGAGCCCGATCAGGAAGACCAGCAGCACCGTCGCGGCCAGGCCCAGTCCGGGGACGGGATGGCCGAGGTAGTCGTAGATACGCGGCCCGAGAAACCCGTCCAGGACATTGAAGAGCCAGGAGAGGATCCCGACGGTCACCCAAAGGGGGATCAACACGAGGAGGCCGGCGAGGAAGTAGGTCCGCAGCCGGAGCCTCACAGGGGGGCCGCTTCCTCCTGGGGCGCCGGCGTCGTGCGCGTGATCCGGACCCGGGTGATCCGCTGCCCGAGGGTCTTCTCCACCCGCAATTCAATCCCCGGCAGTTCGATCCTCTCCCCCGGGGCGGGGACCCGGCCGAACAGCGAGTAGACGAGGCCCGCCACTGTGTCCACCTCGTCCTGAGGGAGCCGGACTCCCAACAGTTCGCTGACCTCGTCGAGGTGGATGCGGGCATTCACCACCGCGGTGCGGTCGTCCACAAGCTGGATCGGCTTCTCCTCGAGATCGTACTCGTCCTGAATCTCTCCCACGATCTCCTCGAGCAGGTCCTCGACCGTCACCAACCCGGCGGTGCCCCCGTACTCGTCGAGCACGATCGCCATGGAGACCTTCTTCTGCTGCATCTCTTTGAACAGCTCATCGACCTTCTTCGATTCCGGGACGAAGAAGGGGGGACGCTTGAGCTCGGACACCGGCTGGTCCAGCCGGCCGTGCCGCAGCGCCGGAATGAGATCCCGCATGTACACCACGCCCAGCACGTGGTCGATGGTGCCCTCGTACACGGGGAGGCGCGAGTGCCCCCGCTCGGTCATCAGCGCCAGAGCGCGGTTGAGCGTCGCATCGGCCGGAACCGCGGAGATATCCACCCGGGGGCGCATCACTTCCCGCACCACCGTGTCGCCGAATTCGAAGACCGAGTGAATCATCTCCCGCTCCTCCTGCTCGATGACCCCTTCCTCCTCACCGACCTGGACGAGGAAGCGAAGCTGCTCTTGGGTCACGAGGGGGGCCCGCGGCGTGATGTGGCCGCCGAACGGCCGGACGAGCGCGGTCGCCACGAGCGACAGCACGCGGATCAGCGGGGTGAAGATCCGCATCAACGCGCTGATCGGGCCCGCGACGATCAGCACGAGACGGTCGGCATAGCGGGCGGCGAGGGTCTTCGGGGCGATCTCCGCGATGATCAACAGGACGAGGGCCGTGGCCAGGAAGGCGGCCCACTCGCCGCCGCGGCCCATCAGGGAGAACGCGATCGAGGTCGCGACGACGGACACGCCGACGTTGGACAGCGTGTTGCCGGCCAGGAGGGTCGTGAGCAGCTCGCTGGCCTGGCTCAGCAGCGCGTTCGCGGTGGCGGCCCGACGGTCCCCCTGGGCGCGGCGCTGGCGGAGGACAACCCGGTTGGCGGCGAAAAGCGCGGTTTCCGACGCACTAAAGAAAGCAGAGCATAAGATCAGGACAAACAGCAACCCGACCCGAAGGCCAATACTGGAATCCTCCAAGCAGCGTCAACCTGTCCTTTCCTTGGCGCGGTAAGCAGATGCGCGGAAGCTGCTACAGCCAGCCCGTTAATTATAACATACCTCGAATACATCCTTATTTATACCCAGATTTGACCGCCGCCGGGCTCAGAGAGGGTTTACCGCCCCAAACCGCCGCGCAGCGCCTACCGGCGCCACAGGACTCCTCCGGACAGGACGACGAGGCAGAGCAGGCTGAGGATGAGCGGGATGCCCCGCGAGGCCAAGGACGACAACGCGCTGAGCCGGGGGAGGAACACCAATACCCCGACGGCGACCGCCAGCCCCGCGGCCGTCATCGCTGCCGCGGCCGAGACGTCCTTCACCACGGCGGCGGCGGGATCCAGGTCGGGATGGACGAGGTCGATCAGCGTTTCGATTGCGGTGTTGAGGAGTTCGGCGCCCAGGACGATCGCGGTGGTCACGGCGAGCACGGCGACCTCGAGCGCTCCCAGTCCGGCCCACGCCGCGGCGAGGAGGGCGACGGCGCCGATCACGAGCTGGGCCCGGAAGTGACGCTGGGTCTTCGCCGCGTGGCGGAGGCCGCGGACGGCGCAGGCCAGCGCTTTTGGAAACGAGCGGACGGGCGGGGGGGCGGCGGGCACCTACCGGCTGTCTCGGAATGCGGTGCCCAGGATCTTGTCGAGCAACAGTTTCTGCTTGGACCACATCAGCGAGGCGCCGGCCTCGGTGTCGTCTTCGTACCCCATCAGGTGCAGCAGACCGTGCACGGCCAGGAGGGCGACCTCGCGGCGAATCGGATGCTTGAACTCACGAGCCTGGGCTCGAGCCCGCTCCAGCGAGATCACGATGTCTCCAAGCGCCGGCTCGCTCCGCACGCCCTCGACCGTCTCCATCGGGAACGCGAGGACATCGGTCGGCTGGTCCACTCCCCGATACTCGCGATTGAGGACCTGGATGTACGCGTCGTCGACCAGCGCAACGCTGACCTCCGGAGGCGGCGAATACCCTTCAAGTCGCAGCGCAGAGGTGACGACCTCGCGGATGAAGCCCGTCTCGATCGGGACCTTGTGCTGTAAGTTGGTGACCCAGACTTCCATGGACGGGTCCTCGCCGGCGCGGCGCTCACAGCCTCGTTGGGGTTCGTTCGGCTCATCCCGGCCGGACCCCTGCTGCGGGGGGACGGAATGTCGTGGCTCATGCCGCAGGCACGGGACCGGCATCGACGGATGCCCCCGCGCAGATCAGCGGCGATGATCGCCGCGCCCGCCCTCGATGAGCGTGCGGAGCCGTCCGAGCACGCGGGCACGGGCGGCATGGCGCCGGGGGACGACCAAAATCGTGTTGTCGCCGGCAACGGTCCCGACGACGTCCTCCCATGCCATCTCATCGACCGCCTCCGCCACGGCGTTCGCGCAGCCGGTGAGGGTGTGGATCACCACCAGGTCCTCTCCCGCATCGATCGAGAGGACATACTCGTCGATCGCCAGCCGAAGGCGCCGCAGCACATCGACCGGCGAGGGGCGCTCGGGAAGAACGTAACGGGCCCGCCCATCTCCCGACGGCGCCTTCACCAGGCCGAGGCGTTTGATGTCTCTGGAGACCGTGGCCTGGGTCACCGCCAGCCCCTGCTGGCGCAGGGTGGCGGCCAGTTCCTCCTGCGTCCCGACGGGGCGCCGGGCGATGATCTCGCGGATGCGGCGCTCGCGGTCGGATCGGCCGGCGTCGCGCGACAGCGTGCGCTGCGCAGACCTCCCCGCCATGCGTCAGCGCCCCGGGGCCCGCCCGCCCGGCGCAGCCGCCTCCCGCTCCACGGGAACGGCGGGGAGCGACGCGAGCCAGGAGAGGTTCTCCGTCAGCGCGCCCCGGACGGCCTGGACCTGCTCCCGGACGCGCTCAGGGGCCGTGCCCCCGTGGGAGCGCTTGCGGGCGACCGCGCCCGCGGGGGTCGTCGCCTCCACCACCGACGCATCGAGCAGAGGACTGAACTCCCGGTACTCGTCGGGCGAGAGCTCCCACAGCTCCCGGCCCTGCTCCTGCGCGTACAGCACAATCCGGCCCACCAGCTCGTGGGCGTCCCGGAACGGCATGCCGCGGCGGGCCAGGTCGTCGGCGATCTCGGTCGCGCCCATGAACCCTCCGCGCAATCGCGCGGCGATCGTCTCCTTGTTGATCCGGATGCCGTGGAGGATGAGGCCCATCGCCTGCAGGCTCGCATTTGTCGAGTCCACCGCGTCGAAGACCGCTTCCTTGTCCTCCTGCAGATCGCTGTTGTACGCCAGCGGGAGGCCCCGGAGGATGGACAACAGGGTCACGAGATCCCCCATCACCCGCGCGGCTTTCCCGCGCACGAGTTCGGCCGCATCCGGGTTCTTTTTCTGCGGCATGATGCTGCTGCCGGCGGCGACCGCGTCGAGGAGCTCCACAAACCCGAACTCCGCGGTGGCCCACAGGACGATTTCCCCTGCGAGCCTGGACAGGTGGACCATCAGCGTGGCCGCGGCCGACACGAACTCGACGGCGAAATCCCGGTCTGAGGTCGCGTCCAGGCTGTTCTCGCACAGCGAGGAAAACCCCAGCAGGTCGGCCACCAGGTGGGGGTCGATCGGATAGGACGTCCCAGCGAGCGCGGCGGCGCCGAGCGGGAGCGCATCGGTCCGGGCGAACGCGTCGCGGAACCGGCCGACGTCGCGGTGGAACATCCAGACGTAGGCGAGCAGATGATGGGCGAGCAGGACCGGCTGCGCCCGCTGGAGATGCGTGTACCCGGGGATGATCACCGAGGAATGGGCCTCGGCCAGCGCCAGCAGCACCTGCTGCAGGGCCAGCGTGCGCCCGACGATCTTGACCATCTCCCCCTTCAAGTAGAATCGAAGATCGGTCGCCACCTGGTCGTTCCGGGACCGTGCGGTGTGCAGCCGGCGGGCGGCGTCGCCGATCCGCACGCGCAGGGCGGACTCCACGAACGTGTGGATGTCCTCGGCTCCCTCGATCTTGAGCAGGCCGGCATCCACCTCGCCCAGCATCTCCCGGAGCCCCTGGACGATCCGGGCGGCCTCCTCGGGGGCGATGATGCCCGAGCGTCCCAGCATCGTGGCGTGCGCGATGCTGCCGAGGATGTCGGCCCGGTACAGCCGCTGGTCGAACGGCAGCGACGTCGTGAACGCGGCGATCTGCGGGTCCGGTTTGCCCCGGAAACGGCCGCCCCACAGCCGGGCGGTGACCGAATCCTCATTGCGGGGCTGTCGGGCGTCCGGCATGCTACGGCCTCGGACCGGAGCGGCGTCCGGGACCCGGCACCGCCGGCCGCGGGACGTCCTCGCCTACCTTTGCTCCACTCTCCGCTTCGATTGGCTTTGCGCCGCGGGCACGCGCCGGCTTACCTTTGCTCGACTCCTCGCTTACCTTTGCTCCACTCCTCGCTTCGATCGGCTTTCGATCGGCCGTACCTCGCACGCCCGGCGTGAGATCCCGGACGAGCTCCGGATTGATCTCGGCGAACACTTTGGCCGGGAGGCCGAACAGGCGGATGAAGCCGGCGGCGTCGCCCTGATTGTAGCCCGTGCTCCGGCCGAAGGTCGCCAGATCATGGCTGTACAGCGACCGCGGCGCCCTGCGGCCGACGACCGTGGCCGCGCCCTTGAAGAGCTTGACCCTGACGGTCCCCGTCACCGTCTCCTGCGTGGCCGTCACGAACGCGTCGAGCGCCCGCCGCAGCGGCGAGTACCAGAGCCCGTTGTACACGAGCTCCGCGTACTTGGGGGCCACCAGCGCCTTGTAGTGCTGGGTGTCTCGATCGAGGGTGATCGTCTCGAGGTGGTGGTGGGCCTCCGCCAGCACGGTTCCGCCGGGCGTCTCATAGACGCCGCGGCTCTTCATGCCCACGAGCCGGTTCTCGACGATATCCACCCGCCCCACCCCGTGCGCGCCCGCGAGGCGATTGAGGGTGGAGACCAGCGCGACGGGATCCAGGGAGCGCCCGTCCACGCTCACCGGCACCCCGCGTTCGAACCCGATCTCGACGTACGCGCCCGCCTCCGGCGCGTCCTCGGGATCCACGGTGAGTCGGTGCATCCCCCTCGGCGGCTCCGCCCAGGGATCCTCGAGGATTCCGCTCTCGAAGCTGAGGTGCCAGAGGTTCTGGTCCATGCTGTAGGGCTTTTCTTTGGTGACCGGCACCGGGACGCCGCGGGCGCGCGCGTACTCGATCTCTTCCTCCCGCGAGCCGAGCGTCCACTCCCGCCACGGCGCGATCACCATGAGGTGGGGCGCCAGCGCCTGGTACGCCAGTTCGAACCGGACCTGGTCGTTCCCCTTGCCGGTGCAGCCGTGGGCCAGCGCGTCACACCCTTCGGCCAGCGCCGCCTCCACCTGGACCCGGGCGATCAGCGGGCGCGCCAGCGACGTCCCGAGCAGGTACCGCCCCTCGTAGATCGCGTCGGCGCGCAGCGCCGGGAAGATGTAATCCGTGACGAACTGCCGCCGGACGTCCACGACCTCGACCGCATCGGCGCCGCTGCGCTGGGCCTTCGTCCGCACCTCGCCGAAGTCGTCTCCCTGACCGACGTCGGCGACCACGGCGACGACCTGACACCCGTACTGCTCCTTGAGCCAGGGGATGATCACCGAGGTATCCAGGCCGCCGCTGTACGCCAGGGCGACCCGCTTGGGCTGCGTCATCGCGCTCACCTCAGCGACCCGCCGCGGCCTTGCCGGCCTCGGCGCCGACCGCCGCGAGCGCCTGACCGAGGATCGTCACCGCCTCGTCGATGTCGTCGCGCTCGACGATCAGCGGGGGGACGAACCGGACCGCCTTGGGCTGCACGTTGTTCACGAGGAGCCCTCGAGCGAGACACGCGGCGACCACCGGCTCCGACGGAATGCTGAGGCCGATCGCGATCATGAGGCCGCGCCCGCGCACGTCTGTGATGACCGAATGGGTTTTCGCCAGTTCCCGCAGACGCTCCATCAGGTACCCGCCCATCTGCGCCGAGCGCTCGACAAGATTCTCGTCCCGGATGGCCCCCAGCGCCGCCAGCGCCGCCGTGCAGATCAGCGGCCCCCCGGCGAAGGTCGACCCGTGGCTGCCGGGCTGGAAGGCCTGCGCCAGCTCTCCGCGCGCCACGATCGCGCCGATCGGCACCCCGCCCCCCATGCCTTTCGCCAGCGTCACGATGTCGGGCGTGATCCCGGCATGCTGGTAGGCAAACCATTTGCCGGTGCGGCCGAACCCGGTCTGCACCTCGTCGAGGATCAGCCACACCCCGGCCTGATCGCACAGCGTTCTCAGGCCGCGGAGATACTCGTCATCGGCGGGGTTGATCCCCCCCTCGCCCTGAATCGGCTCCATGAACACCGCCGCCGTCTTCGCCGTGAGGGCGCGGTCGACGGCGGCGAGATCGTTGAACGGCACCTCGATGAACCCCGGGACGAGCGGCTGGAACCCCTCGTGATACTTGGACACCATGGTCGCGGACAGCGCCCCCATCGTTCGCCCGTGAAACCCGTGGCTGGCGACGATGATCTCGAACGCGTCGCGGCCGCGCACCTGACGGGCGGACTTCCGCGCCAGCTTGATCGCCGCCTCCGAGGCCTCCGCTCCGCTGTTGCAGAAAAACACCCGTCCGTCGGAAATCCCGGTCAGATCGACCAGGAGGCGGCCGAGCTCGGCCTGCTGCGGGATCTGGTAGAGGTTGGAGACATGGATGAGCCGCGTGGCCTGCTGCTGGATCGCCCGGACGTGGCTGGGGTGACAGTGCCCCAGGACATCGACCGCGATCCCCGCCACGAAATCGAGGTACTCCCTTCCGTCGGTGTCCCAGAGCCTGACCCCCTGCCCTTCCACGAACGCCACCGGCCACCGCCGGTAATTCGGCATCAGCACGCGGCTTGCCAGGTCGATCGTCTCTTGTGTCGTCATCTCCCACCCCGCGTCGGTTTTACCTTCCCTGACCTTTGCTCCAACTTCTGCTTGCCGTTTGCCCCACTCCGGTTTGGAGCCCCCGCAGGGGGGACTCCTCGCTTACCTTGGCTCTATTCCACGCTTCGATCGGCTTTCGACCGGCCTCCGATCAGGGGACGAGCATCGTCCCGATGCCGCGCTCCGTGAACAGCTCGACGAGCAGCGCGTGCGGCAGGCCTCCGCCGATGATGTGGGCGCTCGGGACGCCGCCGCGGATGGCCGCGAGACAGGCGTTGATCTTCGGGAGCATCCCGCGGCTGACCGTCCCATCCTCGATCAGCGCCGCCACATCGGCCGCCCGCAGCTCCGAGATCAGTTCTCGGGTCCCGTCGTAATCCCGGTACACGCCCGGGACGTCGGTGAGCAGGACGAATTTGCCGGCGCCGACGGCCACGGCCAGAGCGCCCGCCGCCGTGTCGGCGTTAAGATTGTAACTCATCCCGTCCTCCCCGATACCCAGCGACGCGACCACGGGGATGTACCCCTGCGCGCTGAGCTGGACCACGAGCTCCGGGTGGACCTCGTGCACCTCGCCCACCTGGCCAAGATCGACGTCGCTGCGGTACTTGCGGGCGACCAGCATCCGCCCGTCCTTGCCGCTGAGCCCCACCGCCTGCCCGCCCTCGCGGATGATCATCGACACGATCGCCTTATTCGTGCGGCCCGCCAGGACCATTTCCACGACATCCATCGTCTCCGCGTCGGTCACCCGGAGCCCCTCGACGAATTTCGACTCCTTCCCCAGGCGCTCCAGGACGCGGGTGATCTCCGGTCCGCCGCCGTGGACCAGAACGGGATGGATGCCGGCGCCCTTGAGGAGGACGAGATCCTGCACCAGTGTGCCGCCGCCGTTGGCATCGAGCACGCTCCCGCCGAACTTGACGACGACGGTCTTCCCTTTCCAGGCGTTCACGTACCGGAGGCCCTGCGCGATCACCAGGCCCTGCTCGGCGACGGCGCCGGCGACCATCTCAGGAAAGCTCCCCGGCATTTTCCTTCACATACTCCTCCGAGATATCGCAGGTCCAGACCACCGCCTCCCCCCGACCGAGGCCGAGGTCCACCGCCACCTGGACGCTTTCCCCAGCCAGGTGCTCCCCCGCTTCTTCGAGGCGCTCCGGACCGCCCACGCCTGCGCCGCGCTCCGCGACCATGACCGGACCGATCTTCACCGCGATCCGGTCCGGCTCCACGTCCACGCCGGAGTAACCAACCGCGGCCATGATCCGCCCCCAGCTGGCCATCGCGCCGTGAATCGAGGTCTTCACCAGCAGCGAGTTCGCCACCGACCGGGCGGCGCGCTCGGCGTCCTCGTCGGTCTGGGCGCCCGCCACCGTGATCTCAATCAATTTAGTCGCCCCTTCCCCATCCCGAGCGACCGCCCTGGCAAGCCCGTCGGTCAGGACGTCCAGCGCGGCCTGAAACGCGTCCAGCGCTTCCCCCGGGCCGGTGATCTCCGGCGCGCCCGCCTCGCCGTTGGCGAAGATCAGGATCGTGTCGTTCGTACTCCGGTCGCCGTCCACCGTGATCCGGTTGAACGACGCGTCGGCCGCGCGGCGCAGCACGCTGTTCAGGACCGCGGGCGCCACCGCGGCATCGGTCGTGAGGACGCTGAGGGTGGTCGCCATCTGAGGGTGGATCATGCCGGCCCCCTTGCTCATCCCGCCCACGGTCACGAGCTGGGACCCGACCGTCACCTGGACGGCGCCGGTCTTCGAGGCGGTGTCGGTCGTGAGGATCGCCTCGGCCGCCGCGGTCCCATCCGCGCCGAGGTGGCGGACCGCCTCGGGGATACCCCGCCGGATGACGTCCATGGGCAGCGGCACGCCGATCGGCCCGGTGCTGCAGATGTAGACGATATCTTCGACCAGTTGGAGATGCTCGGCCGCGATGCGGGCCATCTCCCGGGCATCCCGCATCCCCTGCTCGCCGGTGCAGGCGTTCGCGTTGCCGCTGTTCAGCAGGATGGCCTGCCCCTGCCCGGACCGGACCCGTTCCATATCCAGGAGGACCGGCGCCGCCTTGACTTTGTTGGTGGTGAACACGCCGGCGGCCGCGGCAGGGACGCGGGACACGACCAGAGCCAGGTCCTTCTTCTGCGCCTTGATCCCGCAGTGCACGCCCGCGGCGACGAAGCCCTGCGCCGACGTCACCCCACCCTGGATCAAGCGCGTTACGCCTTCGGCCATCGCCCCGCCTCCTTTACCCTTGCTCCAACCTCTGCATGCTATGGGCTCCACTCTGGTATGGAGTCCGCGCAGGGGGCAATGCCCGTTCGATCGGCATCCCGGTCTCTAGGGGTAGAGGGCGGGGACGCGGAGCCCGGCGGCTTCCGGCAGCCCCAGCATGAGGTTCATGTTTTGCACGGCCTGCCCGGCGGCCCCCTTGCCGAGGTTGTCGATCGCGGCAATCGCGATCGCCATCTCCGCGCGCGCGTCCACCCGCACCGCCACGTCGCAGTAGTTGCTCCCCAGCGTCGCCTTCGTCTGGGGCAGGGCGCCGTCAGGCAGGACCCGCACAAACGGCTCGGCTGCGTAGGCCTCGCGGTAGAGCCCCAGCGCCTCCGGCGTGGTCAGCCGGCGGGCCAGCGGGGCGTACGCGGTCACGAGAATGCCTCTCGTCATCGGAATCAGATGCGGCGCGAAGGTCACGCGGACATCCCCCGCCGCACCCCCGGCGCCGCCGGTCTGGCCCGACAGTTCCTGCTCGATCTCCGCCGTATGCGCGTGCCCCGGGATGGCGTAGGCGCGCACATCCTCGTTGGTCTCCGAGAACCCGTGGCCGCCCGCGGCCCCCCCGCGCCCGGCCCCGGACACGCCCGACTTCGCGTCGATGACGATGCCCGCCCGCCGCACGGCCCCCGCGCGCACCAGCGGGATCAGGGCCAGGAGCGCCGCGGCCGGGTAGCATCCGGGGTTGGCGACCAGGCGGGCCTGGCGGATGGCGGCGCGGTGCAGCTCCGGCAGCCCGTAGACCGCCTCGGCCAGGTACCGGGGCGCCGTGTGCGTGAACGAGTACCAGACCGGGTACAGCGACGGGTCGCGCAGGCGGAAGTCCGCGGCCACATCGATGACCCGGGCGCCGCGCTCGAGCAGTTCGGGAACGATCTCCATCGCCTTGCCGCTCGGCAGCGAGACGATCACGAGGTCGGAATCCCTGCCGATCGCCGCAGCATCGAGGGGCTCGGTGACGAGGTCGACGAACCCCCTGAGGTTCGGGTACAGGTCCGCGATCGGCCGGCCTTTCTGAGTCTCCGCGGTGACGTGCGCGAGCCGGACCTCGGGATGCGTCGCCAGGAGGCGCACCGCCTCCGCGCCGCCGTACCCCGATGCCCCGATCACGCTGACCCGAACCGCCATCCCGCACCCCGCATCGGCCTGCTCAGGCCGGGCCGTGCCCACGGCGTGAGCCACAACGCCCCGCCGCCGGCGCAGGCGCCCGGTCGCATAATTATACTTCAGGGTGAATAAACTTGCAAGCGGCGGTTAGAGGGGCGAGATCTCCGCGGCCGCCTGCGGGGAGAGGATCTGTCCCGCGTGCAGGGCGGTGACCACGTCGAGGAAGGCCCCCGCCGTGTCGAGGGACGTGAAGCACGGGAGGTGCCGCTCGAACGCGGCCCGGCGCAGCGCGAACCCCGCCCGGCCGGGAATCTTCCCGCGCGTCGGCGTGTTGATCACCACGCTCACCGCCTGCTCGTGAATGAGGCGGAGCGCGGTTCGGTCCCCCCCGTCCTTGCCCACGCGGGTCGCCGCAACACCCTGACCCGTCAGGAACCGCGCCGTCGCGTCCGTGGCGTAGACCGCATACCCCAGCTCCGCAAAGCGGCGAAGCAGCGGGGCGGCGCTGGGCTTGTCCCGGTCGGCGATGCTGGCGAGCACGGCCCGGTGCGCCGGCACGGTGACGCCCGCGGCGATGAGCGCCCGGTACAGCGCTCCGGGAAGGGTGGTGTCCTGCCCCATCACTTCGCCGGTGGAGGTCATCTCCGGCCCGAGCAGCACGTCCACCTGCCCGAGCTTTTCCATGCTGAACACCGGCGCCTTCACCGCGATCCGGGGGGGCGGCGGCAGCAGCGTCACCCCCGGGTAGCCGAGATCGGCCAGCGAGGCCCCCAGCATGACCCGGACCGCGATCGGCACGAGCGGCGAGCCGGCGGCCTTGCTGACGAACGGCACCGTCCGGCTACTTCTCAAGTTCGCCTCCAGGACGTACACGGTGCCGTCCTTGATCACGAACTGGATGTTCACAAAGCCGCGCACCCGGAGCGCGCGCGAGATCGCGAGGGTGTGGGCCACGATCTGATCGCGCTCGTCGGCCGTGATGTGGGGAGCCGGAAACACCGCCAGGCTGTCGCCGGAGTGGACCCCGGCCCGCTCGATGTGCTCCATCACGCCGGGCAGGTAGAGCCCCACGCCGTCGCTGACCGCGTCCACCTCGACCTCCCGCCCCTCGAGGTAGGTGTCGATGAGCACGGGATGGTCCCCGTTCAGCGCCTGCGCGCGCTCGAGGTAGTGGATGAGCTCGTCCCGGCCGGCGACGATCTGCATCCCCCGGCCGCCCAGGACGTACGACGGGCGCACGACGAGCGGATATCCCAGCCGCGCCGCGACCGCCGCCCCTTCCTCGACCGAGCGCGCCGCCCCGCCCGGGGGATGCGGAATCTCCAGGGTGTGGAGGAGCGCATAGAATTTCTCCCGGTCCTCGGAAATATCGATAGGCTCGACCGCGGTGCCCAGCAGGCGCACCCCGGCCCGGGCCAGGGGTCCGGCGAGGTTGAGCGCGGTCTGGCCGCCCACCTGCACGAGGACTCCCTCGACCGCTTCGCGGTCGACGACGTGCAGGACGTCCTCGAGCGTCAGGGGCTCGACGTAGAGGCGGTTGGCCACGTCGAAGTCGGTGCTCACCGTCTCCGGGTTGTTGTTGATGAGAATGGCGTCCCGGCCCTCGGCCCGGAGCGCCTTCACGGCGTGCACGCTCGAGTAGTCGAACTCGATCCCCTGGCCGATCCGGATCGGGCCGGACCCCAGGACGAGGACGCGGGCGCCCCGGCGCTCGGGGACTTCGTCCTCCACCGCGTACGTCGAGTAATAGTAGGGCGTGACCGCGGGAAACTCGCCGGCGCAGGTGTCGACCACCTTGTAGACCGGGCGGATCCCGGCCCCGGCGCGGGTCTCCCGGACCGCGTCCTCAGTCGTCCCCCAGAGGGCGGCGATCGTCGAATCGGAAAACCCCAGGCTCTTGGCCTCGCGGAGGGTCTCGGCGTCCCGGCGGCCGCGCAGGAGCTCTTCCATGGCCACGAGGCCCGCGATCTTGTGGACGAAGAACAGGTCGATCCCCGAGAGGTCCGCGATCTCCTGGGGGAGCATCCCGCGGCGCAGGCCCTCCGCGATCGCGAAGAGGCGCTCGTCGCAGGGGACCTCGATCCGCCGGCGGACGTCGTCCGCGGACCACCCCGGAGCGGGCGCGTAGCGGAGTCCGTCGGTCCCGAGGTCCAGGGACCGCAGCGCTTTGAGCAGGGCCTCCTCCACCGAGCGCCCGATGGCCATCGCCTCGCCGGTGGCCTTCATCTGGGTGCCCAGCCGGCGGTCGACGCCGGCAAACTTGTCGAAGGGCCAGCGCGGAATCTTCAGCACCACATAGTCCAGCGCCGGCTCGAAGCTGGCGCAGGTCTTCCCGGTCACCGCGTTCGGAATCTCGTCGAGCGTGCGCCCCAAGGCGATCTTCGCCGCCACCCGCGCGATCGGGTACCCGGTGGCCTTGCTGGCCAGCGCGCTGGACCGGCTCACCCGCGGGTTGACCTCGATGACGTCGTAGCGCTCGCTGTGAGGGTCGAGGGCGAATTGGATATTGCACCCGCCCTCGATGCCGAGCCCGCGGATGATCCGCAGGCTGGCGGTGCGCAGCATCTGGTACTCCCGGTCGCTCAGCGTCTGGCTCGGCGCGATGACGATGCTGTCCCCGGTGTGCACCCCCATCGGGTCCAGGTTCTCCATGTTGCAGACCGTGATGCAGGTGTCCAGGCGGTCGCGCATGACCTCGTATTCGATCTCTTTCCAGCCGGCCAGCGATCGCTCCACCAGCACCTGCCCGATCCGGCTGGCGGCCAGCCCCAGCGATGCGATCTGCTCGAGCGCCTCCCGGTCGGGCGCGATCCCGCCGCCGGTGCCGCCCAGGGTGTAGGCGGGCCGGACGACCACGGGGTACCCGACCGACTCGGCGAACGCGCGGGCCTCCGCCACGGAACGCGCGATCGCGCTCTCCGGAACGGGCTCCCCGAACGCGACCATCGCATCCCGGAACAGCTCGCGGTCCTCCGCCCGCCGGATCGCGTCGAGCGGCGTCCCGAGCAGGCGGACTTCCAGCCGGTCGAGGACGCCGGCCTCCGCCAGCCCCACGGCGAGGTTGAGGCCGGTCTGGCCCCCGAGGGTGGCGAGCAGGCCCTGGGGGCGTTCCCGCTCCAGGATCCTCGTGAGGAAGTCGACCGTCAGCGGTTCGATGTAGACGCGGTCGGCGGTGTCGACGTCGGTCATGATCGTGGCGGGGTTGCTGTTGACCAGCACGACCTCCACGCCCTCTTCCGAGAGGGACCGGCACGCCTGGCTGCCGGAATAGTCGAACTCCGCGGCCTGCCCGATGATGATCGGCCCGGAGCCGATCACCAGGACCTTGCGGATCTCAGCGGGCGGCATCGAACGCGGCGCCGCTGTGCGCGGCCTCGGGATGGCCGGGGGGCGCGATCATCGACATCCACTGCTCGAAGAGGTACGCGGAATCGAGCGGTCCCGGCCGGCCCTCGGGATGATACTGCACCGAGATGATCGGCAGGCGCCGGTGGCGGAGTCCTTCGACGGTGCCGTCGTTGAGGTTGCGGTGGGTCACGATCACGTCAGGCTCGAGCGCGGCCTCGTCCACCGCGTAGCCGTGGTTCTGCGTCGTGACGCAGACGCGGCCCCGCTCCAGATCCTTGACGGGCTGATTGCTCCCCCGGTGCCCGTAGGGCAGCTTGAACGTCTCCGCGCCCGCGGCGCGGCCGATGAGTTGATGGCCGAGGCAGATCCCGAAGATCGGCAGCCGCTCCCACAGGCGCCGCACCTGGGCGACCTGGTGCGCGAGCATTTTGGGATCGCCCGGGCCGGGCGAGAGCACGAGCCCGGCCGGCCGGAGGTCGAGGATCTCCTCGGCTGAGGTCCGGTGCGGGAGCACCCAGGTGTCGCACCCCCGGCGGCGCAGGTTCTCGACGATCCCCCATTTCACCCCGCAGTCGAGGACCGCCACCCGGGGGCCCGAGCCGGTGAAGTGCTGGACGCGCGGCGTGGACACCCGGCCGACGAGATCCAGCGTGCCGATGTCCGGCAGCGCCCGGGCGCGGGCCACCAGGTCTGCATCCGGGGCGTCTTCGCTGGAGACCACCCCGCGCTGGAGACCATGGGTCCGCAGGTGGCGCACGAGGCACCGCGTATCCACGCCCGCGATCCCCACCACCTCGCAGCGGGCCAGCAACGTCGTGAGGCTGCCTTCCGAGCGCCAGTGGTTGGGCCGGCCGGCGGCCTCCCCCACCACGAACCCCGCCACGTGGGGCCGCGACGACTCCCAGGCCTCCCCGTTCACCCCGTAGTTGCCGATCAGCGGGTAGGCCATCGTCACGACCTGCCCCTCGTAGGACGGATCGGAGAGGATCTCCTGGTAGCCCGTCATCGCCGTGGTGAAGACGACCTCCCCCCCGGCCCATCCCGCCGCGCCGATGGCCCGGCCGGCGAGCACCAACCCGTCCTCTAATGCGATCCTGGCTCGCACGCCGCCCTCCCCCGGCCGCGGTGGTGGGGCGCCCGCCGCGGGTGTGCATAATTATACATAGCTACTTCATAAAAATGCAAGTGTGCCGCGCCGCCGGAACGGTCCGGCTCACGCCGGGGACAGGCGGGCCCGGGCGACGGGCAGCAGGAAGGCGCTGCGGGACATGCAAAAGGGAGCCCGGCCGGCTCCCCGAGGTCACACGCGAGTTTCGCGCGTCCCATCGATCCCTCCCGGAGATCGTTAATGGTCCGCTTCGACCTCCATTCTAGCGCCTCCGCAGGGAATTGCAAGGGGCGATCCGGGGGTGCATCGCACGCCGCCGGCGGCCTTAGGCCCGGCGAGGTAGGAAGCGTCGGGGGCCCGGGCGAATCGACAGCGGAGAGCCGATCGAAGCGTAGATTGCCCCCTGCGGGGGCTCCA